>Ga0310696_10007738_pt1 | contig 12585 bp, 10 predicted proteins | sample AusTroGonzalo_MG_4_FD_203885 | JGI IMG/M metagenome (GOLD analysis project Ga0310696, IMG submission 203885) | Bovine rumen microbial communities from tropical cattle in Woodstock, Queensland, Australia - Gonzalo_02 (v2) (version 2) | ecosystem: Host-associated > Mammals > Digestive system >... | reverse complement strand
CAAAACTTCGCTCTCATAGTTGGGAAGCGTATTGGGAACGACAGCCTGGACGTTGTCGAAGCAGGAGCCGTCGTTTATTTCAAGGAAGGAGAATCCGCCCTTGCTGTCGCGGCGGGTCCTCACCCAGCCTTTCACAAGGACTTCTTTCGTCTCGGAAAAGGAACGGAACAGTTCCTTTATTTTCGTGCGTTGCAATGCTGAAGACATAATTTTGGATATGAGGTTGAAATGTTAAATTAACTTATAAATTATACTAAAAACGGCGCGCGTTTAGGTATAGGCTTGAAACGGCGGGCGCATATTTCAAAAAATGCTAAAATTTATTTAACTTGTTCATTTAAGCCAAATGAGGAGAAACCATGCCGGAAATCAAAGAAACGTCTCCCAGAACGAACATTTACGTTACGCTTCCCGACAGAAGGATATTCTGCGCCCCTTTGGGAACGAAACTCAAGGATATAATCGCCGCCGCTTACCCGGAAGACCCCTACCTTTACCTCGCGGCGCTGTGCGACAACGAGCTGCATACCCTGAACTACGCTCCTCCAAAGGACGTTTGCCTCGAGCCCCTCACGAGGAAGCATGAGATCGGCAGGCTTCTCTACAACCGCAGTCTGGTGCTTCTGCTTGTCACGGCGTTCAAGGAAGTCCTGCCGGACCACAAGATCTTCACCGATTACCGCCAGCCCATGGGCGGGCTTTTCTGCCGCTCCTCCCTGCCCGTCTCGAAGGAAGAACTCAAAAGGGTCGAGGACAAAATGCGGGAGATGGTCGAAGCCGACGTCCCCGTAGTCTTCGAACAGAAGACCGTCGAGGAGGGCGAGAGGATATTGACCGAGGAAAACGAGGAAGACAAGATCTATTTTTTGAAAAAGCTTGCCAATGATGAGAAAGCCTACTTCGTCAGGGTGGGGAAATACTTCGATTATTTCCACGGCCCGCTGGTCATCTCCATGGGATACCTGAGGAGGCTGGCGCTCCGGCCGTCCGCCATGGGATTCGTTTTGGTGCCGAGCCGGACGGACATCCAAAGGGCCGAAGCCCTGGCCGAGAAGATCACGCTCGTCGACTCCGCCTTCAGAAGGGCCGTCAAGCTTGCCAACCAGCTGGAAGTGGGAACGGTCCCGCAGCTGAACGCCATCATCAAAAAAGGCGAAACGCACGAAGGCATACTGGTCTCCGAGTCGGCCCAGTCCTCCCAGATAACCGCCATCGCCAGGGAGATCGCGGAAAAGGGAACGGTGAAGCTTGTTTTGATCGCCGGCCCGTCTTCTTCCGGAAAGACGACTTTCTCCAAACGTCTGGCCATCGCGCTGCAGACCTGCGGCATCAAGCCTGTTACTCTGGAGATGGACCGCTATTTCGTGGAGCGCGACAAAACCCCCAGGGACGAGAAAGGGGAGTATGATTTCGAGAGCATCCACGCCATGGACCTCGAGCTTCTCGACCGCGACCTGAACGAACTGATAAAGGGCAGGGAAGTCATTCTGCCGAAATACGACTTCATAACGGGCACGAGGAGCGTAGGCCCCAGGCTCCGCCTGAAGGAAAGCCAGATCCTGATCGCCGAGGGCATCCACGGGCTCAATCCGCTCCTGACGCAGGGGATCCCTGACGAGACGGTTTTCCATATTTACATTTCGCCGCTTACTCCTTTGAACCTCGACCGTCACCACCATATCTCGACCAGCGATTCACGCATGATCAGGAGGATCGTTCGCGACGCCAGGACGAGAGGTCATTCCGCCGAGCAGACGATCATGAGATGGGCCAGCATCAGGCGCGGCGAATATAAGAACATCTTCCCGTACCAGGAACATGCGGACGCTATCTTCAATTCCATGTTCCTCTACGAACTGTGCGTTCTGAAACCGATCGTCGAGCCTCTGCTCCTGCAGATAAAGAAGGAAAGTCCGGCGTATCCCAAGGCTGACAGTCTGCTGCGCCTCCTTAGCTTCTTCGAGCCGATGAGCACGCAGCTGATCCCGGAAAACAGCATCTTGAGAGAATTCGTGGGAGGATCGTCCCTGGAGAGATATCTGCCGGGACAGTTCGAATCTTACTGGAGCATAGACAACTGATGGATAAACGCGTTATCATAATAATCCTCGACTCCGTCGGGATAGGGCACGCTCCGGACGCCGTCAATTACGGCGATCCCGGCGCTTCCACGCTCGCCCATACCGCGGAAAAAGTCGGCGGCCTGAAGATTCCCAACCTTCAGAAAATGGGCCTGGGCAGCATAGAGCCGAGGGAAATATTGGGCTGCCCGCCGAGCGATCATCCCATCGCCAGCTATGGCCGCATGACGGAAATAAACTGCGGCAAGGACACCACCACCGGGCATTGGGAAATGATTGGCTGCCGCATGGAAAAACCCTTCGCCACTTTTCCGGAAGGATTTCCGGAAGATTTTTTAAGGAAGTGGATGAAAGAGACCGGCGTTCCCGGTTATCTGTGCAACAAGCCTATAAGCGGAACGGTCGTCATAAAGGAGCTGGGCGAGGAACATTTGAAAACGGGTTTTCCGATCGTTTACACTTCGGCCGACTCCGTTTTCCAGATCGCCGCACACGAGGAACGCTTCGGCCTTGACCGGCTTTACGAAGTCTGCCGCATCACAAGGGGACTCGTTGACGAACTGAACGTCGGAAGAGTGATAGCCCGTCCTTTCGTCGGCGCTAAAGCGGACGATTTCACGCGCACTCCCAGAAGAAGAGACTATTCGATGAGGCCTCCGTCTCCGAATCTTCTGACGCACCTTCAGGAAAAGGATCTGCCTTTCTACGCCATCGGCAAGATCGAGGACATTTACGCGAAAGTGGGCGTGACGAAAGCCGTCCACACCGTTTCCAATGCCGACGGTATGAAGAAACTTATGGAAGCCATAAAGGAGCAGAAGAACGGATTGATCTTCGCGAATCTTGTGGACTTCGACATGCTTTACGGCCACAGGCGCGATCCAATGGGCTATGCGAAATGTCTGGAAGAATTCGACGAGCTTCTTGGGCCGCTGCTCCTGGGTCTAGGAAGGGACGACTATCTCTTCATTTCCGCCGACCACGGGCTGGATCCCACCTACAAGGGGACTGACCACACCAGGGAGATGGTGCCTCTGCTTTTCTATTCGCCGGACGAGGAGCCCAGGGATCTCGGGACTAGGGAGACGTACGCCGACCTAGGAGCCACGGTCGCCGAGATATTGGATCTTCCTTGTCTTGCCTTCGGAAGGAGCGTGCTGTCATGAAAACTCCAGTTGAAGTGATAGAGGCCAAAAAGCGCGGCGAGATCATAAAAGCTGACGACCTGCGGCGCTTTTTCGCCGGTTACATGTCGGGCGAGGTGGCTGATTACCAGATGTCCGCCTGGCTAATGGCCGCCTGTATAAAGGGGCTGGACCCCTCGGAAGTCCTTTGCATGACGGAGTGCATCGTGGAGAGCGGCAGACGGCGCCCGAAGGAAAGTTACTACGGCAAGCCTGTCGTCGACAAGCATTCCACGGGCGGCGTGGGGGACAAGCCGACCATCGTTCTCCTCCCGCTCCTCGCCTGCATGGGAGCGCTGGTGCCGACTTTGGCCGGCAGAGGATTGGGCCATACGGGCGGAACGGTCGACAAGCTTGAATCAATCCCGGGACTGTTCCAGCAGTTCACCTGGGAGGAGGCCAGGGGATTCCTAAGGGAGAACGGCGCGATCTTCATGACTCAGACCGACGACGTGGCGAAACTTGACAAAAGGCTCTACGCCCTGAGGGACGTGACGGGCACCGTTGATTCCGTGGGCCTCATCACCGCTTCGATCCTCGGAAAAAAACTCTGCGAAACGTTGGACGGGCTTGTTTTGGACGTGAAATACGGCAGCGGCGCCTTCATGCGGACCGTAAGCGACGCCGAGGCGCTTGCCATGTCGCTTTTCAGGACTTCCACCTCTTTCGGCGTGCGCACGGAAGTATTGCTTACGGACATGAACGAGCCTTTGGGCGAATGGGCCGGCAACGGCGTGGAAGTCATGGAAGCCGTAAGGATGCTGAGAGGTGAAAAGACGGAGGAGCGCTTCCGCCTGGTCACCCTTAGCCTGGCTGAATCCATGTGCAGGCTGGCGTTCCCCGAAGAGAAGAAGAGAGATTTCCGCCCCGAATTGGAGAAGCTTATGGAAAGCGGCGAAGCCTACGAGCGCTTCCTCAAGATCATCTCTTCCCAGGGCGCGGAAAAATGGGCCGTGGAAAATCTGGACATGATCCTTTCTCCGGCCGGCAACCTGACGGAATACAAGGCCAAAGAGAGCGGATTCATAAGGAAGATAGACACCTTCGGCCTGGGGCAGCTTCTCATCCGCCTGGGCGCCGGGCGCCGTGTTTTGACTGACAAAATAGACCACAAGCCCGGGCTGCGCTTCAACAAGAAATTGGGCGACAAGGTCGAAAAAGGCGAGACTATCATGGAGGTCTATTCCTCCAAACCTTTTGACGTATCTGAGCTGCCGGAACTTTTCTTAGTGGGCGAGGAGCCGGAAACGCGGCCTTCCTGCGTTCGTCAATTGAAAATTTCCTAAAGGAGACCTATGCTGGAGTACGAAAAAATCAGACAGATCTGTTCTTTTCTGAACGACAAATGCGACGTCGAGCCGGAAATGGCCGTCGTCTTGGGTTCCGGGCTTGACAAGTTCAACGAGGCCGTGGAGCCTATTAAAGAGATCCCTTATGCGGACATTCCCTACGTTCCCGTTTCGACCGTCCAGACACACGTGGGTTCGCTTCTGGTCGGGCGGCTGAACGGCAGGGTGATCGCCGTGATGCGCGGCAGAGTGCATCTTTACGAAGGCAACGCTCCGGCCGACGTTGTCAGGCTTCTGCGCTCCATCATAATCTGGGGCGCCTCGCACGTGATATTGACGAACGCCGCCGGCGGCATAGCCCCTCACCTGGCGCCCGGAGACCTTATGCTCATAGAGGACCAGATAAACAACCAGGGCGTCTCCTCGCTGACGGGCTTCAACGACGAAAGGATGGGCACGCGCTTCCCGGACATGACGACGCTCTACAACGAGGACTGCAACACCGACATCATGGCCTGCGCCAAATCGGTCGGCGTAAAGCTTCACCGCGGCGTTTACGCCGGCATGCACGGTCCTTCTTTCGAGACGCCGGCGGAAATAAACATGCTGAGGATCCTGGGCGCCGACGTTGTCGGAATGTCGACGGTTCTGGAAGCCGAGGCGGCCCATCACATGGGCGCTTTGGTCAGCGGCATAACGCTCGTATCCAACCCCGCGGCGAAAAAGGGCGGGCCGAAGATCACGCACGAGAGCGTGGCGGAAGCGTGCGCGAAAGGCAGCGATTCGCTGATAAAGCTTCTCACCGCCTACATCTAGCCTTTTGACATATCTTGGGGGTTATATTACAATATCCCTCAATCAAACTTTTTAACTTTAATTTATTTGGAGCTCCGAGATAAGATGATTCCCAGCCAGGTTTTCTTTACTAAAGGTGTTGGCGTCCACAAGGACCGCCTCAGCAGTTTTGAAGACGCGCTGCGCATGGCAGGCATACAGGCTTGCAACCTAGTCACGGTTTCAAGCATTCTTCCGCCCCGCTGCAAGATCATTCCCAGACACAAGGGCATCGCCCTGCTTAATCCCGGAGAGATAACCTTCACCGTCATGGCCCGCATCGACACCAACGAGCCCGGGCGCCAGATCGTCGCTTCCGTAGGTCTTGCCCAGCCCGCCGACGGCAACCATTACGGTTACCTTTCAGAGCATCACACTTACGGTGAGACGGACGAGACGGCCGGCGAATACGCCGAGGATCTGGCCGCCACCATGCTCGCCACGACCCTGGGCGTTGACATGGACCCGGACGCCGACTGGGACGAAAGGAAAGAGATGTACCGCATGAGCGGACGTTTCGTGAGGACCACGAACATCACTCAGTCCGCCAGGGGCGACAAGAACGGCCTTTGGAAGACCGTCGTCGCCGCGGCTGTTTTCATTGAGTAACTGATTCTACTGTTCGATCCTGAGGTTTTTTCTCAGGAAAGTCGGCCTGTCGTAATTGATGCCCTCAAAGTAAGCGGGGGCCGTTCCTTTGAAGTAGCCGTCGTCCGCCGAGAGGAATCCCATTTCCACCTGGTCGCCGGGACCTGCGACGGTCATTTCTGTCTGAAATGCCGGCGCGGAAGCTTCCTTCGGGTCGTTCATGCCGGTGGCGAACATTATGACTTTCACGTTCTCGAGATCGTTGTTGACATAAAGGCCGTTGAAGACTTCCGTCTGGTAGCCTATCTCGTTTTGCAAGGTCGTCCTGGCGTCCTTTATCTGCTTGTAGGATATGGTGCCGTTCCCCATAATGACGAGCGCCATCTTGGAGGCGTCTTTCAGGGAATAGTCGCCGTAGGACATGTTCTTGGGCGAGCGCGCGAGGCTTATGGCTACCGAGACGGCCTGTTCGCCGTCCGCTTCGCCTATCCCTATCATGGCGTTGCCGGGAGTGGAGGCTACGTTCAAAAATTCGCTGAAATCAAGGCTCACGGTGCTGGCCGAGCTCGTGATGACTTTTATCATCTCAAGAAGCGAGATGACGTTTCTGTCGGTGGCTCTCAAAACATCCAGGAAGGGCACGTTCTCATCCTCAATGCCGACTCCGTTCTGCACTGGCAGAACGACCGGCACGACTTCCTTGATGTTTTTCAGGGCGACCTTCGCGGCTTCCTGCTTCTTGGAATCGTCGTAATAGAAGGGGAGGGTGACGGAAGCCATGACTACGCAGCCGGGGTTTCCGGCGGCCGCCTGGGCGATGACGCCCGTGGCGCCCGAACCTGTCCCGCCGCTAAGCCCTGCGCACAGGATGGCGATGTCCACGCCCTGGATCATCGATTTTATCTCGTTGATGCTCTTCTGGGCGGCTTCCGCGCCTTTCATGGGATCTTTGGCAGTCCCGATGCCGCTGGAGCCGATCTGGACCTTGTGGGAAACAGACTGGTTGGCAAGGCTTATGAAGTCGGTGTCAACGCCGTAGAATTCAAAATTGTCGCCCAACATTCCGGCGTACTGCTTCTCGATGTTGGAAACAGTGTTGCAGCCGCAGCCGCCTACGCCGATCACTTTTATCAAAAGTTTGTTGTCTTTCATAGCAGATTGAAGAATTTGAAGATCCCGGAGGAGCTTTTTTTAGTGGTATGGAGGTCTTCCTTGGCGGCGTAGGCCAGCATGCCGAGAATGGTGGAGGAACCGGAGTCGGTCTGGAATTTGTTTCCGTAATAAGGGGAGAAGAGCCGGCCGACTTCTTCGGGATTGTTGTTGTCCGCTTCCGCGGGGATAATGGGATAGGCGTTGCGGACCTCCAGAGAGGAGAATTCGCGGCGCATATAGCTTATGAAGCTGGACCTGGCGGCGTTGCCAGTCAGGAAGATCCCGCCCTGGATCTGGCTAAGCATGCCGTTTTGCTTGATCTGGTCGGCTATGTAGCGGACCGTTTCTTCTGTCCTTGCCTGGACGATCGTGTCGACCGAGCGGGTCTTGTAAAGTTTGCCGCCGACTCGGACTTCCGTTTCGTTTTTGTCATACTGGCACTTGAGTTCCTCGGCCGCTTTGAACGGCATGTTGAGGCCAAGGGCCAGGTCGTTGGTTATGTGGTCGCCGCCGACGGGGAAGCTTCCGATAAACTGGACGATGCCGTTTTTCCAGAAGGCGAAATCCGTGCTGCCGGCGCCGGCGTTTATGATGATCGAACCGCTCTGCCTCTGTTCGGGAGTAAGGACAGAGTAGCCGTCGGCCACCACGTCGAAGCAGAATATGTCGACCGTATGGCCGGCGTTGTTGAGCGTTCCCGCCATTTTGTCAAGATTGGCCGAATCGCCCAGGATGCCGAAGCCTTTTGCGCCGATCTTTTCGCCCTGCATTTCCAGAACGCTGGCCTGGCTCGTTTCCCTCACGTTGTCGACGACGTATTCGGTGACGTAGATGTGGATTGGCTTGCGGTCCTTGTGAGTGAAGCGTTCTTCAAAGGCACTGTCTATGTCGAAGAGGAGCTTCTCGCCGATCTTTCCGTCCCTTGAGTTGTTGGAGACGGTCGTGACGTCCTGCTCGCCAGTGATGATCTGCCCCGTCACGCTGACCGCCACTTCCTCCATACGGAACGTCAGGCGCGCCTTGACGTCGTTCTCGGCGGCCAGGACGGCCTTTTTCACCGCTTCCTGGGCCGCGTTGGCATCCTCGATGCGTCCTTTGATGATGCCTTCGCTGGATGCGGTCCCGTATCCGATGACTTCAAGGGAGCCATCCTCAAGCAGCCTGCCGATGGCCGCCCTGACGGTCTGGGACCCTAGGTCGATTGCTGAATAGATCTTTTCTTTTGCCATAAGTCAGAGGTATTTGCAAACTACCGCCACATCTTCGTAGCGGGCGTCGATTTTAGAGGCTCCGCGGCCGTTTTCGCGAAGATTCTTGATAACTTCGAAGATCTTGGCGACTTCGTCGCTGGAGTACTGTTCGCTGAAAATGATCTCGTCTATCGAGACGGTCTTGAAGACGAGGGCGTCTTTCTGCCTGACATCCACGGTCTTGATCTTAAGGAAATTTCTTTCGGGAGCGTGGCGGATGACCAGGAGATAATCGAGGGCCGTAAGAACTTTCTTGTCTTTGCATTCCTGGCCTTGGGAACCTGTTTCCTGGTCGGTCACTATCAGGGGAAGACCTTTGGCGTTTTCCAGTTTGTTTTCGCTCAGAATATGGCCGCGGCGGTCCACGGGGAGTATTTTGCCATCGCTCGCTTTCAGTAGCGCCATGGGCTCCCTTTCCTTTACGCGGATGATCAGATTAGTCGGCATCTCGCGTTCGATCTCAACTTTTTCAATGTCGGGATGCCCCAGGATGCCCTGCTTGATCTTGTCGGTCTTCAAGGTGTAGATGTTCATGTTGGCGTAGAGTCCGCCGGCCTTCACGATGTCAGCCTTGCTGACGGAATGATTGCCCTCCACCTTTATGCTTTTGACGTTGAATTCATCGGAGCCGATGAATTTTTCGCCCACTTTGTAGAGAAGGGCAAAAATGCCGAAAACGGCCGCTATGATCAGGAACGTTTTCAAAAAACCGTTTCCGATCTCGCGGAACTGGGCTTTCTTCACTTCGGGGCGGCTGGCCGCCTTTTGATTTTTCGTTGTATACATAGACCCCCTATTGGTTTTTTAACATTTCATGAGCAAGACTGGAAAGCGCCCCCGCGCCCGTGAACAGAAGGGTGTGGGGAAATTTCCAATCTTTGCTTCTCTTCAGCAGAAGAGCCGGTATTTCTTTGGGCGTATTTACCCATTCTGCTTTGCCGCCCATACTGAGGACGGCTTCGTATAGTTCGTGGCCGCCTATCAGCCCTTTGCTCTCGCCCGCGCTGTAAACGTCCGTAAGAATGAGGTTGGGAGCTTTAGAGAGCACTTCGGCGAATTCCGGCAGGAGTTTCTCCGTCCTTGAGAAACGGTGCGGCTGAAAGACGACGGTCAGTTCGCCCTCCAATCTCGATGCGGATCTTAGCAGCGCCTCTATTTCCTTGGGATGATGGGCGTAGTCGTCGATTATTTCGGCGCCGTGCCATTTCCCCAGTTTCTCAAAACGCCTGCGGGCGTTTTTGAAGCGGGGGAGAGCTTTGCCCAACTTTTCGACGTCGGCGCCGCAAATTTCGGCGCAGGCCAGAGAAATGACGGCGTTGAAAACGTTGTGGCTGCCGGGTAGCGGGCAGGTCACGGGAAGCGACTTTTTCGCTTCGCCGTTCTTAAGGAGCGTAAAGTCGGAGGAAAGGTCGGAGAGAGCGATGTCTATGCCGACATAATCGGCCTTTTCAAGCGCCAGGGCGCCGAGGCCGCACCTTACTTTCCTTATGTCCGGCCTGGCGTTGGCGGCGAGGCGGCAGCAGATCTCATCGTCGCAATTGTAGACGAGCGTTCCTCCCGGAACGATGTTGTCAACGTAAACGGCGAAGGCTTTCTCTATGTCGGAAAGATCTTTGTAATGGTCGAGGTGGTCTGCGTCGATATTGAGGAGCACGGCGACGGTGGAAGCGTACCTTACGAAGGTGCCGTCGCTCTCGTCGGCCTCCAGGACCAGGTAGTCGCTAGCCCCTTTTCTGAAATTGCCGTCAAAGTCCGGAACGAAGCCGCCTATCACGGCGCTGGGGTCTGCCCCGCCCTCCGCCATGAGCCAGGCGATGAGCGAGGAAACGGTCGTCTTGCCGTGCATTCCCGCGACGGTCACGGCTTTGCAGCGCCTGGCGACCTGAGCGAGAAGTTCGGAGCGGTGCAGCATCGAGAGATTGAGCTCTTTGGCTCTCATCATGTCGGGGTTGTCATCATGGATGGCGCTGCTGTAAACGAAGACATCGTCATTTCTGAGCTTTGTGCCGTCCTGGCAGGCGAAGCATTCGATGCCTTCAGAACGCAGTTTTTCCAGCTCTGGAGATTCCTTGATGTCGCTCCCGCGGACAACATATCCGTCCCTCGCCATAAGACGGGCCAGGGGATCCATGCCGCAGCCTCCGATGCCGCAGAAATAAAAACTCAGTTTATCGCTTTCCATTATACCGCCGTGATGAATTCCATTAGTTCCAACGAGGCGTCCTTGATGAATACTTTTTCGCCCGCTTTTGCCATAGCCGCCCGCTTTTCTTCGTCTTTCAAAAGCTCCAGTATCGTTTCCGAGAGAGAAGCGGCCGTAAGGTCTTTCTCTTCCTTTATGACGGCTGCGCCGGCAACTTCGAGCGCTTTGGCGTTCGCCAGCTGGTGATTGTCGGCCGCAAACGGCAGAGGTATCAGTATCGCCGGAAGTTTGCAGGCGCAGATCTCGGTCACGCTCAGGGCGCCGGACCTCGCCACGCAAAGGGTGGCTTTTTTCATGAGCGAAGACATGTCGTCGAAGAAGGGGAACAGCCAGTAGGTCAGTTTTACATTCTCGTAAGCCGACCTTAGCGTTTCAATGTCGTTGGCTCCGCAAAGATGGACTATCTGAAGCGTGGGGAAGTTGTCTTTCAGCTTAGCTATGGAGCGGGCTATTAGGATGTTGATATTGTGCGCGCCCTGTGAGCCTCCGAAGACCAGAAGCAGAGGCCTCGTTTCGTCGTAGCCCGAAAGTTCCCTGGAAAGGTCGTTGGCGGGTTCATTGAAAGCTTTCCGCAAAGGATTGCCGGTGACGGCGAAGCTCGTTTCCTTCCGCATCCTCTTTTTTAGCTTTCTCATTATGGGATGATCGGAATCGAGCCCGCAGGCGACCCTGACGCCGAGGTGCGACAGCAGTCTTGTGACGCGGCCGGGAATGGCGTTTGATTCATGGATCACGGCGTTTTTGCCAAGCATTAGGGATGCCGAAAGGAGAGGGGCGCTGGTGTAGCCGCCGAAGGCCACGACGGCTTCCGGCTTCAATTTTATGATAAGCGCGAGGCTTTTGACGAAGCCCGCGATGTTGACAAAGAAATTCTTGATTATTTTGGCTCCGCGTCCCTTCGGAGAGGAGGGAATGCAGTAGAAATCAAGGCCGTGTTTTTCGGCCAGGCGTTCTTCCATGGAGCCTTTTCTCCCGGCGAAATAGATCTCCGCCTCGGGGAAGCGTTCCCGTATTTCTTCGCAGAGCGCGATGGCAGGCATGATATGTCCGCCGGTCCCGCCTCCGCTCACCAATATTCTTTGCAATTCTTTCATTTGGCTGAGGTGCGGGAAACGACGCTGCGTTTGGTTTGCTGTACTTTAGGTTTGTTTTTGACCATGTTCAAAAAGAGGCCGCAGGCCCCCAAGAGGAACAAAAGCGAGGAGCCGCCGTAACTGATGAAGGGAAGACCCATGCCCTTGTTGGGGAACATGGCGGTGACGACTCCCATGTTGGCGATCGCCTGGCCGCCTATGACAAGCGTTATGCCGAAAGCGGTGAGGCGGCAGAAAGTATCGTCAATTCTGGAAACAAGGCGCCACATGACCGCCACAAGAAGGAAAAAGGCCGCGATCAGGGCTGCCGAGCCGCAGAAGCCCAGTTCTTCTCCGATGACGGCGTAGATGAAGTCGGTGTGGGCTTCGGGCAGGTACTCCATTTTCATGAGCGAATTGCCGATGCCGAGGCCGTAGAGTTTGCCGGAACAGATGGCCATCAGGGCCTGAAGGTTCTGGTAACCGGTTCCCAGAGGATCGTCCATAGGGTTCAAAAAGGACATGATCCTTTTCATCCTGTAAACTTCATGGGTGACATAGTAGCAGCCCAAGCCGCCCACGAACACCGCTCCGACGATGATGTAAATGATCCGCATGCCGGCCGCGAAGCAGACCGCCCCGCCGACCACCGCGATCAAAAGCGGGGTGCCGAGGTCTCTGCCTGCCAGGGCCAGCGCAAGGCCGATGCCCATTATCGCGGCAGGTATGACGGCGCCTTTGATAAACGAACCGGAGTCTCTCTTGACGCGTTCATACCACCATGCCAAGATCAGGATCATGGAGTATTTCAGCGCTTCGGAGGGCTGGAACCTAAGGAAGCCGAGGTTCAGCCAGCGTCTTGCGCCGTTCACGGTCACGCCCAGGGGGGAGAAGACCAAGATCAGGCACAAAAGGGACGCGAGGTAAAATA
>Ga0310696_10007736_pt1 | contig 12587 bp, 6 predicted proteins | sample AusTroGonzalo_MG_4_FD_203885 | JGI IMG/M metagenome (GOLD analysis project Ga0310696, IMG submission 203885) | Bovine rumen microbial communities from tropical cattle in Woodstock, Queensland, Australia - Gonzalo_02 (v2) (version 2) | ecosystem: Host-associated > Mammals > Digestive system >... | reverse complement strand
AGGCTGTATCGACCACTGGGGCGAGCCAATGTGAGAAATCGCTCGTCTGATAGTCGTAGTTATGGCTTAGATAGGCATTCAGCGTAGGCGTTATGCATAGGTGACTAGTGACGGCATCCATCGTCTTGCTCTCTTTCAGCAACGGCGACCATATCAACAAAGGAACATTGTATTTGACAATGGAGCTATAGTGCAATTGTGCAGTCCGATGGTCGCCAGTGATGACAAAAATAGTGTTTTCGTATTCAGGCAAGGTGGAATAATAGCCTATAAGATCTCTCACACAATCGTCCATATAGGCAAAGCAGGCAAAGATATTGGTATTGTCAAGTACAGTCTTACGCTCGGTCGGGGTAACATTGGCCGTCTTCTTCACGATGTCCCTAACCCGCTGTTCGTATTCCTCTATTCCGTCGAAACAGAAAGGCTCGTGCGTAGTGATGGTCATGACGATGTCGGTATGCGGACGGGCAGCAGGATGAGCGGTCCTGTATTGTTCAACATACTCGAACAACTCACGGTCGTCGAGTCCCCAACGATTGTTTTCAATCATATAGGCATACTTCACCGAATCGACATTTTCAGGCTCTGGCTGGTATATGTAATCGACCAGATTATGTTGGAGGAAACTGTCGTAGCGGTCGGTGGGCCGAATGACGCCATAAAAATACTCTGACGTGTAGCCGTTTCGCTTCATGTCGGTGAGAAGCGAGCGGTGTTCGGGTATCATATCATAAAAGAAAGCAAAGCCCTTGTTGCCGTAAGGAGTCGAGGCGAAGATGCTCGGTATGGCTCCGAAAGTACGCTCAGCCGTTGAGAGGCAGTTTTTCCAATACAGACCCTCGTGCTTCAGGCTGTCGATAAATGGAGTGAACGAGAGTTGTGGATTATCGGCCATGGTGAGGTGCTGGCCAAAACCTTCTATTATGAAAAAGACAAAATTGGGCGGAAGTCCATCGGTCGTCTTGTTAAAGAAATGGCCAATCACGTCCTCGTCGGTGTTGCGGTGACAGAAAGGATATTCCGTATCGGGGAAAGAAAACTCCCCATGCAAGGCTTGATAACGCTTTGCAGCCGCATACACAGCCTCCTCCTCAGCTGAGCCGTAGGTGTTTATTTTGCGACTTTCACGCAGATAATCAGTGATTTTCACATACGAATACGACACCTGATTGACGGCAAGACAGAACTCCTCGTAGCTGCCATACAGTTTTTCCTTGCGTATTATTTTCCTATAGTTGACACTCAGAAGCAACACCGCAGCCACCACAACAAGCGCTATAGCCAGATAGAGTCGCATTGTCCAACGCCGCAACATCACCAAAACCAAGACCATTGCAAACAGCGTAAGCAAAAACCAGAACACCTGCGAGAAACCCAACGTGACCGATGTTTTCACAATATCAGTCATATCGCTAGTCGAATACACAAAAATAACATGGTCTAGAGGCATGTTCATGTTGCAATAATATTCGTAGAGCGAAGCCGTCAACAGCACAAACAACACAATAACAGCCACATACAGACCTTTGGCAAGTTTTGGAAGCCAAAGATATATCAGCACAAAAGGAACCAAGACAATGATGCCTATAAAAGCCGTAGGGAAAAGGTCTTGCCATGAGCCTGAGAGAACCGGCAGGGGTTGCTGCCACTCCATACCCATGCGGAAACGCAACTCCAAGGCAAAGACGAGTCTTGTGAGCAGCAGGCACAGGAACAGGCCCACCGTCGTTGAAGCCCATTTGCCAATAGCTTCCTTCAATCTTGCCATTCTTTCCTCTTTCATTCCACTACAATTTCGTAAACCCTACCCTCTATGTCCGTTTTATTATAAGGTATCAGGCCCTGTTCAAACACTATCGGCGGCCACCATTCGGAATAATGGTACTCCTGCGTGACGATGCACCTCATCTGGTTGTTGGGTATGGAGGTGTAGCTGTCGTTCATGTAACCCACCACCTGCATCTTGTCGGGCGAAGGACCCAAACGCCATATTATCTCGGTGGGTCGCCATTCTATCTCGTAATAGTAATAGGGCTCCGAAAAAACAGCATTTTGTATGGGCGATTTCGTCGTTAAGGCTTTGTAGAGCTCTGTCCAGCGGTTTGTCTCAAACAACTGATTGTTGTATTTTATGGTGTCGATGCCCGATTTGAAATTCCTTGGTTCGCGCGAAGCCAAGTCCCAGTTGGTGCAGCAAAACATCACTTCACTGTTATGTGCCGCATTTTCCTCGGCATACTTGTTTTTTACATTCACCGTATCCCATCCATAAGAACTCAACGGCCAATAACGCGAGGCTTTAACTATCTCAATGTCGATCTCAGAATAGTGGTAGTCGGGCTTGCGCACTGGGCTATCACTGTCATCGCCCTTGTCGATATAGCCACCAGCCACCTCATTGTGACGGCGATTGTTCCACGGGTGCTCGTCTTGATATATCAGCCAAAAAGCGTAGGTCAGACCATTCCAGATATTATCGTCGTTGAGCATGGAAGGGAATTTTATCTTTGCCCTCCATTTGCCGTAGGTGAAACCCACGCGTGAGCGTATCCCCGTCGATTCTTTCCTCATGTTGTCGGGCGTGCTAGCTGGATTAATTATGCTGACATAGCTGCTGTCGCTGGCAAGTCTCACCGTCTCACATGGTTTTTTTGCCACAACGGGATAGTCGTTAAGTCGCACCTCATCACCATATTCGCTCTTTGATTTCTCGTAATCAGCACGAGTATAGGGGTCGTCGCCAACAACATCTTTAATAAGAGGAATATTGCGCAAGGTGTATTGTCGGCTCACATCGCTGAAAAACTGCTCGTAAAGGGCACCGCGATACAGTTTTTCGTTGTCGCCGCACATGCATTCATCGCTATCGCTGTCGAAATGGAGGTCGTAAATGCCAAGACGATTCACATACACGCCATTATCCATACCCAAAACAGCTCTGGTCTTCAACACACGTTTGCTTTTCACCACCTTGATATGGCTTGAAACGTTTTGTGAGAACCAGCCGTAAGGATTGACAAACTGCCCGTTTTCGTTGGTCTTACCAATGTTTTTCACATATTCGGGTATCATGTCGAGACCTTCCTTGTCGCAGACCACAAGCATAAAACTATATACCCCAACACGAGGATTGCGTTTCCAGCGGTTGTTGCTGTCACCTTCGTTCTTGGCCTTGTCTATCATCCACACAGCGTCCTCATACACCTGCTGCTCAACAGGGACATTCTTCTCGTTGGCCTTGCGGGCTATGCTCTCATACCACTCCTTGTTGCTGTTCACTTCTTGAATCTTTGCAGCTATGCGGCTGGCTGAGAGTGGATTGCTGCTGAAATCTTCAGCATAGTAAACCTTTTCGTCGCGAGGGTTGCCAACGATGCGCAGGCTGTCAGTTATCTTATTGCCACTCAATGGTTTGAAACCAACTTCAATGTCTTCCCACGAGCCGTAGAAGTTCTCGTTTGCCAAGGAGTCTGTGTCACCAAACTTGTATGTTTCGTTTTGGTAGTATATTTTATAATACAACTCCTCATGAGCATTGCCTTTTATTTCAATATTCATTTCAAATCCTGAAGGAAATTGTGCTGTCGAGGGTATGACAATACCTTCAGTCACAACGTCTTCCATGTCCATGTCAAGTGTCACTGTGTCGCCCTGCGGCATGTTCGACATGGGATAAAAGTCAATATCCAACACGCTAGTGCATGAGGATAAGACAATTAATAATATGGGTAAAAATAATTTTTTCAAGACCTCTTTATTCAAATTATTCTGGCTTTTAGCTGTTAGCCATTAGCTTTTAGCTTGATTTTACATTTTATTTATACAGTCCCGTTTCTTATAGTCATCCAAACAACTCCGTCGCCAAATCATACACTGTCGCTACGGGAACCACTTCTATATTGAACCGCTTGGTATCCAAACCTTTAACATTATATTTCGAGACGTATATCTTCTTGAATCCCAATTTGTCGGCCTCGGCTATGCGTGCCTCGATACGTGTCACAGCCCTCACTTCGCCCGAAAGACCTATCTCAGCAGCGAAAGCAGTGTTTGAACTGATGGGTATGTCGGCGTTGGACGACAAGATAGCTGCGACCACGGCCATGTCGATGGCGGGGTCATCGACGCGCATTCCACCCGCTATGTTGAGGAAAGCGTCTTTGGCCGCCAGACGGAAACCAGCGCGTTTCTCAAGCACGGCAAGGAGCATGTTCATCCTTCGTGTGTCGAAGCCAGTGCTGGAGCGCTGAGGCGTGCCGTATGCCGCAGTGCTGATGAGCGCCTGCGTCTCTATCAGCATGGGACGTTGCCCCTCCATGGTAGCGGCGATGGCTATGCCACTCACCTCCTCGTCGCGTTGCGAGAGAAGCACCTCGCTGGGGTTGGTCACCTCGCGAAGTCCCTCGGCACGCATCTCAAAGATGCCCAGCTCCGACGAGGAACCGAACCTGTTCTTTATTGTGCGCAAGATGCGGAACCCATAATGACGGTCGCCCTCAAACTGCAAGACGGTATCGACAATGTGTTCCAACACTTTCGGGCCTGCGATGCTGCCGTCCTTGGTGATATGTCCGATGAGGAATATGGGCACATGGCTTGTCTTGGCAACCTTGTTCAGCTCGGCTGCAGTCTCGCGTATCTGCGTTATGCTGCCTGCCGTGGCATCGACGAGTGGCGACTCAATGGTCTGTATGGAGTCTATCACGACAACATCAGGTTCCACCTGCTTGAAGTGACGGATTATCTCGCTGGTGTCGGTCTCGGCAAGGATGTAGCAGTCTTCATTGTCGCCACCTATCCTGTCGGCACGCATCTTTATTTGCGAGAGGCTCTCCTCGCCCGAAATATAAAGCACTTTCTTGCCTTTAAGGTTGAGCGCCATCTGGAGCATGAGTGTCGATTTGCCTATGCCCGGCTCGCCGCCCACAAGGGTCAACGAGCCCAAGACAAGACCGCCGCCCAAAACGCGGTTTAGTTCTTCGTAAGGCAGGATGATGCGTTGCTCCTCACCACCTTTTATCTCGCCAACACGCTGTGGCATGGAAGCCACGACATCGAGAAGTGAGTTCTTGCTTGCATTCTTGCTTTTACCTGTAACTAGAGTCGATTCAGCACAAGTGTTCCACGCTCCGCAAGCAGGACATTTGCCGAACCATTTGAGCGACTCGGTACCGCATTCCTTGCAGAAAAAAGTTATTTTTTCCTTGGATGACATTATACTGGTATCCCCTCCTTAATCTTCGTGTCGATAGGATTGGCGTAAATCGAGATGAATATCTCGTGCAACAAATCATTATCCTCGCCCATGTCGGGAAGCAACTTGACCCTTTCCAGAAACTGCTGTTTCTGCTGCTGGGTGTAATGCTCGCGGTAAGTATCGGTGGCCGAACGGATATCGTGCGCTATGTAGTTTGTCGGATGAAGCATATAGCCTTCAGTGATGCGCTTGTCGATGATGGCGGCTGTCTTCTTGAAGAAGTCGGCGCGAGGTTCGGCTATAGGCTCCAGCTCATCCAATGTAAGAGCCTTGCACACTGTTATGTGAGCATTGCCTTTTGGCGACACTATGCCAGTCAATATGCTGTTGACATCTTCACCGGGTTTCTTCTCGTATGCTCCGTGAGTCCTCTTGCACAGTTCCACAGCTTTCAGTATGTCGCAGGGTTCCCATTCGTAAGAGACGGCAAGAGGAAGTATGCTGAGCTCGTTGATAGCGGCTACATAATCGTCTCCTCCACTCATGCCGAGCATCTTGATAACAGCGGGGTCGGTGGCATCTATTCCATCCTTTGTGCGGCCGTTACGTTGGGCTATCCAAACCGAATCGCGCTCTGTCTCCAATGAATAGCGTATATATGACGACATGTGCATCATGTTCTGATAAAAGCTCTTGGGAGTACCAGAACGGGCTGTGTGGAACATCTTGTTGCACTTGCCGATTTCCTTGATAAGCGGGTTCTCCATCAGGTTTGCACCAAAAGTTATCTTGAACAGAGGCAGATCGTTCTGATAAAGCACATACTGCATCAGGTAAGCATCGAGCACTATGTCGCGATGGTTCGATATCACCATGTGGTTACGTCCTCTTTTGAGGTTCTCAGCTCCATTGTAGGTAAACGAAGTGATGGTCTTCTCGACGATGCGTCTCAGACCGTCATACATTATGGTGTTTTGAAACTCATCTATTGTCTTGATGGCGGCTATCTTTGCTCTCACCTCCTCAATTGTCTTGTCAGGATAGATGAATTTAGCGGCTTTTGGCAGGTACTCGCTTTGCGCGATGCGCTGCATGGCATCGGGAATCTCCGAGTTGTTATAGGGTCTTATATCTTCAAAATCTTCGTACATGGCAAAGTCATTTTTTTCGGTTATCAATGAATTTTATGGGCTTGCGGCTCTTGGGAGGGAAATTTATCATGCGAATCTCCTCAACAGGCAGAATCTCTATCTGCGGAGCCACCCTGATGCGTGAGCGGAAGCTGTCCTTCAACTCTTTTATCACATCGAAGTCAGGCATTTTGTTGATGCCTATCTTGACTATTATCTCATCGGTGCCGTTGTCGTTGGTGTAGGCCTCGATGACGTAGTTCTCTATGTAGTTGATGTTGTCAAGCACATCGTTTATCGCCGGTGGATAAAGCGTTGTGCCTTTGAGTTTTATCATGTTGTTCTTGCGTCCAACAAGTGGCGTCAGACGGTAAGAGTTGCGTCCACAACGGCATTGCTCGGTGCGTTTTGCAGCGATGTCGCCCGTGCGGAAACGCAGCAGTGGCATGCCTTCCACGCCAAGGGTGGTGATGACTATCTCACCCGCCTTTCCATCAGCAACGGGTTTGTCGTCGTCGCCTATTATCTCGACGATGATGAGCTCAGGATGCACGTGCCCGCCGAGGCCGTACTCACATTCCGAGAAGGTGGCTCCCATCTCCGTTGACGAGTAGGTGGCAAACAGCTGCACATCCCATTTCTCCTTGATGCGGCGACCAAGCAGGTTGAGGCTGAAGTCCTGTTCACGCAAGCCCTCACCTATGCCTATGATGCGCTTGATGCTGCTGTTCTTGTAGTCGATGTTGTGTGCCTCGGCATACTGTATGAGTTTGAGTATGAACGAGGGAACGCACATGATGGTGTCGGGCTTGATGCGTTTTATGGTGTCCCACTGCAATTCGGGAATGCCATTGCCGACACGGATGACGGATGCTCCCATCTCGCGCAAGCCAAGGAAATAGGCCAAGCCAGCCATGAAACGCTTGTCGAGGGTGGTCATCAACTGCACTATGTTGCCTGGTTTGAGGCCGGCGCAGGCAAACGATTTCTTCTCGTTGTAGGCCAGGCGTTGCAGGTCCTTTTCGGTACAGGCGAAGGTGACAGGCTCGCCAAGGGTGCCGCTGGTGGTGATGTAATCGACAACCTTGTCCTTCGGACAGCAGATGAAGTCGTTGTTGTAGAGTTGCAGGTCTTTCTTCTCAGTGAAAGGCAGCTTCTGCAGGTCTTCTATCGTCTTTATTTTGGAAATGTCAATCCCGTTCTCGGCAAAGACACGCTGATAGTAGGGCGAGTTCTTTTGCAGATAGGCAAGTGCCTCGGCCAGTTTTTCTTCCTGGAAGGCTTTGATTTCTGATGGTGACGAATATTCTATATCCTTGTTCATTCTCTTTTCATTTTTGCAAATCGTAGCACGCTACGATGCTACAAATATAATATATTTCTGTTTTTCGTTTTTACTCCCCCGGCCTGCGGACACTCCCTCTGATTGCTGCTTTGCAGCGAGCTAAAGGTTACCACGCTTTTCTCGCGATGACTGGGGGACGCGCAAAGCGACGCAAGGGTTTTTAACTTCTATTGTAACTTCCTCTTTAACTCCCTTTTAATTATCACAATAGGTTTCTAATCATTCTGTCAATCTCCTCCTTAATGTCCACATGTTCATAAAGGATGGTGTAAACGCTTCTTACTATGGGCATTGATATGTTACGTTGGTCTATTATCTGTTTCAGGCTCTTGACGGCAAAATAACCTTCGGCCACCATCTTCTGCCTTGACAGTGCTGTGGAGAGCGGTGTGCCGTTGGCTAAGGCCTCACCCAAAGTCCTGTTGCGGCTGTGTTTCGACCAGCAGGTGACGAGAAGGTCACCCAGATACGGAAAGTCGTGGATGCGCCTCTCGAGGCTGGGCGATATGATTTGCAGGAAATGAGCCATCTCATCCAACACCGCTGTCACCATAACAGCAGTGAGGTTATCGCCGCCTTCGGGGCCCTGTGTCAGACCGCCGGCAATGGCGTAGATGTTTTTCAACACGGCAGCCCACTCTATGCCTTTCACGTCGTCATAGACGATGGGGGTGAGATAGTCGCACGACAGTGTCTGCTGCGTCTTCAGCGACAGTTCCCTGTTCGACGATGCCACAGCAAGGAAGGTCTTCTTGCCTTTGGAGACTTCCTCGGCATGGGTTGGACCGCTTATCACGGCTATGTTGTCGGCATTGATGCCTATCTCGAGGTTTAAGAACTCCGACACCGTCTGGTGTGTCGAGGGAATCAAGCCCTTGACCGCGGTGATGAAGTTCTTGCCCACCATCGAATCCCATTCAACCTTCTCCATCACGCCTTGCAGGAACGCAGAAGGTATCACGACATATACATCATCCGACCTGTTTATTATCTCTTCGACATTGTTACTAACGTAAAGTCTGTCCTTGTCAAGTTGAACATCGCTAAGATACAGTGGGTTACGTCCTTCTTTACGAACATTGTCGCGCACCTCGGGTTCGAGAACCCACCAGTTTATCACGCCGTTGTCTTTCTCTTGAAGCACTTTCACTATGCTGGTTGCCCAGCTTCCACTTCCCAAAACGCCAATCATTTCTATATATAATTCTTTATTATTCAGTTATTTATAAATCCGTTCTCTTTCAGCCATTTCAGGCACTCGTCCTTCCACGGCCTCGACTCGGCAGTGCCTTTGTTGGGATTCACCCCAAAGCCGTGACCGCCAGTTTGGTATTGAATATACTTGTGCGACACGCCATGCGCCGTCAAAGCAGAGTCCATAAGGATTGAGTTGTGGTAATCGACCACAGGGTCGTCAACACAGTTGATGAGGAACACGGGCGGCATGTCGTCGCGCACCTGTTTCTCCATCGAGAGGGAGTCGCGCAGCACCAAGTCCTTGCGTTGCTTCTCGCCCATCAGGCCACGACGCGAACGCTTGTGCACACAAGGCGCCGCCATAGTCACCACGGGATAGACTGGAACGATGAAGGCGGGATTCTTCTCACCCTTGAAGCAGCCTTGCATCAGCACCATGTGACCTCCGGCAGAGAAGCCCATCATTCCTATCTTAGTCGTGTCAATGCCATATTCATCGGCATGGGCATAGACCCATTGCAGGGCCCGCTGTCCGTCGTCGTACATGTCAGGATAGCGGTTGCCGCGGACAATGTAGCGCGAATGCCAGAACCACGCCCACCAGCCTTGCACCCTGTATTTGAGCACAAAAGCCGATATGCCGTTCTGCTGAAGCCACTGCGCCACCTCAACACCCTCGCCCTCATAGTCGAGCCATGAGTAGCTGCCGCCAGGACAGACGATGACAGCCGTCTTGCTGCCTTCGGCGATATAGGGCGTTATAGAGGTTTTCTTGTATCCGCGATAGCTCTTGTCGGGCCACAAACGCTGCGACTCCTGTGCCGAGAGGTGCAACGACACCAACAGACACAGCACCGCCAAAAGCCTGCGCAAACAACATGAAACATTATATGTTTTTATGTCACAATACAAGTTAATCACTGTTTATCAAGCAGTTACAACAGGTCTCATCAGCCTACTCTCCCCCTTGACAACCTCCTCGTTTTCAGCTGTAAAACCTGCTCATTTTTCAATGTGCAAATATATGGATTTTATAGTTTCAAACAAGCAATAATTTTCAATTAACAGAAAATGTTGACAGAAGTGCTAGAAAAGCGATTGCAAATGAACACAAAACAAAAAAAAGTGATTACTGCTCCCTCAACGAATAATGCAAATTCTCAGGTATCACCCTGCAGTTTTTGGCTATCAGGTAGTCGTCGGCATCGTCGAACTCGTAATGGAATTCCTGTTCGGGATGTGCCAAGGCTTTCAACAATGGTATTTCGCCCTGTCCCAACTGCTCAACAGCGCCACTCTGCCACTGTTTCAATGCCTTGCGGCAGCGTTGCTCCACCTCGCGACCTTTGTAGAGATACTGGTAGCGCACCAAAGGAAGGTAGTACTCCTCGGTCTGGTATTTTGCACAAAACTCGTCGTAATACTCCACCATCTTCTTTCGCATATCCGAGGCCATTTTCAGAGGTTCCATCTCATTGAAATACTCGGGAGAGATGCGCTGTCTGACCTCAACCGTCATATTGCCTTCGCGCAACACGTTGTCGCCTTTGGGCATGACATAACCGGTACCGTGTATCAGTACGGGCAGAATGTCAAGATTGAGTTCTTTGGCAAGGCTGAAGGCTCCCTTGTGGAAACGGCCTATCTTGCAATCGACAGAGCGAGTGCCCTCGGGGAAAATCATGACGGAATAACCACGGCTGACAAGGTCCTTGAGCTTTGGCAGATTATTGTCGTAGCCTTTGCTGGCCGGATAGAACTCAGCATAGCGTATCACCAAGCCATAAATGGGGTTTCGCCACACCCAGTCGTTGGTCATGATAACCAGTTTGGGATTAAGCATCAATATGCAAAGCAAATCGAGGTGCGATTGGTGGTTTGCTATGATGACGGCAGGCTTTGAGAAGTCCTCGCCCACCTCGTTGATAAGCCTGAAATTGGTGCCTGGGATATGTTTTATGGCAAAAGTGATGATCTTGTTTATATAGCGGTGATAGCGCAAGCGCTTGGCGTCGGTATTTCTACCTATCAGCTTGTATATCAGTGTAAAAGGAGTGAACAGAACAAACACAAACATAATGAAAACAAACAGACTCCAAATGGTGTAGGCGATACGTTTCAGCGTAATAGGCACATCGCGCAACTTCCCTTTCTTGACGGTGAGCCAACGGAACACCAACGGAGGCAGATAACAGGCCATCAATACTACGGTTGCCATGCCTATTATAGCCACTTCCGCCAACGAACGCATGGCGGGATGCTTGGCGAAAATGAGAGCACCAATACCGATAAACATCAGCACGGCGGACACTATCACGCTGCGGCGATAACCACCCAAACGCCGCTTGCCGTAAGCATATTCATACATCAACCCCTCAGTGATGAAAATGGTATAGTCGTCGCCCTGACCAAAAATGAAAGTGGCCAATATTATATTCACAATATTGAACTTGACAGCGGCTATGTCCATAATACCCAAAATCCACAGCCAGCCCACAGTGAGAGGCAGGAACGAGAGTATCGCCAGCTCTATGCGGCCCAACGAGAGCCACAGGAAGAAAAACACCACGAAACCGCACACATAAAGAATGTAGTTGAAGTCATCGCTGAGAGCGGTAACGAGATTGCTGCCCACATCGGAGATGTCGAAAGCAAAAACACCCTTAGAGGCGACTTCTGAATTATTTATCTCGTCTTTCAGCTGTGCAACACTGCCATTAGGCACCTTGCTCAGACCCACCACACACCATGCTGAATCGCGCTGAAGCAGATAGTTCTCGCAAAGTTGGCTGATGTCGGTCATCTGCTCAGGAGGGATGGGTGCATAATCGGAGGAAAGGCGTTGAGCGAATTTGGCAAAAGCCTTAGGCTTGAATCCTATCGCAACAGCCTTGTTCTCAAGCTGTTCGCCAAGGTCAGGATAGCGTTGTGTGAATTGCTGCCAGCGTTGCAGGGACATTTCCTGCTGTTGCACCGACGGCAACAGACCTATGGGACCACTCCCGTCAAACCCTTCAATATCGGTCACAAGCGACTCGGCATTTTGCAGAGCCTCGTCAAGGCTCTTGGCTTCGGATGCCACATATAGGGTTGTAAGGCTGTCGGATTGCTCTATCGAGCTGCTCAGCATAGCGAGGTCGCGCTGTTGCTGCGGAGTCATATAGTTGATGTTGTGCAAGTCGGAATCGAACTGGGTTCGGGTACTGAGATAGCCAAGAACGATTGTTATCACACAGACAGGGAGAAGCAGATAACGGCTCCATTTGCTGTTCTGCAGTATAGGCGAAGATCCCTCTACAGTGTCGTCGGCAAGTTTTTTCTTTCTGCCAGCCTTGGCAAAAAGAGGCAGAAATATCATCACGAACAGTATCGTGCCTATGAGCATCAACGAGCCAAAAAGTCCAAGGTCACGCATCGCTTCAGCCTTGACAAAGAGAAGACAGGCAAAAGCGCTCACGGTGGTGATGTTACCCGTCACAAGAGGGTCAACCATATCCTTCAAGGCCTCGCGGCGGTCAGTGTGGTCGCGAATGTGGTCGAGGAAATGGAGCGGATAGTTGACAGCGATGCCTATCAACACAGAGCCAATACCTATCACCACAGCCGAGATGGCAGGTTTGAAGGTGACAATGACGGCAAGGGCAAAGAGCCAACCCATAGCGATGGAGAAACCGAGCCAGAAGATGTTACGCTTGCGACCCATCGTCACGATAAG
>Ga0310696_10007735_pt1 | contig 12588 bp, 10 predicted proteins | sample AusTroGonzalo_MG_4_FD_203885 | JGI IMG/M metagenome (GOLD analysis project Ga0310696, IMG submission 203885) | Bovine rumen microbial communities from tropical cattle in Woodstock, Queensland, Australia - Gonzalo_02 (v2) (version 2) | ecosystem: Host-associated > Mammals > Digestive system >... | reverse complement strand
TAAAGCACAGGAGCTGGATCTCGTTGCCGGTGTTGTATACCTGACGGAATATATTGATCGGGATGATTATGGCCTCATCGGCACTCCCGTTGATACTCATATTGCCTGCACTCCAGTTGACACCGACTATCCGGTAATAGATACCGTCTATCCTGATGGCTTCTCCGCAGGGGTCGCCTCCTTCCGGGAAAAGCGATTTATAGACTTCCTTGCCGAGTACGCAGACTTTGCGTGAGCTGAGCAAGTCGTTGTCGTTGATGAAACGACCGTACCTCATTTTGGGTGATTCGATCAGGGCGTAGTCCGGTCTGATTCCCTTGACCACGGAGACATAAGACTCTTCATCGTGATAGGCGGTCCTGTTCCAGTATGACAGCAGGGGAGAGGCGACTTCAACTTCCGGCACCATGTTTTTGACGCGGTCCACGTCGCTGTAGTCCATCATCCAGTTGCGGCCTTTCTTGAAACCTTTGTAAGGCTTGGTGGTGGTGTTGGCGAAGGCGATGCAGGAGTTCTGGGCGAAGCCCTCCATCTCGTTGCTGATGGTCTGCTTGAGCCCTTTTCCCCCGCCGACAAGCAGCATGAGCATGAATACGCCCCAGAAGATGCCGAAGCCTGTGAGTATGCTGCGTGAGCGGTTCCTCGTGATGCTGTCGAGGATTTCCCTGAATGTATCTTTATCTATTCTCATGACTTAATCCGCCCTCAGGGCCTCTATTGGTCTGACACGTGATGCCTTGTAGGCGGGAATGAGTCCGGCGATAGTCCCGGCGATGACGAGAAGGAGCGTAGCTTCGAAGGCTACGTCAAGGCCCACTGTGGGGTCTTTCAGCATATGGATTTCTTCAAATCCTATATTCACGACGTCCTGGCCGATGGTTTTGTCCATGACCTGGCATGCGATCATGCCGAGGAACATGCCGACGTATCCGAACGCAGCTGTGATGGCTACGCTTTCGGCGATGATTAGGGAGAGTATCTGACGCGGCTTTGCACCGATCGCCTTGCGGATACCGAACTCATGAGTGCGTTCCTTGACGCTGATGAGCATGATGTTCGATACGCCCACTATGCCGCTGATGAGGGTCAGGATGCCGAGAATCCATAGGGCCGTATTGATGACATCCTTTGCTTTGTTCATCTGGATGTTCTCTGTGAACCGGTTCCTGATCCAGAAGGTCTCTTTGTCTTCCGGAGCGGCTGAGTGATTGGCGTTGAGCGCGCGTTTGTATCTGTCTTCAAAGGCGTTGTTGTCGTCGATGGTCTCGAGGCCGTGGAAGGTGAACGCCAGATTGTGCACGCGGTCACCGAAGCCGTACAGGGAACGGACAGTCTGGAAAGGAGCGAATATATCGCTGTCCATGCCGCTCTCATCAGACTGGTATAGTCCCACTACGCGGAAGGCGAGGTTGCCTACGTTGACGTATTGGCCTACAAGCGTGTGAATCATGTCTGCATTGCCTCCGAGAAGTTCTTTCGCCTGCCCGGTGCTTATGACGACGACTTTGCGGATCTCTTTTTCATCATTCTGGTTCAAGAACCTTCCGTGGGCTATCCTTATATTATAGATGTCGCCGTATGCCTTTCCTGCGCCTATGATGTCGGCGTTGATATATTTGTCTCCTCGGGATACGTTCAGTCCGCTGTAATAGACCTGTGCCGTGACGTCATCCACGTTGGCGGAGAAGCGGGAGCCCTTTGTGGTGGCGATATCGTCGTTGTTGAGTCTTATGCGCCTCCCTTTCTGGTAGCCTCCGTATGAGATGGAGGTGTTGCGCGCATACACGGTGATGGAATTTGACAGGTAGTCTGACATATTGCCGGTGATGGCATTCATCAGTCCGTTGCCGGCTCCGAGAAGGCAAATCAGCAGGAATATTCCCCAACTCACGGCAAATCCCGTGAGGGCGGTGCGGAGACGGTTATTCCTGACGGAACTCCATATTTCACTGTATATTGCCATCTTTGATACGGATGATTCGGTTGGTCTGTTCTGCTACGTTGGGGTCGTGGGTGACGACGATTATAGTCATGCCCTCTTCCTCGTTCAGTTTTTTCAGGAGTGCCATAACTTCTGCACTGGTCTTGGAGTCGAGTGCGCCGGTGGGTTCGTCGGCGAGTATGATCTCGGGGCGGGTGATGAGGGCCCTGGCGATCGCCACTCTCTGTTTCTGACCACCGGACATCTCGTTGGGATAGTGCTGCGCCCAGGCCTTGAGCCCCAGCTTATCGAGATAGGCGAGGGCCATCTCGTGACGCTTTTTGCGTGATACCCCCTGATAGAAAAGCGGAAGCTCAACGTTCTCCACGGCGGTCTTGAATCCGATGAGATTGAACGACTGGAAAATGAATCCGATGAGATGGTTGCGATACTCGGCGGCCTTGTTCTCGCCGAGGTCCTTGATGAGTTTGCCGTCGAGCATGTATTCGCCCTCATCATAGTTGTCGAGGATGCCCAGGATGTTGAGCAGGGTGGACTTCCCGGAGCCTGACGCTCCCATGATCGAGACGAACTCTCCCTTCTCTATGCTTAGGTCAATACCCTTCAAGACGTGGAGCGGCTGCCCGTTATCGTAGGTCTTGTGAATATTTTTAAGGTTTATTAACATAGTGTATTAGTCTACTATTACACCGCAAAGATACGACATATTTATATATATCCAAATTTATTTTCATTTTTTTCGTGAAATACTCTCAAGCAATACTACAACAACCCCGCCAATCACCGCCCACACCGCTGCAGCCGCATAATGCATCTCGCCTACTGTGCCTGTAACAATGTTGCCTGCCTCCACCATCTCCATATCGCTCCACGGCCACACTTTCAGCAGCGAACCGATCACAAAGCCTATAAGAAACAACAACGTAGCCCTCTCATAGCGCTCCATAAGCCAATGCAGTCCCCTCGAAAACGCTACCAGCCCGACCACTGCGCCGGCACCGAACACCGCAATCACGGGCAGGTCCAGCGATCCGATCGCCTCCATTATCAGGTCATATTTCCCGAAAATCACCAGAACCAGACTCCCCGACAAGCCGGGCAGGATCATGGAGCACATGGAGACAACACCGCACAGCGTGATAAACCACCACGAATCCGGCGTCCTGGTCGGTGACATCATCGCCATCCCGATACCGGCCGCAGTACCGGCAACGACCAATATCACATCCATCCACTTCCATCCCTTCACCTGCGCCAGCATGTACCCTGTGGACACCACAATGATGCCGAAGAAAAATGCCCAAGTCTGCACCGGATGCCTTTCCAATGCCACTGTCACCAGCTTTGCCAATGACAATACACTTATGACAACACCAATCCCCAGCCACAACAGCATATCCCCGTCAACAGCTCTCCAGAATGCCTTGAACTCTTTGTTCAACAGCAACTTCCACGTCTTTAAACTGGAAAGCGCGCTGAGAGAGGCGACAAGCGGGGCGAACACCCCGGTCAGAAGGGCGATAGTGCCGCCCGACACTCCGGGCACGACATTGGCTGCGCCCATGGCGAAGCCTTTCAATGATGTGACAAAGGGAAATCTGATGTTCATTGCGTCAGGACTTGGTGATTGCTTCCAGAAGAGTGATTATTTTGCCGAACACGTCAGCCTCTGAGAGGGGTTCTTCGGCAGGATCGTTCATTACGATGTCGAACACCTGGTCGGGAAGCGGCCTGCGGCCTATCTTGAAACGGGCCCTGATGCTTGATGAGATAAAATCGCTGGTGTAGTCGCAGTTGTTGTAGAGGGAAATGAAAAGGTCGTAGGTCTCGCCCAGAATAAGGTCCCTCTTTTCTTTTGACGGAAGGCCGAACCAGTTGAGGTCTTTTTTGAGAATAGTGCTGTTGACGCTTGTCAGCAGCCTCTCCCCGCTGTCAATCTTGCTGAAATCCAGGAAGAAGAGTTCTATCTTTATGCCGTGGCCGCGGAAAAACGACAGGACGGAGTTGCGGCATGCGTTGAATGAAGGATCTTCGGCATTGATAAGAACGGCTGCCGACGAAATCTCGCCGACGCTCCGGATACCGGTAGGCCCGGTATTCATGTAATGGCGCAGATTCCTGCGCTGGAGTAGTTGCTTCAAAAATCCGAACATATCTATTGAGGGGTATTTGCAGCGATAAGCTCGCGGATTTCCTGTTTGGCGGCCTTCCACCTCGGAACGTCAATCTTCGTGCCGATGACTTCGACCACCTTGGCTGCAATGATTGAGCCAATCTCGCCGCAGACCTTGAGCGGCATCCCGAGGGAATGTGCATACAGAAAGCCTGCTGCGTATGTGTCGCCGGCACCGGTGGCGTCGATGGTGGCCGCCGGCCATGCCGGGATGAAATGGTATTCTTCACCGCTCTGCACCATGGAGCCGTCCTTGCCGACTTTGACAATGGCGATCTGGCACTGGCGGGCAAGGTCTTTCAGGGCTTCGCGGGGCTCTTTCTTGGTGAAGGACTTGGCTTCGGTCTCGTTGGCGAAAACGATGTCGACGTAGTTTTCGACGAGATTATGGAAGAAGGCTTCGTTGGACTCAACGACATTGTATGAAGCCATGTCGATCGAGATGATACAGCCGGCATCTTTTGCCATCTGCACGGCCCTCAGTATAAGGTCCTGGTTCTGTACGAGATAGCCTTCTATATGGAAATAGTCGTAACCTTCGAAATATTCCGGTTTGAGATCCTCCGGCACCATCTCCAGGGCTGAGCCCATGTAGTCCGCAAAGGTGCGTTCAGCGTTGGCTCCGGTGATGAACACCATGCAGCGCCCGGATGATTTCGTGCCGTAGAGCATGGTTGTCGTCACACCGTATTGTTCCAGTGTGCTTTTGAACAGATGGCCGAGGTCGTCGTTGCCGATTTTACCGATATAGCCCGACGGCATGCCGAAGATGGAGGTGCAGGTGATAGTGTTGGCCGCCGAGCCGCCGGGGACGTATTTGACCCCGACTTCCTTGAGGGCGTTCCAGATTTTGTCTCCGGTCGCCATGTCCACGTGCTGCATGCTGCCCTTGGGGAGGTGATACTCTTTGAGGAATGTGTCGTCCTTGAGGACGGCGAGTATGTCTGTGAGGGCGTTGCCGATGCCGAGGATGGTCTTCATACTATTTTAATATATGTACACAAAGCACAAATTTAGATATAATATCGCACAAATGAAAAAGTAACTTTTTCGTATCTTTGTCCCGTTTAACTGTAGGCATCATGAAAACAGGCATCAGGATAACTGTCAAATATCTCCTATCGGCGGCTGCGGCCGTCGTGCTGTTGTATTTCTCGTTCCGGGGAGTGGATTGGACGGATTTCTGGTCTTGCCTGAAGTCATGTGAGTGGAGCTACGTGATTGTATCTATGGTCGCATGTCTGTTGGTATATGTGGTGAGAGGGCTGCGATGGAAGATGCTGCTGGAACCGATAGACCCTTCGGTCGGTATGCGGGCCTGTTTCAATGCTGTCAGTATCGGTATGATTTCCAATCTGGTGTTGCCGCGGGTAGGCGAATTGGTGCGATGTGCATACATTACCCGCAATTCGGCACGTGACGGGGAAGGAAAGAGGATTGCTTCTTATGACAAGGTGTTCGGGACTGTGGTGATGGAGAGAGGCTTGGATTCAGTGTTCATGGTCGTGGTTTTCGTCATCATGATGTCGCTGATGTGGAGGAGGTTCGGTTCGTTCTTCTCGGAGAACATCTTCCCGGGGCTGTCGTCTAAGCTCGGGATGGTGTGGATGTTGCTCGGCGTGCTGGCCCTGATTGCTGCCCTTGTGTGGTGCGTCAGGCTTCTGAGGGGACGCAACCGCTTCTTTGCCAAGGTGTATGAAGTGTGCTCCGGCATCGGTCAGGGGCTCAAGGCCTGCCTTCACATGAAACACGGCTGGCTGTTTTTCGTGTATACGGGTATCGTGTGGGTGTTGTATTGGGTGATGAGCTATAGTATCGTGCTGGCCGTCAAGCATATAGATCCTTCGATCCTCTCCGCGGATGCGCTGCCTGCTATGAAGACGCTTCAAGGACTCGGTGTCGTGGATGCCCTGTTCTTGATGCTTGCCGGGGCGCTCAGTTCGCTCGTCCCTGTCCCTGGAGGCTTCGGCGCTTTCCATACAGTGGTGGCCGGCGCCTTGCAGAGTGTCTACGGGATACCCTTCAGCATCGGTCTGATTTTCGCCACACTTTCGCATGAAGCCCAGACGGTCACCCAGATTATTGCCGGGCTCTTTTCTTTTGCCTGGGAGGCCGTGACAGGCGCCAGGAATAACGTCTAGAAAGACAGGTCCAAACTTACCGGACAGTGGTCGGAGCCGAGGATGTCGTTGTGGATGTCAGCGGAGAGGATGTTGGGGAGGAGGGAGTTGGATGTGAGGAAGTAGTCGATGCGCCAGCCGGCGTTGCGCTCACGCGCCTGGAAACGGTAGGACCACCAGGAGTATTTGACGGTGTCAGGGTGTAGGTGGCGCCAGGTGTCGGTGAAACCGGAGGCAAGGAGCTCTGTGAATTTGGCGCGTTCTTCATCGGTGAAGCCGGCGTTGTGATGGTTGGATGCCGGATTCTTGATGTCTATTTCCTGATGGGCGACATTGAGGTCGCCGCATACGATGACGGGTTTTCTCGCATCGAGTGAGTGCAGGTATGTCCTGAAGTCATCTTCCCAGCTCATACGGTAGTCGAGGCGTTTGAGCCCGTCCTGGGAGTTGGGAGTGTAGACGCAGACGAGATAGAATGCCTGCATTTCAAGGGTGATGACGCGCCCCTCGTGGTCATGTTCGTCAATGCCGATGCCGTAGCTGACGGAGAGGGGAGTGTGGCGTGTGTAGATGGCGGTGCCGGAGTAGCCTTTTTTATCGGCGGAATTCCAGTAGGAAGTGTAGCCGTCGAATTCCATGTCGAGTTGTCCGGGCTGCATCTTGGTCTCCTGCAGGCAGAAAAAATCCGCGTCAAGGGATTTGAATGAGTCTGCAAATCCCTTGGCTGCGCAGGCGCGGAGGCCGTTGACATTCCATGATACTAGTCTAATGTCCATTCTGCTCCGTCTTTAGTGTCTTTTACAGTGATGCCGATAGCTTTGAGGGCGTCGCGGATGCGGTCGCTCTCGGCCCAGTCCTTCTCTTCGCGTGCGCGTCTGCGACTGTCGAGAACCATCTCCATGAGTCCGTCCATCGCTTTTTCGGTCTTGGCGTTGCCGTTGTCGGATGAGTCTTCGTCACGAAGGGCGAGGACACCGGAGATGACATCGTCGAAGAGACGGACGAGAGTATCCAGGTCAGCCTTGGTGAGGGTGATCTTTTTCTCCTTGGCGGAGTTGATCATTTTGACGGCTTCGAAGATCTGAGCGATGGCGATGGGGGTGTTGAGATCGTCACAGAGGGCTTCGTAGCAGGCTTCGGCGATTTTGTTGATGCTGTCGTTGTCGGCATTGAAGGTCTCGGGGGCGGTGCTGCCTATGAATCCGCCGTAGGGCAGATTGACTGAGGGCGCGCCCGCGAGTTCGTGGAGGTCTTTGGATGCCTGCATTATTCGTTTATAGCCTTTCTCCGCTGCGGAGAGGGCATCGTTGGAAAAATCAAGTGTGCTGCGGTAATGCGCCTGGAGGATGAAGAAGCGGATGGTCATGGGGGAGTAGGCGCGTTCAAGCTTGGGGTGGTCGCCGGCAAAGAGCTGGGGGAGGGTGATGAAGTTGCCGAGGGATTTACCCATCTTCTGCCCGTTGATGGTTATCATGTTGTTGTGGACCCAATAGTGCACGCCTGTGGTGCCGCGGGAGGCCTGGTTCTGGGCGATTTCGCATTCGTGATGGGGGAACATCAGGTCCATGCCGCCGCCGTGGATGTCAAACTCGCGACCGAGGTATTTTTCGCCCATGACGGAGCATTCGAGGTGCCAGCCGGGGAAGCCTTCGCCCCAGGGAGAGGGCCAGCGCATAATGTGTTGGGGCTCGGCCTTTTTCCAAAGCGCAAAATCGTAAGGGGCACGTTTGTCGCTCTGACCGTCGAGTGCGCGGGTGCCCTCTAGTGTGGCTTCAAGGGTGCGGCCGGACAGGATGCCGTATTTGTGGTCGGCGTTGAATTTCTCTACGTCGAAGTAGACGGAACCGTTGGAGATGTAGGCATATCCGGCATCGAGGATGGTCTGGACGGTATTGATCTGCTCAATGATGTGACCTGATGCACGGGGCTCGATGGATGGGGGAGCGACGTTGAGCTGGCGCATGGCTTCGTGATAGCGCTCGGTGTAGGTCTGGACGATCTCCATGGGCTCTAGCTCTTCGAGCTTGGCTTTCTTGGCAATCTTGTCCTCGCCTTCGTCGGCGTCATGCTCCAGGTGACCGACGTCCGTGATGTTGCGGACGTAGCGCACCTTGTAGCCAAGGTGTTTGAGGAGGCGGAACAGGACGTCGTAGGTCACGCCGGGGCGGGCATGGCCCAGGTGGGCGTCGCCGTAGACCGTCGGTCCGCAGACATACATGCCTGCATGACCGGGGTTGACGGGGACGAAAAGTTCTTTCTGACGTGTTAGGGTATTGGTGAGGAAAAGGGGTCTCATTTATCTGGTAACTGTTTTTCTGATTCTTGTTTTACCGGTAGCGGCCTTGGTGGCTGCGGTGTTGCGGGTGTCGTCGTTCCTGTCAGCCTTGACAGCCTTTCTTGCGGGGACGTAGCTGCGGGTGTTGCCGCTGATGACTGAAGATGCCTTGGAGTCCGCCTTGAATGTGATGGTCGCGGGGAGTTCCGGAGCTTCCTTTTCGAGAGGATAGATTTCGCCGCTGCCGTCCTTGGCGAAGAAGAGATATTCAATCATGCAGTAGGTGCGTGGCTGCGTCTCGCCGGTGAGAGTGACCTTTGCTCCGTTGATAGTGGCTGAATAGCCGTCTTCGGAGAGAGTCGCAGTCGCGAGAATCTGGTCATCGGTGCCTTCTACTGATTTCAGCTCGTCGCCATATCTGACGTCACCGGTAAAAAGGAGGTGGAATGTGCCGCCGTCATCGGTGTAGTCGCCGTAATCGGATCCGAAGATGCGGAGGTTGCCGGTCTGGTCGTCGTAGTCGGCCAGGGCGGCGTATTCGTTGGAGAAGCCTTGCCAGCCGTATATTTTATAGTTTATGCCCTGCTCGTCAGCGACTATCTCGAAGTCAAAGACGTCGCCGGAGCTCCAGACTCCGAGCCAGTCTGCATAGGATGCGATATCGGTGGAGGAAGCCTGAACCGTGAATGTGATCTTGGCGAAGTCGCCTGTATAGGTGCCGTGGCTGTTGTAGCCGAAGATGAAGGCATCATATACGCCATCGGGGAGGGCGTTGTAGTCGGTGTTGATGTCGGGGGATGCGTTGGAGAGAAGGTCGGTAACCCTTCTGGCGGACCCGTTCCTGACGAGGTTTTCGTAGTATGCAAGGTCTTCCTGCATGGCGCTGAGTATCTGTGCGTCAGTGTTGACGACGCCTGCTTTGACAACGTAAAGTGAATGGTATAGGGAACCGGTGCCCGAGGTGTGGAATTTTTCGCAGTTGAATACCTGTCCGTTTACTTCCACGGTACCTTTACCGAGGTACTCGATTTTCCAGGAGTTTATCTCCCGGATGGTTATCGTCTCTTTCTTATCCTTGTGACACGCTATGGCAACCAGTGCCAGGGCACTCACGAGGAGAATATTTACAATGTGTGTTTTCATTTCCGTAGTGTTTTACATCTCACAAAGTTACTGTTTTTCCTGGATTATAGCTATCTTTGTGCCACAAAACACACATGATATGATTCTTTCAGGTAAAGAGGTTTCTTCAGCCCTTAAAGCCGGCCTGGCAGCACAGGTCGCAACGTTTCCCGAAAAATATGGACGAGCCCCGCATCTTGCGGTTATTCTGGTAGGAGACAACCCTGCCTCCCAGATTTACGTCCGCAACAAGGCCAAGGCTTGCGAGTCCATCGGCATCACCAACACTACCATCACCATGCCCGCCGACTCTACCGAAGAAGCGGTCCTTGCTGAAATCAAGCGCTTGAACGAGGACTCCGGCGTGGATGGTATCCTTGTCCAGCTCCCTGTACCGAAGCAGATCAACACGGCCCGCATCATCGAAGCGATCGCCAGGGAAAAGGATGTCGACGGCTTCCACCCCGGCAACGTCGCAGCCCTTTGGCAGAAAATGCCCTGCATGGTGCCCTGCACTCCCAAGGGAATAATGAAGCTCCTCGCCCATGCCGGGGTCGATCCCAAAGGCAAGCGGGCAGTCGTCATCGGCCGCTCCAACATTGTCGGCCTTCCCGTGGCCAAGCTCCTTCTTGATGCAAGGACCGTCGACCTGCCGTCAATCACACGCCAGGCCGAAATCCTCGTCGTCGCCGCAGGCGCCGCCAAGATGGTCACCGGTGACATGGTCAGCGACGGCGTAGTGGTCATCGACGTCGGTATGGACCATGACGCCGACGGAAAACTCTGCGGCGACGTCGACTACGACTCCGTCGCTCCGAAGGCATCGTGGATTACCCCTGTACCAGGCGGAGTAGGGCCCATGACCATCGCGTGTCTTATGGAGAACACGGTAGAGGCATTCCTGGCGAAGCAGAAATAATACAACGTCTTTGATAAAAAAAGAAGGGGGCTCAACTGAGCCTCCTTCTTTTTGAGTATTGTGTGCGATCCGCTAAAGATCGTTCATCTGGTCGAGGTAGTCGGCCTTGGAGCTGACTTCGATGTTCTGGTATTCCTTCAGACCGGTACCGGCAGGGATCAGGTGACCGCAGATGACGTTTTCCTTCAGACCTTCGAGGTGGTCTACGCGGGCGCGGATAGCGGCCTCGGAGAGAACCTTGGTGGTCTCCTGGAATGATGCTGCGGAGATGAAGCTTCCGGTCTTGAGGGCTGCCCGGGTGATACCCTGGAGTACCTGGGATGCGGTGGCAGGCCTTGCCTCACGGGCTACCATGAGGTCTACGCCTTGACGCTCGAGGTAGGAGTTTTCACTCCTGAGCTCGCGGGCGTCGATGATGTCACCCTCCTCAAATTTGAGCGATCCACCCTTGTTCTCGACATAGTACTTGCCGAAGATGGAGTCGTTGGTATCCATGAAGTCCCACTTGTCCACGAGTTCCTCGGGGAGGAAAGGCGTGTCGCCCGGGTCTCCGATCTGTACCTTGCGCATCATCTGACGAACGATGATCTCGAAGTGCTTGTCGTTGATCTTCACACCCTGGAGGCGGTATACGGCCTGGATCTCGTTGACGATGTATTCCTGGGCCTTGACAGGTCCGAGTACGTTGAGGATGTCGGTCGGGGAGATACCGCCGTCGGAAAGACGGGTACCAGCCTTGACATAGTCATTCTCCTGTACGAGGATCTGCTTGGTCAAAGGAACGAGGTAGTGCTTCTCATCACCGCCTTTGTTCTTGACGATAATCTCGCGGTTACCTCTCTTGACCTTGCCCATGATGACTTCACCGTTGATCTCAGAGATGATGGCGGGGCTGGAAGGTGTACGGGCTTCGAAGAGCTCGGTAACACGGGGCAGACCGCCGGTGATATCGCTGGACTTACCGATGGCGCGAGGGATCTTGATGATCACGTCGCCGACCTTGACGGTGTCGCCGTCGCTCATCATGACGTGTGCACCCACAGGAAGGTTGTACTGCTTGAGGGTAGCGCCCTTGCCGTCAACGATGACGATGGACGGGTTCCTGGTCTTGTCGCGGGACTCGATGATGACCTTATCCTTGTTGGTCGAGAACTCGTCGGCTGATTCCTCGCGGAAGGTGGAGCCTTCGATCATGTTCTCGAAGTGGAGGGTACCTGCGGTCTCGACGATCGTGGTGGCGTTGTAGGCATCCCATTCGCAGATGAGGTCGCCCTTCTTCACCTTGTCGCCGTCCTTTTTGTAGAGGACTGAACCGTAAGGAACATCGTAGTGAGAGTATGTGATGCCGGTATTCTCGTCAACGATGCTGACCTCGGTCATACGGCTGACGACAACCTGGTTGGTTGTGCCGTCTTCGTTGATTCTCTCGATGGTACGGAGCTCTTCGAATACGAGTTTACCGTCATATTTGGATTCGATTGTGGAATCGGCTGCGGCGCTGGATGCCGTACCACCGACGTGGAACGTACGAAGGGTAAGCTGTGTACCAGGCTCACCGATGGACTGTGCGGCGATAACTCCGACGACTTCACCTTTCTCAACCATACGGCTGGTGGAGAGGTTGCGTCCGTAACATTTTGCGCAGACACCCTTGCGGGACTCGCAGGTGAGTACGGAACGGATCTCGACCTGCTCGATGGGGAGTGAGTCGATGAGGTTGGCCACGTCTTCACGGATTTCTTCGCCGGCAGGGATGATAAGCTCTCCGGTGAGAGGGTTGAAGATATCGTGTACGGAGGTACGTCCGAGGATACGCTCGCCGAGTGATTCGACGACTTCGTCCTTGTTCTTGATAGCCGTAGCGATGAGACCTCTGAGGGTACCGCAGTCTTCATCGGTGATGATGACATCGTGGGATACATCGACAAGACGGCGGGTGAGGTAACCTGCATCTGCGGTCTTGAGGGCGGTATCGGCCAGACCCTTACGTGCACCGTGGGTGGAGATGAAGTACTCGAGCACCGTCATACCTTCCTT
>Ga0310696_10007734_pt1 | contig 12588 bp, 7 predicted proteins | sample AusTroGonzalo_MG_4_FD_203885 | JGI IMG/M metagenome (GOLD analysis project Ga0310696, IMG submission 203885) | Bovine rumen microbial communities from tropical cattle in Woodstock, Queensland, Australia - Gonzalo_02 (v2) (version 2) | ecosystem: Host-associated > Mammals > Digestive system >... | reverse complement strand
AGAGCTGTACCTCTGGCGGTGCAGGCTTGGGGGTACGCATAATCTGTGAGAGTGCAGTGGCCAACGTCACCTCATCACTGAAGTTGACGTGTCCCTTCTGCAGAAATTCAGCCACTTCAGGACCTGCGGTATGCAGACTTGGCAAGATGGGGAAGATAGGCTTCTTACACTCCAACATCTTCTGGTGGAGTACCTCGTATGCCTCGTAGAGTTGTGTCAAACCTGGTGTGCCGTAAATAACTGCAATGGCATCAATATCCTTAAACTGATGTTCACAGTAGTCGATGGCAATACCCAGTTGCTCAGCTGTTCCTGTAGCGAGGATGTCGATGGGGTTGGCAACGGCAGAGCCAGGGAACAGCTTGCTTTTCAACTCGTCAGCTTCAGGACCTTCTATCTTGGGGACGTTTAGTCCACCTTTCGATAAAGCATCCGTCAGCATCACGCCTGGTCCGCCAGCATGCGTTACGATGGCAAAGTTCTTGCCTTTCAACTCAGGCAGGGTAAAGATGCAGCCTACCGTGGTCAGCTCTTCACGTGAAAAACAACGGACGATGCCAGCCTTACGGAACAGTGCTTCTACTGCTGAATCGCTGGAGGCGATAGCACCCGTATGACTCGATGCCGCACGACTTCCACTCTCCGACGAGCCAGCCTTGATAGCTGCGATGCGACAACCCTTGCGGATCAGTGAACTGGCATGGAACAGCAGTTTGTCGGGATTCGAGATATTCTCGATATAGAGCAGTTTGACTTTCGAATCGATATCGGGATTGAAGTTTTCATCCATATACTGCAACACGTCTTCGATACCAATCTGTTTGCCGTTGCCTATCGACCACACGCTATTGAACTGCAAGCCCTTGATGACGGCACTCTCCAAGATGAAGACAGCCGTAGCACCAGAGCCGCTGACGAAATCGACACCTAGCGGATCCAGTTTGGGGATTGGTTTGGTAAACACCGAATGGTGGTTACGATTCAACAGTCCGATACAGTTGGGACCTATCAGTGCCGCACCATACTGCTTGCAGACGTCGAGGATGCGTTGCTCCAGTTCGGCACCAGCCTTCGTCTCTTCACTGAAACCTGCCGAGATGATGATGAAGGCGCGTGTCTGTTTCTCTTTGGCCAGCAGTTCCACATACTCAGGACAGTATTTAGCCGCTACCACAAGGATGGCAAGTTCTGTTGGCGGCAGCTCTCGCGCGTCATGGAAAACCTTGATACCCTGCACCTCGTCTTCCTTGGGATTTACGATGCGCAGTGTTCCCTCATAGCCACCACTCAACAGGTTGCGCACCACGGCACCGCCTGGTTTATGAACATTGTTAGAACCGCCTATGATGGCGATACTCTTGGGATTTAATAATTGTTGGTTTATCATATCATTCAATATAAGGTGTACATTGTTTTATCACGATGGGTATTTCTTCCGCCTTGGCATCGTGGCCTGTGATTCGCAGACGAACGATAGCCCCATGTCGATTGATGTCGCGTTGGGGGTCGAAAATGAAGTTGCCCAGTCCGTAATAGATTGGCTTGCCACGATATGTCTCCGATGGTTGACGGGTATGCGTGTGATGACATGCCAGGCAATCAGCACCGGCATCAATCAGCCGATGGGCATCGTAGCATTGACGAGGCACCACTTCCACATGATTCTCCCAACCCCAGTGCAGGCTAACGATGATGTAACACTGAGGGTCGGCGCTACGCATCTGTGCGACTCGTGACACGAGGGCATCAATGCTCTGCTGACTAACGCACGGTTGGTCGGACAGGTGGGCATAGTTTTCCAATGCCAGTTGCAACGATGCTACGAGCCACACGCGTCGAGGACTGTCACTTAGCAATACGGGCTGTACCGCTTCTTGCATGTTCCCTCCAGCTCCGAAAGGTACGATGCCTGCCTGCTGAATGTTCTGATAGGTATCTGTCAGTCCCTCGCGCCCTTGATCTATCGAATGGTTATTAGCCAGATTCAGATGGGTGATACCATGTCGTTTCAAATCTGACAACCATTCAGGCTCTGCCCTAAAGATGTACTGCTTAAACACGGGAGCCTTGATTTTTGTGGCAGGACATTCCAAGTTGCCTACCACCAGATCAGAAGCCTGCAACACGGAGTCAATGCCAGGCGAAAACAACTGGTCGATGCCCTGTTTTTCAATAGCATGGCGCACCCCGCGATCGAGCAGGATGTCGCCAGTCAGGACGATGTCCAGTGTATCAGCACCATGTACCGATACACAAAACAGGCTAACAGCCAGTGCTATAGAAATAACTCTCATCTGGCTTGGGTACCTCTAACGGTTTCAGTGGTACCATGATGTCCTGCATCCATGAGGGGCGTCCCTCGTCAGGATACGTCTCCAGGTTCTTCTGCCACTCTTCGTCTGTCAGACGCAGTATATCCAATGCACGACGGGTTTCACGATACGAGAGCACGGCACCACGCATCAACCATAAGTAACCGTCAACCTCAACAACACAATATATCTCGTCTGCAAATCCCACAGCCACGTACATCACACTCTTCTCAGGGTTGTTCAGGGAATTGGCGGTATAGACATCAGCAATCAATGCTACCTTGCGGTCGGTACCCTCTACATCGTTCCATCCCATCAGATACTGCTCTTCATCGCGAACCAAGTCCAGCGAGATGTTCTCGAACGTGGCTCCAATATGTTTCAAGGCATCGTAGTCGGCCTCATCCAACTTCTTGCCTGCCAACTCTTCCTGACTGACACGCAACAGGAACTGAGCCTCTTCGCGCAGACGCTGGGTGGCACGTTTACCTTTATCTGTTGTCAGATGATGACGTTCAAGGACATCGGCAGTAGCATCGAGCAGACTGATGGCCTTACGCCAGAATTTGACGTTAGGTTCTACATATCCCGTCACGACAGGCTCAGGGGGACCGCCACCACCACACTCGGCACCAAAGGGTTGCTTGGCATACAGGATGGCGTCATGTTTCAGTTCGGCCCATGATGCCAGAGCGGCATTCAGGTCTTTCTTCTGCCATTCAGGTGTCAGCATGAAATATGGATAGCCGTCGCTGGTCTCATGCAGCGTCTTCACAGCATCCATCCAGCGATTGCTGATAGTTTGTTGCCAGTCAATCTCTTTCATGCGCTGTTTCATCTTGCTCAGGGCAGCCACAAAGCCATCCCATTGCTGGGCTTCTTTCAGTTCGTCTAACAAAATGCGCTCAGCTGAGGCAACCCCCATCGAAGCCATCACGTCCAAGCCCTTAGGCATAGCACGTTTGGTGGGTCTGCTGTCGTAGTCCACCATTTCCTGCAACACCTCGCCATCGGGCATGTAGCGCTGAGGCAACAGGTTGATCTTATAGGGACTGCTGAATTGGAATTTAGGCTTTATGCGTGTCTGCTTTTGGGCCAGCGACTCTATCTCACCACGCAACTGGTCCATGGCCTTTTTGTCTTTCAGCAACTCGGTGGCCTTGCGACCTTTCATCAGGTCGTACACCTGCATGATAGTGATATTGTCGGGCGTACCAAACAACCACGTCATGGGTTCGAACAGCTGCTGGTAGAGCTGTTGCATCTGGGCATCGCTGCCTACCAAGTCAGCCAATATGATGGCATTCTGCAACTGCGAAGGCACATCCGTACCAAAAGGTACTGTCTGTAACCACATCATGGCGTGGAAATAAGTCTTCAGTGTGTCGTTACATGTATAATGACCACGCGGACGGAACAGCGGATACTGGAAGGGTATCTCTTTGCAACCCAGGAACTCCGACATGTCGGCCTCGTAGGTTGTCGACTTCTTTACCTCTTCAGCTACGGTGCCTGCAGCACCCTTCTGACCTGTTATCAGGGCGTAACCCACGTCGAAGTAGGTCTTGAGCCATTGGCTGTTGGCTGTTAGCTGTTGACCTCGCTGACAGAGTTTCAGCACTACGTCGTGCAGTCGCTGCTGTTCAATATCACGCAACAGACAGTCGAAGTAGAGGTGGTATAGTTGCAGATAAAGGTCGGTGGTCACAAAGTTAGGAAAGTTCGTATAGTCGTTGCTCTCGTACAATTGGAACAGCTGGTCGTGCCGTGCAGGTACGATAGCAAAACCGTTACGTCCCAACTTATCCTTCAAGGGAGCAGGATACTCCTTGAGCTGCATATTGTTCACCACATTGTCCATATTGACACGGTAGCCGCTTTGACTGGGCACGAAGTTCTGTTTTTTCAACTCCTTTTCGCGTGCCAACAGTTTGTTGATAAATGCCTGCTCAGCCTTCGTGGTCTTCATAGGCACCTTGGCATCAGCTTTGTAGTAGTTGTTGCGGTAATCGCCACTCTCGTTGTAGTTTATCAGATCTTCAACCTTCTCCCAGCGTTTCCATTGCAGCGAGTCATACCACGACGTACTCTGGAACACGCCACGCAGGAAAGCATCGCGGAAGGGGTAGCCTTCGCGTGCATAGAAGCTGTTGCGCAACACACGCAACTCAGTAATGTTCAGACGCGAGATGTCCTGATTCAGGTCTACGCGTTTGTTCAATTGCTCCACATTAACGTTTCCTTTGCCAGGAATCATCACGCGTTGCTTGGTTTGTGCCGTAGCCGTTAGGGTCATCAGGCACAACATGGTTGTTAATAACTTCTTCATAATATCTCAGTTCTCAAAAGTTTCTCTTGCTTTTACTTCGTCTACATTCCTAATGAGGTATCGCTCGAAAGCGAAGCCAAATCCGCTCCAGCGATATTCTGCTACGGTATATTCCCCTTTGGCATTCGATTCCAGGCTACGTACGAGTCCGTTATAGAAGCGGAAGTCTTGCAGCGTACCGCCAAGTTTCGACCCCAGCCACATCGGGCGCACCAGTCCTTCGTAGTTCTTGAAGACAAACAAGCGTCGTCCCACCTCAGGATAGAAGCGTGTGGACTTAATGACACCCACCAATGCCTCCGTTGTGCCGTTACCATCCACATCGCCTGTCTCCATGCGATAGACGGGATATGGCAGTTTCCATTCATAATGCGTTGAATCGGTGGTCAGCGTCAGCACATAAAGACTATCCGACTTACGTTCGAGTGTAAATTCGTCGCCTGCCAGACAGCTTTCATTCATGAGCCACAAGCCAACAGCCACCAACAGCCACCTCATACCAATACGATTGCTTTAACAGGATTGGGTGCCAGCGTAGATTCTGGGAAGTAGTAACCCAGACGTAACACAAAGGCTATCTTTTCGCCGTTTTCTACTTTCGCACCTGTAGGCTCCTCGTCGAGTGTATCATCGAAGGCACCGCCCACAGCTCCGCGAACATAATCTGGATAGCTCATTGTCGGGTCACCCACACAAGCCAGACAAGCATTGATGAATGGCACCTGTGTCAGCAGAAAGCGCTCTATGTCGTCTGCCAACAGCTTCACATCATCACCAACACTTGTCAATGCAGGCTTCTCGCCATTCGTTGCCAGCCATTTCACCAGTGGTTGCAATGCTTCTCGCTCACGACGCAACTCATAGATGCGGTCGTTCAGTGAGATAAAGGAACGAATAGCATCATTATACACCATCATCTGCTCGGCATTCAGGTGCTTGCTCTGTTCGTGTTCAGCTTCCTGAGCCTGACGCTGTTTCCGTTTCTCGCGAATCTTCACAAATGCTGTGGCACCGGCGGCTACTGCCGTCACGCCTAAGGTGGCCAATGCGGCCCATGTTGACTTTTTATTTTTAAGTTCCATTCGTAATAGTTGTTTAAGTTTTCTGCAAAGATACAAAATATTTGATAATTGACAATTGATAATTGATAATTATTTGTACTTTTGCAGTGTTTTATGAATAAAAGAGACCATCAGATACTGAAAATAGCCCTTCCTGCCATCGTCACCAACATCACAGTGCCGTTGTTGGGATTGGTCGATACTGCCATCGTGGGCCACATGGGGTCAGCTGCCTATATTGGAGCAATTGCTGTGGGGTCTATGATATTCAATCTTGTCTATTGGCTCTTCGGATTCCTGCGCATGGGGACTTCGGGAATGACAGCCCAAGCTCGTGGACGCCGTAATCTGACGGAAGCGGCCTACATCCTGACACGCTCTATGAAGACTGCTGGCATTGTGGCCTTTGCCTTAGTATTATTGCAATGGCCTCTGTATCAGTTGATGATTTGGCTGATGGCTCCCACGGAGGATGTTCTTTCGTTAGTACATATCTATTACTATATTGTCGTATGGGGTGCACCTGCCATGTTGGGGCTTTACAGTCTCAGTGGTTGGTTCATCGGCATGCAGAATACACGTATTCCGATGATTATCAGCATCCTACAGAACGTCGTGAATATCATTGTATCGCTATTGTTGGTATATGTCTTTGGTATGAAGGTCGAGGGTGTGGCTTTGGGAACGGTTATAGCCCAATATGCCGGTTTCTTTGTGGCATTGGCTTTCCTTTGGCGATACTATCGTAAACTGTTTCGTAACCCAAGCAACGCATGTGACAAGCCTCGCTCAGAGGGTCTGTCTCATATAGCCTTTCTCCATGTCAATCGCGACATCTTCCTCCGTACACTGTGTCTCGTAGCTGTCAACCTCTATTTCACCTCAGCAGGTGCTCGTCAAGGGGCTGAGATATTGGCTGTCAACACCTTGCTCATGCAACTCTATCTGTTGTTCTCATATATCTTGGATGGATTTGCCTATGCTGGCGAGGCGTTGGGTGGGCGTTATTGGGGTGCCAGAGACATGTGGGCCTACCACGATGTTGTCAAAAGACTGTTCGGATGGGGGGCTATGATGACGTTTGTCTTTACCTGCATATATGTAATAGGTGGCATGTCTTTCCTGCGTCTGCTGACTGACGAACCTTCCGTCGTCGAGGCGTCTCAAGCTTATGTATGGTGGGCTTATCTTGTTCCTGCTGCTGGTGTAGCAGCATTCGTCTGGGACGGTATCTTCATTGGTACCACACAAACGCGTGGCATGCTGCTTTCCTCTGCCGTTGCAGCCCTCGTATTCTTCGTCACAGCTACCATTACCATAAAAATCATGGGCAACCACGGGTTGTGGCTGTCCATGATTCTGTATTTAATGACACGTGGTCTTGTTCAGACCATAATCACTCAAAAGCTTATTTGATGGCAACAGTGAAATCTGTTGTAACAAAGATGTCCTTACCGGTAAACTTGGGGAATGCCTTTGTTGTCATGATAGCATATACCTTCTCTGTCTGCGACTTCAGGAACTGGAATTTGCCTGGTTCAACTACCTTATAGTCCTCGTTCTCCTTCAGCTCTGTAGAACCTGCCATGAATGTGAATGTCGTGATCTGAGGCTCTGCCTCAACACCTGTAGCAATGAGCTGGCTCGACAGGTCAAGTACTGTGTTGGCATCAGTGATAGTCTCTACCACTTGATAAGCAGGCTGCGGGGCATATTTGTACTTGCTGGCCGTTGTACTTGCAGGCTTTTTAGGCAATGTGGCCAGATTAAACTTGTTGTTCTGAATCTGTACGTTACCCTTTGTTACTGTAAATTCAGGGAATGTGATGCTCTCCAACTCATTGTTAGAAAGATAGATATTCTTCACGGTGGGAGCAATACCTGTAACAGATGTCAGCTTGTTGTTCTCAGCAGAGATCTGTGTCAGCTTGGTATTGTTGGTGAAATCGAGCTTGGTGAGTTCGCCCTTCTTATAAGTTGAGCCACCTAATGTAACCGTTTCCAAATTGACGTTCTTACTCAGGTCAATTTCCTTCAGCTGAGGTTCGAACTTGGATTGGGACGTATTGAAAATGTTGAGACTGGTCAGAGCAGTAGCCTTTGAAATGTCAACAGACTTTACGGGGCTGTTGGTAAAGCTGAACTGGGTCAGTTTCTCCATAGCAGGCAGCTCTAAACTCTCTACGTTAGCACCGGAAATGGTCATCTGAACAACATTCTTCAGTTTCTCCTGGTCGAAACTGGTAGGCATCACGTTACCATTGGCAATCAGATACCAGATGTCACTCTTACCAAACACCATAATCTTGCCGTTGCCGGCAACTGTGCCTTTGAATGTTGTGGCAGCAGTGTGTGTCGTACCAGGCTTGGTCTTTCCGTCCTCACCCTTCAAGCCACCGTTCTGATAGCATACTGTGTCAGTCACGATATTACCATCACCAAAGTCAACGCCATAAATGTCGAACTGGTCATATACACCAAGAGTCAGTGAAACCTCTTCACCTACCTCGCCTTGGAAGAATGCTACAACATCAGTCTCGTAATCGACACCATCCAGACTGATAACTACACCTTGAGGAGGTACTGGAACATCTTTCTCTGAGCATGAATAGGTCATGAACACAGCGAGCATCATTGATGCAAAATAAAAAATTTTCTTCATGTGTTTAAATCATTTAAAACTGTTTTAGTTATTTATCGACGGCAAATATACGAAAAAAAACTGAATATCCTACTACAAATCTGATTTTTTTTCGTAATTTTGTACCCGAAACAAATAATAATGTATATGAAAGTATTACTAACATCACTCCTGATGCTATTCATGACGGTGCTTCCTGCCAATGCGCAACGTGTTGTGACGGGAACGGTGACAGATACGAAAGGCGAGACGCTGATAGGTGTTAGCGTGTATGTCAAGAATGGTTTGCATCGTACTGTGACTGACGTGAATGGCCAGTTTAAGATTCAGATTGATAGTGAGGATGCCGTACTGCTGTTCCGCTATGTTGGTATGGAACCTTTCCAGACAGCTGTCAAGGGACAGAAAACGCTGCAAGTGACCATGAACGAGATGTCCACTCAGCTGGCTGAGGCTGTGGTGATTTCTACAGGTTACCAGAAGCTGAGTCGCGAACGTTCTACGGCAGCCTTTGGCTTTGTAGATTCAACGAAGCTGAATCGCGTGATGCACAAGGATATCATGTCGGCACTCGAAGGTCAGGTGGCTGGTGTGGTCATGAACATCAATCCCAATACCGGCGAGAGCTCGCCCGTATTGCGTGGTGTGGGTACTTTCTCCAGCGAGGTAGGCACGTCACCACTAATTGTAGTGGACGATATGGCTACCGACCTGTCACTCAGCGACATCAATCCTTACGACGTGGAATCCATCACGGTGCTGAAAGATGCTGCCGCAGCCTCCATCTATGGTGCGCTAGCTGCCAATGGCGTTATTGTGGTAACCACAAAGCAGGGTAAGACCAACAAGACGACGGTGAATGTCAATGCCGACTGGTACATCTCGACGAAGCCCAATTTCGACAAGATGCACTACGCCTCAACAAGCGACATTATCGACTACGAGACGGAGGTGTATAACAACCGCGTAACTAACAAAGGTAGTGTGGCACTGATGTTCAACGAGATGAAGAACAACTACTACTCCCCACTCTACCAGCTGTATCGCGATCGCGATGAAGGCCGCATGACGGAAGACCAGGTAAATCAGACCTTGGACCAGTGGCGCAAGAACGACTTCTACGAGCAGTATCGCGACAACGTGTGGCGCACGTCGCTCACCCAGCGTTACAACATTTCACTCTCCCAGAAGTCGGGCGACAGCAATCATTTCGCGTCGTTCAACTATCAGCACGACAAGAACCGCATCATCAATGACCGCTCTAACGCTTTCTCCTTATATTATAAGAGTACCTTCAAACTGACCAACTGGATGAATGTGAAGTTGGGTATTGATGCCCGTCTGAGCAAGAGCACATCGCCTGACGGCTCGTACACCAACTACACCATGCAGGAGCGATATGCCAGCATGAAGGATGCCGATGGCAATCTGGTTTATTCGCCCAATGTCAATATCGGTGGTTATGTGGGTGGCGCCCTGAACCTCTCGCGCATTCGTGAGGTGGAAGGCACACCAGGCCTGATGTCCTATCGCTTCAACGTATTGGAGTCGCTCGACGAGAGTTTGACGGACACCCGTCGTGTTCGCATCCGTCCTTTCATCAATCTGGAGGCCAAGTTCCTGAAGTGGTTCAAGTATAACGTCATGTTCCAGTACGAGTGGTCACAGAACCGCAGCGAGACCTACGACGATGCCAACACTTACCAGATGCGCCTCACCCACAATGCCATGATTGACCAGAACGGCGACTGTCTGTTGCCAACTGGCGGACGCTATACTCAGCAGACCAACAACGCCTATCGCTATACGTTCCGCAATCAACTGAACTTCGACAAGAGTTTCGACAACAGCAAGCATAACGTCAACGCCATCATGGGTCTGGAGTTCCGTGAGAACAAGTCGCCACGACTCATCAACCAGTTGCTCTATGGCTACAACGAGACGGCACTGACCTCTGTCCGCATGGACTGGGCGTCGATGTACACGACAGGATGGCAGAGCCTGGTATATGACAGCAAGTTGTCGTATGGCGGACTGGCTCCTAACCAGAGCGAGACGTTCCACCGCTATGCCTCGTTCTACGCCAATGTGGGCTATAACTACCGCTACCGTTACAACCTGACAGCTAGCATCCGTTGGGACGAGGCCGACCTCTTCGGACTCGACACCAAGGACCAGCACCACCCGCTGTGGTCTGTCGGTGCAGGCTGGAATGCTACTGAGGAGGAATTCATGAAGGGCATCTCGTGGCTCAACTACCTGAAGCTGCGTCTGACCTACGGTGTGAATGGTAATGTTGACCAGTCGTCGACCACCTATTTTGTGGCTCGCTATAAGACCTTGGGTTCCGACCCCACCAATACGCAGTATCTGAACTATTCTGACGACAACCTGCCCAACCCCAAACTGCGCTGGGAAAAGACGTCGACATTTAACATCGGTGTCGATTTCCGCCTGCTGAACAACATCCTGAATGGTTCATTGGAATACTATAACCGTGTAGGCGACGACCTGCTGGTGCGCAAATACCTCGACCCCACGGTAGGTGCCACACAGCGTGTCATCAATAATGGTAAGATGCGCAACAGCGGTGTCGAACTGTCGCTGACGGGTAACATCATCCGCAAGGGCGACTGGAATTTCTCTGCCAATCTGGTGCTGGCTTACAACAAAAACAAGTTGCTGAAGGTCGAGCACTCTCCGACGGATATTGCCTCCAGCTTCATCACGTCACCCACCAACTTTTTCATCGAGGGCACAAGCTACAACACGCTGTGGGCTTATCACCTGGATCGTGTGGAGAACGGCTATCCCGTCATCACCGATGCTCAGGGCAACAACATGATTACCTTCGATGCACAGGGCAATCCTACCATCAACACACAGACCATGTATGGTGTCGATGCACTCGTCAACTGTGGCACACTAACACCTAAGTATAACGGTTCGCTGTCGTTCAACCTGCGCTGGAAAGACTTCGAGCTGAACACGATGTTTGTATTTGCCGGTGGCAACAAGCTGCGCCTCGACGCGCTTGACATGAGTGCCTACAACATCACCAGCGACCTCATCAACTCGCGTTGGACGGCACAGAACAGCGAGGGACGTGTGCGTGCCTTTGCCGACATCCCCAACGACCTCCAGACCTATGCCAGTACCCTGTCGTACTGGTGGCGCTACAGCGATGTCCACGTGAAGCGTGCCGACTACATCAAGTTACGCAACATCAATGTGGCCTACAACTTGCCTCAGAACATCTGCAAGCAGCTGCACCTGGGGGCTACGCGCTTCACTCTACAGGTCAGCAACCTCTTTACGTGGTGTGCCGCAGGTCATGACATCGACCCTGAGTCGTATTCAGCTAATTCGGCTACGCGCACCTTGCCACAGCCTACAACTTATTCACTGGGTCTTTCAACAAGCTTCTGAAAATTATGAAAAAGTTATTCTATCAGATAAGTCTCCTTGCAGTAAGTCTGTTGTCAACGACAGGTTGCGACAGCTATATCGACATCACGCCCAAGGGTGCCATAACGGTCGATTCCGTCTCACAATACTACGAGCTCATTATCAATCCCATGCGCTGCTATAACGTGGCGTCGTTCTACATGCTGAGTGACGATGCGTGGGCCAAGGAGTCGAACATCATCGGCAACGAGAACCGCTCGTTCGACGGCATCAACTTCACCTTCAACGAACAGGCCGAGCGTACCCTCTTGGCAGACAACAACCTCTATGCCAATATCTATACGTACATCATGCGCGAGAATCTGGTCATCGACAATATCGACAAGGCTATAGGCGATGCCAATACCAAGACACTGGCCAAGGCCGAGGCTCGTGTGCTGCGTGCCTGGGACCATTTTGTGGCTGTCAACCTCTATGCCAAGTCATATACGCCTGCAACGGCAGCTCAGGACGGTGGTGTCTGCATCATGGACCGTTACGACTTGGAGGCCACACCTTCCAAGTCCAGTGTGGCTGACGTCTATGCGTTCATCATCAGGGAGCTGGAGGAGGCTGTGCCTCTGCTACAGGAGCATCCTGTCAACATCTACCATCCCAACAAGGCTTACGGCTATGGCTTGCTGTCATTGGCCTATCTGTTCCATCGTGACTGGGAGAAAGCACGCGATGCCGCCCAGCAGTCGTTGGCACTGAACAATACGTTGGTGGACTATAACGAAATTCCTTCAAGCGGCTTCTACAGTTTCCGCAAGTATGCCAACGAGAACAACCCCGAGG
>Ga0310696_10007731_pt1 | contig 12591 bp, 8 predicted proteins | sample AusTroGonzalo_MG_4_FD_203885 | JGI IMG/M metagenome (GOLD analysis project Ga0310696, IMG submission 203885) | Bovine rumen microbial communities from tropical cattle in Woodstock, Queensland, Australia - Gonzalo_02 (v2) (version 2) | ecosystem: Host-associated > Mammals > Digestive system >... | reverse complement strand
CGCCCAGCGGCGAATCATAGTGCCAGACTGCCAGCATCGCTTAGGCGCGTTTCACGCGACGGGTTTGGAGGACGACTGAAAAGACAATGAGCGAAAGCCCAACCCAGAACGACCAGCCGACTTCGTGGATTTCGTCGAAGAGGATGGCCGCGATGATGATGCTGTAGACAGGCTCCAGGTTATAGGTCAGATTGACCGTAAAGGCGTTGAGCTTGCGCAGGGCGTGCAATTGGAAGAGGAAGGGAACGATGGTAAATACCGAACCCAGCAGAAGAAGCCAGACGATTTCGATGCCGACAGGCACGTGGGGTTCGTCGGAAAAAAACCAGGCGTGTAGCGGCATGCAGAGTGTCAGGAACAACGCACCGCCCACCAGTTCCCAGAGCAGCATCGTCGCCGTACCTTCCCCTGTACGTTCAGCAACGTTGATGTTCAGTATGGCAAAGACCGAGTAGATGGCTGCCGACAGCAGGCCGAAGGCAATACCGAGCCGATAGCGCACGTCCAGGCTGAAGATCATCAAGACACCTGCGATGGAAATGAAACTGATGAGGACTTCCGGCCAGGAAAACTTCTTGTGGCCGATGAGCGGATTGAACAAAGTCGTGAAAAAACAGGTCGTGGCAATGCAGGCTACGCCGACCGACACATTCGAGGCCTGGATGCTCGCATAGAAACATACCCAGTGAAGAGCCAGCAAGATGCCGCAGGCCGCGATACGCAGCAGCGCCGGCCGGGACACCCTGTGCAGCCGCCCGGCCAACGCCATCACCAGCATCAGCGCCACCACGCTGACCAGGATCCGGTACCATACCAAGGGAATCCCGCTGAGGGAGATCAACCGTCCGAAAATGCCCGTCCAGCCAGCCAGGAAAACGGCCGTGTGCAGAATAATCAGCGTGCGGGTGGTATCTTTCATGGTGGAGCAAAAGTAAACATTTTGGCCGGGTTGGGCAAAAATTCGCTATTTTTACATGTTTTTAAACGATTCTACACGTTTAAAAACGTTTTTACACGGATAAAAAAATATGAAAACGTTTCGAAATATCCTTCTAGCTACACTGGCAGTCCTGCTGCTGGTCCCCTGCGTTCAGGCGCAGGACCTGCCCCGTTTCAAGAAGATGGTCAAACAACTCAGCAGCGCGAAATACCAGGGACGCGGCTATGCCCGTGACGGCGTCCGCAAGGCCGGCGCATATATCGCCCGGGAATTTGAAAAATCGGGCGTGGATGAAGTAACAATGCAGCCCTTTACGCTGAATATCAATACTTTCTGCGGAAATATGGAAATGTGGGCCGATGGAAAGAAACTGAAAGCCGGCTATGACTTCTCGATGCGGGAGTATTCCCCGGGCGCGCACGGCTCCTATCCCGTTTATCATGTGGACACCGCCAACTTCGATGCGGACCGACTGTTCGCCGACCTGGCCCGTCCCGAATATGCCAATTGCTTCGTTTGCTGCGAATTCTGGTTCACCTACAAGCACCGCGCGGCCTTCTCCAAATTGCAGAAGGCCGGAGAATGCACGAACGGAGGCCTGCTCTATGAATGGACCTCCCCCATCAAGTTCTACAAGGCCTACGGCGAAAAGGTGGTCGACAAGCCCATCATCTGGGTAACGCCCGAAGCCATCGCCGGTGTCAAGTCCATCAAAGTCAACATCGACAACGAGTTCCTGTCCGATTATCAGACCGAAAACGTAATCGCCAAGGTCAATGGCCACCGTCACGACGGCTGCTATGTCTTCACGGCCCATTACGACCATCTGGGCAACCTGGGCAAGAAAGTCTATTATCCCGGCGCCAACGACAATGCCTCCGGTACAGCCGCTATCATTACACTCGCGAAGTATTATGCTGAAAATCAGCCCGAATACGACATGTATTTCATCGCTTTCTCCGGTGAGGACGCCAATCTGCGCGGCTCGACCTGGTTCGCTGAGCATCCGGTAGTTCCGCTCAACCAGATCCGTTATCTGTTCAATCTCGACATGATCGGCGACAACAACCCCGTCCAGTACTGCGAGGTCAGCGATGCCGGCATGCCGAAATATGCAGTTTTTGAGGCCATCAACCGGGCGCACAGCCTGTTCAAGGCCCTGAACCGGGGTGAACTGGCCGCCAACAGCGACCACTACCCCTTCGCCACCCGCGGCGTCCCCTGCATCTTCCTGGAAAACCAGGAAGGTGACGCCTTCCCCTACTACCACACCCCGTCGGACAACATGAAAACCGTGAAGTTCGACAGCTACATTCCTGTTTTCAAGCTGGTTACTTCTTTTATCGAGCAAGATGCCAAATAAATGGAAACCGTATCTGACAGAATACGCTCCGTCCCCCGGCAACTCATCCAGAGTGCCTCGACCTTTCCAGTCGAGGCGCTGCTCGGCGTGACTTTTTTCGTGCTGTATCTCCTAGATGAGAAGTATCATGCTTCCGATGTTTTCTGGCTGTCTTTCTTTCCGCTCTATGTCTTGACGTTCACCCTGCAGCGCCTCAACTGGAAAATACCCTATGTCCTTTCGTATTTCCTTTGGATTCCCGTCAGGCTGCTGTGCAAGGAATCCGGCTGGGCGATCGGCATCGCCTGGCTGCTGGCCGTCATCCTGCTGTTGCTCGGGAACAAGAAGCTGGAGGATGATGCCCTTGCCGAGCATGACGTGCATGTCGTCCGGCAGACGTTCATCGCATTCCTCATCGGCGGAACCCTGTTGATGGTGCTGGAGGCTGTATTCGGGAGTATCCTGTATCTTTTCACAAGCGGGAGGAACAGCATTGACAAGATGCTTGCAGATATAGCGGTGTTTGTCGCTTTCATCCTCTTCCCTTTGCTTTGCTGCACCCTGCTGTCCGAGAAACCGTCTTCCGGTAATTCCCGCATCATTGGGATCCTGACCGACAAGGTGCTGGCTCCGGCTCTTGTGCTCTACGCAATGATTCTGTATGTGTACGCTGCCATCATCCTGATTCATTGGGAGTTGCCCGTCGGCGGCGTTGCCTATATGGTACTGAGCTTTCTGGCTGTCGCTCTGGCCGTCTATCTGCTACGTACCCGTTTCGGAGAGCGCAATTTCGCCTGGTTCTTCGATCATCTTTCCCTCATTTGCCTGCCCCTGCTGGTGCTGTTATGGATAGGGTCTTTGCGGCGCCTCTCAGACTATGGGCTGACTACTTCCCGGGTGTATCTCCTTGCCCTGGTGGTCTTGATGACGTTGTTCGTGCTGATGCTCTTCCGCAAGCGCACGTGGAACTTCCAGCCGATGGCCCTGATCCTGGCCTGTGTAGCCGTGCTCCTGACCTATATTCCGGGAATCTCCGCGAAAGATCTGGGAATCCGCAGCCAGCAGAAGCGCCTGGAGCGAATCCTGCCCGAGGTACTGGTTGACGGGAAATTCCCTGTTTCCGTCAACTGGATGGAAGCTGAAGAGGATCCTGCGGTGGAAGCCCTCTGGAAGCAGGTTGCGGAAGGCTGGGACTACCTGAAGACGAACATGCCTCCCGATGCATTTGAAGAGCGGTATGGTTCATATGGGAAATGTCCTTTTGTCCTGTTGAGAGGTGAGAAACTGTATTATCCTGACAAGTATGGAATCGAGCACAATCTGACCGAAAAAGTCGATCTGGGCGATTTTACCATGCTGGTCCCTCCGGAGGATTATATTCAGAAAGAAGATTCCGTAAGGGTTTATTTCTTATCCAAAAAACAGCAATCAGATACCTTGCTTCAATGTGCGATTCTGGACCGGCTGAACGCAGAGGCTTCCGGCCAGCAGCTGCTGGTCTATGAAAACGAAAGCTACAAGGCTGTATTTTATTGGATTAACGATTATCGCGGTCCGGGCGACAATCCTGCCGTGAATTTCATTACCGGCAAGGAGGTCCTTTTCAGAAAAGCGGAATAATTCCCCCGCTGGCAGTCGCAGGACTACCCGCGAAGATACCTTTGCCGTTCGGCCTCGGGGAATTTCTCGATGGCGTAGCGGAGCATCGTGCGTGGAATGATGCGGTAACGGGGCTCCAGCCAGGCTTCCAGGGCGGCCTTGTCGCGCTTGCCGGCTTCGCGGAGGAGCCAGCCTACGGCCTTGTGTATGAGGTCGTGGGGATGATGGAGAAGGATGTCGGCGATGGCGAAAGTATCGGAGAGCTGGCCGTGGCGGATGAAGGTCATCGTGCTGACGATGCCGATGCGCTGCTCCCAGATGGTCTTGCCATTGCGGGCCAGTTCATACAGCAACGCGCGGTCCTTGTCGAGCAGCCACACGCCCAGCAGCGGATAGCACGACAGGTCCACCAGGTCCCAGTTGTTGATATACTGGGTATGCGCCAGATAGAATTCAACACAATCATGCTGTGTCATGCCCGGCTTGACCGGGCATCTCTTCGCATGCGAAAAGATCTCCACTAGCGCGAGCAATGCGGCCAGACGCACTTCATGATATTCACTCGAAACACATTCTTCCAGGTCGGTGAAATCCAGCTTACGCCAGCATCCTTTGACCACTTCGCGCGTCACCGGCACCTTGATGCCCAGAAACTTGTCCCCTTCCCCATACTGACCCGGCCCGGTCTTGAAAAAACGGGAAAGACCGTCGACCTGCGAAGGGTCGGCGTGCGCGAGCATCTCTGATAACAGCAAATTCATTCTCCCCACTTCCGACAGGCGGCGCAGTCTTCATCCGGCTGGCTGGCAGCATTGAGAGCGGCGTTGACCGCTTCGACCACCAGCGGCTCCATCACGGCATAGCCTGCGGGAACTGGATGGACGCCGTCTTTGGAATAGGCAGGATTGAGGGCGCGGGACGGATCGTCCACCACCATCGAAGCGTAATAGTCGACATACGGGATGCCTTTCGCTTCGGCGTAGGCACGGATCCGCTTGTTAAGCGCAGCGATTTTGTCGGCCGCATCGGTAAGGGCGGGGCGCCAGCGGAAACCGGCTGCCGGAAGCACCGATGTCAATACCACGGCGATGCCGTTGGCCTGCGCGAGTTCGGTCATCGAGATGATGTTGCCGAGCGTGAAGTCTTCATTGTAAGGCCCTTGGTTCTCAGCCACGTCGTTCGTCCCCGCATTGATGACCACCACCGCCGGATGCAGGTCGATGACATCCTGCCGGAAACGCACCAGCATCTGCGCAGACACCTGGCCGCTGATGCCGCGGCCGATATAGCCGGTTCCATCAAAGAATGCGGGGTGATTGTCGGGCCAGATTTCGGTGATGGAATCGCCCATCAGGACAATGCGCGGCTGTCCTTCGGCAGCCGGCGCCAGTTCTGCATTCGCAGCGGCAAAGCGCTGCAGCCCGCCCCAGTCCTGCGCATAAGCAGTATGAACGGACAACAACAAACTGATCGCCACCAGAAGCGTGGCACTTAACCTTCTGATACTCATATCTTTGCTAGTTTTCGGTTGCGTCATAATGCGCAACCGATTTCGTTTAAACAACTAATAATCAATCATTTATCTGCCACGACCACCATGGTGGAATTCTTGTCCTTGCCCAGTTTCACCTTCAACTTCGCGTCGGCGGGGAGCCCTTCGATGATGGCCTCCGAGACCGGGTCTTCGACGTAGCGCTGGATAGCGCGCTTCAGCGGCCGGGCGCCGAACTTCGGATCGTAACCCACATCGGCGATAAACTTCTTGGCCGTCTTGTCGATCGACAGCGAATAACCCAATTCCTTCATGCGCTTATGCAACTCCTTCAACTCGATGTCGATGATCTTGTAGATATCCTCCTGCGTCAGCGAATTGAAATAGATCTGCTCGTCGAGACGGTTCAGGAACTCCGGCGTGAAGACCTTGCCCAGCGCTTTGTCAATCAATGCATTCTGCGAAGCCGAGCGGTCTTCCGTCCCTGTGGAGAAACCAATCCCCCGGCCGAAATCCTTCAGCTCCCGGCTGCCCACGTTCGACGTGAGGATCAGGATCGTATTCTTGAAATCAATGTAACGGCCCGCACTGTCCGTCAGGCGGCCCTCGTCCAGCACCTGCAGCAGCAGGTTGAAAATGTCGGGATGCGCCTTCTCGACCTCGTCGAGCAATACCACCGAATAAGGCTTGCGGCGCACCTGCTCACTGAGCTGGCCGCCCTCGTTGTAGCCCACATAGCCCGGAGGCGCACCGATCAGCCGGCTCGAGGAGAACTTCTCCCCATATTCGCTCATGTCGATCCGGATGATGTTGTCGGCCGAATCGAACATGTATTCCGCAATCTTCTTGGCCAGGTGCGTCTTGCCCACGCCCGTCGGCCCCAGGAACAGGAAAGTTCCGATCGGCTTGTTCGGATCTTTCAGGCCGGCCCGGTTGCGCCGGATGGCCTTCACGACCTTCGACAGTGCCTCGTCCTGCCCCACGACCACACCGCGCAGCACTTCCTCCATCTTCAGCAGCCGCTCACCCTCGCTCTCCGCCACTTTATAGACCGGAATGCCCGTCATGACCGAAACGACGCGGGAGACCGTCTCCTCGTCGACCGTACGGAAAGTATCCTCCGTAGCCCCAGCCGCCTTCACGGCTTCCGCCACTTCCTGCTCTTTCTCGAGCTCCAGCCGGTGCAATTCGGCCGCACGTTTGAAATCACCCGCCCGTGCTGCACTGCGCTTCTCGGCCCGGATGGGCTCGAGCGAGCTCTCGAGGCGCACCGCCTCATCGGAACCTTTCATGTCGCCGATATGCACGCGGGCACCCGCCTCGTCGAGCACGTCGATGGCCTTGTCGGGCAGGCAACGGTCGGAGATATAGCGCTGCGAGAGCGTGATGCAAGCCTTCACGGCCGCGTCGGTATAGCGGACGTGGTGATACTCCTCGTACCGGGACTTGATGCCCTGCAAGATGGCGAGGGTCTGCGCGTAGTCCGTGGGTTCGACCAGAATCTTCTGGAAACGACGCTCCAGCGCCGCGTCCTTTTCGATGTGTTCGCGGTATTCGTCGAGTGTGGTGGCGCCGATGCACTGGATCTGGCCGCGGGCCAGTGCCGGTTTCAGCAGGTTGGCCGCGTCGAGCGATCCGGGAGAACTGCCGGCACCCACGATGGTATGTAGTTCGTCGATGAAGAGGATCAGGTCGGGATTCTTCTTGATTTCGTTGAGAATGGCTTTCACGCGCTCTTCGAACTGGCCGCGGTACTTGGTACCTGCCACCAGCGAGCCCATGTCGAGCGAAATGATGCGCTTCGAAAGCAGGGAGCGCGGCACGTCCTTGGCGGCGATGCGCAGGGCCAGGCCCTCCACCACGGCCGACTTGCCAGAGCCAGACTCGCCGATGAGCACAGGATTGTTTTTCTTGCGGCGGCTCAGAATCTGGGCCAGGCGCTCAATCTCCGCCTCGCGGCCGACCACCGGGTCGAGTTCCCCACTGACAGCCGCGCGTGTCAGGTCATATCCGTATGACTCGACCAGTGACTTTTTGTCAGTCCCCTTTCCACCCGAAGCGGGAGCCGCCGCACCGTCATCCGCCTCTTCATCCGGCACGTCGGCCGCCGACATCATGGTCTGCTCCATCACTTCGCGCAGCTTGCCGGGCAGCTTGGTCATGTCGATGTTGCTGCTTTCGAGCGCGGTGGTACAGGCCCCGTGCCAGGACATGAGAATCTCCGCCATGAGCTGGGCCGGCGTCACATCTCCTCCGTGCATGCGGCGGCAGGACAGCAGGATCTCCTGCGACTTGTCACTCAGGGAGATAGAGCCCCTTTGGCCGAAGGGAATGGGAACCGGTGCGGCGATCTTGTCTTCAATCTCTTTCTTTACTTTCCGTATATCTACGCCCAGCCCTTCCAGGATCTTCACGGCATCGGATTCGCGGTAGCGGAGGATGCCCAGAAAGAGGTGGTCGGGGGTGGCTATGTAACTGCCCAGCCGTGCCGCTTCTTCCAGCGCATAGTTGAGCACGATTTTCACTTCATTGGAATATCCATTGTCCATATTTTCTTTCATTCTTGTTCATTTTGAATGATTCGCAAGTTAGCAAAAATATTGCCGAAATAATAATTTGTAATACTCATGAAAATTCCGTATTTTTACACGATATTTTGAAAGCAACAGAATCACATTAAAATATGGAGATTGAAGAAGAGAATGGCGGTAGGATCATTCCTATCAATATAGAAAATGAGATGAAGTCGGCCTACATTGACTATTCCATGTCAGTGATCGTGGCCCGAGCCTTACCCGATGTCCGAGACGGACTGAAACCCGTACACCGCCGCGTGTTGTTCGGCATGAGCAACCTGGGCGTCACCTATAGCGGGGGCGTAAAGAAGTCGGCGCGTATCGTCGGCGACGTCCTCGGTAAATATCACCCCCACGGCGACTCCAGCGTCTACGACGCGATGGCCCGCCTCGCCCAGCCCTGGAACCTGCGCTACCTGCTTGTCCACGGCCAGGGCAACTTCGGTTCCATCGACGGCGACCCCGTGGCAGCCATGCGATACACCGAGGCCAAGTTGCAGAAACTGGCTGAGGAAGTGCTGGCCGACCTCGACAAGGACACCGTCGATTTCAAACCCAACTTTGACGAATCCCTCCAGGAGCCGACCGTCCTGCCGGCCAAGGCGCCGCTGTTGCTGATGAACGGCTCCAACGGCATTGCCGTGGGCATGGCCACCAACATGGCTCCGCACAACCTCGGCGAATGCTGCGATGCCATCTGCGCCTATATCGACAACCCCGACATCGACGTGGACGGCCTGATGCAATATATCAAGGGTCCGGACTTCCCGACCGGCGGCATCATCCAGGGTACCCGCGGCATCCGCGACGCCTTCGAGACCGGCCGCGGGCGCATCGTCATCCGCTCCAAGACCAACATCGAAGTGTCGTCTTCCGGCCGCGAAACCATCGTGGTGACCGAGATCCCCTACGCCATCAACAAACGGGAACTGATCGAACGCATCGCCGAACTGGTGGAAACCAAGAAACTCGACGGCATTTCCTATATCAACGATGAAAGCGACCGCGACGGCATGCGCATCGTCATCAAGCTGAAGCAGGGCGCCCCTTCGAACGTGGTGCTCAACAGCCTGTTCAAGTTCACCCCGCTCCAGTCGAGCTTCTCGGTCAACAACATCGCCCTGGTGGACGGCCGTCCGAAGCAGCTCAACCTCAAGCAGCTCATCAAATACTACGTACGCCACCGCCACGAAGTGGTCGTGCGCCGCACCCGATTTGAGCTCAACAAGGCCCTCAAGCGTGCCCATATCCTTGAAGGTCTGCTCAAGGCCCTCGACATTATCGACGAGATCATCGCCCTGATCCGCGCCTCCCGCAGCGTGGCCGACGCCCGCGACGGGCTGGTGGAACGCTTCGGATTCACCGTGGAGCAGGCCGACGCCATCGTGGAGATGCGCCTCCGCCAGCTTACTGGCCTGGAACGCGACAAACTGCAGGCCGAATACGACGAGCTCGAAAAGATGATCCACTACTACCAGCAGGTCCTCGAAAGCGAGGAGATGCAGATGGGCATCATCAAGGACGAGCTGCAGGAGCTAAAAGAGAAATACGGCGACCCGCGCCGCTCCGAGATCGCCCTCACGGCAGAAGACTTCAACCCGGAAGACTTCTACCCGAACGAGGACGTGGTCATCACCATCTCGCACTACGGCTACATCAAGCGCACCAGCCTGTCTGAATACCGCTCGCAAAGCCGCGGCGGTGTCGGCGCCAAGGGCAGCACCACCCGCGACGAAGATTTCATCGAGCATATCTACGTGGCCAACATGCACAGCACGCTCATGTTCTTCACACAGAGCGGCAAATGCTTCTGGCTCAAGGTCTACGAGATTCCGGAAGGCGCCAAGGCCTCGAAGGGCCGCGCCATCCAGAACATCCTGCCCCTCACGGCGGAAGACCGCATCCAGGCCTATCTTAACGTACAGGACCTCGAAGACAAGGAATTCACCAACAGCCACTACGTGGTCTTGGCCACCTCCAACGGCACCATCAAAAAGACCCTGCTCGAGGCCTACTCCCGCCCGCGCGCCAACGGTATCATCGCCGTCAACCTGCGCGAAGGCGACGCCCTGATCGGCGCCGCCCTGACCAGCGGCAACTGCGAGATCCTGCTGGCCGGCAACCAAGGCAAATGCTGCCGCTTCGACGAGGAAGAAGCCCGGGCCATCGGACGCAATTCAACGGGTGTCCGCGGCATCGACCTGGAGGAAGACGACTATGTGGTCGGCATGGTCTGCATCGACCCTGCAGAGCAGGCGTTCAAACCGCTGGACATCCTGGTAGTCAGCGAGAACGGCTTCGGCAAACGTTCCGATCTCGAAGAGTACCGCAAGACCCACCGCGGCAGCAAGGGTGTAAAGACAATCAACATCACCGAGAAGACTGGCAAACTTATTGCATTGAAGGCTGTCAGCGACGAAAACGACCTGATGATCATCAACCGTTCGGGCATTACGATCCGCATGCCGGCAGACAGCATCCGGGTAGCAGGCAGAGCGACACAAGGCGTGAAACTCATCAGTATCCGGGAAGGTGACAGCATCGCAGCCGTTTGCGTCGTCAGCAAGGAAGAAGAAAACGAGAACACCGCGGTTCCCGAAGAAAATACGGAAACAGAAAACAATAATCAATAATCTAAACGAAAAAAGTTATGAAGAAAATTCTCATCGCACTGTCGCTCATCCTCTCCCTGACGATGGTCAGTGCACAGCCCAAGAACGCAGCAGAAGCCCAGAAGGCCGTTGCCAAGGCTGAGGCAGCTGCAGCAGATGCAAAGAAGGCCACCAAACCGGCAACCTGGATCGCCGTCGCCAAGGCGTACATCGAGGCCTATGAGCAGCCTTCCAAGAATATCCTCACGGGAACGCCCCAGAGTGAGGTGAAGATCTTCCTGAAGGATCAGAAAGTGCTCGGCACCAGCCAGAAGCAATGCACCGAAGGCAACTACACCGTTGAATCCTACGCTGACAAGGACCTCTATTACAACGAAGCCGGCATCCTCGACTTCTATCTGGTCACCAAACCGGCCCTCGAAGGTGACATGCTGGCCAAGGCTATCGACGCGCTCGAGAAAGCCAAAGCCGTTGACCCGAAAGACTCCAAGGCCAAGGACATCACGGCCATGATGGAAGACATCCATGGCAAGTACGCCAACGAGGCCCTCTCCGAGTACCTGGCCGGTGACTTCGCAAAGGCTGCCAATCTCTTCAAGAAAGCTGCCGACTGCGCCGCTAATCCGCTCCTCGGTAAAGAAGACGCCCAGAACACCTATTACTGCGCTCTCGTGTCGAACCTCGCCGGCAACAAGGAACAGGCTGTCGAGTACTACAAGAAATGCCTCGACCTCGGTTTCTACCAGGATGGCAACACCTACTCCAACCTCGCCGATGTCTACCGCGCACTCGGTGACAACGACAGCCGCAAGGCCATGCTCGAAGAAGGTTTCGTCAAGTTCCCTGAGAACAGCGGCATCCTGGTCGGCCTGATCAACCTCTACATGGAGACCAACGAAGATACGGCCAAACTCTTCGACCTGCTGCACACCGCACAGGGCATCGACCCGAAGAACGCCAGCCTCTACTATGCTGAAGCTGAGGTTTACAACAAGCTGAAAGACCTGGAGAACGCCGAGAAACTCTACCGCAAGTCCTATGAGGTCGACAACAACTACCTCTATGGCATGTACGGTCTGGGCGCCCTCTACTACAACAATTTCGTCGACCTGCGCGAGAAAGCATCCAACGAACTGGACGATGCCAAGTACGCCGCCCTCGAGAAACAGATGGAAGAATCCCTGCAGAAAGCCGTCGAGCCGTTCGAGATCGCATTCGACAACGCTAAGGATCCCGATCTGAAGACCGCTTGCGCCGAGCCGCTGAAGACCATCTGCTTCATCTTCCGTGAAGATCCGAAGTACATGGAGAAGTACAACAAGTACAACGACTATCTCAATGCCTTAAAAGGTGAATAGTTCCGACGCGCTACCGCGCGGAAGGCAATGCAAAGACGCTTGGGAGCCGATGCTTCCAAGCGTTTTTTTTGCGGCGGCCAAGGCCAGGGCCGGTGTATTGTTGTTGGCGCTCAGATGGCAGAGATACACGTCGCGCAGGCCCTCGTGCCGGCTGCGGACCAGCAGAGAGGCGGTCTGCTCGTTGGACAGGTGTCCGTGCTGGGTCAGGATGCGTTCCTTGAGTTCCTTGGGATACGGGCCTGTGATGAGCATGTCCACGTCGTAGTTCGATTCCACGATCAGGTGGTCAGCCAGGCGCGCATAATGAACCGCATCGTCGGTCACTTCGCCCAAGTCCGTCATCACGGTGAAGCGCTCGCCGGAAAGCGTGAAATGATAGCCTACGGTCTGGGCAGCATCGTGCGGCACGACGAAGGGTGTGATGCGGAGACCGCCGTCCAGCACCATTTCCCTCCCCTCCTCCAAATAGCGCACGCAGCCCTTCAGCTTGCCGGCCGTGCAAATATTGTGGCGGAGCGCCTGTTCGAGCGTCCGGGTCAGATATACGGGTTTATGATAGCGTTCCGTGAAGGTTCCCAGGCTGCGGATATGGTCGAAATGGTCGTGGGTCACGAACACAGCATCGACCGACTCGAGGGCAATATCGTGTTCGGCGAGCCGTTTCTTGATGGT
>Ga0310696_10007729_pt1 | contig 12597 bp, 13 predicted proteins | sample AusTroGonzalo_MG_4_FD_203885 | JGI IMG/M metagenome (GOLD analysis project Ga0310696, IMG submission 203885) | Bovine rumen microbial communities from tropical cattle in Woodstock, Queensland, Australia - Gonzalo_02 (v2) (version 2) | ecosystem: Host-associated > Mammals > Digestive system >... | reverse complement strand
TGTCGATGTTCAGGTGCTTGCCGTCTTCCAGGAAATAGACAGAGTCGCGTACCAGGCGGGCGTCGCGGTAACCGGCTTCGTTGAAGGCGTCCAGCACGGTCTTGCGGTCCTTCTCGTACTCCTTCTCCTTGAACTTCTTGGACTTGAAGAAGTTGTACCAGGTAGCGGCGTGGGTCTCCTTCATGTTCTTGGCCAGTTTCATGGCCTTGACGTCCTCGTTACCGGAATAGTTGATGTTCTTGATGCGGATCTTGTTACCCTTCTTGACATTGAAGATAACCTGGATGGCGCCCACGATCCGCTCGTCCTTCTTGGTTTCCACCTCTACGTCTACCTTGAGGAAACCTTTTTCCTTGTAGTAGCGCTTGATGATATCGACGGCGGTACGCCTTACATATTCGGAATATTCACGGCCCTGACGCAGGTTCAGGCGCTCCTGCAGGTCTTTCTTCTCTCCGGACTTGACGCCGGTGTACTCCCAGCGGGAGACACGGGGACGTTCCCGGACGGCGATCTTGAACCAGGCGGTATCCGACTGGGCCGACAGGGAGTCTACCACCACGGCCACGTCTTCGAAATAACGCTGGGCCACCAGACGCTTGACGATGCCGGTGACGTCTTCTCCGGGGACGGTAATCTCCTGTCCGGCCTGCAAGCCCGTGAGCTGCAGGATCTGATGCTCGTTGAAGTACTTGTTGCCCTCTACACCCACACCGCCGACGATGTACTTCTGCGGGTGGTTATAATCGATTTCAATGCTGCTGCGGGTTTTCTGCGCCTGCAGGGACATCCCGGCCAGGAGCAGAAGGGCGGCGCAAAGTATCTTTTTTCCTCTCATTCGCGAAAATAGTTATCTTGCAAATTTACGCAATTTATTTCACTTTTCCATACCGACGGTCCCGTCGCGCATACTCGGCCAGGGCCTCGCGGAACTGCGGCTTGCGGAAATCGGGCCACAGGATGTCGGTAAAGTAGAATTCCGTATAGGCCGATTGCCAAAGAAGGTAGTTGGAAATGCGCAATTCTCCGGAAGTACGGATGAGCAGGTCCGGGTCCGGGATGCCGGCGGTAACCAGATACTGGTCGAAATCGGGCAGTTCCATCTGCTGCAGCTGTTCCGGAGTAAGACTGGCCGCAGCCTTCTTCATGGCCTGCAGGATGTCCCATTTGCCGCTGTAGCTCAGGAACAGGATCAGGGTGCAGCGGCTGTTGCCGGCCGTCTGCTCCATGATCTCATCGATAGCAGCGTTAAGGCCGTCGCTGAGACGGGAACGGTTACCCAGTACCATGAAGCGGATGCCGTTCTTCATCATGGAAGCGAACTCCTTCTTCATGGCCTGCATCATAAGCTCCATCAGGGCCATGACTTCCTCCTGCGGACGGTTCCAGTTTTCTTCGGAAAAAGCGTACAGGGAAAGATATTTCACACCGTCTTCGGCAGCGGCTTCCAGGCACGCACGGACGCTCTCGACGCCCTCGAAATGGCCTTTAACACGTTCCAGGCCGCGGTTCTTCGCCCATCGGCCGTTGCCGTCCATGATAATGGACACGTGCTGCGGAATGATTCCCATATTATTACTCGTTGTTACGCATATCCTCTCCCCAGAACAGGCGCGAAGTAAGGGCCTTCACGAAACCGGATTCCGGGAGCCGGACACGTTTAAGCGAAAACTGTGCCATCTCTACATGGATGGTCCAATCGGGCTGAATTTCCTCTACGCGGTTGTCCATGGACATGGTGGCGCGGCCGTCCCGGGACTCGAACGAAATGTCTATCTTGGCCGTTTCGGGCAGCACGATAGGACGCACGTTCAGGTTGTGCGGGGAGATAGGGGCCAGCACCAGCACCTTGGTCTCGGGCATACAGATGGGACCTCCCACGCTCAGGGAATAGGCGGTGGAACCGGAAGGGGTGGCCACCAGGAGACCGTCGGCCCAATAGGTGGGCAGGGGTTCTCCGTTCACGCTCACGTGGATGCCCAGCACGGACGAGCCGCTGCGGTGCAGGGCCACTTCGTTCACCGAATAGGGCAGCATGCCGATGGTGCGGCGCGCCTCGGGACCCTTGAGGGTGGCGTTGAGCACCGTGCGGTATTCGATATTGAAGTCTCCTTCCAGGAGGGCCTTGAGCACAGCCTCGGGCTGGTTCTCGCACAAAAAGCCGATGCGGCCGAAGTTGACGCCCAGGATGGGCAGGCCGATATCGGCCACTACGTGTGCGGCGCTCAGGAACGTACCGTCCCCGCCCATGGACAGGACCAGGTCTGTGTCCGGGCGGACATCGGCCTTGGAGCGGATTTCATAGACTTCGAACGTGGCGCCCTGCAATTCCTTGAGCAGCGCCTGCATACGCCCGTCGTTCCTGAGATCCTCCTTGAGGATGAAATATCCTATTTTCATAGCTTGTGATTAAATCAACTTGCAAAAGTAACACATTTCCGACAAAAATCCTTACTTTTGCACCATATTATAATATGTATGACCAGACTGAGTGTAAACATCAATAAGATAGCCACGATCCGCAACGCCAGGGGCGGCAATATGCCGGATGTAACCAAGGCGGCGGTAGACTGCGAAAAGTTTGGGGCCGAAGGCATTACGGTGCATCCCAGGCCCGACGAAAGGCATATCCGCTATGCCGATGTGCGGGAGATCCGTCCGCTCATCACCACGGAATTCAACATCGAGGGCAATCCCACCGTCCAGAGCTTTGTGGACCTGGTGCTGGAGGTGGTGCCCGACCAGGTGACGCTGGTGCCCGACGGCCACAACGCCATCACGTCCAACGCCGGCTGGAACACCATCAAGAACCGGGAGCTGCTCACAGACCTGTGCAAGACCTTCCGCAGCAAGGGCATCCGCACGTCCATCTTCATCGACCCGGATCCCCTGATGGCCGAAGGCGCCGCCGCGTGCGGGGCCGACCGCGTGGAGCTGTACACGGCCGACTACGCCGCCGAGTACCCCCTGGACCGCGAAATTGCCATCGGCCGGTATCTGGAAACGGCCAAAGCCGCCCGGTCGGCCGGTCTGGGCCTGAACGCCGGACACGACCTATCCCTGGAGAACCTGGCCTATTTCATCGAGACTATCCCCTGGACCGACGAAGTCTCCATCGGCCATGCACTTATCTCCGATGCCCTCTATCTGGGGTTGGAGAAAACTATTCAGGCCTATCTTTCGCAAATCCGTAAAAAATAGTTACCTTTGCAATCTGTGCGAATTAATTTAAACATAATCATAATGAAAAAGAACCTTATCTTGTTTGGCGCAGCCGCCCTCGTGGCCATCGCCGTTTCCTGCAACCAGAACCAGACAGCTGCTCCCGCCGGCACCGCCGCCAAGGACAGCGTAGCCGTTGCCGGCAGCATCGTCTATTTCAACATGGACAAAGTGATGGAAGGCTACGACATGGCCAACGACCTCAACTCTGTCTTCGAAACCAAGACCTCCGGCATCCAGGCCGAGATTGACCGTCGTGGCAAAAAGCTGGAGAAAGACGCCGCCGATTTCCAGAACAAGGTGGACAAAGGCCTCCTGACCCAGTCCGTGGCCCAGGCCCAGTACCAGAAACTGCAGGAACAGCAGCAGAGCTATCAGCAGTATGTGGTTACCAAGCAGCAGGAGATGGCCGAAGAGCAGCAGGTTATGATGAACCAGATTGCCAACGCCATCGCCGAATATGTAGCCGAGTACAACGAGACCCGCGGTTATGCCATGATCCTGGCCAGCGCCGGCAGCATCCTGTCCACCCCCGTTGTTACCGCCGATCCCAAACTGGACATCACCGAGGATCTCCTCGCCGGTCTTAACGCCGCGTACATCAAGACGAAAGAAAGTTCCAAGAAATAAAGAGAAGTATAATTAGGACTATAGGCCCATTCCAAAATTAAGTCCCTTCCCCGAGGGAAGGGATTTAGGGATGGGGTAACGTGCGATGAGCGAGAGCCTATGAGAATTGCGATTCTTTCAAGCTTCTACCCTCTACGCGGTGGCATTTCCCAGTTCAACGCCAGCATGCTGGTGGGACTGGGAAAATGTCATGTTACCAGGGCCCTCAGTTTCTCGCGGCAGTACCCTGATTTCCTCTTCCCCGGCAAAACGCAGTATGTGACGCCGGAAGACGAAGCCATGCCCGTGGAAGCCGAGGCCGTGCTGGACACGATCAATCCCCTTACCTGGATCAAGACGGCCCGAATGATCCGGCAATGGAAGCCGGACCTGCTGCTCATGCGATACTGGATGAGCTGGTTCGCTCCGTCGCTGGGTTATGTAGCCCGTCACTGCGGCTGCAAGAGCGTGGTGGTGGTGGACAACGTGATTCCGCACGAGGCCCACTGGTTTGACAAACCGCTCAACCGCTTCTTCCTAAACAGTTGCACGGGATTCGTGTGCCTGTCAGACGCCGTGGAGAAAGACCTTCTTTCGCTGCGGCCCAACGCCCCGCACATCCTGCTTCCCCACCCGCTGTACGCCCACTTCGGCCCCAAGATCAGCCGGGAGGAGGCCGCGTCCATCCTGGGGGTGGATTCCGCCAAGAAGACCCTGCTCTTCTTCGGCCTCATCCGGGAATACAAGGGATTGGACATCCTGCTGGAAACCTTCCGGGACCTGCCCGAAGACTACCAGCTCATCATCGCCGGAGAGCCTTACGGGTCCTTCGACAAATATCAGAAGATCATTGATTCCCTGCCCGGGAAAGACCGCGTTTATCTGTTCCCGAACTACATCCGCGACTCGGAGGTCAAGCGCTATTTCTGCGCGGCCGACGTAGCCGTCCTTCCCTACCGCACCGCCACCCAGAGCGGCATCAGTTCCATCGCCTGCCACTTCGACCTTCCGATGGTGGTTACCGATGTGGGCGGCCTCAAGGGCACCATCGGCGCGCGTGGCACGGGAATTGTCGCATCCGAACCCAGCCCCGAAGCCGTGGGCGTGGAAGTCCGGCGTTTCTTCGAAGAACCCGGCCTTCGCGAACGCTGCCTGGAAGCTATCGGCCTGGAAAAGGAGAGACTGGGCTGGGACCGCTTCTGCCAGCAGTTAACCGACTTCGCCGACACATTATAATTGTAAGGTTATGAAAAGACTTCTCACCCTCATCGCCGCTGTCGCAGTCCTTGGCTGCGCCCAGGCCATGGCACAGGATTACGTTCCTACTCCGGTTTCCGTCTCCAAGGAGAAGGTGAAACTGAACGGCAAGGTATACCTGTCGCACGTGGTGCTGGAAAAGCAAACCCTTTACAGCATCGGCAAGGCCTACGGCGTTAGCGAGGAAGAAATCTACGAAGCCAATCCTTCCCTGCGGGAGACAGGACTGCAGAAAAATGCCATCCTGCTCATCCCCTACAAGGAAATCGCAGAACCTGTGGCGGCCGAAGACGGAACCGGAGCCGCTGCCCAGAATTTCATTGAACACACCGTACGCTGGTACGAAGACCTGGAGGATATCGCCAACCGCTATAGCGTATCGGTCAAGGACATCATGGAACTGAACGGCCTCAAGAACAAGAAGCTGAGCACCCGTCAGATCCTCAAGATTCCCGTGGCTGCGGCAGCCGAATTCGCCCAGACAGCCGAAGAAGCGCCCGTCACCGTGGAAGAGGTGAAAGGCGACGCCCTGGCCGTGCCCGTCGTTTTGCAGGAAGCCGTGCCCGAAGTTTCCGACAGCACCCTGCTCAACCTGCGTTCCCGCGAAAGCGCGAACTTCAGCCTCATCCTCCCACTGCGCACCGCTACCGGTACCAGCGAGGTGAATATGGACTTCTACTCGGGCGTGCTCATGGCCCTCAAGGACCTGGAAGAAGAAGGGGTCAAGGCCCATATGCACGTCTATGACCTCAATGCCGGCATCCCGCCCATCGAGGACCTGGTCCGCAGCGACTTTGTGCTGGGCCCCATGGCTTCAAGGGATCTGGAAGCCATCCTGCAGCGCGTGGAAGGCCGTGTTCCGGTCATTTCCCCGCTGGATCAGAAGGCTGCGGCCCTGAGTGCCAATTACAAGAACTTTATCCAGGCTCCTACGGCCATCGACCATCAGTACGAGGACCTGGCCCAGTGGGTGAAGGAAGACCAGTGCCCCAATGATAAGGTGATGCTCATCACGGAGAAAGGCGCCGGCAACGTGAATGCTGCCGTAGCCATCCGCAGCGCCCTGGCCCGTCGGGAAATGTCCTATGACATCCTGAACTACGCCATTGTGGAAGGCCGCAGCATCCCCGCCACCCTCACCGAGATGATGGCCGCCGGCAAGGACAGCCTGAACCGCGTAATCGTGGCCACCGAAAGCGAAGCCTTTATGGGAGACGTGGTCCGCAACCTGGGCATCATGCAAAGCAAGGGTTTCCGGATTGTGATGTACGCTCCCTCCAAGGTGCGCACCTTCGACACCATCGAGGGAACGGCCTACCACGACGCTTCCCTGCACATCAGTTCTTCCTACCACGTGGATTATTCCAGCCCGCAGGTAGAGCACTTTGTACAGACTTACCGTGCCCTGTTCCGCACCGAACCTTCCCAGTTCGCCTTCCAGGGATACGACACCGCCCGTTACTTCATCGTGCGCAGCATCCGCTACGGCAGTTCCTGGCCCCAGTTCCTGGGCAACGAAAGAAGCAGCGGCCTGCATACGGACTTCCTCTTCATCCAAGATGAAAACGGCAACAACCACAACCGGGCCGTGCGCCGCGTTGTCTTTGAGCCGGATTACACCACCACCCTGCATCGATAATACCCCATGGATACTGTCAAAACTCTCATTCTGGGCGGAGGTCCCGCCGGATTCACAGCCGCCATCTACGCGGCCCGCGCCAACCTCTCCCCCGTGGTCTACGAGGGCATCCAGCCCGGTGGCCAGCTCACTACCACTACCATCGTCGAGAATTTTCCCGGTTTTCCGGACGGCGTCGATGCATTGAACCTGATGGACGGCATGCGTGAGCAGGCCCGCCGTTTCGGGGCCGAAGTCCGTCAGGGCACCGCTACCGCCGTAGACCTGAGCAGCCGTCCGTTCCGCATTACCATCGACGGCTCCAAGGAGATTGCCGCCCAGACCCTGATCATCGCCACCGGCGCCCAGGCCAAGTATCTGGGACTGCCCTCGGAGGAGAAGTTCAAGGGTGCCGGCGTAAGCGCCTGCGCCACCTGCGACGGTTTCTTCTACCGCAAGAAGACCGTGGCCGTGGTGGGAGGCGGAGACACCGCCTGCGAAGAAGCGCTGTACCTGGCCGGCCTGGCCAAGAAGGTGTACATGATTGTGCGCCGAGACGTTTTCCGCGCCTCCAAGGTAATGCAGGAAAAAGTATTCAAGACCGAAAATATCGAAGTGCTGTGGAACTGCAATACGCAGGAAGTGCTGGGAGACGTCCTGGGCGTCACCGGCGCCCGTCTGCTTCGCAAGGACGGCACTGTTTTTGATATCGCCATCGACGGGTTTTTCCTGGCCATCGGTCACACCCCGGCATCGGCCCTGTTCGCCAACTGGCTGCAGCTGGACGAAAACGGATACATTGTGACCGAAGGCAAGAGCTCCCGGACCTCGGTGCCCGGAGTGTTCGCCGCCGGAGATGTCCAGGATCCCCGCTACCGTCAGGCCGTCACCGCCGCCGCTTCCGGCTGCATGGCCGCCCGCGACGCCGAAAACTTCCTTTTGGAAAATGAAAATTAAGATAGGTATGAAGTTTCTGAAGATTTTTGCCGCCACGCTGGCCGGGGCGCTCATCGTGTTCTCCTGCAAGAGCCAGTACGAGGTTCTGCTGGCCTCCAGCGATGTGGATGCAAAATACAATGCCGCCATGGAGTACTTCCAGAACAAGAAGTACCAGAAGGCCGCCCAGCTGTTCGAATCCATGGCCATCCTTACCAACGGCACAGCCCGTGACGACACGGTCCAGTACTACTGGGGCCTGTCCAACTACCGGTTCAAGGATTACTACACGGCCGAATCCAACTTCGCCCGCTTTGTCGAGAACTTCCCCCGCAGCCCCTTCACCGCGGACGCCCAGTTCTATCGCCTGGACTGCCTGTACCGGGCCACCTACCGCTGGGAACTGGACCAGCAGCCCACGCGTGCCTGCATGGCTGCCATTACCCAGTACCTGCGCGAATATCCCGACGACCTGGTTCACCGGGAGGCCTGCAAAGCCATGATCATTGACCTGCAGGACCGTCTGGACCGCAAGGAATTCGAGGCCGGCAAGCAGTATTACGTGATGGAGGACTACCCCGCCGCCCGTGTGAAGCTGCGCAACGTGCTCAAGAACAACGCCGACAACTTCTACCGCGAAGACGTCCTTTACTATACCGCCATGGCCTCGTACCACTATGCCCGCCTGAGCGTGAAAGATAAGATGAAGGAGCGTTACCTCAGCTTCGTGGACGACTACCTGAACTTCGTGGGCGAATACCCCGATTCCCATTACCGGAATGAGCTGGACAGCCATTACCGCACCGTTCAGAAGTTCCTGGGACGCAACGGAGAGGTTGTTGAAACTCCGATTGAAAAATAATTGAAACTTGTGCGAAACCTGCGCAGTACATTATATAGATAACGTATTGTAGAGAAAATGGAAAACAAGAAGAAAGTACCCGTGAACACCATCACGCGTGACATCAAGAACCTGGCAGCCCCCACCGGAAACATTTACGAATCCGTAGTTATCCTGTACAAGCGGGCCAACCAGATTGCCGTGGCCGAAAAGAAGGAACTCATGAAGAAACTGGACGAGTTCCGCGGAGACCGCGACACCATGGAAGAAGTATTCGAGAACAAGGAGCAGATCGAAATCTCCAAGTACTACGAGCGTCAGCCCAAACCGGACCTGACTGCCATCGCCGAATTCGAAAACGGAGACCTGTTCTACCGCAAGGCCCAGAACGAAAATCCCATCGACATCAACGGAGAGTAAGGCTATGCTTTACAGTCTCTCCGTCAGCAATTACATTCTGATCGGCTCTCTGGAAACCCGTTTTCCGGAGGGCCTCATCATTATAAGCGGAGAGACCGGCGCCGGAAAATCCATCCTGCTGGGGGCGCTGTCCCTGGTGCTGGGTGCCAAGGCCGATGCCTCCATGGTGGGGCCGGCCGGCGAGAACTGCGTGGTAGAGGCCGAGTTCGGCATGGACGAAGCCGTGCGCCGCATCCTGGCCGATGCCGACCTTCCCTGCGAAGACGACCGCCTGGTGCTTCGCCGCACCGTGGGCCGCAGCGGACGCTCCCGCAGCTTCGCCAACGACGAGCCGGTGAGCGTGAACGTGCTGCAGGAATTGTCGGCCTGCCTGGTCGACATCCACTCGCAGCACCAGACCCTGCTCCTGCAGGACGCCCGCTTCCGGATGGAGGCCCTAGACCTGCACGCAGGCTGCATGCAGCTGCGCGAAGCCTGTGCCGAAGCCTGGAACCAGGTACTTGTCAACCGACGCAATCTGGCCGAGCTGGAAGAACGGCTGGCAGCCGCGCGGGATCAGCAGGAATACAACCAAAGCCGCTGGCAGCGCCTGGAAGAGGCCAAGCTGGTGGCCGGCGAACTGGAAAGCCTGGAGGCCGAACAGAAGCAGCTGGCCCACGCAGAAGAGATCCGCGAGACGCTGTGCGCCGCCGCTTCCCTGCTCTCCCCTGCCGACGATTCCCAACCCGCTCCGGCCCTGCAGCTGCGGGAAAGCGCCAAGCTCCTGGAGAAGGCCGCCCGCTTCATCCCGGATATGCAGGGACTGTCCGAGCGGCTTACATCGGCCCGGCTGGAGGTGGAAGACATTGCCGCCGAGGTAGATACGGTGTCGGCCCGGATGGACGTTTCCCCGGACCGGCTGCAGCAGGTGGAAGACCGCCTGTCGCTGTTGTACGGCCTGTTCCAGAAATACGGCGCCACTTCGGTGGAAGAACTGATTGCCGAGCGAGACCGGCTCTCCGGACTGGTGCTGGACGCCACGGCCCTGGTGACCGGAGTAGAAGAAGCCCGGAAGGCCCTGGAGGCCTCCGAGAAGGCCCACGAAGACCTGTGCGGGCAACTGCACGCCAAGCGGCTGGCCGGCGCCATGCCTTTCGCCGCTTCGGTAGAGACGCTGCTGCACGGCCTGGACCTGGACCGCGCCACGTTCGAGGTGATGCTGGAAGATGCCGTACCCGGCGCAAACGGACGGGACGCCGTACAGTTCCTCTTTTCCTCCACCGGACAAATCAAGGCCGACGTAGCCAAAGCGGCTTCGGGCGGCGAACTGTCCCGTATCATGCTCAGTATCAAGGCCGAAATGGCACGGTTCAAGCATATGCCCACCCTGGTGTTCGACGAGATTGACAGCGGAGTTTCGGGCGGGACTGCCGACAAAATGGGCCGCCTGGTGTGCGAAATGGGCCGCAGCATGCAGGTCTTTGCCATTACCCACCTGCCTCAGGTGGCAGCCAAGGGAAATGCACACTATCTGGTATCCAAGGCATCGGGCAGCACCACCGTCTCTCAGCTGGACGGTGAAGGCCGCGTGCAGGAACTGGCCCGGATGCTCTCCGGATCTACCATCACGCCCGAGGCCATCGCCAACGCCAAGGCTCTTCTGAAAGCCTGATACCATGGTCCGTTCCAAACATCCCATCACGACTCCGGAAGAACTTTGTTCCCAGTTGCGCCGGCACGGCCTCAGGGCCACGCGGCAGCGCCTGGCCGTGCATGAGGTGATGATGGAGCTGGAGCACGCATCGGCCGATATGGTACAGGAAAAACTGGCCGAACGCGGGGCTGCCGTCACGGTGGCTTCCGTATACAACATCCTGTCCCAGATGGCGGATTACCGCATTTACAGCCGCCGGCTGTCGGCCACCAACAAGATGTTCTTCGACATTGACGCCTCCCGGCACATCCACCTGTACGACCGCGAGAACCACACGTACCGCAATCTGCAGGACGAAGAACTCTCTACCCTGGTAGCCGCGCACCTGAAGCGGCGTAAGTTCAAGGGATACACCATTGAAGATATTGATATTCAGCTTATCGCAAAACCCACACGCAAAAACAGAAAGATATGAAAAAACTGCTGATACCCTTCGTATGCTGCCTGCTGGCAGCCTGGTCCTGCAACCTGGACGGTTCTTACTATGCCGAGAATATTTCCGAGATCGTAACCATCCAGAGCGGCAAACTGGTCCGCGACAACGGCCTCACCCTTACGGTGGTCCAGGAATCCGGAGCCACGGTCTCTTCCCTGGAAGAAGGCGAACGCTATTATTTGCTTTTCGACATCCTGAAACAGTACTATACCGAGGCAGGAGAACTCGTGAACGAGATTCGCCTGAAAAGTGCCACGCCCGTAGAAATCATTGTTCCCACCCTGGCTTCGGAGGCCGAAGAGATTACGGCCTGCGATCCCGTTCTCTTTGAATTCAACTGGATTAGCGGCAAGTATCTGGATATGGGTCTGGTCATCTACACCGACCCCAAGAGCAATTGCGCCCATTCCCTCTTTGCCCGCTACTCCCTGGATGAAAGCGGCACCGTCCTGGACCTTTACCTGTACCACGACGGCAAAAACGAAAATCCCGCCTACATGGACGAGAAGAACCTCCAGACCAAGGAACGCGTCATCAGCATCCCCATGGAGCGCTGGGAGAACTTGAAAGAACTCCGTCTCACCTGCGACCGTCTTACCTGGGATAGCGAATCCGGCACATACAAAGTGACTCGTTTGACTTCTTCTACTACCGGCAGAACGGATTAAGCGCCACGGCTTGAATACAACAAAAAAGAGACCTTGACGGGTCTCTTTTTTGTTGGAGGGTGGATGATGGGGCTCGAACCCACGACACTCGGAACCACAATCCGATGCTCTACCAGCTGAACTACATCCACCATGTTTGGGACTGCAAATGTACGGATTATTTCCGGTTTTGCAAAATTTATTTTGTATCTTTGCGAACCAATGAGAAACTTTATGGCAAAACGTGAAATCAAGTTTTCCCTGGTTTACAGGGACATGTGGCAGAGCTCCGGAAGGTATCAACCGCGCGTGGACCAGTTGGTCCGGGTGGCTCCGGCTATCGTAGAGATGGGTTGCTTCGACCGCGTAGAGACCAACGGCGGTGCCTTCGAGCAGGTTAACCTGCTTTATGGCGAGAACCCGAACGTCTCCGTGCGTCAGTGGACGGCCCCCTTCCACAAGGCCGGCATCCAGACCCACATGCTGGAGCGTGGTCTCAACGCCCTTCGCATGAATCCTGTTCCGGCCGATGTCCGTGAACTTATGTTCAAGGTCAAGAAGAAGCAGGGCACCGACATCGCCCGTTCTTTCTGCGGCCTCAACGATCCCCGTAACCTCAAGCTCTCCATCGAGTTTGCCAAGAAGGGAGGAATGATTTCCCAGGCTGCCCTTTCCATCACTCATTCTCCGGTCCACACGGTTGAATATTATCTCCATCTGGTAGACCAGCTGGTAGAATATGGCACCGACGAAATCTGCCTCAAGGATATGGCAGGCGTCGGCCGTCCCACCGAACTGGGACAGATTGTGGCCGGCATCAAGAAAGCACATCCCGAAATCAAAGTCCAGTACCACGGTCACACCGGTCCCGGTTTCTCCCCAGCTTCCATGCTGGAGGTAGCCCGCGCCGGCGCCGAC
>Ga0310696_10007728_pt1 | contig 12597 bp, 7 predicted proteins | sample AusTroGonzalo_MG_4_FD_203885 | JGI IMG/M metagenome (GOLD analysis project Ga0310696, IMG submission 203885) | Bovine rumen microbial communities from tropical cattle in Woodstock, Queensland, Australia - Gonzalo_02 (v2) (version 2) | ecosystem: Host-associated > Mammals > Digestive system >... | reverse complement strand
CGCACTCCGCGTCGGCCGCGACGCCCGCGACGTCGACAGAAATCTCCCGCGCCCCGGACCGGTAGTCGGAGACGAGCAGCGCCCTCCGCGCGCCGTCGGCGGACTTCGCCGCGAGGACCGCCACGCCGTCCGCGCCGCCGGATGCGCACATCACCGGATAGCCGCGCACGAGCTCGCCGAAAAGCTTAAGCCCATAATAGACCTTGTACTTCTCGCCGCTCTCGCTCTTGTAACCCCACGAGCCCGTGTGGCTGCATCCGTAGTAGTACGCCTGGTCCAGCTTCGACGTCTGGAACCTCGAAAGCAGCGTCAGGTTGAAGCACGACGAGTCGATGCCGTTGTGGGAGGCGGGACCCTTCCAGACGCGCGCGCGCACCTTGGGGTCGACCGACCTAAGCTGCTCCCAGGGCACGTTCAGGTAGTGCCATTCGTCGACTACCAGCTCGCACTTCGGGAAACCCGCGTCGTCGCAGATCTTCCGGGCGCGGTCCACCGACGCTAGCATCGCGTCCGGGCTGTTCCCGTAGTAGTGCCACGAGATGAAGTCGGGCGCTGCGCCAGACTCCCGGCAGACCTCCAGGATGCGCCGGAAGTATTCGCCGGTGCCGATGCGCCCCGGCTTGTCCTTCCGCCAGCTGCACAGCGCCGGACCGCCGACCTTCACCGTGTCGCCGAACTCGCCCTTGATGCGCCTTAGGCACGTCGCGAAGAAGCGCGCGAACAGCTCCAGCCGTTTTTTCTCGCGGGCATCCTGGTCGGCGACGCGGGCCTCCTCCGTGTCGCCCTCGCCCCTGTCGCCGTCCGGCAGGCACCACATGTTGTTGACGCCGTCCGGCTCGTTCCAGACCTCCCAGTACCTGACGTCCCATTCATATCCGTCCGCCCAGCCCCGGTTGTAGTGGCGTATCGTGGCGGCGAAGACTTCTGCGACCTTGTCGAAGTCTTCGGGAATGAGCGTGTTGAAATGGACTTTTGGCCCGGAATGCTCGATGGACGCGCCGAGGCGGAAGAATACGTCCAGCCCCGTCTCCTCCCGGGTGCGCCTGAGCAGGTAGTCCGTCGGACCGAACACGTAGTTCCTCGGGTCCTTCGCGTCGAGGTGCGCAAGCGGGAAGACGTGGTAGTAGTCGCAGACGCGCTCCGCCTTGTTGAGGAGCGCCCAGTCGTGGGTGCGCGCAGCCTTGAAGCCCATCGAGCGGATGTCGTCGATCACGGCCTGCGGACACGAGCAGATCAGGGGCCCGAACCCCGACGAATGCAGCTCGGGGCGGATCTTCCCCGTCTCCTGCGAGAAGTCGGCCGTCAATAGGGCGGCAACTAGGAAAATGGCGGCTGTCATGCTTGCAGACTTCCTTTCTGGCAGGTAGGATTATACCATAACATAGTCAAACTGGACATCGTCAAGCTGCATCAGGGTCCTGGCGAAACAATCCTTGCGAACGCCACGCCGATGGGCGGGAGCTCCACGCGAATGCGCCCGGCCGCAGGCACGGAAATTCCGCCGCCCAGATCCGTCGACGCGACGCCCTGCGCCCCCTCGAGCCCGATCTCCGCCGAAACCGCCTCGCGCGTCGTGTTTGCGGCCAGAAGATGCACCGTGTCGCCGACGCGCCATGCGCGAACGCACAGCGACGGCGGGACGCCGGCGACTTCCGGCGGCGGCTCGACCGAAAGCAGGACGCCCTCAAAGCGCTTGACTTCGCGCGCCACCTCGACGACGCCGCCCCACAGCGAGTCGAACGTCGCCTTGTCGGCGAACTTGAACAGTCCGTGGAAAGAGTAGTAGACTACGCCGTTCGCGCCCGCGGCGATGGCCTGCCACGTCATCGAGCGGATTTCCTCCGGCGTCGGCGGACGCTCCTTGCCGCGCAGGTGCGGGCGGTACCACGTCCAGTCAAACGCCTGCGGCACCATCCAGACGGGCATCGTGCCCAACAGCGCCGCCCTTCCCCCGCGCACCTGCTCCGCTACGTGTCCGATCGGCTTCTGCGCTATCGGGTATGGGTCAAGCCCCATGACGTCGCAGGTCGGGAGAAAGTCCCGCAAGTCGTCAAGCCTGTCCATGACGGCCCACGTCGGGTGCTGCGGATCAAGCTCGCGGAGCGTCCTGTAGAGCGAAACGTACGAATCGAGGTCCGCAAGCGGAGCCTCGTCGTTCACATACCACGCAAGAAGCGCGGGATGGTCCGCGATCTGCCTGACGCGGCGAGCGACGTCGCCGTTGCGGAAGCTCTTGATGTTTGCGAAGGACTTGAGCCCGCGCGCGGCGCAGAGGTCGAGCTGGTCCTTCCTTGGCCAGACGTACGGCATCAGGCAGTTGAACGGCGCGTTGGTGTAGATGTCGAGATGCTCGGCCGTGATCTCGCTCCAGTACATCCCCAGCGGGAAGAACGGCTTTCCGTCCACCACAAGCCGGCGGTGCCTGTCCACGTACACGGCGCGAGGAGGAAGGGCCTCTGCGCGAGCGAAGTCGATCGACGCTTCGCCCAGCGTCTCGCCGGCTGCGTCGGATAGCGAAAACGCCACCTTGTGCGTCCCCGCCGCGAGCCGCTCGACTGGAATCTTCAGCGACGCCTCGTCGTCCCGCAGCGCCGCGGCCGGGACGTCCACGGCCTCGCCGCCCGCGCCCGTGAACGAGAACGTCGCCCTGACGCCATTCGGCCAGCCGCCGTCCGGCGGATTGAGCGCCGCGTGAAACGCGACGTCGCCCTCCGCCGCGAGGTCGCGGTATGCATCCGAATAGACGCCGGCGACAGGCCGCCGCACGTACGGCTGCACGAAGACGTTGTCGAAGCGCACCAGTCCGACGCATTTCTTTCCCACGAAGATGCTGAGCCTGAACGCCGCCGCGCCTTCCGGAATGCGCGGCGTGACGGCCTCGATGCGCCTCCAGTCCGCCAGGGGGGCCTTGACGTGCTCCGTGTACGAACCGCCCATCCACTTGCCGTCGGCGTCCGACCACTCGATGCAGGCAAACGCGCCCGCCTTGCCCTTGACGGCGGTCTCGATGCTGTCGGTCTTCACGTGCGCCCCGAACCTGTACGCCTTGCCGACCTCAAGGGCAAGCGGCTGGCTGGCGCAGGCGTAGAGATCCGGATCGCCGTTCTCCCACACCAGACCGCCGGAGCCGTTCATTCCCTCGCCCTTCGCGGCACGGAACGCCCGCTTCGGCAGCGTCCACCCGACCAAAGCCCCGTTCTTGTATTCCTCAAACGCGGCATTCACGACGCACGGCGCCTTCGGAGCCAGCGCCGCCGCAAGAACCAACGATGCAATAGATGTCATGTCAACCACCCTTCTGGAATTAAGTCAATCCGAACCGCCGTCAGCCGTTCGGCTGGATGGAAAGCGAGCTTCTCTCGGTCAACAGCGCCGGGGAGTCGTAGCACGGCACGTCGACGTACACCGTGCCCGATGCGCTCGAAAGCACGTTCTCCGGAGGAATCGCGTAGACTCTGCCTGTCAGAAGGTCCACCCAGACCGGTTCCTCCATCGGCGGCTTCTTCGTGCGGAACACCGTCGGGAACGTGTCGCACCGGTCGGAGGCGCGCGGATAGCGCGTACGCCCGTCCGCAAGGCAGCACCCCGGCGCCTCCTTCGTTTTCCTGAAATCCCCCTGCACCTCGGCGTACTGCCAGAACGCGACGAGCGGCGCACCGTCCTTCTCGTATTCCCGCCAGAAAATCGTGGGGTCATTGTTCTCGAATTGCGGCTCGGCGACATGTCTGACCGATGAATCGAAGACGCCCGCGCAGTTCTGCACCGCATAGTACGCCCGCTTCACGCCGATCACGCGGTTGGCGTCGTCGGCGCGGAGAAGACCCTTTGGATTGTACGAAACATTGCCATCCTTGCGGTAGTGGAGGTCGCAAATCGTGAACACCGCAGAGGGGATGCCGCACGCGAAGTCGGTGAGCATCCGCCTCAAGTCGGTCTTGGCCTGCGTGATCTCCGTGAACGGAACGCCGTCGAACGAGAACCACTTGACCATCTCGCTCGTCGCGCCTGACTCGCCCTGACGCAGGATGCCGTCCGGATTGAACTTCCTCACGAGCGCCTGGCGGTCGAGGAGAACGTCCATCTCGCTTTCCGGGTTGCACGCATAGCGATGGAACGTGAACCACGTGAACAGCTTCGCGCCGTCGCCCATCTCCTTGAGGCAAAGCTCGACGTCCTTCGCCCAGTCGCCGCCGAGGACAAGCCCCGCGATCCTAGCCTCGGGATAGACGCGCTTGATCACCCTCGCAGTATGCACATTGTGCTCCGCTATGAGCTTCGGCGTGTTGGCCGGCACATTGTTCGACTCGTTCCACATCTCGTAGTCGCGCACGCGGTCCCTGAAGTGGAGGACAAGCGCCTCGACCCATCTGTCCCATGCCGCAAGCGCCTCGCCGGACGGGAAGGTGCTGCCCATCAGATCAATGGAGCCGCCATTGGAGTACAGCGGATTCCCGTAGCATGTCTCGAGCATCGGATCAAGGCCGTGCGCGACGGCCCAGTCCACGATATCGTCGAGCCACTTGAAGTCGTATCTGCCGCGCTCCTTCTCGCACTTCGCCCATCCGGCCTGGAGGCGGATCTTGCGTATGCCGAGCGGCGGAATGAAGTCGCGATACTCCTCGAACGAGGCAAAGTCGCGGTCAAGGCATTCGCATCCGATCGTCCACATCGAATCGCCTACCTCCGCCGCCGTGCGCGGCGCAAGCGTCCCAATGCGCGGCAGATCCACGCGAAGCGGCGTCTTTACGCGATCATGGTCCGTCCTGACCTTCACCCGGGCTTCAGGCACGGCGGACAATGTTCCCGCCAGCAAGGCCGCAAGCGCGGCAGTCGTTATGTGCGATTTCATCGTTGCGGACGTCTTTCGTGCGGAATTCAGACCAGCATGAACGGCTGGGAGAAGAGCGTTTCGCCGCATCCGTCTGCCGCGTATGCCTTGACGCGGGCGAATACCTCGACCTGCGGGCCGACCCTCCGTCCGTTCACCGCCGGCACGTTCCATGCGAGCGTCGTGCCCTTCTCCTCGTGAACAACGCCTCGCGCCGTCTTCACCTCGAACCGCGCGGGCTTGTCCGTCGATGCCCTCAGCGTCCTGCCGTCAAAGGAAATCTCGGTAAACGCAAGCTCGCCCAGCCCGTGCGCGGCTCCGTAGAAATCGCCGTTGCGGTAGGCGCGAAGGCACGCCGCCTGCGTCCGCTCGGGGACGACCAGCACCGAGACGCCGAAGTCCCGGCTGTGTATCTTGTGGTCCGGCACGAAAAACCCGAAGCACTGGCGTCCCGTCGAGAGGATCCAGTCCCACCAGTGCTCGCTGTTGCAGCCGCCGCTTTCCAGCGCCTCCACGCCGAGGACGCGCGGGTCCCAGTCGAGTATCTCCAGGATAAGATTGTGGTCGAGGTTGGACCAGGTCGGATGGTTGATCGTGACGCCGCCGCCGTCCGGCACGACGAGCTTCTCGATCATCCGGTCTATCGCCGTGCCCCAGAACTCGCCGCTGCCCGGGCAGTACCCGTGGGACGTCAGACCCCAGCGGTCGTGGATGCCGTGCGTTCCCGAGACGTACGCGCTCCCGGGCGCGCAGATGTGCAGCGACCCTACGCTTTTCCCGTCGGCGAGCAGGAACTTGCAGTGCTCCGCGTTCGGCGCCTCCAGCATGTCGTCCGGGAAGTCGCCGGGCTTGAACGTAGGCCGGAGCTTCCTAGCGGGGAGCGGCAGCATCCTGCGGTCCTTCTCGGGGAGTTCTGACGACCATCTCGAGATTATCTCGTTCCAGTCGAACGGCCCCTCCGTGTACTTCCCGTTGACGGCGACTGGCCAGTCCGCAACAGCACGGATGTGCTCGTTGACCGCCTCGCGCCACGGATACATCGGCTTGCTCGGATAGTAGTTGGAGACCGTCAGAAAGCCGATGCGCCTCTCGCGCACGGCCTCGCAGAGGTCGCGCTCCTGGTGCATGTGGGTCGTGCCGTTTACCTGGATCGCCTTCGCCCAGTCGACGCCGGCGTAGGGACGGCGGTTTCGCGGCGGAACCTTCGTCCTGTCGAGCCTGGGCGCCGGAATCACGTCGCCGGCCCCAGCGAACGCGGACGGGGCAAGCCCGCCTGCCGCAGCCGCCGCCGCGCCTGCTGCGGCCGCCCTGATGAATTCCCTTCTGCTCGTATTCATTGCGCCGTCCATCCTTACATGAGCAACAGGAACAGCCCCTTGTTCGACTTTATGTGCCTTACGACCGCCGTGCCCGGAGCCTCCGGGTCCGGAGTGTAGTCAAGCCGGAACTCCGTCGTCGCGTCGGGGACGTCCAGCACGACCGACCATTCGCCCGCCGGATACACCCCCTTGCTAACGCCGCCGACTAGCACCTCCATCGTGCCGCACGGGACGGCGAAGTAGAAGTCGTACGGGCCTCCCTCGGAGAGCGTTCCCACTATCTTGCCGGACGACACCGCCAGCCCGCCGGACGCGTTCGTCGTGACGGACGGCGACACGTCCGTGACCGTCACCCGCCTGCCGAGCGCCTCCGAGAACACCGGGCGCCAGTCGTATTCCACCGCGCCTGCGTCGATTGCGGCGTTCATCACGCGGGGACTGCGGTACAGGTCCTTTTCGCCCAGCGCCTGGGACCACTCCGCGCCGGCCATGTCGATTCCTTCGAACGACCCGAGGACGGGCGCGTAGGTGCCGCTGACGACCGTGGCCTGCACGGCGCTCCCGATCTTTGTGTTGTACTGGTGATCCGCGGGAATGCTCCACGACGGCTTGATCAGGGAATTGGTGCAATAGACTTTGCCCTCGCCGTACAGCCTTCCGCCGAGAACGACGCTGTTGTTGACCGCAACCGATCCGCCGCCCATGTAAAGCACCTGTGGATTGGCGACAGTCAGCTTTGCGTTGCCCTCGCCTATCGTGCAGTTCTCGATGGCGACGGCGTTGTACACCGTTCCGTCGCCTTTGTTCCTGTCGATGATCGATCCGTACCAGCTGCAACCATATCCCGCCGCGCCGGACTTGGAATCGACTATTGCAGCGTTTCCGAACACGCGGCAGCGCTTCACGACCGCCTGGTAGATCGTAAACTTGTACGCAGCGTTATTGGAGATGACGCAGTCCTCGACCGTCGCCGCCCGCTCCACCGTGGAATAGAAGCCTGCGCCGGCGTTGCTTCCGGAATTCACTCCTTCGCCGCGTCCGCCTGTGAGCGTGAAGCCGCGCACGACCGCGCCGCTGCGTCCGTACGCGCAGCGAACTCCGTTCTGCCCCGTCCTCCAAGTCGCGTTGTCGACGTCCTCCTCCGGGGCGTTCGCGCCGACTATGAAGGTGCTTTCCGCGCCGTCGGTGGATTCAAGCGTCACGTCCTCAGGGACGATGACCCTAAATCCCGCCGTCGCCGTGTCCGAAGTTCGCCGGTCGCCTTCCTCCGCGCCGTATGCGCCGGGCGCGACGCGGACCGTGTCGCCCGGAAGCGTCAGCTCGATCGCCGCGTTGATGGTGGCCTTCGCCGTCGCCTGGGAAAGTCCGTCGTTCGCGTCGTCTCCCCCGTCCTGCGCAACGTACCAGACGGTCGGCTCGTTCCAGACCGCGCCAAGGGCGAGCTTCCCGTCGTGGAGGACCGGCATCCGCCCGTCGACGTCGGAGGCCATCAGCCTGCGCGCCACGCCGTCCATGTCGTCCGCATACGAGGACACGCTCCTCGCCGGGGACCTGAAGCCGAGCCGGTAGTCGCGAGCGTCGGCGTCAAGGAAGAGCGGATTGTCGATCGCCTGGCTCTTGCTCAGCCAGCGGGTGGCGTTGGTAGTCGTGGTGGACTTCTCCGTCAGGCAGTAGACAAGGGCGGCGCGGAGGGAGGAATCGTCGTCCTCGACGCGCTTGCGTCCGGCTGGTATCTTCGTATTCCGCAGGTCGTAAGTGCAGAAGTATGTGTTGCCTTTCTGGTGCAACGCGCGGTTGGACGCATTGGACTCGGAGATGAGGATTCTGTTCCCCGCGAATACGCAGGATACGAACACGCCGTTTCGTGTGGTGTACTGATAAGATTCGTTGTCCAATATCCGAGACCGCTCAACGACGCCGTAGTATGATGCAGCGCCCATCGAGACCGCGTAGTTGTTGGAGATTACGCAGTCAAGGCAATACGACCTGTGTGCGCCGCTGCAGAACGCCGTTCCGTACTGGTTTACCCCTTCCTGCGCGCCAGGCGAGTAGCAGCCAGTTATCGTGAAGCCCTGCAGGAACTGAGTGGCGGATGACGCCGTGGCCGACATGTAGACGCCGGCGACGGACTCCGGGCCGTACTTGCCGTTCGTTCCGGACGTATCGGGCGCGCCGACGATAAACGTCCTTTCGGCGCCTTCCGTGGCGATGAAGCCGATGTAGTTCTTCGTGGAGACAAGGCGGCGGACGCAGGGGTTCGACGTGCCAGACGAGTAGTTCGTGACGACGCCTGCATCGTAGACGCCGGGCGCGGCGAAGACAATCGGGTAGTCTCCGGACGCCGCGTCGTTGGCGGCCTGCAGCGTCTTCTTGGGGCCGTGAACAGTCCCTCCTGCGTCGATCGCCTCCTGCGTCGGGACGGCGGCCGTCGTGCCGTCCCAGTCGTCGTCGCCGTTCTCGGCGTCGACGTAGTAGAAATTCGACGTCTTGTAGCCGGTCAGCGTGACGGTCATGTCGGACGACGGATACGGATTGAGCGCGACGCGAACCCAGTTCCCGTCCCCGTACTGCGGGAAGCGCCACAGGGTTTCACTTCCTCGAATGGTCTCGTCGCTTCCTATGGCGAACGTGCGCTCGCCGCCCGTCAGCTTCGGGCGCATCTTGTAGATGCAGGGAACGGCTGTCGGAGCGAAAGTGGCGAACCTGGCGAACGACCGGACGACGCCGTCGACCTCGACCTCCATCGCGGAATTGAACTTGACGGTCAGCGTACCGCCCGCCGCCGGCAGTGCCGCGCCTGCCGCGACTGCGGCCAGGACTGCCGCCCTGAACTGGCATTTGCGGTCTGCGAAAAGCTGCGCCAATTGCGTCTTCAACTGCGTCTTGTGAACAATCATAGGTAGCCTCCCTCCTGCCTGCCACTATGATACCACACTTTCAGCAAACAGCATACATAACCAATCGGTCAGTACCCGTCGGACGGCGGAGCTGCGTCAAATTATGGTATAATAGCGGCGACATGATTTCCGTTCCGATCATCATCGCCACGATTCTCACGAACGCCGCCAGCCTTGCGGAGGCCGTATACGAGGAACGCGCGGAAATCGGGTTCGACATAGAGGGCGTCGTGACGCTTCCGAACGGACGCGGCACGTGGCACATGGCCGTCGAGGACGACAGCGGAGGCGTGCTTTTCCGCAACCACTCCCCGCACTGCGACAGCGTGTTCCACAAGCCCGGCGAGAGGCTGCACCTGCTCGGCAAGACGAGGGCCAACGCCGTCGGGGCCGTCTTTGCGCAGTGCACGCAGGCCGTCGTGACTGCCGTCCAGCCCGCGCCGGTCCCGATCCAGGCCTCGATCGGCGACGTCCTGTCCGGCGGATTCGACAACAGGCTCGTACGGATGACGGGCACGGTCCGCGAGGTGTTCAGGGACGAAATCGACCCCCGGTGGGTCTTCATGATCCTGAACTGCGAAGGCTCCAGGATAGCCGTGGTGTTCGTCGCAGGGTCGTCCGACACCGGCGATTTCGTCGAAATGACGGACGCGACAGTGTCCGTGGCCGGGGTCTGCACGACGATGACGCACGGACTCCGCCACATGTTCGGACGGCACGTCGTCTGCGCCGGAAGGGACGCGATCTCCGTCGCGACGCCCGCGCCGGCGGATCCGTTCGACGTCCCCGCCATCGGCAACAGCCGGCGCATCCCGCCTGACGAGATCGAGAAGATGGGACGGCGGCGCATGGCCGGACTCGCCGTCGCCGTGTGGGACGACAGGCATTTCCTGCTCGAGGACTCGAAGGGCGCCCACCACAGGATAGCGCTGGCGAACGGCGAACCCCCGGCCTTCGGCGACAGCGTGGAGGCCGCGGGATTCCCCAGCACGGACCTCTACACCATCCACCTCGCCGGCGCCATCTGGAGACCGGCGACGAACGAGGCGTGCGCGGCAATGAGGGACGATGCGCCGGTCCTCACCCTCAGCGACTTCCACGACAGGAAGTTCGGGCGCCTGAACAGGTTCATGAAATACAACGGACGCTCCGCGCGGTTCACGGGGACCGTGGTTAGCATAGAGCTCGGGGGCGAGAAGTACCGCAACTGCACGATCCGCTGCGAGGACTTCACGATCGCCGTGAACTCCGGGAGCGCAGGCGGCTTCCCGGAGGACGTCGCCATCGACTCGCAGGTCGAGGTGATTGGGACATGCGTGATCTCCAGCGGAATATGGCATCCGTCCGTATCGTTTCCGCACGTAGAGGACGCGCCCATGGTCGTGCTGAGGCGTCCCGGCGACATGAGGGTCGTCGCCTCGCCGCCGTGGTGGACCCCGATGCGCTTCAAGGCCGCCGTGGCGGTCCTGCTCGCCATGCTCTCGGCCATCCTGCTCTGGGCGATAACCCTGAAGGCCGTCGCCGAACGCCGCGGGCGACAGCTTTTCAGGACGCAGATCGGCAAGGCGCAGGAGACGCTGCGCGTCGAGGAGCGCACCCGCCTTGCGGTGGAGCTGCACGACTCCATCGCCCAGAACCTCACCGGGGCGGCGTTCCAGATAGAGGCCGCGCGGGACGCATCCGGCCAGAAGTGCGAGTCGTCGTCCTACCTCGCCTGCGCGGAGCAGATACTCAAGTCCTGCCGGACGGAGCTGAGACGGTGCATCTGGGACCTGAAGAGCAATGCGCTGGAGGCGCCGGACTTCAACGACGCGATACTGGCGACGGTGCGCCCCGTGGCGGGCAGGGCCGACGTGCGCATACGCTTCAACGTGCCGCGGAGGCTGATGAACGACAGCACGGCCCATGCAATCCTCCGCATCGTCAGGGAGCTCGTCGCCAACTCCGTCCACCACGGTCACGCCACGAGAATCCGCGTCGCCGGCGAGGTCTCCGGCGGCAGGCTGCGGTTCTCGGTGGGCGACAACGGCTGCGGCTTCGACCCCGAGTCGTCCCCGGGGCCCGACACCGGGCATTTCGGCCTCGAAGGCATACGCGAGCGGATCGACAAGTTCGGCGGGGAGGTCAAGGTCGAGTCGTCCCCGGGGAAAGGCGCAAAGACCACGATAACCCTGCACACAAACAGAGAAAGGCCATGAAACCGTCGCCCATCAGGATTCTCATCGCAGACGACCATTCCGTCGTCCGTTCAGGACTCGTCGCGATTCTCGGCAGGAAGAAGGATTTCCAGGTCGTCGGCGAAGCGAAGGACGGCGATGCCGCCGTCGCGATGGCGAAGGCCCTGCGGCCCGACGTGGTCGTCATGGACCTCATGATGCCGCGCACCGACGGCGTGGAGGCCACGCGGCAGGTCTCCGAGGCCGCGCCGGGCGTGAAGGTGCTGATCCTGACGAGCTACGCGGCGTCGGCCGACGTCGCGCGGGCCATCGACGCCGGGGCGCGGGGAGCCATCGTCAAGGACGCCGACAACGAAGAGCTCGTCAACGCCATAACAGAGGTTGCGTCCGGCGGGACGGCGTTTTCCGGCGAGATAAGAAACGCCATAGAGGCGGAACCCGCCGTAAAGGAGCTGACGGAGAAGCAGATGGAGATCCTCAAGTCCATCACGCGCGGGCTCAGCAACCCCGACATGGCCAAGCAGTTCGGGATTTCCCTCAACGCGGTCAAGCAGCATATCCGCGCCGTGTTCACCAAGCTCGGGGCGGAGAACCGCACGGAGGCCGTAGCGATCGCAATGCGCCGACAGCTGCTGAAGGCATGACCGACGTCTCTGCTCTCGCGAAGCCGTTATAACATCAATAAGGTTGATTGCACCATGAACAGACGAGAATTCACAAAGGGATGCGTCGCCGCCGCGTCGGCGGCCTTGCTTCGGAGAGCCGCGGCGCAGACGCAGGGGCCGACGGGGGAAGACGAACTCGACGTCCGGCAGGCCGAGATCGACTCGGTGACGCCGGAAGATTTCGCGGCATACTTGCATGATGGCGTGGACACGATGCCCGGGCGGTCAACCACCCTGCATTATGCGCTTCAGGTAGTCTGCGAACATCGGAACGGTATAGGCAATTCCGCCATATACTGGTGAATATACCATCCCTTTCTTGATCAAAGAGGCGCGCACCGGAGAGACGGCACTGACAGAACAGCCAAGACGTTGCACGATTTCCGACATAGGTATCGCAGAATCGCCGGGGAATTCCGCCATCGCGCGGAGGAATTCCTTCTCACGGGCGGAGATCCTGTCAAACCTCACATCGAAGAAATTGGCGTCAAGCCGCGCCTGTACGCTCTGCGCGCTTCGACGAACATCCTCAAGCACGATCGGAGACCTTTCTGCGGCATTCCAAAGCTGATACCCGTACTCCTGAAGAAAATACGGATAGCCCCGCGTCTCCTTAAACACCTCCGAGACTGCTTCTGGCTCTATGTACAGACCATTGTTGTTCAGCGGCACGGTAATGGCCATGTCGACGTCTCGCTCGTCAAGTGCTCC
>Ga0310696_10007726_pt1 | contig 12598 bp, 8 predicted proteins | sample AusTroGonzalo_MG_4_FD_203885 | JGI IMG/M metagenome (GOLD analysis project Ga0310696, IMG submission 203885) | Bovine rumen microbial communities from tropical cattle in Woodstock, Queensland, Australia - Gonzalo_02 (v2) (version 2) | ecosystem: Host-associated > Mammals > Digestive system >... | reverse complement strand
GTTGTCACGGATCAGCTGGGTGTACTTGGCAACCGCTTCCTTCATCTGGGTGTCAGACAAAACGGGAGTTGCAATGAAAACGGTTTCGTACTGTTTGATCATTTTGTTAATTGTTAAGTAATAAATTCAGTCCCCTTTAAAAAGGGGCTGCAAAGATAGACAAAATAATTCTGAATAACAAATGCTATGAAAATCAAAATATTTTGATTACATTTGAAGTTGTGAGAAAACTAACCACATTCTTCTTCTGCCTGCTGGCGGCGCTGTTGCCGTTGGCGGCGCAGAACAACCCCTACGAAATCGACGACGTCTGCTACGAATGCCTCCGTCGGGCGGAGGATACGGTGGACGACCTGGAAACGGACGAGTTCGAACAGGCCAACGCGCGCCTGCTCGAGCAGTCCATCGTGCGCCACGACGAGAAGGCGCGTACGCTCTACTACGTCTTCGCCCTCCGGCGCCTGTGCCGGAAAGGGGAAGTGGCCACACCGGAGCAGCGGAAACAGGCCAATGAGGATGTCGACCTGGCGTTCGACGTGCTGCGGGATGTCGCGCGCGAGACGGGCCTGACCCAGTACTATTACTATTCCTACGACCTGGCGCAGAACTATTACTTCACCACGCGGCAGATCTCGCGGGCTTTCTCCCTGCTGGACAAGATGCTGAAGGACTCCGAGCAGGAGAATGACGAATACGGCCTGTGGCAGGCCCTGCGTTTCCTGGCCCAGGTGTACCAGCAGCAGCTGGATGTCCTGAACACCCGGCGCTACCTGAAGCAGTGTCTGGACCTGTACAACACGACCAAGGATCCGACGATACGCCGGCAGCCCGTGACGCGCATCTACTGCGACCTGGCCGACACCTACGACTTCCAGGACGATTCGTGCCGCCTGTACTACAACAAGGCGTTTCAGTCGGCGAAGGCGCATATGGACACGCTCCGCTGCGCCTACTATCAGGCGCAGATCGCAGCCTTCGACAAGAATCTCAAGGAGTATCATACCCGTCGGGATTTCTGCCTGAACGATCCTGCCTTCCGCTCCTTCTTCCGGACCGGTCCGGAGATGTTCGACTGCACGGATGCGATCATCCAGCGCGAAAGGCCGTCCCAGGCGCTGCTGGATACGTTATATCTGCCCCGGCAGCAGCAGTTCATCGGCCGGCTGGCGTCGCAGTGGGGATTGCACGACCTTTCCCTGTACATGATGCGGAAACGCTTCGAGGCCATGCAGTCCATCCTCTCCAATATCAACGACATGCGGCTCGAGGAAGCCTCCGGCCAGTTCGAGGCCTACCGGCTGAACCGCCAGCTGCGCGAACGGGACGAAGAGGTGGCGCTCGCCACGCGCCTGGTGGTCGCGCTGCTCGTGATCATCCTGATCGGCGCGCTCGCGTTCTCCCTCACGCACATCCGCATCCTGCGCCGCGAACGCAAGGCGGACGAGGAACGGATCCGCGAGCTGAAGGAGGCGAACGACCAGGTGCAGCTGGCGAACGCGGCCAAGACGCGTTTCGTGCAGAACATGAGCCACGAGGTCCGCACGCCGCTGAACGCCATCGTGGGCTTCTCGCAGCTGCTTTCGCTCCCGGACGGCTCCTTCTCGGAGGAGGAGAAGACGGAGTTCTCCGAACACGTCATCAACAATACGCAGATGCTGACGATGCTGCTGGACGATATCCTGAACACGTCCGCCATCGACTCCGGCAACTACCGGATCAGCTACGGCCCGGGCGAGGTGCACCGCATCGCGCGCGCCGCCATCAAGAGCACGGAACACCGCCTGAAACCGGGCGTGCGGATGTATTACCAGCCCGAATCCGAGGAGCCGTTCACGTTCACGACCGACCCGCGCCGCGTGCAGCAGATCCTGATCAACCTGCTGTCCAACGCGTGCAAGCATACGACCGAAGGGGAGATCTGCCTGTCCAGCTCGCTGACGCGCCGCCCGGACTTTGTGAGCTTCCTGGTCACGGACACCGGTCCCGGCGTTCCGGCGGACCAGGCGGAGAAGATATTCGAGCGCTTCACTAAACTGAACGAGTTCGTGCAGGGAACGGGCCTCGGCCTGAGCATCTGCCGGGACGTCGCCAGCCGCATGGGCGCAAAGGTGTACCTGGACACCACGTACACGGACGGCGGCGCCCGCTTCGTGCTGGAGTTGCCGGTGACGCCGGAGATCCCTGAAGAAGAAACAACAGAAACCAAATAACCGAATAACTGATAAACCAACCAAGTAGCCTATGGCACCCTTTTTCGAACAAGAATACGATTATTCGAAGTACAATGTCCTGGCGGTGGATGACATTCCGCTCAACCTGCTGCTTGTGAAGAAGATGCTGTCCCGCTTCAATTTCGAATTCCGGACGGCCGCCGACGGACAGCAGGCGCTGGACGCCGTGGCCGCCAAGAAGCCGGACCTGATCCTACTGGACCTGATGATGCCCGGCATCGACGGTTTCGAGGTGATCCGTCGCCTGCGCGCGAATCCGGAAACGGCGGACATCCAGATCGTCATCCTGTCCGCGCTCAACTCCAACGAGGACGTGGTGAAGGGATTCAACGAGGGCGCGAACGACTTCATCATGAAGCCGATCATCATGGAGAAGCTGCTCAGCTGCGTGGTCACGCAGATGCAGCTCGTCGCCGCTAAGAACAGGTAAGGGTCTGCGCCAGCTTCTCGATGTTGAGGCTGCGCGCGGAAGCGTCCACGATTTCCTTGTAAATACCTCCGGCGCGGTACACCTCGTCGGGGTTGCCGCTCTGCTCCACCCGGCCCTGCTGCAGGGCGTAGATGACGTCGGAGTCGATGATCTGCGAGATGGAGTGCGAGATCATGATGACGGTGCGGTCCTTCTTGATGGCGTCGATGCTGGCCTTGATCTGCTCGGTCGCGATGGCGTCGAGCGAGGCGGTGGGTTCGTCCAGGAAGATGATGGGCGGATTCTTCAGGAACATGCGCGCGATGGCGATGCGCTGCTGCTGGCCGCCCGACAGGTCGGCCGCCTTGTTCTGGAAGCCCTTGGGCAGGGCCATAATCTGGTCGTAGATATACGCCTTGCGGGCGGCTTCCTCCACTTCTTCGAACGTGGCGTCCGGCCGGCCGTAGCGGATGTTCTCCTCGACGGTCCCGTCGAAGATGTGGTTCTTCTGCAGGACCAGGCCGATGTTCTCCCGCAGGTAGCGGGTATCCCATTCCCGCAGGTCCACGCCGTCCAGCAGGATGCTGCCGCAGTCCGGCACGTAGAACTTGTCCAGCAGGTTGACGACTGTCGATTTGCCGGCGCCGCTCAGACCCACCAGGGCCGTGATGCGGCCGCTGGCGATGCTCATGCTGACGTCGTGCAGCGCCTTGTTGCCGTTGGGGTAGGTGAAGTCCACGTGCGAGAGCTCGAAATTGCCGAGGACCCTGTCCGGGCGGTAGCTGCCGGACGGCTCGATCTCCTTCTCGGAATCGAGGATGCCGAAGAAGCCTTCGGCGTAGATGAGCGCGTCGTTGACGTCGTCGAAGATGCGCTGGAGCTGCGTGATCGGGGCGATGACGTTGCTGAAGAGCATCACGTGGTACATGATCTTACCGATGGTCATGCCGGGGTAGCCCTTCAGCACCAGGAAGGCGGTCAGGATGATGACCAGTACGGTGCCGACCTGCTTGACAAAACTCTTGAGGCCGTTGTAGTAGAAGGCCACGCGGCGGGTCTTCACCTGGTTCTCCGTCACCTGGTTCTGGATGTCCAGCTGCTTCTGCGCTTCGATGCGCTCGCGGTTGAAGCTCTTGATGACGTTGATCGAGTCGATGATGTTCTTGATGCCCTGGCTCTTGGTCTCGAGGTGCGAACGCATCTCCCGGCGCCAGCCCTTGAGCCGCTTCGCCTGCCGGTAGGTGATCCAGAAATAGAACGGCACGATGCCGAGTGCCACCAGGCCCACGTAGACGTTGGCGGCGAACATGAGGATCAGCGCCAGCAGGGCGCTGGTGAAGAGGGGCAGCAGGTCGATGAAGAAGTTCTGGACCGTGCGCGACAGGCTGCTGACGCCCTGGTCGATGCGCGCCTGGAGCTTGCCGGTGGCGTTCTCGTCGGTATTGAAGTAGGCCATCCGGAAGGTCAGCACCTTCTCGATGACGGCCTGCGAGAGGTCGCGCGACACGAAGATGCGCATCCGTTCGCCGTAGTAGTTCTGCGCGAAGTTGATGCCCGCCGAGATCACTTCCTTGCCCAGCAGGACGGCGCTGATGACGGTCAGGATGCGGGCTGCCTGGCTCCAGGTGAAGTCCGTGCCGATCAGGGCGTTGATGGCGTCCACCGTGCGGTCGAGCACGATGGCGTTGACCTGCGCCATCAAGGACCCGATCAGGGTGAGCACAAGGGTGATGACCACCAGCCAGCGGTAGGGCCGGACGAATGGCCGGATATTCTTGAACAGCTTAAATATTGACATCCTCGAGTTCCTCTTCGGAGCGGAGGTTGGCGCGGATGAAGTTCTGGCGCTCCAGCGTATTGTCGCCCATGTAGAAGGACATGATGTCCGCGATGGACTCCTCTTCGGCCAGCTTCACCAGGTCGAGCCGCATCTCGGGGCCGATGAAGTGCACGAACTCCTCGGAACTGATCTCGCCGAGACCTTTGAAGCGCGTGATCTCCACGCCGGTCTTGAGGGCGTGGACAGCCTTTTCCTTCTCCTCGGGGGAGTAGCAGTAGCGGTTCTCCTTCTTGTTGCGGACGCGGAAGAGCGGCGTCTGCAGGATGTGCACGTGCCCGCGGCGGATGAGGTCGGGGTAGTACTTCATGAAGAAGGTGAGCACCAGCATGCGGATGTGCATGCCGTCATCATCGGCATCGGTGGCCACGATGATGTTGTTGTAGCGGAGGTTCTCCAGGTCATCCTCGACGCCCAGGGCGGAAATGAGCAGGTTCAGCTCTTCGTTCTCCGCCACCTTCTTGCGGCTCTCCTTGTAGCAGTTGATCGGCTTGCCGCGCAACGAGAAGACAGCCTGGTAGTTGGCGTTGCGGGCCTTGGTGATCGTTCCGCTTGCGGAGTCGCCCTCGGTGATGAAGATGGAAGACGCCTCGATGTTCTCCTGCGTCTTTTCGGTGACCTTGTCGTTGTAGTGGAAGCGGCAGTCGCGCAGCTTGCGGTTGTAGACGTTGGTGCGTTTGTTTCGCTCGCGCGTCTTCTTCTGGATGCCGCTGATCTCCTCGCGCTCCTGCTGGGAGGACTTGATCTTCTCCTCGATCACGGGCACGATCTCCTTGTGGATGTGCAGGTAGTTGTCGAGGTTCTTGGAGACGAAGTCGTTGACGTAGGAGCGGATGGTCGGGCCGATGTCGGTCTTGAGGACGCCGGACTCGTCGTGGAACTGCTTCTCCCACATGTAGTTGGAGCCGAGCTTGGTCTTGGTCTGGCCTTCGAAGTTCGGTTCCTGGATCTGGATGCTGATGGCCCCGACCACGCCCTGGCGGCAGTCGGTGGGGTCGTAATTCTTCTTGAAGAACTCCTTCAGGGTCTTGGCGATGGCTTCGCGGTAGGCCGCGAGGTGGGTGCCGCCGTCGCGGGTGTTCTGGCCGTTGACGAAGGAGGAGATGTTCTCGCCGTAGGCGTTGCAGTGGCTGAGGACGATCTCGATGTCCTCGCCCTCCAGGTGGATGGGCGGGTAGAGCGGCTCGTCGCTGAGCAGGTTCTCGTTGACGAGGTCCAGCAGACCGTTCTCGGATTTATAGGGGGTGCCGTTGAGGTTGAGGGTCAGGCCTTTCTTGAGGTAAGAATAGTTCTTGACCATCGTCTCCACGTAGTCCATGTTGTAGGCGTACTCGCCGAACATCATCTTGTCCGGGGTGAAGGTGACGAGGGTGCCGTTCTTTTCGTTGGTGCTGTCCTTGCCGCTTTCCTTGAGTTCGCCGCGCTCGAACCGCGCCCAGGAGCACTCGCCGTCGCGGTAGGAGCAGACATAGAAATTTTCCGACAGGGCGTTGACGGCCTTGGTGCCGACGCCGTTGAGTCCGACGGACTTCTTGAAGACCTTGTCGTCGAACTTGCCGCCGGTGTTGAGGATGCTCACGGCCTTGACCACGGAGTCCAGCGGAATGCCGCGGCCGAAGTCACGCACGGTGACGTCGTTCATCTGGATGGAGATGCGGATTTCCTTGCCGTAGCCCATCGCGAATTCGTCGATGGAGTTGTCCACGATCTCCTTCAGGAGGACGTAGATGCCGTCGCCGGGGTTGTTGCCGTTGCCGAGTCGGCCGATGTACATACCCGGACGAAGGCGTACGTGCTGTACGCCTTCCAGGGTGCGTATGTTGTCGTCAGTATAGTTGTTATTTGGCATTCTTCGTGACGGTGCCTTTGAGGTGCAGGATGACGGGTTTCTTCTGGGCGGAGGTGTAGACCGTGAGGGTCTTGTCGAAGGTGCCCGTCCCTTCGTCGTTGGAATACGTGGCGGTGATCACGCCCTTTGCGCCGGGAGCGATCGCTTCACGCGGCCACACGACGTCGGTGCATCCGCAGGAAGGAACGACGGCATAGATCGAGAGGGGCTCGTCTGCGTCGTTGGTCACGGTAAAGGTGCAGGTCTGCTTGCCGGCCTTGGTGCTGATTTCACCAAAGTCGTGAACAGTCTTGTCAAACTGGATGGGTGCTGCGAGTGCGACAGCAAGCAAGATTGTCAAAATTGTCTTCATAACTGCAAAATTACGAAAAAATGATTACTTTTGTCCCGGTTTTTGCAAATAACGGACCGAACACACACTAAATTTTACTGATAATGGCTTACAAGATTAATCCTGACACCTGCGTGGCATGTGGTACTTGCCAGGGTGAATGCCCCTCCGGCGCTATCAAGGAGGGTGATGTTTACTCCATCGACCCGAACGTGTGCATCGACTGCGGTACCTGCGCCGATGCTTGCCCGATGGGCGCTATCGCTCCCGCCGAGTAATCCGCAACGCACGGTTACATTTTACGGGACCCGGTTTTCGGGTCCCTTTTTTATTTCACAATCTGTCCGGCGCAGAGGGTATAGCGGATGCAGCTGGTGTCGGCGGAGTAGACCCAGTTGGAGATCAGGTGGTGGCAGGGCTGCATCTGGGGGACGCCGAGGTCGATGAGGACGGCGTCGGCCTGCTTGCCGACGGCAATCTCGCCGGCGTCGATGCCGAAGAATTCGGCTCCGTTCTTCGTGGCCCAGCGGAAGACCTCGCCGGCGGGGAGCAGGGAGGCGTCGCCGTTCAGCTTGGCCAGCAGGGCGGCGAATTTCATTTCCTCGCGCATGTCGAGGTTGTTGTTGGAGGAGACGCCGTCCGTGGCCAGGGTGATGCGGCAGCCGGAGTCGAGCGCGAGCTCGTAAGGGAAGCGGCCGCTGCCCAGCTTCATGTTGGAGCAGGGGCAGTGTGCGACCGTGACGCCGCGCTGCGCGAGGATCTTCCACTCCTCGGCGTCCACGTGGACGCAATGGGCGGCGATGACGTCCTGCCCCAGGATGCCCAGCTTGTCGAGGTAGCGCACCGGCGTGGTGCCGTGCGCCTTGATGCAGTCTTCGACCTCGCGGCGCGTCTCGCTGACGTGGATGTGCAGCAGCATGCCATGGTGGCGGGCGAAGTTGGCGCAGCGCCTGAGGCGCTCGGTGCAGACCGTGTAGACGGAGTGCAGCGCCATCACGAGCTGGATGCGGCCGCCGGTGGGGTCTTTCCAGTTCTTGATGTAGTCCCGGAGGGCCTCCGCCTGCGATTTGGGGTGGTTGTCCAGGATTGTGATGCCGATGGCGGCGCGCAGCCCGGAGGCTTCCACGGCGGCGACGGCCTCCTCCGGGTCGAAGTACATGTCGTTGAAGAAGGTCGTGCCACCGGCCGCCATTTCCCGGACGGCGAGCTCGTTGCCGATCCGGATGTCGTCGGTGGTCATGTTGGCCTCGAAGGGCCAGATATCCTGCTCCAGCCACTCCTGGAGCGGTTTGTCGTCGGCATAGCCGCGCATGAGGGTCATGGCGGCGTGGGTGTGCGTGTTGAAGAAGGAGGGCAGGATGGCCAGGCCGTCCGCCTCGATGACGCGGTCGGCGGGGGTGTCTTCCGGGGCATCCAGGTCCACGAAGCGGTCGCGCTGCGTCAGGATGTTGGTCTTGCGGCCGTCCAGCAGCACGTGCTTGATCAGGATGCTCTCCTGCACGTGGAATTCGTTGTCCAGTTCCTTGTAGCCGGCAAGGATACGTTCGGCGTGCTGCAGGAAAAGCCGGCCGCGCGCGGTCGGTTCCACGCGGCCGCGCCCCCGCTCGAAGAGGGCGCCGCCGACGGATTTCTCCAATTCGGAAATATGCTGGCTGACGGCTGGCTGGCTGATGCCGAGCGCCTTGGCCGCGGCGGTGAAGCTCCCGAGCTCCGCCACCCGGCTGAATACACGTAGTCTGAAGTCTTCGAACATTGTGCTATTGATTATGCTTATCTGCAAAGATAGCACTTTTTAGAAAAAAAGCACCTGCGATCATCTCGCAGGTGCCCGGAAGTTTTTCAGGTATCAGGATTACTTATACATAAAGCGTTTGATGCTGCCCTTCGGCGTCTTGGCGAACGGGGTGAAGAGCACCTCATAGCCGCGGACGCTGGAGTAGGCCGGAATCTTCTCGTTGAGGGTGGCGAGGTTCGCGTCCATGATGCTCGTGAGCGTGTCGGCGTCGATGTTCTGGTCCGCCAGCATCGTCTGGTCGGGGACGATCAGCGCCGTCAGCTGTCCGTTGCGTCCGACCACGATGGATTCCTGGACGTAGGGGAGCTGGTTGAGGACGACCTCGATCTCTTCCGGGAAGATGTTCTGCCCGTTGATGCCGAGAATCATGCTCTTGCTGCGGCCCACGAGGAAGGTGCGTCCCATCTCGTCGACGGTGCCGAGGTCGCCGGTGCGGAACCAACCGTCGTCCGTGAAGACGGCACGGGTGGCTTCGGGGTTCTTGTAGTAGCCGGAGAAGACGACGTGTCCGCGGACGAGGACCTCGCCGGCCACCTTGTGCGGGTCCGGGGAGTCGATCTTGAGCTCGATGCCTTCCGGGACGGGCTCGCCGCACTCTTTCATGACATAGGTTTCCTTGTGGCCCAGGGTGATGGTGGGGGTGCATTCCGTCATGCCGTATCCCGTCACGAACGGAACCCTGAGCTGCTCGAGGAAGAGGCGCTCCAGCTGCTCCGGCATGGCGGCGCCGCCCGTGATCAGCAGGCCGAGATTGCCGCCGAAGGCGTTCATGAAGATGGTCCGGAGGGCTTCGCAGAAGTCGGGGTTGTTCCGGTAGTCGGCGAGCTTGGCGCTGCCGCTCTTGCTGCGGATGAATTCTCCGATGGTGTCATCGATCATCTTGTTGATGATGAGCGGCACGGCGAAGAAGACATAGGGCTTGTAGTCGCGCAGGGCCGGTTTGAGGTAGGCCGGCACCGGCGGCACGAAGAGGATGCAGAGGGTCATGCCGTAGCAGAGCGGGGCCATCAGGTCATAGACCAGGCCGAAGATATGGGCGTAGGGAAGTACGCTCACGTAGTTGTCCTCCCGCTTGTAGGGGAAGTGGTTGGGAATCAGCTGGATGTTCGAACTGAAGTTGCGGATGGAGATCATCACGCCTTTCGGGTTTCCGGTGGAGCCGGAGGTGTACATCAGGGCGCAGAGCTCATCCAGCGGACGGTCCGGGTAGTGGACGTCTTCGGCGTGAAGCCCGTCGGGATGGGCGGCGGCGAAGATCTCGTCGCGATTCTCGTAAATCTGCGCGAAGTCGCCGCGCGCGGCCAGGAGCTCGCCGCTCTTGGTGTCGATGGCGCCCAGCAGCTGGGGCATGGACGCGAAGTCCATCTTCTCGAAGATACCCTTTTCTGTATATAGGATGCGGCTGTCGGAGTGCTCCACCAGGTGCATCGTGTCCGCGGGGGTGAATCCGTTGAAGAGCTGTACGGCCACAAACCCGCCCGTTTGGGCGGCGAAGAAGGTCTTGGCCCAGCCTGCACTGGAACGTGCGTTGATGGCGATCTTGTCGCCCGGCTGGAGACCGGCGGCCCGCCACCACAGGAGGGTCTTCTCAAGTTCTGCGGCCAGTTCCCCGTAGGTGATGCCGGCCTGATTGTATTCGACGAGGGCTGTTTTGTTCCAGCATTCCTTGACGGACTGTTCGAAGCGGCGAAGGAAGCTGTCTTTGAGAGTCAGATCGTACATTTTCTTCGTTTTTTACGTTAAATCTGAGACGCAAAATTAACGGCCCGCTCCCGCCCGGGCAAACATGTGTGAGTGGCGGCCAATTTAAGTGACGAAACGCCGATTTGGCGGACAAATCGGCGTTTCTCGGGGATAAAAATCCCGTCAGTTTTATTTTCGTCCCTATTCTTCCGGGCGCATCACGAGTTCGATCATGTTGCCGTTGAAGAACTCCTGGGCGGCGGCCTGGATCTGGGCCGGAGTCAGGGCGTTCACAGCAGCCTCATAGTCCTTGTCGTAATCGAAACCGTACTGGATGAAGTTGCGGATGGCCCAGTTCCAGTAGGTGTTGCGCTGACGGCTCTCCGGGAGTTTCTTCAGGAGATTCTTCTGCGCCTTGTCGAACTGGTCGGCGGTCGGGCCGTTCTCGGCCAGGCCCTTGAAGCCGGACTTGGCCAGCTCGCGGAGCTTGTCGGCGGACTCGACATTGGTCTGGAAGGCGATCTGCATCACGTGACGCTCGTCGGGTTTACCGGTCACATCCACGCTGCTGCTGGCGCCGTAGGTGCCGCCTTCATCCTCGCGGAGGGTCTCGGTGTAGAGCATGTCCAGGATGTAGGAGAGGGCGTCGCAGGCCGCCTCATCGGCGACGGAGTAAGGCTTCATGGCGTTGTAGGTCTGGACGACCGTGACCATCGGGGTGGCCATCTGGGCCTTGAAGTCATAGACGCGGTTGGCGCTTGCGACACCGTCGCCGCGGTAGGAAGCGGCGGTGGCCTTCTTGCCCATCGGCAGGGAACCGGCGTATTTGCAGATCAGCGGCAGGACCTCCTCCACGTTGAAGTCGCCCGCGATCACCAGGTTGGCACCGGCCACATCAGCGAAGAGGCGCTTGTAGCTGCTCTCCAGCTGGGCGAGGCTGGCCTTCTCCAGCACGGCGTCGTCGATCATGAAGCGGCGCGGGCTGTCGTAGACATAGTCGTAGAGCGCCTTGTTGAGCTTGTAGTTCGACTGGGTCATGAGGTTCGGCAGGACGGCCTGGATCTGGCTCATGCCCTGGTTGTACTCGGTCTCGTCGAAACGCGGCTGCGCAAGATAGAGGTAGAAGAGCTGCAGGCCGACCTCCAGGTCCTTGACCGTGGAGCTGCCGCTGAAGCCGTGGGTGTACTCGTTGATGTAGGGCGATCCGCTCACCTGTTTGCCGGAGAGCATCTTGCGCACCATCGTGGCGGGGAACTCCGCAACGCCGCTGTTCTGCAGGTAGAGCTGCCAGATGTTGCTGTCGAAGGAGAAGAGCTCCTCGTCGGAGAGCAGGCTGCGGCCGCCGTCCTTGACGTAGTTCAGCACGATGCGGTCCTTCTCGTAGTCGGTCGGGAGGAGCCAGACGCGCAGGCCGTTCTTCAGGGTGAAGGTCTTGGAACCGTAGATACCGTCCTTGATCTTGGCGTTCTTGCTGCCCTTGAGGGCGGCGGGATCGAGGAAGGCTTCCGGAATCTCCTCGCCGGCGGCCTGCTCGATCTCGGCGTTCTCGACGGCGTCGATGATGGCCTGGATCTGCTCGGCGGTCGGGTGGGCGAGGCCTTCCTTCTCAGGAGCCTGGTAGATGACCACGAGGTTCTCGCGGGTGATGAGCTGCTGGGCCGCCTGGTTGATGGTCTCGGAGGTCAGCATGGGCATCAGCTGCTGGACGAGTTCGTACTCAGCCTGCGGATCCATGACGCGCTCGTTGTCGAAGAAGTTGTAGATCAACGGCATCACGAACTCGGAGTTGCTGCGGGTCTCGGCCTTCTTGGCGGCCGTCTCGAACTGGGAAAGGATCTCGGTCTTGGCACGTTCCACCTCGGCGTCGGTGAAGCCGAAGCGACGGAGTTTCTCCGCCTCCAGCATGCCGGCGGCAAAGGCGGTGAGGGCCTCGCCGTCCTTGCAGGCCACCTGCTCGATGACCACGTCGGCCGTCTCGCAGAGGTCGCCGATGCCGAAGCCGCCGCTCAGGAACGGAGCGTCCGGCTGGGCGGCGATCTCATTGAGCCGCTCGTTCATGACGGTGCTCACGATATCCTCCAGGAGGTCGGTGATCAGGCCGACCGGGGTGCTGTTCAGCATCTCGGGCGTGGCCTCGCTGCGCCAGTAGGCGGTGATGGAGGTATTGCGGTTCTCGGGATCGGTCAGGATGCCGATGGCCGGTTTCTCGTTGGTCGGGATGGCGATGATGTCCTTCTGCTTGGGATTCTCGGCGGCCGGGATGTCGGCGAAGGTGCGCTGGATGCACGCCTCCACGTAGTCCACGTCGATGTCACCCACCACGATGAGGGCCTGCATGTCCGGACGGTACCAGGTGTGGTAGAAGTTCGTCAGGCTCTCCGGCTTGAAGGTTTTGAGGTTCTCTTCCGTGCCGATGATGGAGGTGGTGGCGTACTTGGTGTCACCATATAAATAAGGATAGGA
>Ga0310696_10007725_pt1 | contig 12600 bp, 9 predicted proteins | sample AusTroGonzalo_MG_4_FD_203885 | JGI IMG/M metagenome (GOLD analysis project Ga0310696, IMG submission 203885) | Bovine rumen microbial communities from tropical cattle in Woodstock, Queensland, Australia - Gonzalo_02 (v2) (version 2) | ecosystem: Host-associated > Mammals > Digestive system >... | reverse complement strand
TACAGAAATAGTTGTGGCCACGGAAGCGAGCAAAGAAACAACGGAAATCCAGAATGAGGCAGATTGCACCGTATTGGCATTGACCGTTGACTGGTTGGCCCGCTTTTTATTGGGTTCCACATAGATGTAGTCATTTTGATGGATGTAATAAGCAGGGGATTTCTGTACAGCATCAAACGAGCGCATGTCAACATTGTAGGCCGTCATGTTACCCGAGGCATCGGGACGCAACACCAACACGTTGTCGCGCTTACCGTCAATGTTCAAGTCGCCCGCCATCGACAAAGCATCCAACAACGTGATATGGTCACGGGTAATCTTATAAGAGCCAGGGGTCCTCACTTCACCCATTACCGCGAATTGAAGATTGACAAATTCCACGGTCACCACGGGGTCATTGACCAAGTTGCGGTTGATAAGCTCCGACTTGATATATTCCCCCAATTCATCGCGAGTCTTGCCCGCAGCTTGCACCATGCCCAATATCGGAAAATCAATGGTGCCATCAGCCTTGATGATGTATCCAGAGCTACCCTGATTGGTGTTACCAATATAATCGGATGACTGACCCAAAATACGAGCTGTGTATGGCAGGTTGAAAAGCGTGGTCAATTCTGGCACCTTGGTATTGACAATGATGGAAATCTTATCTTCGGGTCGCAAGCGGATTTCTGGAGTAGGCTGTTCTGTCTTGCCTGAAGCGGTCTGATGCTCTTGGATATCCTGGAAATAGGTAATCCGCTTCGACACGTCGCATGAGGTCATCAAAAACACGAAAGCGAAAAGAAAAAGGACGCTTCTTCTCATCATTCTAACTTGTTGGTTTTCTTTGTAAATATTCATAATACAAACCGTTTAATTTCACAATAATACCGCGAACATTCGACAATATTCGCGGTTCAAAAGTACAACTTTATTTTTGAACTACAACGTTTTTTTTTATTTCGAGCATAAATCAATTTATAACTAACTAATATAAAACATCTTACGATGACAAAAAAGAAAACAACGGACTCGACAAAAAAGTCGAATCCGTTGCTGTTGAGAGTAAAAACTGGCATTACCGTTCTGCCCGCATAGGATTGTTCAAAAAATCATCGTAAGCCAAACGGATGCCATCCTCCAGTTCTGTCTTATACCTCCAACCTAAAGCCGTCGCCTTACTGACATCCAGCAACTTGCGCGGGGTACCGTTGGGACACGAGGTATCCCATTTGATTTCGCCCTCGTAACCCACTACTTTAGCCACTAATTCCGTCAGTTCTTTGATGGTCAATTCCTTGCCTGTACCTGCATTGACCGTTTCATTGCCCGAATAGTGGTTCATCAGGAAGACACAAAGGTTGGCCAAATCGTCCACATAGAGGAACTCACGCAGCGGCGAACCATCGCCCCAACAAGTCACTTCCTTCAGTCCGTTGATTTTAGCTTCATGGAAACGGCGAATCAAAGCAGGCAACACGTGACTGTGCTCGGGATGGTAATTGTCGTTGGGGCCGTAGAGGTTGGTCGGCATCACAGAGATATAGTCCGTGCCGTACTGTCGGTTGAGGAACTCACAGTATTTCAGTCCACTGATTTTGGCCAAGGCGTAAGCCTCATTGGTCTTTTCAAGCTCACCTGTCAACAGGCAACTCTCTTTCATTGGTTGGGGAGCCATACGGGGATAGATGCACGACGAGCCGAGGAATTCCAGCTTCTTGCAGCCGTTTTTCCATGCCGCATGGATGACGTTCATCTCGAGGATCATGTTGTCGTACATGAAGTCGGCCAAAGCTGATTGGTTGGCGACAATGCCGCCCACCTTCGCTGCTGCAAGGAAGACGTATTCAGGTTTCTCCGCCTCGAAGAAGGCTTCCACTTGGTCTTGACGGGTCAAGTCCAGTTCTTTGTGGGTTCTGGTGATGATGTTGTTGTAGCCTTGACGTTCAAGCTCTCTAACAATAGCCGATCCCACCATCCCTCGGTGACCCGCTACGTATATTTTGCTGTCTTTGTTCATTTCTTACTGATTATTTTCTTTTTCGCCTTCGGCGTTTTTTGTTTCACACAGATTTCACGGATCTCACAGATTTTTGCCTGCGGCAACTGCTCGCCGCGGCGAGCAATATCTGTGTAATCTGTGCTATCTGTGTAACAATTAATTCATATTATTTATCTGTGACATCTAATTGACTATACGCTTTATGCTTTCGCGTAAATTGCTTGTATTAAAGTTAACTAACAGACCAACGTGTATATCAATCAGCCTAAGATATGTAAGCAACTGTTTTGCAAATACTGGTTTCATCTCTTCGACAGACTTCAATTCAACAATTACCTGATTATTAACAAGCAAATCCAATCGAAGAGGAGTTTTGAGCTCATTGCCCTTGTAGATGACGGGAACCTCAACCTGTCTTGCCACCTCTAATCCACGCTCATTAAGTTCAAAAGCCAACGCTTCTTCATACACTGATTCCAACAAACCTGGCCCAAGTTCGTTGTAAACATCAAATATGGCTCCTCTAATCTCGTATGTCAATTCGTTGTCTGTCATTTTTCCTTTTTTGCACACAGATTGGCATGCTTTTGTTTCACACAGATTTCACGGATTTCACAGATAACTATTTCGTGCGGTAGCTACTCGCCGCAGCGAGCAAAATCCGTGTAATCTGTGCTATCTGTGTGACATAAATTATTTTCCGTGTGACCTAATCCTCCATGTGAGCTTTCAGATACAGTTTCTTCACAAAGCGCATATCATGATCAACCATGATTTTGACCAAATCCTCAAATGAAGTCTTGCGGGGATTCCAGCCGAGAAGTGTTTTGGCTTTGGTCGGGTCGCCGAGCAACTGGTCCACCTCGGCGGGGCGGAAGAAACGTGGGTCCACTTCAACCAAGCTCTTTCCCGTAGTCACATCGATACCTCTTTCATTGACGCCTTCGCCTTCCCAACGCAATTCAATCCCCACATGCTTGAAAGCCAACGTACAGAACTCGCGCACCGTGTGATATTCACCCGTGGCGATGACAAAATCCTCAGGTTTTTCCTGTTGCAGAATAAGCCACATGCACTCCACATAGTCCTTGGCATAACCCCAGTCGCGAAGGGAATTAAGATTGCCGAGATAGAGCTTATCCTGATAGCCCTGCTTGATGCGAGCCGCAGCCAAAGTGATTTTTCTTGTCACGAAGGTCTCCCCTCGCCTTTCGCTCTCATGGTTGAAAAGGATACCATTGACAGCAAACATGCCATAGCTCTCGCGGTAGTTCTTCACAATCCAGAAGCCGTATTGCTTGGCTACACCGTAGGGCGAACGCGGATAAAAGGGTGTTGTTTCTTTTTGAGGTACTTCCTGCACAAGTCCAAACAACTCGGAAGTAGAGGCTTGGTAAATCTTGCATTTTTTCTCCAAACCTAGGATACGTACGGCCTCCAGCAGACGCAGCGTGCCGACGGCGTCGGCTTCGGCAGTATATTCGGGGCAGTCGAATGACACCTTCACGTGGCTTTGGGCAGCCAAATTATAAATTTCGTCAGGCTGCACCTTTTGAATGATGCGCACCAACGACGACGAGTCCGTCATGTCGCCATAATGCAGGGTGAGCAGACGTTTGTTCTTCATGTCGCGCACCCATTCGTCGAGATAGAGGTGCTCAATACGACCCGTGTTGAACGACGAGGAGCGGCGGATGATGCCGTGTACGTCGTAGCCTTTTTCCAAAAGAAACTCGGCAAGGAAAGAGCCATCCTGGCCCGTGATGCCGGTGAGTAATGCGGTTTTGGGCATAATTGTCTTATTTGATTTTCGTTGCAAAAATAGGAAAAAATTAAACAAAAGAAAAAAGCGGATTAAATTGTAGTGAACCTCGAAGGTTTTTATCCACTTCCGGGGTTCTTGCCTCATTGCCGAGATTTTCTGTCCTTTCCTCTTGACAGGAAAGGACCAAAGGGTCAAGGCCGACATCAATGCCCACCCGCGGTCAGCCTAAGGGCCTGAGCCTCAGGTCGCGGGGTGCCTTCTGCGAAGGCAAACGACAAGCGCCGCTCTGTGAGGCTCAAGCCCTTAGTCTGCCCCTTGCAAGCGCAGCCCGGATGTCGGCCATGGCCCACGCACCCTACCCAGTGAAGAATAGGCGTTCCCAGTACCAGACCACACCCCTACGCCCCCTAGGCGTCATCGCGGGCTTGAACCGCGATCTCCTGCACCCTTGGACTACGCCCATTGTCCAAAAGGCTTCAGCGACCATGTTATTCCTACGCTGGCTGTGCGCTGGCTGGGGATCTATGGCTGCTGATGCCGACCAAAGTGCCTAAAGCCCAAACAAAAAAGCGGACCCGATTGAAGTTGGATCCGCTAGCTTAAATGATTACTTGTCTATCACTTCCTCACCAACGACCCGTCAATAACATCAAATTTAAACTGTCGCGTTTTTCTGAAGGAACCGTCTTGTTTGATTTTGGTCCAAACCAAAATATTCGGATGTTTTTTGTCATCAGTAACAACAATATGAGTGATAAACGTAACAAAAGGTTCCCGGCTTATTTCCATCAATGCCTCTTCCACATAAGGCCGATATTTGTAACCAACCCCCTCTGTGCTCCTGTCATATTCAAGCAACGCTTCCACATCGTATTCAACCTTATTGGGACAATACTTTTCGGCATCAGGATACCCATCTGTCAGCCTCTCCAAAAACAGATTGTATGAATCGTCTTTCAACCTAATTTGGTAATATGTCAAATCTCTTCCAGAGAAAGTTTTCATCACATAATCCATGTCATCGGGATTCATTTTACAGCCAAATACAAACCCTTTGATTGCCCGATAATCAATCTTTAGACATTTTCCTCCTATATCAAACACCAATCTATGTTCAGCCTCGTGTTTCCAGGCGTTTGACTTGTTACCAACCAAACAGGACAACACTTTATTAATATCCAACTCTATTATTGATATATCAAACTGAGGCAACCGGGATGAATACTTGACTTCCAATTCATGCATTCCGCTGTATTTTCCGTTTTCAAAAGACTTGACAAGAACTTCTGTGTCAAAAATAATAGCATATCCGTTATGCCCATTTGCATAATATGCCCACATCAATTCATTTGCAATCTCTTTACTCAATGAATAAATGCCAGAATTACGTATCGAGTCAAATAATCCTTGAATGCTCTCGTCAAAACTCCCTATTGCTTCTTTTGAAACAAATCGTTCAAACAGATCAAGTTGCATCTTATAAACCCTATTATCGACAAAAGCCTCCGAAGGGTCATTTAACTGTTCTATGGTTGGAACATAAATCTTGTCTTGAGACAACAATTCAATATCTCTTTCGAAAATATCTTTACCATTGCTATCTTTAGGGCCTCTCCCCGAACGGTATTTATAAGCAATCATGATTTCACTTTGTTTGACTTTACCAATTGCATGTCATTTTCTACAAGAAACATCACCGTATCTCCATCGCGCAGTGCTCTTTGATAAATGTCGCCAATTTCTCATGTGGCTTAATAAACTCGTCAAAAGCATCTTGTGCGTAACCAGCCAGCCAATACTCACTGCCTTCTGGAGGCGTCATGTTCATATCCAAATAATCAATATGGTCGCTCGCCATCATATAATGACCATTCAAATAAAAGATAAACGACATATGAATTAGCATGATTTGATCTAAAACAATTGATGCGTTTTTTAATTGTCGTTCTCTGTCATCGATATGCACACTTGGACAATTCCATAGTATACTAGAATAACGATTGGCATGTACACTGTCGTCCAGCAGTTCTCGATTCTTTTTCAAATAGGTCTCCCACCCGAAAAAAGGATACAGGTCTTTGGTGGATGGTGAGTTTTTCAAAACATTTAATATCTTCTCTGTTTTAGGAATACGATGCTTCCCCTTCAACCATTCGTTTACATCCTTCACTACAAAACTCTTCATCCAGTCGTATTTTTCCTTCCTTACCACATCGAAGTATATCTCAACCAGAACGGTATCAAATATCTTTCGTATTAATACAAAGGCATCGTTGATATGCCCCGCTTTTAACAACATTCTAATTGAATCAAGCGTTGAATAGAGTGATAGATATACGTACGATGCATAATTGCCCGCTCCCAATGTGCCCTCTGGAATAAAATGGAAGCAGGTATCAAACAAACCGTCATAGTATTCTTTCATACGCTCGATGAGCTCGAACACGGGATGATTTTGATAGGAATCTCTATTTATTTCACTATTGACAAATCCCATACCATCTTACAAATCACAACAAACTTGAATACAAATCATAATAATCACTTGACTTTCCTGTCCCGACAGAGAAGCTTTCGCCTGGATCCCAATCGTCATAATCAGGCTCAGGCTCTTCAAATTTACACTTCGCCTCTTCAATTGCCTTATCCCAAACATCAACATTTATTCCAAAGTAATATTTCGCCAATTCGTGAACATCTTCCTTTATTAACTCACACTCCTCATCATCACCCGCCTCTTCAAGTTCTTGGTTCAGTTTTTTTTCCAATGTGCCAAGAAATTCGTCATCTTCCAAAAGCTGCTGGCCACGTTCCGATCTTTCCATCAAGGAAGCAGTATTAACATAGTCATAACTACTTTCCAACTCTGGAAGTATAACATCCACCATCGCATTCAAATCAAGATCATACAAATCCTCATCAATCTTGTCCAACAGCGACATTCTTTCTTCAAGCAAATAATCAGTATCCACAAACATTTCTTGCGTAACCACTCCTTTCAAAAGCTCAGGCCTGTTTCTAAACAGCACAGGGAAGAGCCTCAACATCTCATTTAGATATTTCAATTGATTGAAATGATTTTTATACCAATGCCAGTCGTTCCCATCCAATTTTGAACTTTTCGGTGAATCAATCTGCCTTTTGAAAGCCGAAACAACACTTTCTGCCAGTTCATCACTCACATGAATCCTTCCGTATTCAGGCTTATCCAAACCTTTATCTGTGAAAGTCCCAGTAATCTGATTGGCGAACAATGCATTTCTTATCAATTTTCCTTGAACGGACTCCTTCTGTCGTATGTAGTCTATCAGAAAATCATAAACAGATGGATTATGGAAACCAACTATTTCATTTCCATGATTTTGTGAAGTGATGATAAAAGTCCCCAGCAAATCTTTGATAACATCATTCCATTCCTCATCAAGTGCATCGGCTTGGCCCGCACCTGTCACGCCATTCAAATAAAACTTAACTGCATCAAACCAGTCTGACGTAAAAACCAAACTTGCACCCATTGTGGCCCTAACCAACAAAGCCTGCTGTTCTATGGCTTTCATTTTAGAAAAAGCAAATTCCCAAACTGAATATGGCCTATCAAAGAAATCCAAGAATCGTTTCATGAACCCTTCGGGAGTCTCTTTTAAATATAGTTTCTCCTTTAGGAACGCCTCGATGATACGCGGATTGAAATTGTCGTGTCTGATAAGTCTCAAATATCTCTTACCATCCAGTAGAGCTTTAATATACTCTATAGGCAAATCCGCATCGGCCAAATGGTTGTAAAGAATTGTTGCTCGTATTTCTTCTGAGTAGTTTGACAAATCAAGTGTGCATTTTGCCAATTCTATATTGTTGAGCGAAAATTTCTCGAACTGACGTTTGGCAGCTGCAAGTATATACTCACGGGTTGACAAAATGAACAGTTTGTCAGGCTCTCTTTTGACTTTCTCGATGAATGACAGTATTTTACTCTCAAACCCTGCTTCCTTTATATCCAAATAACTGCTACCCAGAAAGTCATCATAGAAAAATATTTGCTTCTTTCCTTGCGTCAGTTTCTGAGCGGCATCATCCATGGAGTTGATCTTGACTAATTCCTCATAACCATTTGACAGGATATTGTACATCAGTATTCTTGCAAGAGTAGTCTTCCCTATCCCAGGAATACCAGATATGATTACATATCGATTGTCACGTAGTATTTTTGAGGCGCGGTCGAAACTGTCGTTCATCACATACAACGACACATCTCTTCGTGTCTCCTCTAGTTCTAAGGCCGACCAGTTTTCTATTTTTTTGTTCAGTATCGATTCAAGCACCGTTGTGCTGGCCAACCACAATTTATAGTACTGCTTCTCAACAGCAGGATATTGGCCTATGAGATTGTTTAGTTCATCTCTTCCAAGTATATCCTCCGTAGCCTTTATATACGGCTTGAACAGTTGTTGTATTTCCGTTTTATTTGCTGGCGTAAGGCCAACGGTTGTCGACAGGATGTAACGTTCCGGTTTTAGCAAGGCCACCTTCTTTGCCTCACCGCTCAAAACGCTTTTTAGTTTTGCGTAGTTTTTATATCGTTTGGCTTGAACAATGACTTTACCCTTACCTTCTGGCGAAGCAAAGCGTAAATCCACCCCACCGTCACGTCCTATTGTAAAACTTTCAATAAAGACCCCCTCCTTTTGCTGGAGAAGGTCTCTCGTTAAGTTTTCAAATTCGTTGGGTTGAAGCACCAATAAGTCGTAGTTTGACATAGTTTATAGCAGCTTTGCGTCTTTTGCCGTATCCAATTTTAGTTTCTTTCGAATGTCGGTGAATATTATTTCATCATCTTTCACCCCAAGGACCTCAGTAAACAATTCTTCCCTGTTCACAGTCAATGGTAGGCTGGCTTCGATAGCCTTTGGATACGAAGCTCGATGCTTTTCAATTAGCTTCCACATTTGATAATTGTTCCGTTTCTCATCGTCCGAATTGTAAAACTCCCTAATACGATAGCATTCATCATACTTATCCGACAAATCTTTGTCAGCGACATTACGCGATTTGAATTCAACCTCCAATGTATCAGGATCCCCTTCTTCTATTTTCTTTCGGTCTATCTGAAATTCAAATGGATCATTTAGCGTCCCCGTTTTCTTATACAACTGAAAACCTTTGTTTTCATCAGCCAGTTTGTGACCATTACAATTGGTACAACTTGGATATAAATTAAAAAAGGTAATGCACAAAAACGGATAGTCGCTCTTGGGTTTACAATGGTCAAACGGGTAATAAACCTCTTTCCGATTCTCTGAATATGTTGCCTTGGCAATATTGCAATAAACACATGTGTTTATACCGATTTTTTTCATATAAGGCCCCAAATACAACCTTGAATCGTCATAATGCATTCGAGCAACAATCAGCTTATAGAATTCCTTTTCTGATACATTTAGTCCAACTCTGTCGGCTTTTTTGGATGGCAGAGGATCCCTTCTATATTTTATCTTTAACGACAAAGGACTATCCTTAATTATTCCATCATACCTGGTTTTGTATTTATCGAATTCTGTTGGAAGCAGGTTTTTGAGTTTTTTGTAATCTTTAATGATTTCTTTGAGGTAGTTGATATATCTCTCTTTATTGGCTAAACCATTATTAACTTCCTTCAAATCTGTTATAAGATCTCTTAAACCTTTTACCGGCTGCACAAAAGCATCACTTTTGTCTGCAAACAAGCTGTTTGCATATTCCCTCGCCATTGCCTTTATTTCGGGTGTAATCAGGATCTGTCTCATATTTCTCTATATGCCAAAATGCCTTTTCACTTGCTTTTTCAGATACTCATCACCAATATTCTCTATGAAGGATCGCTCTTCGGGCAATAACTCTTCCCAAGTCACTTTCTTTTCCAAAAGCCCATTAATCTTAGTGCGAGCCCATTCTCCAATGAAGCCGTTTTTTAAAAAGAAACTCTGATACAGAATATCACTTATATTAGCAGCTAACGGTCTGATAAATTGTTCCCTGTTTTGCGCTTCACCTTTATCCAAATATAAGATGTTCTCTCTTGGCATATCCGACAAGATAAATGGCGAATGAGTAGCAATAATGATATTGAATGCGCAATGACGATTTAGCCAAAGACTTTTGATCATATAAAGTAGTCGCGATAGGAACAAACGTTGGTATTCAGGATGAAAACAAATCTCAGCCTCATCTAGAATCAAATTGATATGTCTGTAGGCCACCCGTTTCTTAGGTATAGAAAGCAGATTCCTGATGTGATACACGTATGTGCTGAAAGTGTACAGCAACTGCCGCTCTCCTGAACTGAATTTTGATATTTCTATGGGTTTGCCTTCTGGATCTGGGTTCTTAATGGTCAGTGTTGGGATAAAAAAAGACGGAGGCAACACGTACATAATGTTGTGCAGTTCGCTTCCACCAATTACAGCAGAAGTTCCAACAAGTTGCATATAATAGTCTATGCCGAACGATTCTTTCTCCAAAACATCATAACCATATTTGCATATAACGTCCAACATATTGCGAGCCTGCACTACCTTAATGGTGATATGTGATTTGTCTTTCTTAATCTGGCCGATCAGATTCTCCAACGAGTTCTTCTCTTGAACAGATAAATCCGCTTTCATAAACGACTTAATATTCCACTCCTCATACTCATTATAACTTGGGTACTTTGAAGCTATTGAAAGTATCTTATAGACAAGATACAATGCACCCGCACGGGCTATATCATTATCAAGCCTCAGATTGCCATAACCAAACGCATTCAAAATTACAGCAGGTGTAGAATTGGGATTTTTTCTAACATATTCTTCAACATTCCATGCCACTTTTTTCAGGTTAATAACACTGTCATCATTTATTTCAAACTTGTCATAGACAGTTTGGATAGAAAAAGTGTATGTAATGTCATTCAGTTGATAATCATCGAAGAAGCCTTTCCTATTCCTATAAAACAACAACAGAGCAGAAAGCCTGTATACTGTCAGCCTATACTCTGTTGTCATATCTATATTTCCTTCATTATTTCTAAAAGGATTCAGTACGATAGGAGTCAAATAACCATCATTTTTGTGGTACAGGTGACTTATCCAAACCGTCCCTTCTTTCTCAGGGGCATATATACCTCCGGCATCTGGAGCCAAGGAGGTTTCATCGGCATAGTCCGAACTAATAAGTGACTGTAGAGAATAGTTGGTTACAATGGTATAATGAAGTTTATCGGCTATTTCGGCCATTTCTTTCACTAAAAGCTTATTTTCCCGGCTTTGGCGATAGCTGTGCGTATTGGCACTAAAAAACCTTTCTTTGTGATCATCCGTCAAGAACAGAACATCTTCCCCACGGCATGATATGCAGTACAAGTGGTTGTCCTGAACATAATATAAATCACTATATACGCCTTCCACAAATAGCAGTTTCCATGCAGCATTGCGCTTCATCCCCCGTTCCACAAGAGCACTAAAGTTATTGATGATTCGATATATCAATTCTAATAGAGAGGATTTACCACTACCGTTGGGACCTACTATTGCCTGTACGTTTATGTTTTTACCAAAATACCATGAATTATCTTTGTAATAAGGATTTAGCTCTATTTTGCCACCTGAGTTTATTATCACTCTATCGTTAAGCAGATAGTAATCCTCTTTCAAGACCTTGGTGAATTTTGGATCACAAAGGCTTCGGTTTATGGTTACTGCTACTATATTTAATTCCATATTTGATGAATTGGCTAATACTATCAGAACATCTACGACAACAAAGGAGTAATCCGAACCGTATATGCCACGCCTCCCTTTGCAGGACTTGCCGTCCCCTTAATTACTAAAGTTTGATTTTCCAATTGATACTCCATATAAGGAACTGCAAAACCGGTGTGAACCTTGCTAATGTCAATTTTATAAGTTTCATAGAGCTCAATTTTACCAAAATAATAATTGTCAAGTTGCATCTGCACTTTGGTAACATCACTGATCGAGAGTTCCACATATTCAACAATGGACATAAATTCAACAACTTGACTTGTCTTTTTTATGCCATTAGCCTCAAGGAAGCTATTAATTATCTGGAGTTTTTCTGTAAATTCCTGTGCCATATGTTTTTTTATTTAACTACAAATTTCTTCTTCTCTATTATATCATCTTTCGCATCTCTTCCTTTCACCATTGAGCTCTTTCTCATAGTTCAAGCAAATGTATTTAAATCAGATATTATAAACTCAACAGGAACTTAAACGCCTTTTGAAAATCACTCATAAAACTCCGACGTATCAATCTTCAAAGCTTCAATGTCATCAACCACATAGCCATCATCCTCTATTCTTAATGAAGCTTTCATTTTGAAAGGGAAAGACATTTCAAATGACGCATCCTCCTCATTATTATCATAATCAAGAAGCGCAACCATATTACCTTCACAGGTGATATTGATAAAACCTGGAACAATGTCAATATTGTTTATTAGCACATCTGTAACCTCATCAATAGTGGTATGTGATGACAGTTCATCTAGTTCGGAAGGAATACCATTACTTATGAAATAATCCGTGATGATTACATCAATATTTTCGATGTTGATAGCGGATTCATCCGGGTAATTCACTGCCACCAAACGGAACTTGACATTTGGATAATTTCGTTTTACGATGTCAGAAATTTCCTTGATTTGTTGCTTGACCGCGCTATTTACCCTGCCTGTTTTAACCTCTAGGACAATCACAACATCGCCTTTACGTGCAACCAAATCCGCCCGATAATCACTATTAGGAAGCTTTTCGTCAACGGTAACCATATAACCCTTTTGCCTATATTCTTCTTTCAATTGGTCGATTACCGCA
>Ga0310696_10007724_pt1 | contig 12600 bp, 7 predicted proteins | sample AusTroGonzalo_MG_4_FD_203885 | JGI IMG/M metagenome (GOLD analysis project Ga0310696, IMG submission 203885) | Bovine rumen microbial communities from tropical cattle in Woodstock, Queensland, Australia - Gonzalo_02 (v2) (version 2) | ecosystem: Host-associated > Mammals > Digestive system >... | reverse complement strand
ACGCCAGGACCCAGGGTCAGGCTGGTAAAGTGCTTCCCGTAGTCATCACCGTATATTCTGACAAGTCATTTACATTCGAGGTTAAGCAGCCCCCGGTATCAGTTTCCCTCAAAGAAGCTGCTAAGATCCAGAAGGGTTCCGGAGAGCCTAACCGTAACAAGGTAGCAACCATTACCTGGGCTCAGGTAAAAGAGATTGCAGAAGGCAAAATGCCCGACCTTAATGCATTTACACTTAAGTCCGCTATGTCAATGGTAGCAGGTACCGCAAGAAGCATGGGTATCAAGGTTACCGGCGAATTCCCCGCAGACGTAAAATAATTCACACGCACTATGGCAAAACTTACAAAAAATCAGAAGGCAGTCGTAGCAAAGTACGAACCTTCCAAGCTTTATGAGATTTCAGAAGCGTGTGGTCTTCTTAAGGAAATCACCTTCACCAAGTTCGACGCATCAGTAGAGCTCGCAGTGAACCTTGGCGTTGACCCTCGTAAGGCCAACCAGATGGTTCGTGGCGTCGTTACCCTTCCTCACGGAACAGGTAAGGTTACCCGCGTGCTCGTACTCTGCACCGCAGACAAGGAGAACGAGGCAAAAGAAGCAGGCGCTGACTATGTTGGTCTTGACGAGTATATCGAGAAGATCAAAGGTGGTTGGACCGATGTAGATGTTATCATCTGTACCCCTTCAGTTATGGCAAAGGTTGGCCCTATCGGCCGTATCCTCGGTCCCCGTGGCCTCATGCCTAACCCCAAGACTGGTACTGTAACTATGGATATCGCTAACGCCGTTAAGGACGTTAAGGCTGGTAAGATCGACTTCAAGGTTGACAAGACCGGTATCGTTCACTGCGCAGTTGGTAAGGTATCTTTCACCGCAGAGCAGATCTACGACAACGTTAAGGCCGTTCTTTCTGCAATTGCTAAGCTCAAACCTCAGGCACTCAAGGGTACCTACATGAAGAGCGCAGCAGTTTGCACAACCATGAGCCCCGGTGTCAAGCTCGATGTCAAAGGTTTCGTTGCTGAATAATTAGGAGGAGAAAGCTATGAGAAAAGAACTTAAAGCACAGGTAATCGAGACTATCGCAGCTCAGCTCAAGGAAACCCCTAGTTTCTACGTAACCGATATCGCAGGTCTTAACGCAGAGCAGACCGTTGCCCTTCGTCGCGCATGCTTCGAGGCTGGTATCAAGCTCACCGTTGTTAAGAACACCCTGTTCGAGCACGTAATCAAGGAAATGGGTAACGAGGAACTTTCACTCGTAATCCCCGCCCTCAAGGGTAACTCCGCTATCATGTACACAGAGGTGGCTAACGCCCCCGCCAAACTCATCAAGAAGCTTCGCAAAGAAGGTCTTCCCAAGCCGGAACTCAAAGCCGCTTACGTTCAGGAGTGCGCTTTTGTAGGTGCTGACAAACTTGACGAGCTCGCAGCTATCAAGTCTAAGGAAGAACTCCTCGGAGACATCATCACTCTGCTCCAGAGCCCTGCACGCAATGTTATCTCTGCTCTGCAGAACGCAGCCCCTGGCAAAGTTGGCGGTCTCGTAAAGGCCCTCGAAGAAAGAAAGTAAAAGATAATAATAACAACAATTTAAAATACAATTTATTATGGCAGACATCAAAGCACTTGCAGAAGAGTTGGTAAACCTTACTGTAAAAGACGTTCAGGAACTTGCAAAGGTTCTCAAAGATGAGTACGGCATCGAGCCCGCAGCTGCAGCAGTTGCAGTAGCAGGTCCCGCAGCAGCTGCTGAGGCAGCTCCCGCTGAGCAGACCGAATTCAACGTAATCCTCACCTCTGTTGGCCAGACCAAACTTGCTGTTGTTAAGGCAGTGAAAGAGGCTCTCGGTCTCGGACTTAAGGAAGCAAAGGACCTCACCGATCAGGCTCCCGCAACTTTGAAAGAGAAAGTATCCAAGGCTGAAGCAGAGCAGATTAAGGCTGCTCTCGAAGAGGCTGGTGCAGAGGTTGAGATTAAATAATCTCCCCCTCCCCCTTGGATGGGAACAACAACAGGTTTAGAGCCGCCCAAAGGCTCTAAACCTTTTTGTCGTCTTAAAGTTTTTCTCTATTTCAAAGGCAGACTATGTCAAAAAAGACCAACAATAAACGAATAAATTTCGCAACTTCAAAAATCCTGAAATACCCGGATCTTCTGGAGGTGCAGCTGAAGTCGTTCAAGGACTTCTTCCAGCTGGACACCACTCCTGAAAACAGGAAGAACGAAGGTCTGTACCAGGTATTCAAAGAGATTTTCCCGATTGAGGATACGAGAAATAACTATGAGCTCGAGTTCATAGACTATTTCATCGATCCTCCACAGTATTCGATTGAAGAGTGTCTTGAGAGAGGACTCACTTACAATGTTCCTCTGAAGGCAAAACTCCGCCTTTCTTGCAGTGATCCGGACCACGAGGACTTCGACACAAGGGTACAGGACGTTTACCTTGGTAACATCCCCTATATGACCCCTGCCGGTACCTTCGTAATCAACGGATCCGAAAGAATCATAGTATCACAGCTTCACCGCTCCCCCGGCGTGTTCTTCGACCAGAGCATGCACGCCAACGGTACCAAGCTCTATTCAGCCAGAATCATCCCCTTCAAGGGCTCCTGGATTGAGTTTGCAACCGATATCAACAACGTGATGTACGCCTACATCGACCGTAAGAAGAAGCTGCCTGTAACCACCCTCCTGAGGGCTATCGGTTACGATGCAGACAAGGATATCATCGATATCTTCGGCCTTGCGGAAGAGATTGAGGCTACCCCGGAGAACCTCGAGGCCAACAAGGGCCGCAAGCTTGCAGCCAAAGTGCTCAAGACTTGGAACGAGGACTTCGTAGATGAGGACACCGGTGAATTCATTCCCATCGAGCGTACCATGCCCGTAGTAGAGCGTGGTGAGGTTATCGATGACGATACCATCCAGAAACTGTCCGACGCAGAGGTTAAAACCGTTCTTCTTCAGAAGGATGAGGCTAACGACAACGAGTACGCCATCATCTTCAACACCCTGCAGAAAGACCCTACCAACACAGAGAAAGAAGCTGTCAACTTCATCTACAAACAGCTCCGTAACAGTGAACCGCCGGATGAGGCCACCGCAAGGGACGTCATCGACAAACTGTTCTTCTCTGAGAAGAGATATGACCTTGGCAGCGTAGGCCGCTTCAGGCTTAACAAGAAGCTTGGCATGACCACCGATCCCGCAATCAGGGTTCTTACGAACACCGATATCATCGAGATCATCAAGTACCTCATCCAGCTTACCAATTCCAAGGCAACGGTAGACGATATCGACCACCTGAGCAACAGACGCGTGCGCACCGTAGGTGAGCAGCTTGCAAACCAGTTCAGCGTAGGTCTGTCAAGGATGGCAAGAACCATACGTGAGAGAATGAACGTCCGCGACAGCGAGCAGTTCAATCCCACAGATCTTATCAATTCCAAGACTCTCAGCTCTGTTATCAACTCATTCTTCGGTACCAGCCAGCTGAGCCAGTTCATGGACCAGACCAACCCTCTTGCCGAGATCACTCACAAGAGACGTCTTTCCGCCCTTGGCCCCGGCGGTCTTTCAAGAGACCGTGCAGGCTTCGAGGTTCGAGACGTACACTACACCCACTACGGACGACTCTGCCCTATCGAGTCACCTGAAGGCCCGAACATCGGTTTGATTTCATCACTTTGCGTATATGCAAAGATCGACGATCTCGGCTTCATCGAGACTCCTTACCGCAAGGTAGAGAACGGTAAAGTGGACCTGAGCGACGAAGGCTGGGGCTTCATGAGCGCAGAGGAAGAAGAGAACAAGCTCGTTTCCCTTGCAAACGTGAAGATGGACGACGACGGCAACATCCTGGAAGACCGTATCCAGTGCCGTCAGGAAGCCGACTTCCCTGTAGTTACCAAAGAAGAGGTTAACTACATGGACGTAGCTCCTAACCAGATGGCTTCCGTTGCTGCATCACTCATTCCTTTCCTTGAGCACGACGATGCACACCGTGCACTTATGGGCGCCAACATGATGCGCCAGGCAGTTCCGCTTCTTAGCCCTGAATCTCCTATCGTAGGTACAGGCCTTGAAGAGACTGTCTGCGTAGATTCCCGCACCCAGATTATCGCAGAGCGCAAGGGAGAGGTTGTTTACGTCGATGCAAACGAAATCCACGTCAAGTATGACCGCACCGAGGACGAGAAGTTCGTAAGCTTCTCCCCGGAGGTTACCGTATACAAACTCCCTATATGCCGCAGGACCAACCAGAGTACCACCATTACCCTTAAACCTATCGTCCGCAAGGGCGAAAAGGTTGAGCCGGGACAGGTACTTACCGAAGGTTATGCTACCCAGGACGGAGAACTCGCACTTGGCCGCAACCTCATGGTTGCATTCATGCCTTGGAAGGGTTACAACTACGAGGATGCTATCGTGCTCAGCGAGAAAATGGTTCGCTGGGATATCCTTACATCCATCCACGTAGACGAGTACCTTACAGAGGTTCGTGAGACCAAGCGCGGTATGGAAGAGCTTACTTCCGACATCCCTAACGTAAGTGAGGATGCTACCAAGGATCTGGATCCCGACACAGGTATCGTTCGCATCGGTGCACACATCGAACCTGGCGATATCATGATCGGTAAGATCACCCCTAAGGGTGAGAGCGATCCTTCACCGGAAGAGAAACTGCTCCGTGCCATCTTCGGTGACAAGGCCGGCGATGTTAAGGACGCTTCACTGAAGGCCAATCCTTCACTGAGCGGTACCATCATCAAGACCGCCCTTTACACCAAGGTTGCCAAGGAATCCGGCCGCCGCGGTGCCAAATCAGAGACCAAGGCTAAGGCCGAGGCTCTTGAAGAGGACTTCAAGCGCAAGCAGGAGGCTCTGTTCGCTACCTTCTTTGACAAACTCGTCACTCTGGTAGAGGGCAAGAAGACCACCGGAATCAGCGACCTCTACGGTGTAGAGATCCTTTCAAAGGGTAAGGTCATTACCGCTGACGTACTCAGAACCATCGATTACGATAACGTTAACTCCAACAAGTGGACATCTGACAAGAACACCAACCAGCTTGTTAAGGAACTCATCAACAACTACTGCATCGCCGTTAAGGAAGAGGCAGCAAGGAGCAAGAGGGTTATCGACAAGCTCAAGATAGGTGACGAACTCCCCAATGGCGTAATGCAGCTTGCAAAAGTTTACATCGCCAAGAAGAGAAAGATCACCGTTGGTGATAAGATGGCCGGACGCCACGGAAACAAGGGTATCGTAGCAAAGATTGTCCGCGAAGAGGATATGCCGTTCCTTGAGGATGGTACTCCCGTAGATATCGTGCTCAACCCTCTGGGTGTGCCTTCACGTATGAACCTTGGCCAGATTTACGAGACCGTGCTCGGTTGGGCAGGTGCTAAGCTTGGCCTTAAGTTCAGCACTCCTATCTTCGACGGTGCAAGCATAGAGGAAATCTGTGACTACACCGACAAGGCAGGTGTTCCCCGTTACGGCAAGACCCATCTGCGCGATGGCGGTACCGGTGACTGGTTCGACCAGCCCGCAACCGTTGGCGTTATCTATATGATTAAACTGGGTCACATGGTTGACGACAAGATGCACGCAAGAAGCATCGGTCCCTACTCCCTCATCACTCAGCAGCCTCTGGGCGGTAAAGCTCAGTTCGGTGGCCAGAGATTCGGAGAAATGGAGGTTTGGGCACTCGAGGCCTTCGGTGCAGCCAACGCCCTCCAGGAGATCCTTACAGTCAAGTCTGATGACGTAGTCGGAAGGTCCAAGACCTACGAGGCTATCGTTAAGGGCGATCCTATGCCTGCAGCAGGCATTCCGGAGTCACTGAACGTGCTTCTGCACGAGCTCCGCGGCCTGGGCCTTAAAGTTACTTTGGACTAATTGAAAACCGATTTGAATAAAGAAATATGCCTACTTTCAACAATAAAGACAATAAGGTAAAGAGCAATTTCCAGAAAATCAGCATCTCCCTGGCCTCACCTGAGGATATCAGCGCAAGGTCATGCGGAGAGGTCCTGAAGCCGGAAACGGTAAACTACAGGACTTACAAGCCTGAGAAAGACGGTCTTTTCTGTGAGAAGATCTTTGGTCCTACCAAGGATTACGAGTGCTATTGCGGCAAGTACAAGAGGATCCGCTACCGCGGTATCGTCTGCGACCGTTGCGGCGTAGAGGTTACAGAGAAGAAAGTACGTAGGGAGAGGATGGGTCACATCACCCTTACCGTACCCGTTGCACACATCTGGTATTTCAAATCAGCTCCCAACAAGATTTCCGCCCTCATCGGAATGCCCTCCAAGAAACTGGAGACCGTCATTTACTATGAGAAGTATGTAGTCATCAAGCCCGGTAAGAGCGGACTCGAGAAACTTGACCTCCTTTCAGAGGAAGAGTATCTTGACCTGCTTGAGACCATGCCTGAGAACGCAAGCCTTGCTGATGATGATCCCGACAAGTTCATAGCAAAGATGGGTGCAGAAGGTATTTACGACCTTCTGAAGGAAATTGACGTAGTTGCACTGGCCCGCGAGCTCAGAATCGCAATGGCTCAGGAGACTTCCCAGCAGCGCAAGACCGAGATCCTGAAGAGGCTCTCTATCGTGAAGTGGTTCGAGGAGTCCAAGGACGTCAACCGTCCCGAGTGGATGATCATGAAGGTGATTCCGGTTATTCCCCCGGATCTCCGTCCTCTGGTTCCGCTGGATGGCGGTCGTTTCGCCACTTCTGACCTCAACGACCTGTACCGCAGGGTTATCATCCGCAACAACCGTCTTAAGAGACTCATAGAGATTAAGGCTCCGGAGGTTATTCTCCGCAACGAAAAGCGTATGCTCCAGGAGGCTGTGGACAGCCTGTTCGACAACTCCAAGAAGTCAAGCGCAGTCAAGAGCGAGAGCAACCGTGCTCTCAAGAGCCTTTCTGACAGCCTCAAGGGTAAGCAGGGACGCTTCCGTCAGAACCTCCTCGGTAAACGTGTAGACTATTCTGCCCGTTCCGTTATCGTTGTAGGTCCTGAACTCAATATGCACGAGTGCGGTCTGCCTAAGTTCATGGCAGCAGAGCTTTACAAACCGTTCATCATCAGGAAACTGATCGAGCGCGGTATCGTAAAGACCGTAAAGAGCGCAAAGAAGATTGTAGATCGCAAGGATCCCGTTATCTGGGACATCCTGGAGAACGTAATGAAGGGTCACCCCGTGCTCCTGAACCGTGCACCTACCCTTCACAGACTGGGTATCCAGGCCTTCCAGCCCAAGATGATCGAGGGCAAGGCAATCCAGCTGCATCCTCTTGCTTGTACCGCATTCAACGCAGACTTCGATGGTGACCAGATGGCAGTTCACCTCCCTCTTGGCAATGCAGCCATCATGGAGGCCCAGCTGCTCATGCTTGGTAGCCAGAACATTCTTAACCCCGCCAACGGTACTCCTATCACCGTGCCTTCACAGGATATGGTGCTTGGTCTGTACTACATCACCAAGATTCGTCCCGGTGCAAAGGGTGAGGGCATGAAGTTCTACGGTGCTGAAGATGTAATCGTTGCTTACAACGAGAAAGCCATCGACATGCACGCCAAGATCGCAGTCCGCCTTCCCGCAGACAAACTGGATCCTTCCAAGGGTACCCAGATGGTAGAGACTACCGCCGGCCGTATCATTGTAAACCAGTATGTTCCGGACGAGGTTCCTTACGTAAACGAGGTACTTGGTAAGAAGTCACTGCGTAAGATCATCACCGACGTTATCAAGAATACCGGTGTTACCCGCACCGCCAAATTCCTTGACGATATCAAGAACCTTGGTTACGACCAGGCCTTCCGCGCCGGTATCTCCTTCAACCTGGGTGACGTGCTTATCCCTGAAGAGAAAGCATCCCTCATTGAAGAAGGTTACAAGGGCGTTGAAGAGATCCGCGGCAACTACCAGTGGGGTCTTATCACCAACAACGAGCGCTACAACAAGGTTATCGACCTTTGGTCTTCAATTGACAGCCGTCTGCAGAGCATCGTGACAAAGAAGATTTCCAGCGACCAGCAGGGCTTCAACCCTGTATACATGATGCTGGATTCCGGTGCCCGTGGTTCAACCCAGCAGATCAAGCAGCTTTGCGGTATGCGAGGCCTTATGGCTAAGCCCCAGAAGAGTGGTGCTGCAGGTGCAGAGATTATCGAGAACCCTATCATCTCCAACCTTAAGGAGGGTATGACAGTGCTCGAGTACTTCATTTCTACCCACGGTGCCCGTAAGGGTCTTGCCGATACCGCTCTTAAGACCGCTGATGCAGGTTACCTTACCAGACGTCTTGTTGACGTATCCCACGATGTGATTATCACAGAGGAGGATTGCGGCACACTGCGTGGTCTTGTAGCTTCTGCTATCAAGAATAAGGACGAGGTTGTAGAGTCTCTGGGCGAGCGTATCCTTGGACGTACTTCCGTTCACGATATCTTCAACCCTCTTACCGGTGAGCTTATCATCAAGGCCGGCGAAGAGATCAGGGAGAAAGATGCAGAACTCATCAACTCACTGCCTATCGAGCAGGTTGAGATTCGTTCCGTACTTACCTGCGAGTCCCGCAAGGGTGTCTGCGCTAAGTGCTACGGACGTAACCTCGCTACCAGCCGCATGGTAGAGAAGGGTGAGGTTGTGGGCGTTATCGCCGCACAGTCTATCGGTGAGCCTGGTACCCAGCTTACACTGCGTACCTTCCACGTCGGTGGTACCGCATCTTCTACCGCAGCTGACTCATCCATCGAGTCCAAATACAACGGTAAGCTCCACTACGACGAGCTCCGTACCATCGAGAAAGAGGAAGAGGGCGGCAAGCAGCTCATCGTTGTCAGCCGTTCTACCGAACTCAAGATCGTGGACGAGAACACCGGCATCACCTTCTCTCAGTACGATGTACCTTACGGCGCACGTCTGTACAAGAAGGATGGCGAGTCCGTTGTTAAGGGCGACCTCATCTGCGAGTGGGATGCATATAACGCTACCACCATCGTAGAAATCGCAGGTACCGTACGCTTCGAGAACATGCAGGAGGACGTTACCTTCCGCAGCGACGCTTCCGACGGTATGTCAGCAAGCCGCGACAAGGTTGTGATCGAGTCCCGTAACAAGGCTATGAACCCTTCACTCCTCATCGTAGACGAGGCCGGAAAGGTTCTGAAGCAGTACAACCTGCCTGTAGGCGCACACGTTACCGTAGAGGATGGCAGCCAGGTTAAGATTGGTGACACCATCATCAAGATACCTCGTGCCATTGGTAAGGCATCCGATATTACCGGTGGTCTGCCCCGAGTTACAGAGCTCTTCGAGGCCCGTAATCCTTCTAACCCCGCTATTATCTCCGAGATCAACGGTGAGGTTATCATGGGTAAGGTCAAGAGAGGTAACCGTGAGATCATCGTACGCCACCGCAGCGGCATAGAGAAGCACTATCTTGTACCTCTGACAAAGCAGATCCTGGTTCAGGAGAACGACTACGTAAGGGCCGGTGCAAGGCTCTCCGACGGTGGTGTATCTCCTACCGATATCCTTAACGTACTTGGTCCTGTAAAGGCTCAGGAATACATCGTGAACGAGGTTCAGGCTGTATACCGCCTGCAGGGTGTGAAGATCAACGACAAGCACTTTGAGATTATCGTACGCCAGATGATGCGCAAGGTACAGATTGGCAACCCCGGCGATACAGGCTTCCTCCCCGAGGAACTTGTAGACAAGTGGAAGTTCATGGATACCAACGACGAGATCTACGGCAAGTACTATGTGCTTGACGGCGGAGACTCCCAGAAGTACTATCCCGGCTGCATTATCTCTGAGCACGATATGCGTGGAGAGAATGACTCACTTGCACGTCAGGGCCTTAAGGTGATGGCCGTACGCGAGGCTGTGCCCGCTACCGCTTCACTGGTACTCCAGGGTATCACAAGGGCTGCGCTCAAGACTGACAGCTTCATTTCTGCTGCATCCTTCCAGGAGACTACGAAGGTGCTCAGCGAGGCTGCTATCCGCGCACGCGTAGATAATCTTGAGGGTCTTAAGGAGAACGTCATCAGCGGTCACCTCATCCCTGCCGGAACCGGTCTTAAGGAATACCAGGACCTGGTTGTAGGAAGCAAGGAAGAGTACGAGCGCGAAATGAACGAGCTCTAAGAGACTTCGATATACTGTTAAAAAAAGCTTGCACTAAATTGTGCAAGCTTTTTTTTTATTCTAGAAAATGTAAAGTCCGAACCAGGACAGGCTGCCAAGTATGCCGCTTATAGCAAGCAGAATAGCCAGGATCAGGGCGAATACCTTAAGACCCTTGTTCTTGATAGCAAAGGGAACAAAAAGAATCAGAAGAGATTCAACGATCTTAATCACACCAATGACAACGGGCATGGTAACAAACATACCGGTAAGGGTGAATACCCAGCCTGCTGCTTCAAAGAGGAAGATCAGCAGGATGTAGATAAAGGCTGCCGTGCCCTTGTGCTCCTTTGCAACAACCGGCTGAGGCTGTACAGGCTGATATGCCTGCTGGAAGTACTGAGGCTGCTGATATTGCTGCTGGTACTGCTGCTGATAAGGTTGCTGGGGTTGTTGATAAGCCTGTTGGGGCTGCTGAGGCTGCTGGTAAGCCTGCTGGGGCTGTTGGGGTTGTTGGGGTTGTACGGGAGGTACAGGAGGCTGAGCGGGAGCTACAGGCTTGGGGGGACGCGGAGGACGCGGTGCAGGCGGGGGATCCTGTGGTCCATTGACCTGCTGAGGGTTAAGATTCTCGTTCATAACAAAAAGTATTTATGGATTATTTGATCTTCACGGGTAATACTCCGGCTGCACCACCCCGAACTATTGCGCGTGCAGCCGCCTTGTTGTTGAACTTTGTGTCTGACCAGGCCACAATAAAGGACTGGAAATCCTTGTACCGGGGCAAGTCTACCAGCCTGTACGGATTGGCAAACATAATACCGCACACCTTATGTGATGCTGTAAGTCCGGCTACCATGGAAAACTGCTCGGGTGTAATGAGGCTTTCCCTTCTGGGGCCGCCGGAACGCTTTACAGGCGTACCGCTGTGGAAGCCCACTATCACATTGTCATAACCCTTAAGCTTAGCCTCCAGTGAATCTACCTGCTCCTGGCCGAAGTCACCCTCAAGGCAGAAGCGGTCTGCCGGGAAGTACTGCATACAAAGCTCCAGGAAGAAGGATTCAGCCTCGGGCGTAGCCGCATTAACTGCAACGTAAGCGGTTTTTCCGGGGGTAATAGGCAGGTTTTCCGCACCCTTCACTACAGTCATGGACTGGTCACATATCCTCTGGATAAGAGCCTCTGTGGCAGGACGGAAAGAAGACCTGAGCGCCTGCTGGGGATCTACCATGGGGCTGTATCCGGGGGCCAGCATTCCACAGCGCTGCTTAAGGGCAAGCATCTTGCGCACACGGGCATCCAGGCCGGCTTCGTCCAGCTCTCCGGACTCGAACAAAGCATCCAATTCCTCTATTGTACGTCCGGCGTTCTGGGGCATCAGAAGCACATCCACACCGGCTTTGTAAGCAGCGACGGATGCGTCTCCATAGTCATTGGCGACACCCTTCATACCAAGGGCATCGGTAATTATAATGCCGTCAAAACCCAACTCCTTGCGCAGCAGATCCGTTACGATGGGCCTGGATATGGATGCAGGTGTGCCGGTCGGGTCAAGAGCCGGAACGCTCAAATGGCCGACCATAACCATGTCCACGCCGTCGGCAATAAGGCGGCGGAAGGGATAAAGCTCCAGGGAGTCAAGCCTTTGCCTGTCGAACTGAAGCACCGGAAGGCCCTTGTGGGAATCTACGTCCGTGTCTCCGTGGCCGGGGAAGTGCTTTGCGCTGCCTGCCACGCCGGCATCCTTCATGCCAAGCATGAAAGCGCTGCCGTAGGCGGCCACTTTTTCACGATCCTCGCCAAAGGAACGTACGCCAATCACAGGGTTGTTGGGATTATTGTTTACATCTACGTCGGGGGCGTAATCTACGAATACCTTAATCTGGGCCAGCTCCTCCCCTACGGCCTTTCCGGCCTGATAAACCAAACCGGCCGACGGTAAGGCGCCAAGCTGCATGGCCTTGGGGAAGGATGCGTATTCATAAAAACGCATCGATGCACCCCATTCGCCGTCGATACTCACGATCATAGGTATCTTGGCGAAGGATTGAAGATTGTTTAGCATTTGCATGCAGGGGCCAAGCTCGTCGTCCATGACAATCAGGCCACCAAGGCCCTGACGGACCCATTCAATCTCGTCCGCCCTGCGCTCCGGGCGGTCCTGGGTATCTACCGCTACGACAATGATCTGGGCAATCTTCTCTTTGCGGGACATGCCCTTGATAATGGAGTCTATGTCCTGCCCCATCGCCGATACAGCCATTACAGCCATCAATGCTATTGTTAAAACTTTCTTCATCTTAATCCAATACCAGTTCTACCGGGCAGTGGTCGGAACCAAAGATTTCGTTATGAATCTCTGCCCCGGCGATACGGTCTTTCAGGGAGTCTGATACCAGGAAATAATCTATACGCCAGCCGACGCCCTTTG
>Ga0310696_10007723_pt1 | contig 12601 bp, 8 predicted proteins | sample AusTroGonzalo_MG_4_FD_203885 | JGI IMG/M metagenome (GOLD analysis project Ga0310696, IMG submission 203885) | Bovine rumen microbial communities from tropical cattle in Woodstock, Queensland, Australia - Gonzalo_02 (v2) (version 2) | ecosystem: Host-associated > Mammals > Digestive system >... | reverse complement strand
GTCATTATCAGCGGTGAGACCGGAGCCGGAAAGTCAATCATTCTCGGCGCCTTGTCGCTCGTACTGGGCTCCAAGGCCGACGCTTCCATGGTGGGCGAGCACGGTGACACCTGCGTGGTCGAAGCCGTATTCGACATCGCTGACGACGCTGACGTGGATGCCCTCCTGGAGGAAAACGATATTGAAAAGGACGGCAACAGCCTGACGATCCGCCGCGTGGTCAACCGCACCGGTAGATCCAGGTCATTTATCAATGACTGCCCCGTGCAGCAGGGTGTGCTCGCCACGCTCTCTTCGCGTCTGGTGGATATCCATTCGCAGCATCAGACGCTGATGTTGTCGGACGGGATGTTTCAGCTCGGTATACTGGACCATTTCGCAGGCAATAATGAACTTCTCGGCGAGTGCAGGGAGAGTTGGAACAGGTTGACTTCCCTTCGCAAAGAGCTCTCGGACGCAGAAGAGAGACTCCGCCGGCTCGCCGACGAACGGGACTACAACGAGGCCCGTTACCGTCAGCTTGACGAAGCTCACCTGAGCGACGGGGAGCTTGAAGAACTGGAAGCCGAACAGCGCCAGCTGGCCAATGCCGAAGAGATTAAAGAGAGCCTCTATGCAGTGCAGGAGATGTTCTCTCCGTCCAATTCGGACACCCAGTCTGTCGACTCCATATTGAAGGAGTCTGAAAGGCTTCTGGGCAAGGTGGCCAGATTCATCCCGTCGGCTTCCGCACTGGCCGACCGCATAGAGTCGGCCCGTCTGGAACTGGATGACATCCTGGATGAGGTCACGTCCGTCAACTCCGGGACCGAGATGTCTGCCGAACGGCTGCAGGCTGTCGACGAGCGTCTGTCGCTCCTGTATGAGTTGATGAAGAGGCACGGGGTGAGCGATATCGCTTCACTTATCGCCCGCAGGGACGAGTTGTCAGCCGCCCTGTATGATTCCGAGGCGCTCGACGAGCGCAGGGAGGAGTTGAAGCGCGGGATAGCCTCCGAGGAGAAACATTATGATGAGCTGTCCCGGAGACTTCATGACGCACGTTGCGCCAAGGCGCCCGAGCTGGCGTCAGCCATCTGCGAGTCGCTTCGTTTCCTGGAATTGGATAAGGCGGTGTTTGAGGTCAGGGTGGTCGAGGCTGCACCCGGGCCGCAGGGCGTCGATGCTGTGCGCTTCCTGTTCTCTTCAGTGGGCAAGACTCCGACGGATGTGTCCAAGTGCGCCTCCGGCGGTGAACTTTCTCGTATCATGTTGTCGCTGAAGGCCATGATGGCCAGATTTACGGACATGCCGACGATGATGTTTGATGAGATCGATACCGGCGTGTCGGGTAGTGCGGCGGACCGTATGGGCTCCATGATATGCCGCATGGGCGATGATATGCAGGTGTTTGCAATTACCCATCAGCCTCAGGTGGCAGCGAAAGGCAGCGCCCATTATCTTGTGAAAAAACAGAACGCGGTCACTTCTATCAGCCGTCTTTCCGACGAGGACCGTGTACACGAAATCGCACGCATGCTCTCCGGCTCTGTCATCACAGATGCCGCGATAGCAAATGCCCGTGAACTTCTTCAGGGCGCATAGGGTCACAGACCGTCCCAAATAACATATAAAAAGACCTGCCTGCCCTTGCTATCAAATTAGCGGCAGATAATCGGTTAAGCAGATAGTTAGCTATTGGACCAGAACCGTGGTGTAGTCGCGTCGGTAGTGGATGCGGCGTACGGCGGTGTTGATGAATGAGCCGCTGTCAAGCTTTTTGAACTGGAAGTCGGTCTGGAGGAGACGGATCTTGTAGTCGTCAAGACGCCTGGTCCAGCGGCGGCCGTATTTGGAGTTGAAGGATATGAAGTAGTAGGCCGTGTCGTAGCCCTGGAAGGCGAACTGGGTGGGCTCTTTGCCGTAGAGGGCGCGGAAGGCGAGGACAAAGTCGCGCACGTCGCGGTCGTTGTAGTCGGCGAAGTAGTTGGAGACGATGTGGAGGTCGAGGTCATGAAGAAGGTTGACGTCGGTGGTATTGAAATTACGCACTTTGGAGGTGGCATAGGTCGCTATTTCATAACCTTTGCCTTTGAGGATGGTAAGGTTGCGCATAACGTCCTGGACGAAGGCTTCGTTTTCAGAGGCGATGATGATGCGGCCGGTCGCTTTGTCATCGAGGAGACGGGCCATTTGCTGGTTGATGGTCTTGCCCTCCGAGAGGGTGTAGACGAGGACTTCGTGGGGCAGGCGTTCTGCGTCAAGGGCCTCTTTGATACCCGAGAAGGTGGCGCTGTCGCTGGCCGCCCTTTGGGAGATCAAGAGGATACGGTCCGTGTTTTCAAGGTCCCTTGCAATCCAGGAAGCTATTTCTGTGTATTGGTATTCGCCGGGAGTGGGGGCCTGGATGAAGCTGTGGTTCTGATAGGCGATGGAGGCGGCACGGGGATCGAGAGGCGATACTATGGTCGCGTCTCCGGAGGCAATGCCTATGGCCGTATTGATATCGGACACTGATACGGGCCCGAGAATGAAGTCACTTTCTGTGAAGACGTCACGGGAGGGCATGGCGCTGCCGGTGATGTCGTAGGTGGAGAGCCGGGTGCTGACGCCTTCGTCCTTGAGGTCGCTGATGGCGAGGAGGACGCCTGCGTAGAAGTCCATGTCGGTCTCGCTGAGTTTGCCTTTGGTGTTGAACGGGAGGAGGAGGGCCATGTTGACGTAGCCCTTCATGGCGCGGGTAAGGGTGTCGGCGTCATCGGCTCCGGTATCGACGGGCTCTGGTGTGGAAGGGACGGGTTTGGCGGGGGCGTTGTCGACGGTACGGGGTGAGGTGTTTTTAGGGATTAGGAGTTTCTGGCGCTTGGTGACCTTGGGGGAAGTGAGGTTGTTGGCCTCCATGATGTCGGTGACTGAGACGCCGTATTTTGCGGCAATGTCGTTGATGTCCTCAAACCATTTGACTTTGTGGGTGATGAAGTCTTTTTTGTCAGGTTTGGCTGGTGAAGATGAGGGCTTTGCGGACGGAGCGACTGCAGATGTCTCGCTTTTGACGGGGATGTGTATGATGGAGCCTTTCTGGAGGCCGCTCTCGCGGAGTCCGGGATTGGCGTCGTAGATTTCATCGACAGTGACTTCGTAAGCCTTGCTGATGGAGTAAAGTGTCTGTTTTTCCTTGACTACGTGGTTGTAGTAGAGCTTGCCGCCGAGGCGCACTTTTTCGGTGGAAACGGTGACCTGGGGTGCTACGTAGTCCTGGGCGGTGCTGATGGTGCCGCAGGCAAGTGCTATGCCGGTGAAGGCTGTGAGAAAAGCTATCTTCATTGTCATTCATTTTATAGTGAGGCCGCAAAGTCCATGAGGTCAACGGCGAAGCGTGTCCAGCTTAGTCTGGTCTTTTCGCTGCGGATGTTGTCCACGAGGCGGCTGCGTATGTCCCCGTCGCTGAAATAGCGCAGTATTTCTTCCTTGATGGCTTCGGGAGTCGGGGATGCAGCTGCAATACCTGTGCCTCTGTCGCCGATCGTGCTTTTGAGGCCGCCCACGGCGGTGACGATCATCGGGACTTCGAAGTGGTAGGAAACGGAACTGATGCCGCTCTGGGTGGCGCTGCGGTAGGGGAGTACCGTGACATCCGAGGCGCTGAAATAGCGGCGGACCTCCGAGTCTTTGATGTACTGGAGGAAAAGGTGGATGCGGTCACGGCCGGGAAGCGAGTCGATGATTTTCTGATATGGTTCGAACGAGCCATAAGGCTCTCCGGCGATGATGAGCTGGTAGTCTTCTGGGAGGTCGCGGAAGGCTTCCAGAAGGATGTCGAGGCCTTTGTATTCGCGGATGAGACCGAAGAAGAGCAGATTCTTCTTGCCGTGGGCGAGGCCGAGGCTGTCTTCGGCTTCCTCGCGTGGAATCGCTGCCCCGAAGTGGGAGTAGAGGGGATGCTGCCGGAGGATGTAACGGGCGTCATGCCTGAGGTCCAGGAGGTCTTCTGCAACCGAGTCTGCCATGACGACATAACCGTCGCAGGAGCCGAGAAAGAATTGCGTGAGCGGGCGGTCGAAGAAGTGTGGCTCGTGGGGAATGACGTTGTCCAGGACAGCGACGACTTTGCAGGAGCCTTTGAGCCTGCGGGCTACGTAGCCGAGGGAAGGGGCGAAGTATGGCATCCAGTATCTCATCAGAAGAAGGTCGGGCTGCCATGCTTTGATGGCCCTTGCTGTCTTCTCCCATGAAAAAGGATTAGCCGTATCGAGTAGAGAGTCGCTCTCTACCGGTACGGCTTCATCGTCTGGGGTAACATACTGTGTCTTACCCGGGAAAAGAAAATCCGGATACTGTCTCTTGAAATTGAAGGCCCGGACCGTGTGGTCTCGCCCCAGTTCGCCGAGAAGGCTCGCATTGAACTGGGAGATGCCTCCCCTGTAGGGATAGAAGCAGGACAGTATCGCTATCTTCAAGGTACTTTATTTGGCTGTGCCTTTTTCTTTGTTCTTGATGTATTCTTCGTTGAGTCCGAGGATTATGTCTTCGGTTATGTCAAGAGCGGGGTTGCCGGTCACCACGGGTGCGGGGAGAACGTCTCCTGAGGTGGTAAGGATGAGGGCGTAGCCTTTGGTCTCATTGTATTTGACCACGAACTCGTTGATGGCATTCATGATCTGGTTGAGGGTGACCTGCTGCTCTTCGGCCATCTCCTGCTGCTTCTGGAGGGCGTAGTTCTGGTATGCGTTCTGCTGCTCGGCGATTTTCTGGCTCTGCTGCTCGGCTACTGAACGGGTGAGAAGGCCCTTGTCAAGCTTCTGCTGGAAGGCGTTGTAGTCGCTCTGGAGTTTGTTGCCGCGGCGGTCGATTTCGGCCTGGATGCCTTTGGCCTTGGTCTCTACTACGGAGCGGAGGTCATTGGCCATGTCGTAGCCGGCTACCACCTGGTCTACGTTGAAATAAACGATGCTTCCTGAGACTGCGAGAGAGTCGGTGCCTGAAACGGCGGCGGTGCTTTTAGCACCTTTGCCGGTGAGGGAGAGGATGCCGAGTACAGCCACAGCCACAAGGGCTATGATGCTGAGGATAAGAGGTGTGTTTTTCATTGTTGTATCGTGTGTTTTTTATTTATGTGCCTTATGACTCGCAAAAGTACTCATTTTTTCTTTATTTGCGAAAGGTATGCCTGAATTGTTTTGTCCAGTCCCATGTAAAGGGCGTCGCAGATCAATGCGTGTCCGATGGAGACTTCATCTGTCCATGGGATGGTCTTGATGAAATATGACAGGTTTTCGAGGGAAAGGTCATGACCAGCGTTGAGTCCCAGCCCGGAAGCGCGGGCTGCCTTTGCCGTCTCAATGTAGCGTGCTATGGCTATTTCCGGGTCAAGCTTGTATTCGGAGGCGTAGTCGGCAGTGTAGAGCTCCACCCTGTCGGCGCCGCAGAGTGCCGCTGCTTCGGCCATGTCGGGGTCGGGGTCTATGAATATTGATGTCCGGATGCCGTGTGATTTGAATTCGCGACACATTTCAGTGAGGAAGTCCTTGTTTTTTATGGTGTCCCATCCGGCATTGGAGGTGATTGCGTCGGGGGCGTCGGGGACAAGGGTGACCTGGTCGGGACGGACTTCGCAGACAAGGTCGACAAAGGAGGGGATGGGGTTGCCTTCTATATTGAACTCCGTGGTCAGGAGTGGCCTGATAGCGCGAACATCGGAGTAGCGGATGTGCCTCTCGTCGGGACGGGGGTGGACTGTGATGCCTTCTGCACCGAAGCGCTCGCAGTCGAGGGCGGCCTTGGTGACGTCGGGCATGTCACCTCCGCGGGCGTTGCGGATGGTGGCGATCTTGTTGATATTAACGCTTAGTTTTGTCATCTCGTGTTTTCTTTAGAAGAAACAAAAATATATAATTAGTTTCAAACTTGATAAAATAATTGCTATTTTTACGACCGCATTACAGAATGCCATGAAGAAAATAGCTGTATACATAAAGGAACGCTCCTTGTCTTCTGACAAAAGATATATCGCATTGCATGACTCTCTCGTGTCTGCCGGATGTGAATTGTACGAGGTGGTCTCAAGGGGAGACCTGCGCCCTGATACAGGATGCCTTCTGAGTGTCGGGGGAGACGGTACTTTCCTTTCCGCGTCCAAAAGGGTCGGCGACAGTGGTATCCCTGTATTGGGAGTAAATCTCGGCCGTCTTGGCTTCTTGTCTGAAAACAGCCCTGAAGATGTGGTCGAGCCGCTTCTGAGCGGAGATTATACCGTTGAGGACAGGACACTCCTTCATGTCTCCGGAGATTCCGTGCCTGAAGATTTCTACCCTTATGCGCTGAATGAGGTGTCTCTCCACAGGGCCGGCGCGGGAGTATTGGGCGTCGAGGTGTCGGTAAACTCGGAGAAACTGCCTGTTTACTGGGCTGATGGCCTGCTCGTGGCGACGAGTTCCGGCTCCACGGCGTATTCGCTTAGCGTCGGAGGCCCTATATGCACACCCGAGTCACGCGTCCTGATCATTGCCCCTGTTGCTCCGCACAACCTTAATGTACGTCCTCTTATTGTTCCCGATACCGCAAAGATCGATATCTCTGTCACGTCGCGCGACGACAAGGTGATGCTTTCTGCTGACAACCGCAATTTCCTCGCTGGTACAGGCCTGCGCCTGTCCGTCTCCATGGCACAGTTTTCGCTAAGGAGAATTCGACTTAACAAGTCCAATTTCGTGAAAGCATTAACCAGTAAGCTGTTTTGGGGCGAAGATGTCCGGAACAGTGGAGAATAACGATTTTTTATGGAAGAAATACAGAAGGTCCCCCGGCACGTCTCCATTATCATGGATGGAAACGGGCGTTGGGCTAAAGCGCGGGGAAAGGAGAGGCTTTACGGCCATTTCGAGGGGGTGGAGAGTGTCCGTGCCTGCGTGGAAGCCAGCGTCGAGGCGGGTGTAAAATATCTGTCATTATACGCTTTTTCCGAGGAGAACTGGGGACGCCCCGATGATGAGGTGTCAGGACTCATGGAACTCATGATGAAGGCTATGAAGGAAGAGCTTTCAAACTTCCTTTCCAACGGTATCCGTTTCCTCGTATTCGGCAACAGGGCGCGCCTCAGTGACAGCCTGAACGCTGCGATCGACTCCATGCAGGAGCAGACCGCCTCCGGAGACAGGCTCACCCTTATCCTTTTTGTAAGTTATAGCGGCAAATGGGATATCCTTCAGGCAGCCAGGAAACTGGCGGTCTCTTCTGCCGGCGATCCGTCGGCTATCGATTACGAAGATATCGACGCCGCGTTAGTGACGTCGAGTATTCCCGATCCGGATCTTCTCATCCGTACTTCCGGCGAGCAGCGCCTCAGCAACTATCTTCTCTGGCAGTGCGCCTATACTGAATTCCTTTTCTCGGATACTTTGTGGCCGGATTTCCGAAAGCCGCAATTCTTTGCGGCTCTCAAGGAGTACGCGGGCCGGGACAGAAGGTATGGAAAAGTGAAATAATTCGTATATTTGCAAGCTAATTGGAAAATGATGAAGTATAATCGCATATTCTTTGCCTTGCTCTTATCCGCAGCGGCACTCTCCATGAGGGCTCAGGACCGCAGCGGTGTGGAAGTGGATTACAACAACCCCCGTAAATATATTCTCGGCGGTGTAAGGGTCACCGGCAATCATTACTTCAGTGAAGATCAGATCCTCCAGCAGACCGGCCTCCAGCCCGGCATGGAGATCACCGTCCCCGGCGAACACATGTCCGGTATCGTGACCCGCCTGTGGAGCCAGCGCTATTTTGAGGACGTATCCCTCGCGATCGACAAGGTCAGCGCCTCCCGTGACTCGTTATGGCTCCGGATAGATATCATAGAACGTCCCCGCGTATCCAAATGGACATTCTCAGGGATTAAGAACTCTGAGCGCAAGGACCTTCAGGAGAGGCTTAACCTTCGTCCCGGACGCGAGTTCTCGGAGTATGTCTCCAAGACTTCCGTCGACATCATCAAACGATACTACAAGGAAAAGGGATTCCTTCTCGCCGACGTGGATGTACAGACGCAGAAAGACTCCATGATCCGCAGTGCCATCCGTGTCAATTTCGCGATTGACAAAGGCAAGAAGGTCAAGATTAAGGATATAAACTTCATCGGCAACGAGCACGTCTCCGATTTCTCCCTTGCCCGTTCCATGAAGAAGACCAAGGCTAAAAAGATATACAACTTCTTCAATTCCAAGAAGTTCATTGAGAAGGAATTCGAGGCGGACAAGAAAAACACCATCGAGAAATTCAACGAGGCCGGCTATCGTGATGCCCGTCTTGTGAAGGATTCCGTTTATTTTGTGGGCCCCAACAGGGTGAATATCGATCTCACCTTTGACGAGGGCTCAAAGTATTATTTCCGCAACATCACCTGGACCGGCAACTCCGTATACACTTCCGACCAGCTCGACCGTATCCTCCAGATACAGCCTGGCGATGTATATGATGTCGTTACCATGAACAAACGCGTCTATGGCGGCGGCAAGCAGAGTGACTACGACATCAGCAAGCTCTATCGCGACAACGGCTATCTTTTCTTCCAGGTCAGCCCTGTGGAGATGAATATCCAGAACGATTCCGTCGATGTGGAATTCCGCATCTCCGAAGGCAAGCCCGCCACCCTCAACAACATTATCATCAACGGCAACGACGTCACCAGCGAACGTGTAGTACGCCGCCAGGTCTTCACCAGGCCGGGCTACCTCTACAGCCAGAGTGACTTCGAACGCTCCATCCGTGAGATCATGTCCCTCGGTCAGTTCGACCCTGAGGCGGCCGCCAGCCCGTCTGGCTGGTCCGTCCTCCCCAACCAGATGAACAATACCGTTGATATCGTATACAACGTGACCGAAAAGGCTTCCAGCCAGCTCGAGCTGTCCGGCGGCTGGGGCGGTAATACCTTCGTCGCTACGGTCGGTATAAATTTCAACAATTTCTCCACCCGGCGCATTCTTGACAAATCCGCATGGCGTCCCGTCCCTCTCGGTGACGCTCAGTCACTTGCCCTGCGTTTCCAGACCAACGGCACCTACTACACCGCCATAACAGCCAGCTTCGTAGAACCCTGGCTCTTCGGCAAGAAGCCCAATTCCCTCAGCCTCTCCGGTTACTACACCCGCCAGACCGACTCCTACCTCGCCATCGGTATTCTCAGCAATGAGCGCACCTTCGACGTTTTCGGCTTCTCCGCAGGTCTCGGACGACGCTTGAAATGGCCTGACAACTATTTCGTCCTCTACAACGGACTCAGCTGGCAGACCTACAAGTTGAAAAACTGGCTTTCCAATTATTTCATTTTCAACGACGGCGTATCGCACAATCTCAGTTACACCCTCAGCCTGAACCGCAACTCCACGGACCAGCAGATATACCCCCGTCAGGGATCGGATTTTTCCCTCTCACTCCAGCTGACCCCTCCTTACTCGCTTTTCCGCAAGCACAGCTATGACGAGAACGGCAACCGCATCTCAGTCAAGAACTGGCGCGATATCAACTACGACAACTGGACTTCGGCCAAGAGATACAAATGGATTGAGTACCATAAATGGAAGTTCAGCGGCGAAGTCTATTCCAAACTCATCGGTGACCTCGTCCTGATGACAAGGGCGCAGTTCGGATATCTCGGATACTACAACCGCAACTGGGGCTATTCTCCGTTTGAAGGCTTCCTCGTCGGTGGTGACGGTATGTCAGGTTACAACACCTACGGCTCCGACGTAATATCGCTCCGAGGCTACGAAAACTACTCCCTTACCCCCTACCAGAGTACACCCTACAGCCAGAGCGGATACTCATACGCCGGCTATGTGTATGACAAGTTCTCTGTCGAACTCCGCTATCCCGTGGTTCTTCAGCCTCAGTCCACTATCTATGCCCTCGCATTCCTCGAAGGCGGTAACTGCTGGTCTGAAATCCGCAACTTCAACCCATTCGAGGTTAAACGCTCCGCCGGTGTCGGCGTGAGGGTATTCCTCCCGATGATCGGACTCCTCGGTATCGACTGGGGATATGGATTTGACGACAAGACCAATGGTGGCTCGCAGTTCCACTTCCTCATCGGCCAGCAATTTTAATGATTGAATAACTATTAACTGATTAATAATATGAAAAAGATCCTTTTGATCGCCTCAATGGCTTTAATCTCACTAGCCGCAACGGCCCAGGTGAAGATCGGACATGTCAATATCTCAGAGATCGTGCAGCTTATGCCCGAAGCGGACGAAGCGCGCGCGCAGATGAGTGCTACTGCCAAGGAAGCAGATGAAACATATCAGAGCATGGCGGAAGAGTTCAATACAAAATATCAGGAATATCAGCAGAAGGCTGGCACATGGACCGCTGCTATCCGTGAGAGTAAGGAAAAGGCTCTTACCGATATGCAGCAGCGTATCCAGGAATTCCAGCAGCAGATCCAGCAGGAACTCCAGCAGCAGCAGCAGAACCTCATGGCTCCCATCTATAAGAAAGCCCAGGATGCCGTTAATAGCATTGCCAAGTCAAAAGGCGTAACTGTTGTATTTGACAGCTCTTCGCTTCTCTATCATGATGATGTAAATACAGTCGATCTCACAGTTGATGTCCGCAAAGCGGTGAATATCCCCGAAGGACGCACTCTTGAGCAGCTCCAGAAGGAGCTGGCCGCTTCCCAGGAAGCACAATAAGCTGTAATTTCGGAACTTAAAAAGCAGGCTTCAATAAAGTCTGCTTTTTCTTTTAAATTATTAGCATAAGTCAGTTTATTTGTTTACATTTGCAACGTTGTAACTGATAATCAATTTTAGATTCAAATACAAAATGCGACATAAAGTCATTGACGCAAAAGATGTTGTCATTAGATTTGCAGGCGACTCCGGCGACGGAATGCAGCTCACCGGCTCCCTCTTCGCAAACATGTCCGCCATCTACGGCAACGAACTCTCTACTTTCCCAGATTATCCAGCTGAAATCCGTGCGCCCAAAGGTACAGTATCAGGCGTGTCCGGCTTCCAGGTACATATCGGAAGCTCAGAGGTGAATACTCCCGGTGATTTCTGTGACTTGCTGGTAGCCATGAACCCTGCGGCGCTCAAGGCAAATGCCAAATGGCTCAAGCGAACAGCCATGGTGCTCGTAAATCAGGATGCATTCGATGATGAAGGACTCCGCAAGGCCGGTTTCACCATGAATCCGTTCGAGGAACTCAAGATAGATGACCGCGATATCATCATCATCCCCATCACCAAGATGACCGAGGAGAGCCTCAAAGACAGCGGACTCGACCTTAAATCCATCCAGAAGTGCAAGAACATGTTCACACTCGGCGTGGCATGTTATATTTTCGACCGTCCGCTCCAATACCTATACGATTATATTGAAAACAAGTTCGGCAAGAAGCACCCCGAGATGGTCGCGCCCAACAAGAAGGTCCTCACCGACGGATTCAACTATGCGGCCAACATCCAGCTCATTCCGAACACATATCATATCGAGCCCGCAAAGCTCAAGAAGGGACTGTACCGCAATATCACCGGCAACCAGGCTACCGCATGGGGCCTCATCGCCGCTGCGGAGAAATCCGGTCTCCCTCTTTTCTGCGGTTCCTACCCAATCACCCCTGCCACCAACATCCTTGAAGAGCTCGCTATCTACAAGAGCCTCAATGTGAAGACTATGCAGGCCGAGGATGAAATCGCCGGTATCTGCACGGCCATTGGAGCGGCTTTCGCCGGTCACCTTGCCGTGACCACGACATCCGGCCCCGGTCTTTCACTCAAATCCGAGGCACTCGGCCTCGCAGTCATGGCTGAACTCCCTCTCGTAGTGGTGGATGTCCAGCGCGCAGGCCCATCCACCGGTATTCCTACCAAGACCGAGCAGACAGACCTCAACCAGATACTATACGGACGCAATGGTGAGTGCCCCGTCGTCGTGATAGCACCCCACTCTCCGGCCAATTGCTTCGAAGTCGCTTTCAACGCCGCAAAGATCGCGGTTGAACATATGGTGCCCGTCATCATCGCATCGGAGGGTTTCCTTGGCAACGGTTCCGAACCATGGCGCATTCCATCCATGTCTGACTATCCGGAAATCCATCCTGCATTCGCACATGACCTTGAGGGTACATTCAAACCGTTCGAACGTGACCCCCGCACTCTTGCCCGCCGATGGGCTATCCCCGGACAACGTGGCTTCGAGCACCGTGTGGGCGGTCTCGAGAAGGATCACAATGGCGTGCTCTCTTCCGACCCTCTCAACCATGCAACCATGGTGCATGAGCGTGCCGAGAAGATCAAGCACATCAGTCACGTTATACCCGGTCTCAGGGTAGACGGCCCGGAGAGAGGCAAGCTCCTCGTAGTCGGCTGGGGCGGTACTTACGGCCACATCCTGTCCGCGGTCAATGAGGTCCGCGAAAAGGGCACGGATGTCAGCTTCGCCCATTTCGATTATATCAATCCTCTTCCCCGCAACACCAAGGAAGTATTCGCCCGCTATGAGCACATTCTCGTATGCGAACTCAACTCCGGTCATTTCACCGGTTATCTCCGCAACAGGCTCCCTCAATACAAGTACACCAAATTCACAAAGGTTCAGGGACAGCCGTTCCTTGTACAGGAGCTTGTAGGTG
>Ga0310696_10007722_pt1 | contig 12601 bp, 8 predicted proteins | sample AusTroGonzalo_MG_4_FD_203885 | JGI IMG/M metagenome (GOLD analysis project Ga0310696, IMG submission 203885) | Bovine rumen microbial communities from tropical cattle in Woodstock, Queensland, Australia - Gonzalo_02 (v2) (version 2) | ecosystem: Host-associated > Mammals > Digestive system >... | reverse complement strand
TATCGTCACTTCGGCCCGATAGTAGTTTCCCTTGCCATCCATCAGGAACATCTCGTCCCCACCTTTCAGTCGGAGGACACGCATAGCATGCATGGCTTCGTCAGGCGGAAGTTCCGTCTGATTTGGGGCATCTGGCACATAGAAAAATCTAACTTCCTTCATATTATATGCTATTTCTCACTAGGCTTAAATACAAGTGCGAAAGTGACACCGACCACAATGGCAAAAGCGGCAAAGATAAACCAACATGTAGTCCAATCACCTAGGAGGAATCCATTCTGCCATGAACAATAGTGGTTTACAATCCCACCGGCAATTAAGGTTCCAAAAGTGGCTCCTATGCCATTGGTCATCATCATGAACAGACCTTGGGCAGATGCCTTTACTGAAGGTTCACACTCCTGATCGACAAAGATACCTCCAGAGACATTGAAGAAGTCAAAAGCCACACCATAAACAATACAGGAAAGGATGAAGAATATAACCCCTGGCATTGTGGGATTACCAACGCCAAAGAATCCAAAACGAAATACCCAGGCAAACATTGACATCAACATGACGATCTTAATGCCATAGCGTTTCAGGAAGAATGGGATCATCAGGATACAAAGTGCCTCGCTAATCTGACTAATAGATGTTAGCAATGTTGCGTTGTTGGCTGCGAAGGATGATGCAATGACAGGGTCGGTACTGCCTTTAAAACTTGTAATAAACGGCCCGGCAAAACCGTTAGTGACCTGTAGGCACATACCCAGTAATGCAGAGAAGATAAAGAACATTGCCATCTTCCGGGTCTTGAAGAGTTTGAATGCATTCAGGCCAAAACTCTCCGCAAAGGAAACCTTCTGGTTTTTCTTCGTCAGTTTACACTCTGGCAAGGTGAAACAATAGAGGAACAGGATGATGCTCAGCAAACCAGAGACAAAGAATTGCATGTGAGTATATTGGAACTTATGGGGATGCTCTGCAAACGTCAACGTAAAAGTAACACCATCCCATGAAGAAGTTTCTACAAACCACACAGCGCAATTGACAAACCACATTGTGACGATGAAACCGACTGTTCCCAATACACGGATAGGCGGAAAATCCTTCACCGTATCATAACCATTGTTTTTCAGTATGGTAAAAGCAGTTGTATTCGCCAAGGCAATTGTAGGCATATAGAAGGCTACACTCAGCGTGTACAAGAGGATGAATGTCGTTTTTTCAGTCAGTTCATTACCGACACCAGTCTCTTTACCTAACCACCAGCAACCCATCATAAAGGTACCTGCCAAGAGATGACAGAGACCCAATAATCGCTGGGGCTGAATATACCTGTCAGCCACAATACCCATCAGCGTAGGCATAAAGAGACTGACAATACCTTGGATGGCATAGAACCAGGCAATCTGGTCACCGAGGCCAGCGGCTCCCAGATAGTTACCCATGCATGTAAGGTATGCCCCCCAAACTGCGAACTCCAGGAAGTTCATCAGTGCCAAACGCATCTTCATATTCATATTGCTATTGCATTTATCGGTTTATAATTATTCTTTCTTCAAGACAGGCCTTATGCCAAATTGATGTCGCTGCAGTTTCCTCACAGAGTCAGGAATGATCCTCGCACTGTCAGTCTTTATCGTCTCTGTTGCCGGCTTTGAGGATTGGTCATTCTCTTGCTTGTGGAAACGGATGAGATGTATATCTGTCAGGAACAGCAATCTGAGATCGGTATTTTTCTCATAGCCTTCCCCCAGATAGAAATAGCCCATCACTTCTTTCACTCTCTGGTCACAGGCATCTATTCTCAGTTGAGTATCTCCACTAACAGGGAAACGGGTCACTTTGGAGACAATGCTGTCGTTCTCATATTTCAATGCGAGATATACGATTGCATCCTTCGATCCTCCCTGATATAGGAAAAGGGTCTTGAATGCCAACATAAAACGGTCTCCTTGATGATACGAGGTATCAGCCTTTTGTACAAACTGGTGACGATGATAAGGTGCATAAGGTATCAGCATGAGGCTGCGATTCCCCTCCCACACATCGGCCGTGTCGCCCGTGAGACTATATGACGTGAAGCGTTCCACCTCTCCTTCCGAGGCACCAAGGTCAAGAGCATCCTGACTCAGGCGGTCCTGAACCTTGTGGCAAATATCCACGAAATAATCCGCACGGGTATAATAATACACAAGCGAAGAGTCGAAATCCGCCCTTGTCACATGATGCTTCTTCAATACGGCATTAAAGTACAAGTCACGCTTATAATCTTCATTAGCCAAATTGGAGCCGGGAACAGTTGCCATCCCCTGTGAGATATAATAGTCGTAAAGAATATCCTCCATGTCGTCTGGTTGGATATAATCACTTGGTACTCCCGGCTTACAGGCTGACAGCAGAATCAATCCTATACTTATTATATATATAATATGTAGACTTTTCCCCTGCATTATGTTTCCTCTTTTGCTTCTCGTTTCAACGTGATCTCGCTGATCTCTTTTCTGAAGAACAACAACAGCAATACGACACCTACGCTGATGCTGGCATCTGCAAAATTGAACACAGGACTGAAAAAGACAAAATGGTCACCTCCGATGATTGGCATCCAGTCAGGCCACTCCGTCTCAATCAGTGGGAAATAAAACATATCTACCACCTTTCCCATCAGGAAGGGTGCATAGCCTGTGCCGAAAGGCACGATATAAGATGTATAGAATTCAGATGAACCTGCAAAGCAAAGACCATAGAACATACAGTCGATCAAGTTGCCTATGGCACCTCCGAGAATCATCGACAGACAGAGTATATAGCCCGTACGAGCCCGGACCTTAACCTGTTTCCAAGTGTAATAGACTAATACTGCAATGGCAACGAGTCGGAAGACGGAGAGTATCATCTTACTACCAATCTGCATGCCGAAAGCCATTCCCATGTTCTCAATATAGTTGATGTAGAACCAACTTGTGATACGAATGGACTCATGCAGGCACATGGTCGTCTTCACCCAGATCTTGATGACTTGGTCAATTAACAGAACAGCAGCCACTACAATGACTGCCAGTCTGCCATCTGTGAAGACTTTCCTTAACAGGCTCACTTTTCTTTCTTTTGATTCATCTTCGACTGCACGCTCAAGGTGGCATGAGGTACAGCACGGAGACGCTCCTTTGGAATCAGTTCACCGGTGATACGGTCAATACCGTAGGTCTTATTCTCGATACGGACAAGTGCAGCCTTTAATCCCTGAATGAATTTCTGCTGGCGTGCTGCCATGCTGATGATTTCTTCCTTCGACTGGGTAGTACTACCTTCCTCAAGTGCCTTGTAGGTGGGCGACGTATCATCCACATCGTTGGAATCCTCATTCATTAGAACGCGCATCATCTGGTCGTAGTCGCGCTTGGCCAAGGCCATTTTCTCATTGATGATCTGACGGAACTCTTCAAGTTCCTCGTCAGAATAACGTGTCTTTTCTGCCATAATTGTAAAGTTATTGATAGTTATACTTTTTCTACTTTAATATTCAGTTTGAATTCGTCAAAGTCAATCTCCTGTCCATCATTCGGTTTGAGGACGATGTCATCAGCCAGTACCTGGGTCCTGATATACTCACCAAAATGCGCTACGCTCTTTTCCACTTCTGCGTTGGGAGCAATCGTGATACTGATTCTGTCAGTAATCTCAAGGCCACTTTCCTTACGGATGTTCTGGATACGGTTGATGAGTTCACGGGCCATACCCTCATCCTTTAACTCATCCGTCAACTCGACTTCAAGGGCTACGGTGAGATTGCCGTCATTGGCAACCAGCCAGCCAGGGATATCCTCAGAGATAATCTCTACATCTACAGCCTCCACTGTCAACTGCTGACCTTCCACCTCGATACCGATGGTACCCTGCTGCTCCAGTTCTGCAATCTGCTCCTGTGAGAGTTGATCCATAGCGGCAGCAACGCCTTTCATGAGTTTTCCGAACTTCTTACCCATCGTACGGAAATTACACTTCACCTTCTTCACGAGGACACCGGCACCCTCCACGAAACGGAGTTCCTTCACGTTCACCTCGTTCATGATGAGGTCCTTTACAGCCTCAATGTGTTTCTTCTGCTCAGCATCGACGGCAGGAATCATGATGGCCTGCAGCGGCTGACGAACCTTGATGTTCACCTTACGACGCAGGGCGAGCACCATTGAAGTGATCTTCTGTGCCATCTGCATACGGGCCTCAAGGTCCTGATTGATCCGACTCTCATCAGCGACTGGGAACTTGTCCAGATGTACAGAGTCGCACTCACCGCCCAAATCCTTATACAGTTGGTCTGCATAGAATGGTGCAAACGGAGCCAACAACTTAGAAACCGTCATCAGACAGGTATAAAGTGTTTGATAGGCCGAGAGTTTATCCGCACTCATCTCCTTACCCCAGAAACGTTTGCGGTTCAGACGTACATACCAGTTGGAGAGATCGTCATTGACAAAGGCGTCAATCAGTCGACCGGCACGTGTCGGATCGTAGTTGTCGAGTTCTGCCTCCACGCCCTTGATGAGGGTGTTCAAACAAGAAAGGATCCAACGGTCAATCTCAGGACGCTCGTCAAATGCGACCTGTGCTGCCTGTGGGTCAAAACCGTCTACATTGGCATACAGGGCAAAGAAACTATACGTATTATATAAGGTGCCGAAGAACTTACGGCGTACCTCATCCACACCCTCTGGGTCGAACTTCAGGTTATCCCACGGCTCGGAGTTGGTCATCATATACAGACGGACGGCATCAGAGCCGAACTTCCCGATCATATCAAATGGATTCACCACATTACCCACATGCTTCGACATCTTGTTGCCCTTTGCATCAAGCACCAGTCCTGAAGAAATCACATTCTTAAAGGCCACAGAGTCAAAGATCATTGTGGCAATGGCATGCAGGGTAAAGAACCAGCCACGGGTCTGGTCCACACCCTCATTGATGAAGTCACAGGGGAAGGCAATGCCCTTGTCAATCAGATCTTTGTTCTCGAACGGATAGTGAATCTGGGCGTATGGCATAGAACCGGAATCAAACCACACGTCGATGAGGTCGCTCTCACGCTTCATGGGCTTACCGCTCTCACTGACGAGCACGATGTTATCCACATACGGACGATGCAGGTCGATCTTGTCATAGTTCTCCTTCGACATGTCACCAGGCACGAAGCCGTTGTCCTTTAATGGGTTGCTCTTCATGAAACCAGCCTTTACAGACTTCTCTATCTCATTGTAGAGTTCCTCTACCGAACCGATGCATATCTCCTTGCCGTCCTCATCGCGCCAGATAGGCAGTGGTGTTCCCCAGAAACGGGAACGAGAGAGGTTCCAGTCGTTCAGATTCTCCAGCCAGTTACCGAAACGACCTGTACCGGTAGATTCGGGCTGCCAGTTGATGGTCTTGTTCAACTCGAACATACGGTCCTTCTTCGCTGTTGAGCGGATGAACCACGAGTCGAGCGGATAGTAGAGCACGGGCTTGTCCGTACGCCAGCAGTGGGGATAGTTGTGTACGTGCTTCTCAATCTTCAGCGCCGTACCCTCCTGTTTCATCTCCATACAGATGACGATGTTCAGGTCCTCAGCCTTGGCAGCCGCCTGCTCGTCATACTTACCATCCTTATTGAACTCCGGGGCGTAGGCGTTCTTCACGTAGTCGCCGGCATGATGGCTATAACCTTCTTTGTTGACACACTTGGCGATAAAGTTATCATCAAGTTCGTCCATCACATAGTACTTACCCTGCAGGTCAACCATCGGACGCGTATCCCCTTTCTTGTTAATCAGGAAGAGACTGGGGATATGGGCATCCTTGGCCACCTTGGCGTCATCAGCACCAAAGGTAGGTGCGATATGCACGATACCGGCACCATCCTCCGTTGTCACGTAGTCACCGGGGATTACACGGAAAGCCTCACTCTCCATCTCCACAAACTGATCCTTGCCGTTTTCACTGGTAAAGACCTTTTCAGGATGGGCTGCAGCATATGCCTTCACATAGTCGGCAGCATTCTGGTCGAGTTTGGCTGAGGGCTTTACCCAAGGCATCAACTGCTGGTACTTCAGGCCCACCAGTTGCTCACCGGTATAGCGTCCCACAATACGGTATGGCACGAACTTCTCGCCTTTATTATACTCAGGCATCTCGCCATCATCGGTGATCTGTCCTTCTGGAGCCAGATAGGCATTCAGGCGACTTTCTGCCAGAATGATGGTGATCTTCTCGCCATTATAGGCATTATAGGTCTCTACAGCCACATAGTCAATCTTCGGACCGACGCAGAGGGCGGTATTCGAAGGCAGTGTCCACGGTGTTGTCGTCCAGGCCACAAAGTAAGGTGTACCCCACTTCGTCCACTCTTCCTTGGGATTAAGTGCCTTGAACAGTGCTGTCACCGTCGTATCTTTCACATCACGATAGCAACCGGGCTGGTTCAACTCGTGAGAACTGAGACCTGTTCCTGCGGCTGGAGAATATGGCTGGATGGTGTAGCCCTTGTAGAGCAGTCCTTTCTTATAAAACTGCTGCAACAGCCACCATAACGTCTCAATATATTTATTATCATAGGTGATATATGGGTTGTCGAGGTCTACAAAGTAGCCCATCTTCTCCGTGAGGTCACGCCACTCTTGGGTGAACATCATCACATTCTCACGACACTTCTTGTTATAGTCCTCTGTAGAGATGTATTTCTCACTCTCCTTATTATCGATATCCGCCTTGGTAATGCCAAGTTCTTTCTCCACGCCCAACTCTACGGGCAGTCCATGGGTATCCCATCCGGCCTTACGTTTTACCTGATAGCCTTTCATCGTCTTATAACGGTTAAAGGTATCCTTGATGGTACGTGCCAGCACGTGGTGAATACCTGGATGGCCGTTGGCAGAAGGAGGTCCCTCGTAGAATACAAACTGGGGACAGCCTTCCCGCTCCTCTACTGAGCGCCAGAAGATGTTATTCTCCTGCCACATCTTCAGGATATCGTCATTCACCTGGGTCAGATTCAACCCGTTATGTTCAGCAAATTTCTTAGTCATATATTTCTTTTAATTTCAACCTTTTCTTTTTAGCGTGCAAAGGTAGTAAAATTATCCGAGCCGACAAAGGAAATAAGCAATTTTAAGATTTGCAATTGATTTTCCTTGCAAAAAGTTCGTTTTATCAAAAAAAAGATGTAACTTTGCAACCTAGTGTCAATAAATTGAATTTTCAATAACTAATAAAATAAATCTTTATGGTATTAATGATTATTCAACTCTGCATTGTTTTGGGAGCGTTATGGGTAGGCTCACGTTACGGTTCATTGGCCCTTGGTGCTATTTCCGGTATCGGTCTGGCCATTCTCGTCTTTGGGTTTGGACTTAGGCCCGGCACCCCTCCGACGGATGTGATTTATATCATCATTGCAGCAGTTACCTGTGCTGGTATTATGCAGGCATCAGGTGGTATGGACTGGCTCATCCAGATTGCGGAAAAGATGCTGCGCAAGCATCCGGACCGTATTACGTTCCTGGCTCCGTTAACAACGTTTTTCCTGACCGTATTGGTCGGAACAGGTCATGTTGTATATACCTTAATGCCAATTATTTGCGATATTGCATTAAAGAAAGGCATTCGGCCAGAGCGTCCTTGTGGTGTGGCGTCTATTGCCTCTCAGGTGGGTATCACCTGCTCCCCCATTGCCGCTGCCGTTGTTGCCTTTGTCACCATCTCCAATGAGAACGGTTTCGACATTTCAATTCCAGGGGTGTTGATGATTTCAATTCCCGCCTGCCTGTGCGGCCTGATGGCTGCTGCTGCCGCCTCTTATCATCGCGGACTCGACCTCGACAAGGATCCCGATTTCCAGAAAAAGATTGCCGACCCTGTGCAGCGCGATTATATTTATGGTTCTGGGGCCACAACACTTGACAAGGACATACCCCAATCGGCCAAGAATGCTGTCTTTGTCTTCCTTGGAGCCCTTATCATCATTGTTTTCTTCGCCATTTTCCAGAATGCCCTACCCTCTTGGGACGGCAAACCGTTGAAGATGAACCTTGTCATTCAGATTGTGATGATTGCCGCTGCCGCCCTGATGATCATTTTCTGCAAGGCCCAGCCCAAGAAAGCAGTGGCCGGTCCAGTGTGGCAGTCGGGTATGGTGGCTGTCGTGGCCATCTACGGTATTGCCTGGATGGCCGACACATATTTCTCAAACTACATGCCTGAGATTCAGGCCATGCTCGAAGGTATCGTGAAGGATTATCCCTGGTCGATAGCATTGGTATTCTTCCTGGTGTCAGTGCTGATCAACTCACAAGGAGCCGTCGTGGTATCCATGTTGCCACTGGCCTACTCACTAGGTATCGCAGGACCCGTATTACTGGGTGTCCTACCGAGTGTCTACGGATATTTCTTTATCCCCAACTACCCGTCGGATATTGCCACAGTGAACTTTGACCGCTCAGGCACAACAGTCATTGGCAAGTACCTGCTGAACCATTCATTCATGATGCCTGGTCTCATCTGTGTGTTCACCTCTACCATTGTGGCATACCTGCTGAGTACCATCCTCTTATAAACACATTTCATACGATAAAAAGGATAAATGCCTGTCATTGAATTACACGACCTAACCCACCCTGGGGCTGCGGTGTTCAGCCATCTGACTGAGGCTCAGTTGCGCTCCAGGGTCGACCCGGAAAAAGGAATCTTCATTGCTGAGAGTCCCAAGGTCATTCGTGTGGCGCTTAAGGCAGGCTATGTGCCCACTGCCCTTCTCTGTGAGAAGAAGCACATCAACGGGGATGCCGCTGATATCATCCGACAATGCGGCGACATCCCTGTATTCACTGGTGAACGTCAGGTCTTGGCCAACCTCACGGGTTATACGTTGACGCGTGGCGTACTATGTGCCATGAGCCGTCCCAAGTACAAGAGCGTGGGTGACATCTGTGAAAGTGCCCATCGCGTGGTTGTCATCGACGGCGTTGTCGATACTACCAATATCGGAGCCATCTTCCGCAGTGCAGCAGCACTGGGCATTGATGCAGTACTGCTGACACGTAATTCCTGTGACCCGCTTAACCGTCGGGCCATCCGTGTGTCGATGGGATCCGTCTTCCTGGTACCATGGACATGGATTGATGAGCCCCTCTCCAGTCTCCATGACTATGGATTCCGTACTGTGGCAATGGCGCTCACCCCTAAGAGCATCCCCCTTGATGCCCCTGTGCTGAAAACCATCAGTCGCCTGGCCATCATCATGGGAACCGAAGGAGACGGTCTCCCTCAGGACACCATCACTGCTGCCGACTATGTGGTACGCATCCCAATGTCGCACAATGTCGATTCCCTCAATGTGGCGGCTGCTGCAGCAGTGGCATTTTGGGAACTACGGCAATAAGAACTAATTTAGACATATACACATTATTTATTATTATGATGAAATACTACAAGAGAATGCTGGCTGTCATGTTTTTAATGTCTGCTCTGGCAGTATCAGCCCAGCAAAACGTGAACATGAAGTTCGGAAAACCGACAAAAGAAGAAATGGAAATGACGGTCTACAGTCCGGATCCGGATGCAGAGGCCGTAGTACTGTGCCGACTGACCGATGTGGAATATACCGTTCAAACGAGTAGTTTCCTGGTGGACTATCGCGAGAAGTGCCGCATCAAGGTGTTGAAGCCTGGCGGTACCCGATTCGCCAAGGTGGTCGTACCCTATCAGATGAATATGTCGGTAGGCAATAATATCACGGGATTGAGGACTTCGTTCATGACCATTCCGATGGATAGGGTCAGTGGCAATTCTTCTTTCCAGGAACAGGACGGCCCGATGTCAGAAGGCATCTTCGGCACAGATGGCGACGAGATGGTGGAGGATATCAAGGCTACTGCCTTCAATCAGGAAGGTGGCAAGGTGGTAAAGACATCTTTGAAGAAAAGTGATATTGTGAAGACGAAAATCGACAACCAGAACTATCTGGTGGAGTTTACCGTCCCCAACGTGAAGGTTGGTACAGTGATAGAATACGAGTACAATATCCACAGCCAACTTTTCTGGGAACTGCGTGACTGGTATGCCCAGTGCGAGATTCCCGTGGTCTATGCCAAATTGGACATGAACATCCCCAACTACCTGATATTCAACATTGAGGACCATGGTATCCAGCGCCTCACATACACCTGTACAGTCGGTAGTTTGAAGTATAAGGTAGAAAGCGACCCTCTCGCTAATCCCATGTCAGTCAATACCAACCACTATGTCTATATAGGCCGCGACCTGATAGGTATGCCGAAGGATGACTATGTGTGGAACGCCCAGGACCACTGCGCAGGCATCACTGCCGAACTGAAGCAGTATCGCCTTCGTGGTATGAATCAGTTGGACTATGCCAAGACCTGGGAGCAGATTGACGCAATGATTCTCGACTCTGACGATTTAGGCCTGCATCTGAACGACCATAGTCCGTTGGCCAACGAGTTGAAAGAATCCAAGATAGAAGAGATAGCCGACCTGCGCAAGCGTGTGATTGAAGTGTATAAACTGGTGATGAGCAAGGTCAAGTGGAACGGCAAGTATGAGTTGAGTCCTGCACCTACCTCTGAGACCCTGAAAAAGGGCGAGGGAACGAATGCGGACATCAACCTGTTGCTCATCCAGTCGCTTCACGACGCAGGCCTGAACGCTGCCCCAGTGATGCTCCGCACCCGTGACCTAGGACTGTTGCCCTATAACTTCCCGTCTATTCGTAAACTCTCGACGTTCCTTGTGGGCGTCATCATGCCATCAGGTGGTAACGTCTATCTCGACGCTTCTTCGAAGAATGCTTATCTGAACGTGCTGCCAGAGGTGATGCTGGTCGAGAGAGCCCGTCTGGTACAGAAAGGAAACAGGAGTCAATGGGTGAACCTCCAGAAACTCCAGAGGTCACAGAAGAGCACCATCATCAATGCCACACTCACTCCCGACGGTAAGTTGAGTGGAAAACAGACCACCCGATACGAAGGTCTTGATGCTGCCCAGTATCGTACAAAGGCTGGTCTCGACGAGTTTGCACCCGAAGCCACAGAGGAGGTTGAGTTCACCCTGCAGGGAACCGTCAACGATGGGAAGATATCCGTCTGCCCGTTCAAGAATCCCCCGTTGGAGAGCAACCCCTTCAACGCCTCCAAACGTCTGATGCCTGTCGAGTTCCCCTGTATCCGCACTGAGCGCATCGTCATCAACATCACCCTGCCCGAGGGTTATACGATGGAGAGTAAGCCCCAGAGCACCATCGTCTCTACCCCGGACAAGGGACTTGATGGCCGCTATGTCACCTCCGAGTCCGAAGGAAAGGCGCATGTGGAGTATCTGTTCAACGTCAACAGTCTCTCTCATTCCGAGAAGAACTATTCCGACCTGCGTCAGATATTCGAAATGTTCATAAATTACGGCAAAACACCGCTTATTTTCAAGAAGAATAGTTAAAGATGGTTAATGTGAAGACATTCGTCTATAAAAGGAGCGGTTTCAGCGATATGGCTTGAAAATAAATTTGGAGCATTCAATTATTCGCTGTAAATTTGCAACGTCAAAAGGTTAATAGATTGTTTTATAGTTTGGGGTTCGCAGTGATTGCGAGCCCTAAATTATTTTCATACGCCCCGAATTGTGTTTGGCAGTTCGCGGATTTTTTCGTCTGAATAACGAAGGAATTGGGGTCGGAGAATGAGCAGCACCGCACAGGCGTACTGAGAGATTTGTTCCCTACCTTAATTGTTCTATTCGCCTGCTCAGCAAATGCAGATAGTCGGCCTTCATGCTCTCCGGCAGGAATGATTGGCCGATGATTTTTTTCCATGCGGGGAGGCAGTCCCTCATCCGTTCTATCATCTTTTCTGCCACAGCAACAGGAATGCCGCTTTGGGTGAAGGCGGTCATGAAGGTATTACGGTCGAAGCTGCTCTTAGTGCCACCCACCGTAAAAGTCATCGCCATCTCCTCAGTGTCGGCAGGATCGGCCAACAGCACGGCCAGTAGGTCGTAAGCCGGGGCCAAGATATACTCTCCGTTGCCGCTGTCTATCAGCGAAAAGTTCTTGCAGTGCATGTCGGAATTGCCTGTCATCCAAGAGAACAGCACCACTTCCCAATAGCGCTGTACGTCCAGCATGGGTGCCGACGAGTACTTCTTAATGGTTTCTGCCAGTTGTTGGTAGGTGCCGTAGTATTTATGCTCGGTGAGGCGGTTGGTTAGTTGGCACATATCCAGCATTGATATCTTTTCGCCTTTCCGTCCACGGTCCATACGGAGAGTCAGATAGCCCAGTTCACCATCGGCCAGCCGGATGAGTGTATGACGAGCGGTGCGAATACGGGCGGCTTCTGCCATCTTCATCGTGAGGTCTTCCAATTCCGGCAGGCAGGGATACTTGCTGCTTTGCGGTTTGAAGATATACTTGCCCCAAAGGCCTACAATGGTTAATTTGGCTGGCTCGTTCTTCCCACCTCGGTTCACATCCAGCGACATTTTGGCCTGCACACCAGTTACTGACGTGCTGGTGCGGATAACCTGTCGGGCGAGTTCCGACATGTTTGCCCGCGTATACGGAAGAATT
>Ga0310696_10007721_pt1 | contig 12601 bp, 8 predicted proteins | sample AusTroGonzalo_MG_4_FD_203885 | JGI IMG/M metagenome (GOLD analysis project Ga0310696, IMG submission 203885) | Bovine rumen microbial communities from tropical cattle in Woodstock, Queensland, Australia - Gonzalo_02 (v2) (version 2) | ecosystem: Host-associated > Mammals > Digestive system >... | reverse complement strand
CGCGTGTTCCCCCGTCGCGTGGAACAACGGCAAGTCCTTCAACGGCTGTCCCTCGCGGACGCCCGGCTCGACCGACTCCGGGGCCACGGACGAAGTGAGCAAAACGTCCCACAAGCGCGGCTTGAGCTACGCGCACTGTACCTACGTGCTGGGGACTCAGGGGTCCACCGACAGGGCGGCCCGGCCCCGCAAGATCGGGGCCTTCAAAACTCCCGCGCGCTACTGGGCGTTCGTCGACAGCGAAGATTACAACGTCAATTACGGCGGCGTCGCCACGACCCGGGCCTCGAGCGGCCGGGATCTGCTCTCGTTCCGCCACAACGAATCCATGAACATCTGCCATCTGGACGGTCACGGCAGCAATCTCAAGTACAACGCCCAGTACCGCCAGACCAAGGACGTCGATCCGAACAACCCGATCCTGACACTGCTTTACCCGGAATACAGCAAAAATCCGGTGAAGGAGATCTACTGAGCGGACCGCCGTCTTGCGCCGATACCGCGGCATTAAGGGCATAAAGTTACCATAAAAGGCACGGTATTCCATTTGCATTTTTGCGGCGAGGCGGTATCTTATATCTGCGTCATTCAGGGAAATTGTCGATTTTCCCGAAAAAAAGAAAAAGGAAAAGAGTTTATGCCGAAGATCACGTTTATGGGAGCGGGCAGCACGGTTTTCGTGCGCCACATCATCGGAGACTGCATGCTGACCGATTCTCTCAAGGATTCTCACGTCGCTTTGTACGACATCAGCGCCGAGCGCCTCAAGGAGTCCGAATTCATCCTCAACGCCATGAACGAACAGCTCAACGGCGGAAAGCTCAAAATCACCACCCATCTCGGACCCCGCAACCGCAAGGCGGCGCTCCGGGGCGCGGATTTCGTCGTCAACGCCATCCAGGTCGGCGGCTACGAGCCCTCCACGGTGATCGACTTCGAGATCCCCAAGAAGTACGGCCTGCGGCAGACCATCGCGGATACGCTGGGCATCGGCGGCATCTTCCGCGCGCTGCGCACCATCCCCGTCATGCAGGATTTCGCCCGGGACATCGAGGAGGTGGCGCCCGAGGCGTGGTTCCTCAACTACACCAATCCCATGGCCATGCTCACGGGAGCCATGCTCCGGGGGACCGGGGTCAAAACCGTGGGCCTGTGCCACTCCGTCCAGGTCTGCGTGAAGTCCCTTCTGGAGAGCCTCGACATGGACGCCTCCCCCGAGCGTCTGGCCCGCATCCGGTCCCGCATCGCCGGCATCAACCACATGGCGTGGCTGCTGGAGATCACCGAGAACGGCAAGGACCTCTACCCCGAACTGCGCAAAGCCGGCGAGCGCAAGATCAAAACCTGGCTCCGGGCGAAGAAGGAAGACAAGCACCGGAACATGATCCGCGTGGCCATGATGAAGCACTTCGGCTACTACGTCACCGAGTCCAGCGAGCACAACGCCGAGTACGCTCCCTTCTGGATCAAGAAAAACTATCCCGAACTCATCGACCGCTGGAACATCCCGCTGGACGAGTATCCCCGCCGGTGCGTCCTGCAGATCGAGGGCTGGAAGAAGGAGTACGAGCAGCTCAAAAAGGATCCCACCGTCAAGCCGCAGGAGCGTTCCAGCGAGTACGGGGCGCAGATCATGAACTCGATCCTCACCGGCGAGCCCAGCCAGATCGGCGGCAACGTGCTGAACCGCGGGCTGATCCCGAACCTGCCCGCCGAAGCCGTGGTGGAAGTCCCCTGTCTGGTGGACGGTTCCGGCATCCAGGGCGCCTACGTGGGCGAACTGCCCACCCAGTGCGCGGCCATGAACATGACCAACATCAATGTCCAGCTGCTGACCATCGAGGCGGCGCTCACCCTCAACCGCGAGCGCATCTATCAGGCGGCCATGCTGGATCCCCACACCGCCGCTGAACTCTCCATCGACGACATCGTCAAGATGTGCGACGACCTCATCGAGGCCCACGGCGACATGCTGCCCAAGTACATCTGACGCTTCCCGCGTCTTGCAAAAACATCCCCCGGCGGGCATCGGCCCTGCCGGGGGAGTTTCGTATTGTCGGCGGATATTTTTCTCAGATATCGTAGACGGCGCCGTCCTCGGCGATGAGGACGGGGCTTCCCCAGGCGGCTTCGGCGCGGGCTTTGGCGCCGGCATAATCGTTGAGGATCTCCCGGCCCGAGTGGACGAACATGATCTCTTTGACGCCGAGCCTGTCGCGGCGGATCCCGGCGCAGACTTCGGAGGCCTTGTGGTGGCCGGTCTCCATCATGAGGAGATCGCAGTCTTCCAGCCAGTCGCCCATGTCGGTGTATTTCCGCACGTCGCCGGAGTAGACGATGCGCTTGCCTTCGGCGGCGATCCGGAAGCTGTAGGAGGTGAATTTGGCCGAGTCCGGCGCTTCCAGGTGGAAATTGTGCCGGGCCTCCACGGTGAGGTCCGCGTTTTCGAAGATCCTCCCCTCGGTGAAGATGTGGGGCTCGACGGCGATGTCCGCCCAGTCCAGGGCGAGCATGGCGGAGACGCCCTGCCAGATCAGACCGTCGGGGAGATAGAGGTGGATCTTTTCGGGGACGGGGGAGTTCGTCATGGCCTTGGTCTTGCGGATGTCCCAGAGGAGCGTCGGCAGGCCGCCCGTGTGGTCCCGGTGGCGGTGGGAGATGAAGACTGTGTCGACGGTCGTGAGAGGGAGTCCCCCGAGGGCGGCGGTGCGGGAGCATCCCGAACCCGCGTCGAACCAGTACGGGTGTCCGTCGATCTCGAAAACGCAGGAGGCGTGCTGGCGCGTCGGCATGGGTTCGGTCCCGGCGCAGGTGCCGAGGGTTCGGATTTTCATAGGCTCTTCCTTTCCTGATTTTCCGGCGCCTCTCCGGGCAGGAGACGGGCCGCGAGGGCCCTTCTTCCGGAGATGAAGTCCGCCGCGGCGAAGACGGTCCACCCGGCGACGCCCAGGGCCAGGAGCAGGATGAACCATTCGCCGTATCTCACGTAAAAAGTCCGCGGGGGATCGACGGGGACCGCCACGGACACGATCTCGGCCGCGGCGCACCGCAGCAGTTCCGGACGGGGGTGGCGGCCCGTGGGGTCGACGATGCGGAAGGTGCCGTCGGGATAGACGACGCCGCTGCCCCCGTTGTTGCCGCAGCGGACCATGGGCAGGCCCGTCTCCACCGCGCGCAGGACGGCGTTGGCCAGATGCTGTTCCGGTTCGCTGCTGCGGGGATACCAGGCGTCGTTGGAGAGCACGATGAACATGTTGGCCCCCCGGGCGGCGAAACGGCGCATGACGTACGAGAATACGCCTTCGTAGCAGATGGCCGTCCCGGCGCGGACCTGCGGCAGCACATTCACGGGATTGGCGTTGCGTCCCGGGGTCAGGTCCCGGCCCATGTCGATGCGCCGGATGACGAATCCGGGCAGCAGACTGCGGAAGGGGATGTACTCCCCGAAGGGGACCCGGTGCAGTTTGTCGTACTTCGCCCGGACGGCGCCCTTTTCGTCGATGAGGAGCGCGCTGTTGGTCGCACCGGCCTTCTCAGAGGGGGAGAAGGTGTCCTCCAGATCCAGCGCGCCGATGTAAAGGGGCAGGCGCCACTTCCGGCAGAGCTCCTTCACCCGGCGCTGGTACGAGGCTGTGAGACGCCCGAACTCGGAGCGCTGGAGCGTGTATTCCAGATCGTAGGCGCTGTAAAACGTCAGGGGAACGGCGCTTTCGGGCCAGATGACGATATCCGGCTTTTTCCCCTGTTCGAGGAGTTTTTCCGTGGCGTTGACGTAGGTATCCAGCGCTTCCCGGGCCCGGGCCAGCGAGGCGTGCCGCCGCTGCGAGAGGTTGCCCTGGATCAGCGCCGGGGAGAAGGTGAACGTTTTTTGCGGCGGCGGATTTTTCAGCCGGAGGAAACCGAAGGCGGCGGCGAGGAGGATGACGCCCGAGAGGGTGAGACAGACGCTCCGGCTCCGGTAGACGGCGAGAGACGCGGCGGCGGCGTTGGCCAGGGCGACGAGGAAGTTGACGCCGTAATGACCGGTGAGCACGGCGATCTGCAGCAGCACCGGGACCCGCCACAGCGTCACGGAGAAATCGTTCCACGTGAAGAGGCGGGAGCGGGTCCACTCCACGAGCACGAAGAGCGCCGCCGTTCCGGCGGAGAAGAGCAGCAGCCGCCCGAAGGGCTGAGTGTCGGCGACCTTCGTCCCTTTGCGGAGCAGCGTGTGGTCCCGCAGAAAGGGGACCGCCGCGGCAAAGACCGCCGCCCACAGCGAGACGACGGGGGCCAGAAGGAAGGGAACGGCGGGGTCGATCTCCCGCAGGAAGCGGAAGGCGAAGAGCGACCAGCCGAGACTCCAGACCCATCCCGCGGCGGCGGCGCTTTTCCATCCGGCCCGCTTCAGGTGGAGGAGCAGGGGCAGCTGGCACACGGCGGCAAGGACCGTCAGGTTGAGGGGCGGCAGGCTCGCGGCATAGAGCATCCCGCCCGCGAAACACGCGGCGAACTTCAGCGCCGTCCGGAGGCGCCGGATCCCTGCCGGGACCGGGCGGTCTTCCGGAGAAAAAATGTCATGCAGGACCATCTTTTCGAAAAAATACGTCCGGTTTTTGCCGGTATCCTCTCTGTCGAACTTGAAAAAAACATGCTTTCAGTGTAATTTACATCATCAGTCGGCGCAACGCAAGTTGAAGCCGCATAAATTTGACGATTGATTTTGACGGGTGTCTTACCATGGCGGATAACAGCGAAGAGGTCCTGCACTTTGACCACATCGTCATAGGCAGCGGACTTGCCGGACTCTCCAGCGCCCTGCACCTGGCCCGCAGCGGCCGGAGCGTGGCGGTGGTGACGAAACGGGAGATCGACGAATGCAACAGCCGTCTGGCTCAGGGCGGCGTGGCCTGCGTGATGGACGCGCTGGACACTTTCGACGAGCACGTTCAGGATACCCTGACCGCGGGCGCCGGGCTCTGCAACGAGCGGGCGGTCCGTGCCATCGTCGAGGCGGGGCCGGACGCCGTGAACGAGATCATCTCTCTGGGCGCCAAGTTCACCACCCGGGGCGATCTGGGCTACAAGGACGAGCGCGACGGCTACGACCTGGGGCGTGAGGGCGGCCACCACAAGCGGCGGATCCTCCATGCGGGCGACATCACCGGCGCCGAGCTGGAAAAAGTCATGGTGGAGGCCGTGAGCGCCCTGCCCAACGTGCGCATTTTCGAGTACCACATCGCCATCGATCTTGTGATGAGTTCCCGTCCCACCGCGTCGTCTCCGGGACGCTGTTCCGGAGCCTACGTGCTGGACATCCGCCGGGGCCGGGTCGTCACCATGCTGGCGCCCGTGACGGTCATCGCCTGCGGCGGCGTCGGCAAAGTCTATCTCTACACCAGCAATCCCGACGTGGCCTGCGGTTCCGGCGTGGCCATGGCCTACCGGGCGGGGGCGAAGATCTCCAACATGGAGTTCATCCAGTTCCATCCCACCATTTTGCATCACCCGCAGATCCGGTCGTTCCTCATCAGCGAGGCCCTGCGGGGCGAGGGGGCGGTGCTCAAGGTCAGGCCCTCCAAGAACGCCGAGCCGGTGGAGTTCATGCACAAGTATCACCCGATGAAGAGCCTCGCCCCCCGGGACGTGGTGGCCCGGGCCATCGACTCCGAGATGAAGCGCACCGGCGAGGAATGCGTGTATCTGGATATCCGTCACCTCTCCGAGGAACGGCTCAGGCTGCGGTTCCCCCACATTTTCGAAAAATGTCTCGAGGCGGGCATCAACATGGCCCATGACCTCATCCCCGTGGTCCCCGCGGCCCATTTCTCCTGCGGGGGGATCACGACGGACATCGACGGCCGTTCCAGCATCGTCGGGCTTTACGCCGTGGGCGAGTCGGCCTGCACGGGGCTCCACGGCGCCAACCGGCTGGCCAGCAACAGTCTGCTGGAGGCCATGGTGGTGCCCCGGTTCCTGGCCCGCGAGGTGGAGCGCTCCTTCGAAGACCTCAGCCGGAGCCGCCCCGGTGAGCACACCGGCATGCACTGGTCCAACGGCAACGCCACCGATTCCGACGAACTGGTGGTGATCTCCCACAACTGGGAGGAGATCCGCCGCTTCATGTGGGACTACGTCGGCATCTACCGCACCAACAAGCGGCTCGAACGCGCCGAAAACCGCATTCGTCTGATCCAGAAGGAGATCGACAAATATTACCGGGATTTCATCGTCACGGCCGACCTCATCGAACTGCGCAACATCGCGACGGTGGCCGAGCTCATCATCAGTTGTTCGCTCCTGCGTCACGAGAGCCGCGGACTGCACTACAACGCGGACTATCCGGAGCCGGATCCGGCCCTGGCCTGCGTCGACACGGTGATCTCGAAAAAACTCGGCAGGTGACGATGAAAAAAGAGCTTCCCGTCTCCGCCAACGCCAAAAACGTCGTTTCCCGGCTCCAGGAAGCGGGGTACGAGACCTACATCGTGGGCGGGGCCATCCGCGACATGCTCATGGGGCGGACCCCAAAGGATTTCGACATCTCCACCGCCGCCACGCCGGAGGAGATCCGTCAGGTGTTCGGCCGCCGCTCGGCCCGGATCATCGGCAAGCGGTTCCGGCTGGCCCACGTCTACTGCGGCGGGGAGCTTTTCGAGGTGGCGACTTTCCGCCGCGCGCCCGGAAAAAACGACCAGACCTCCGGCGAGGAGGGGAACCTCATCGTGTCGGACAACGTGTTCGGCACCAGCTTCGAGGACGCCGCCCGGCGGGATTTCACCGTCAACGCCCTCTTCTACGATCCCGGCAAGCGGGAGATCAAGGATTTCACGGGGCAGGGGCTGGGCGACATCGAGCGGGGGATCGTCCGGGCCATCGGCGACCCGGGACTGCGCTTCGAAGAGGATCCCGTGCGCCTGCTCCGGGCCCTGAAGCTGGTGGGGCAGTACGATTTTTCCCTCGACAGCGCGACGGAGAACGCGCTTTTTTCCAAACTGCCGCTGTTCGAGCTGGCCAGTCCCAGCCGCCGGGCGCTGGAGCTTGAGAAGATCCTCCAGTCCGGTTACGGCGACCGCCAGCTGGAGGCTTTTCACGATTACGGACTTTTGAGCCTCTTCCTTCCCCGCCTCGACCAGGTCTGGGAAAAGGAGACGGGCCGCCGGGCCATGTCGCTTCTCTTCGAACGCAACTGCCGCATGGAGGAGGGATTTTTCCGCAACAGCCTGTCTCTGGCCGTCGCGGTGATCGCCCTGCCTTTCGTCGAAGCGGCGCTGGGGCGTGCCGCCGGGACGCTGTGGAGTCCGGGCGACGGAGCCGACGAGACGGTCGAACAGATCGTCGGCACGCTTTTCCAGCCCCAGAACCTGATGGTCCGTGTGCGGGAGGCCGCCTGCCGGATCCTCGCTCTTCTGCCGCTGATGGAGATGCGCGACAGCCGGATGGAACGGCGCATCTTTTCCAGCCGGAGCTACGGCCACGCCCGGGAGCTGGCGTTCATCCTCGCCGCCGTGGATAAAAAAGATCCCGGCGAGCTCGAGCGCCTGTGGCCGGAAGTCCCGCCCGAGCGCGGTCCCCGGAACCGAAGATCACGCGGGCGGCGGTCAAGATGAACATGGGGGCGGCGGTCACACTTGCGGCGGCGCTGACGGGCGCCGCGGTCTCGCAGGCCGGGCCGGTCCCGAACCGGCCGCCCGTCCGGGAGTTCCGGGGCGTATGGGTCGCCACGGTGGGCAACATCGACTTTCCCCGCTGCGCCTCGGCGCAGCTCTTCAAAAAGAATTTCAGCGAACTTGCGGCGCGTCTCGCCCGGAAGGGCTGTACCGCGGTGATCTTTCAGGTGCGGCCCAACTGCGACGCCTTTTACCCCAGCTCCCACGCGCCCTGGTCGACGTGGCTGGCGGGCAAGGAGGGAAGGGGATTTCCCGGGTTCGATCCTTTGGCCTACATGATCTCCGAGACCCGGCGGCAGGGGATGGAGTTCCACGCGTGGTTCAATCCCTACCGGGTGGTCCGCCTGACGAAGCTTCCGAAGGAGGGCTGTCTCGCCCGGCTGGCCCCGGGCAATTTCGCCCGGAAGAATCCCGGCTGCGTTCTGGCCGTGCCGCAGGCGCCGGGGGCGGCCGCCCTCATGCTCGACCCCGGGGAGCCCGCGGTGACGCGGCATATCGTTGCCGTCGTTTCCGAGGTCGCCTCGCGCTACCGTCCCGACGCCATCCACTTCGACGACTACTTCTACCCCTACGACGGCGAAACGATCCCGGACGGGGAGAGCTTCCGCCGGAACAATCCCCGGGGGCTCTCCCTCGCGGACTGGCGGCGGAACAACGTCGACCGGATGATATCCGCCGTCCGGCAGGCGCTGGACCGGATCAACGCGGGGAAGGAGCGCAAGGTGAAATTCGGTGTGAGCCCCTTCGGCATCTGGTGCAACCGCAGTCCGGCCTGTCCGGCGGGGTCGCTGACCGGCGGCAAGGAGTCCTACTCGACGCTCTACGCCGACAGCCGGCTGTGGGTCAAAAAGCGCTGGGTCGATTACATCGCGCCCCAGATCTACTGGAACCGGGCGCACAAAAAGGCGCCTTTCACCGTCCTCCTCGACTGGTGGTGCACCGTGGTGCGGGGGACGGGGGTGAGACTTTACATCGGTCACGCGCTGTACCAGTGCGGCAAGCCCGGGTGGGGGCCGGACGAACTGGCTTCGCAGCTGCGTCTGGTCCGTTCCCGTCCCGAGGCCTCCGGATCGGTGCTGTTTTCGAGCCATTATCTGGTCGCGCCGCCCGACGCTGCGGTGCGCCGCGCCGTTTCGGGCGTCTGGACGTCCGGGGAGTGATTTTTCCCGCCCCGCGCGCTTGAAAAAAGCCGCCGGGCGATGTATCTTTTGAAAAGAAGACCGGGAGCGTCTTTTTTTGTCAACGGGGGAGCGTGTCATGGACTGGAGATCGGCGCGTTGGATCTGGCTGGACGGCGATGACGGCATCGGCGTCCGGCATGTGCTTTTCCAGCGGGATTTCCGGCTGGAGGAACCGCCGGAGCAGGCGGTCCTCGCCGTGACGGCTTCCACCTCTTTCCGCCTGAGGATCAACGGCCAGTGGAGCGCCGACGGTCCCGGCCGCTCCTGGCCGGAGCATTATTCCTGCGAGATGATGGAGTGCTCCCATCTGCTGCGGCGGGGTCTGAACCGTCTGGAAGCGGAAGTTTTTTACGCGGGATCCGGTCCCCGGGGCGGTTTCCTCGCTTCTCTCCAAATGACGGATCCTTCCGGGAGCGGGGACGCCGTCGTGACCGATGAGACCTGGCTGGCCGCCCTGGTCCGGCGGGCCGATGCGCCCGAGACGGCGGAGTTTTTCGACGCCTCGTCGCCCGCCCCGGTCTTTGCCGCCGCGGCGGTGATCTGCGGCGCGGAAGAGGGGCCCTGGCGCGACATCGGGCCGCGGACGACCCCGCCGCTCTCCCGCCGCGAAGCCCTCATCCGCCGGGTGACGGAGTCCTATCTCGTCGAACGGCAGCAGGGAAATACCGTCGCGCCGATCCGCCGGATCGGTCCCCTCCCGCCGGGAACGGTGTCCGGCGTCCAGTCTCTGATCTACCCCGACGACCGCTGCGCCGTCATCCGGCCTGCGGAGGGGGGCGACATCGAACTGTGCTGCGATCTGGGCGCGCCCGACGCGGGGTACTGGAATGTCGTCCTCCGCGCCCCCGGCGGCACGGTCGTCGACATGACCTGCGATGAAGAGCCTGCGGTCCGCTGCGTCTGCCGCGGCGGCTGGAACCGTTTCACCAGCCGGATCCGGCGGTGCGGCCGGGTCCTGCGGCTGGTCCTGCGGCGGATGACGGGGGAGGTCAGGATCCAGTCCGTGCGGCTGGTGGAGTCCACCTATCCCGTGGTCTCCTGCGGGGAGTTCCGCTGTTCCGACGGCGTGCTGACCGCCCTCTACGACGACGGGCTGCGCGCCCTCAAGCTCGGCATGGCGGACACGTTCACCGACTTTTCCTTCGGCGGAGAGCATTTCCGGGTCGCCGATCTGCGGAACAAGATCCTCGCCGCCCTCTCCGTCTGCGGCGCGCCCGATCTGGCGGAGCACAGTCTCCGTTTCGCGGGCGAGTGTCTGACCCGCCCCCCGGAGGGCACCGATACCTTTCCCCCCGGCCCGGAGGGCGCTTCCTTCGCGGCGGCGTTCCTGTGGGTCCTGACGTTCCGCGATCTGCTGCGGGAGTGCGGGGATTCCGACTTCCTGCGGGCCGAGTACCCCCGGATCCTGCGGGTCCTGGAGGCGGCGGTCCGGAAGATCGACGGCGGGAGCGGACTTCTGAGGGAGCCTTCCCGCCCCGTCCTGCTCCGCGATACGCTGCTCTTCAAAGGGGCGCTGGATGCGGCCTGCGAACTGGCGGAGCCCGCGGGGGCTCCTCCGGAGACGGCCGGACGGCTCCGCGCCGCGGCCGAAGGGCTCTCCGCCGCCGCCAACCGGTTGTGGGACGAACGCCGTCTGGCCTACCGCGACGGTCTGGATCCCGAGGGACGGCCTCTGGAAAAATACGGCGTGACGACCGGCATGCTGGCCCTGCTTTTCGACGTCGTCCCGGAAAAGTGGCGGGTTTCCGCCGGGGTCAATACGGTCTCGCCCCGGGAGGGGATCGACGGGACCATCGAGCCCTGTCTCTGCGGGGCGTGGTTCGACACGCTGGAGTCTCTGGAGATGTTCGAGCCGCTCATGGAAAAACTGCGCCGGGGCGGGGCTTCGGGGTGTCCGCCGGAACTGCCGCTTTTCGCGCTGCCCCGGACCGTTCTGGGACTGCGCGCAAGGGAGGGGGGGCGCAAGTTCGACGTCAGCCCCTTCGTCCGTTCCCTCGACTGGGCCTCCGGGGTCCGGTGGACGCCCTGCGGTCCGGTCCGTCTCAGGTGGTGCAGGGAAGGGGCGAGAAACATCGAGATCGCCGTGTCCGTGCCTCCCGGCGTGGAGGCTTCCTGCGTCGAAAACGCCTCGATGAGGGACTTCGACGTCCGTTTCAGAACCATTCAGTCCGCGGAGATGTGACATCATGTTTACGGGAGCATTCTGGCCCGCTCTTTTCGCCCTCGCGGCCGTGACGCTGGCCATGCTGGTGCTGATCGACTTCGGCTTGTACGTCGCCTCCCGCTACCGGGAGCGGTATCTTCAGGAGGCCAAGACCGAGCTGGACGACGTGCTGATCCAGATGCCTCCGGGGCGGGTCCTCGACCTCTCCATCGCCTCGGCGGCGACGGGGGGGATCATCACCGTCGTCTTCATGGCGCTCCAGCTCGACTCCTTCTCGTGGCAGTGGGGCGTGCCCGCGGCGCTGGCGATCTCGGCGGCGCTCTTCCCCGTGCCCCGGCTGGTCCTGAAATACATCCGCCGCCGCCGGCTCGACAAGTTCAACTTTCAGCTGGAAGACGCCCTCGGCATGATGTCCGGCGCGCTCAAGGCCGGATTCAGCATCAATCAGGCGCTGGAGGAGGTGTCCGACTGCGATCTGCACCCGGTCTCCATCGAGTTCCGGCTTCTGGTCCAGGAGCTCCGGCTGGGCGTTCCCCTGGATCAGGCTCTCGAAAACATGAGCCGCCGCCTGACTTCCGACGATTTCGATCTCGTCGTCACGGCGATCATCACCGCCCGCCAGACCGGCGGCGAACTCACCGGGACCCTGGAACGGGTGGCCATGCTCATCCGCGAGCGTGTCCGCATCAGCCAGAAGGTCCGGGCCCTCACCGCCATGGGACGGCTCCAGGCCGCGATGATCGGGGCCATGCCCTTCGTCCTGATGGTCGGACTTTACTACATCAGTCCCCGGATGATGTCCGCTTTTTTCCACAGCGCCCTGGGGATCGTCGCCGTCGTCGCCGTCGTCGTGCTGGTCACCTGCGGCTTTCTCGCCATACGCAAGATCACGAACATAGAGGTGTAGCATGCCCGTCCTCTCACTGGTGGCCGCGCTGTGCGCGGGGATCTCCTGCGGATGCGTCGTCTGCTTCCTCGGACGGCGCATTTCGGAGGTCGGCGTGGAAAAAAAGCGGGATTTCGGCGAGAAGCGGGTCCCCCTCGTCTTCCGGCTCGTGCTGCCCTTTTCCGGCATCACCCGGCGGATCGCCTCGTCCTCGGGGACGGCTCTGTGGCGGAAGTCCGAACAGGTCCGGCTGAACATGGCCGGCTACGCCGACGTCTTCACTCCCGAGGACTTCATCGGCATCAGGATCCTTTTCGCCGGCATCGCGCTCGTTCTGCTGTTCCTCGGCGCGCTTTCCGGGCGGATCATGATCCCCTTTCTGATGGGGGTGCTGATCGCCGTCTATCCGGGCGTCTGGATGTCGTCCACCATCAAGGCCCGGCAGCTCTCCATCATGAAGGCGCTGCCGAATCTGCTGGATCTGCTGACGCTGTCGGTGGAGTCCGGGAGAGATCTGCTCTCCAGTCTCCGGGACATCCTCGTCCGGCGGCGTCCGGACGCCCTGGGGGAGGAATTGATGCTGGCTTTCCGCGAGATCCAGCTGGGACGCAAGCGCAGCGACGCCCTGCGGGCCATGGCCGAACGGGTGCGGCAGATCGACCTCACCGCGACGGTCAACGCCATCTGTCAGGCGGACGAACTGGGCGTCAGCATCGGTCAG
>Ga0310696_10007720_pt1 | contig 12601 bp, 11 predicted proteins | sample AusTroGonzalo_MG_4_FD_203885 | JGI IMG/M metagenome (GOLD analysis project Ga0310696, IMG submission 203885) | Bovine rumen microbial communities from tropical cattle in Woodstock, Queensland, Australia - Gonzalo_02 (v2) (version 2) | ecosystem: Host-associated > Mammals > Digestive system >... | reverse complement strand
CTTGTGGTGGCGCTGAAGGTGGCCGACGGCTCCGAAGTCTGGACGGCCAAGTCCAACGGCGACACGCTCGCCTACGTGACCCCGGCCATCGTCCGCGACCAGCTGATCGTGATGACCGGCAAGAAAGTCAACGGCGTCAGCCTCAAGGACGGCACCGTCATGTGGGAAGACAATTACGCTCAGACCATGGGCCTCGGCGGAGGCATGGGCGGCGGCGTGAACTGCAATGCCCCGACCGTCGACGGCGACCGCTTCCTGGTCTCCGCCGGTTACGACGGCGGCGGCGTGGTGTACGAGCTGAACAAGGACGGCAAGGGCGTCACGGTCATCTGGAAGAACAAGGCCCTGGACCCGCACCACGACTGCGCCGTGCTCGTGAACGGCAAGCTCTATACCTCGAACTGGACCAGCAACAACAGCGGCAATTGGCTGTGCGTGGACTGGGAAACCGGCGAGACCATCTATGAGACCCCGTGGGACCGCAATGGAAAGGGCAGCGCGATCTACGCCGACGGACTGATCTACATGTATGCGGAGAACAGCGGCAGGCTGGCCATCGCCAAGCCCTCCGAGAAGCTCGACATCGTGAGCAGCTTCCAGATCAACTACGGCAACAAGGAGCACTGGGCGCATCCCGTGATCTGCGACGGCGTGCTGTATCTCCGCCACGGCGACACCCTCGGAGCGTTCGACATCAAGGCGAAGTGATCCCCCGGCGTCCGCGCCGTTCCGGCAGGGACCGATCCCGTGGATGATTGCGCCCCGGGCCGCCCTGCCGGGTCTCTCCCTTTTCCTGTCCGTGCGCCGGGCACGTTCACGCGATCGCACCGTGTCCCCGCGCAACCCCTCGTTTTCAACCCCGTCTTACACGCGCGCACGTGTGCGGCCTCGAACCGAACAGAACCGAAACAACTTTTTCCCCGCAAGGAACCGACCATGACCGGCGAAACCCCGAAACAACCCAGGAAACTCGTCATCTGCGCCTGCCGTCTGTATCATAAAATCCCCCCGGCCGTGTTCGACGAGGCCGTGAAGGCCGCCGCGTCCGAAGGCGTGCCGTGCGAAATCGTACCCGACCTCTGCCGCGAGGCGGTTTCGGACGGGAACCCCTGCGACGGCGCGCTGGTGCTCGCCTGTCAGACCCGCGCGGTCCGGGCGATGTTCGGCGCGGATACGGACTGCGTCGACGCGCGGAAGGTTTCGCCGGAGGCCGTCCGGGAGGCCGTTCACGCGCTTGCAGTGCCGCCGGACTGGGTGCCGTGGTTCCCGGTCATTGACGAAACGCGCTGCGTGAACTGCGGCAAATGCGCCGATTTCTGCATGTTCGGCGTGTACGAGAAAGTCGACGGGCATTTCCGCGTGGTGCATCCCGCCGCCTGCAAGACCGACTGCCCCGCCTGCGCCCGCATCTGCCCCGCGAACGCCATCCTCTTCCCGAAGTCCAAAGAGGAGCGCCTGAACGGCGCCCTGGACGAACCCGTCAAGCCGTCTCCCGACGACCAGACATCGTTCCGGGAGCGTCTGGAGTACCGGAAGAAAGTGCGGCTGTTCCGCGACAAATGAGGTAACGCTCCGATGAACCCATCCGCCATCACACGCATCCTGACGGGCTGTTCGTGGCGCGCGCAGCGGCATCTGCTGCGGTTCGCCTGGGACGGACACCGGACCGTGCGTGCGTTCGAACGGCGGATGAAGCGCGGCGAACCGTTCTTCCCGGCGTTCCTGATGCTTTCGATCACGAACCGGTGCAACCTGAAATGCCGCGGCTGCTGGGTCTCGCAGACGACTCCGCCGCGCATGCTTACCCTGAAGCAGATGCAGGGGATCGTCGACACCGCCGCAAAATACAAATCGCGCTTCTTCGGCGTCCTCGGCGGCGAACCGCTGTTCCACCCCGACCTGATGGCGCTCTTCCGCAACAATCCAGGGGCGTATTTCCAGCTGTACACGAACGGCACCATGCTGGACGACAAGATCGCCGGCGAGCTTGCGAAACTCGGCAACGTGACGCCGCTCGTGAGCATCGAGGGCCTGGAGACCGAATCGCGCCGCAGGCGCGGCCGCGACGACGTCTTCGCGCGGTCGATGGCCGGGCTGGAATCGGTTATCAAGGCAGGGCTCTTCACCGGGGTGACCGCGAGCATCAACAGGAAAAACTTCGACGAGCTCGTGAGCCGCGAGTACCTCGACTTCCTGGTCAAAAAGGGCGTGCACTACATCTGGTATTTCATCTACCGTCCGTGCGGGGGCGATCCCGAATACGAAAACGCCCTCGACCGCGACCACGTGCTCGCGCTCCGGCGGTTCCTGGTGGAACAGCGCCGCACGGCGAAGATCCTGATCCTGGACGCCTACTGGGACGCCGACGGACGCGCTCTCTGCCCCGGGGCCATGGGGCTGTCGCACCACATCGCGCCGAACGGAGCGGTGGAATTCTGCCCGATCATGCAGGCAGCCGGGGGACGCCTGAACGAGGACGCGTCCAACCTCGAGGACATCTTCCAGCGGGAGACGCTGCTGGCCGGGCTTCGGAAGTTCAGCGCGGGGCAGGGGCGCGACTGCATGGTCCTGAAGTCGCCGCACGAGCTCTGCGACTGCCTGAAAACGAACGGCGCGCAGGATTCCTCCGGGCGCGACGGGTTCTTCCGCGAGCTCGCCGAACGTCCCCCGATGTCCTGCCACGACATGCCCGGATGCGAGATCCCCGAACGCTCCATGGCCTACCGGTTCGGCAAACGCAACTACTTCTTCGGATTCGGAGCCTACGGATGAGCGAGCTGAAACAGACTGTCCCGCAGGACGCCGGGATCCGCGGGAGCATCCGTCAGGGCGCGGAGGCTTACGTGCGCTCGAACGGACTGAACCCGCCGTTGAGCCTGGGGCTCCTGACCCGGCATGCGGAAACACTTCTTACTTCGCTCGAGCTGAACGGACGCGGGTTCGACCATTACGCGATGATCGAGCTCAACAACGCGCTCTGGGCGACGTATTTCCCCCGCATCGCGCGGAAACAGCGGCTCCTGCTGCTGCCGTTCTGCCTGCGCAAACAGCCCGAATGTCCCGCCGACCATGACGACCTGGGGCTGATCTGCCGGGGCTGCGGCCGGTGCAATATCCCGAACCTCTCCGCCGAGGCCGACGCGCTCGACATGCCCGTGCTGGTCGCGGAATCGAGCTCCGCCGTTGCCGACTGGGTGGAACGGGGCGATATTCAGGCGGTCGTCGGCGTTTCCTGCCTCGATTCGCTCGAGAAATCGTTCCCGGCGATGCTGCGTTCCGCCGTGCCCGGCTACGCCGTCCCTCTGCTGCGCGACGGCTGCAAAGACACCGCGTTCGACCCCGGCGACCTCGCGCGCGCCCTGGCGCTGCCTCAGGGCGACGAACTTGACGAATTCTCCTATCCCGCGGTCAGACGGCGCATCGAAGCGCTGTTCACGCCGTCGGGCGTTTCCGCTTATCTGCCGGAGAATCCGCTCCGGGAGGAGGCCGTCCGCGCCCTCTGCGCCCACGGCAAGCATTACCGCCCGAAGATCGCGGCCGGCTGCCTCGCCGCCCTCGCGGCATCCTCGCACGATCTGCCGGACTACCTGGAACCCGTCGCGCTCGCCGTGGAGTGTTTCCACAAGGCGTCGCTGATCCACGACGATATCGAGGACGACGACGCGGAGCGTTACGGCGAACCCGCCTGCCACGTCCGCCTCGGACTTGCCCCGGCGCTGAACCTGGGCGACTACCTGATCGGTCTCGGCTACCGGCTCTTCTGCCACGGATCCGTGCCGCACGAAATGCGCGCCGCGCTCTGCGAGGAGGCCGCGCAGGCCCACTGCGAACTCTCGCTCGGGCAGGCGCGCGAATTCGACGCGCTTCGCGATCCGGCGCCCGGCGTGGAGGAATGCCTGGAGATCCACCGCCTGAAGACCGCGCCGGCGTTCCGCGTGGCGCTCTTCGCCGGTGCGATCGCGGCCGGGCGTTTCCCCGAATTCCGCGATCGTTTCCACGCGTTCGCCTCCAAGCTCGGCGTGGCCTACCAGCTCCGCGACGACCTCGAGGACGAATGCGAGAACCCGGCGTCGGCGGTCGACGTGCTGATGCGGTCGAATTCGTGGGGCCGCGAGCAGGCGCGTGCGGAAACGGTCCGCATGTATCAGGGCCTGCGTGACGAGATTTACGAACTGCTCGAAGCCGTCGCCGACGTCCCGCTGAAGATATTCCTGTACCGCCTGGCCGGAAAGGTGCTGAACGATGTTTGACCTTGACTTCCTGAAGACGTGTTCCGCCGGGTTCGCCCGGATGGCCGACGAGGCGCAGGACGCGCTCCGGGGGACCGTCGCTGTCATGCAGCTGCCCGACGGGCTCTTCCCCGACCGGAGCGGACGCGGCGACGTGTACTACACGCTCTTCGGCCTGTGCCTGGCCGACGTCTCCGGCGCGAAGATCGACCGGGACGCCTGCGGAAAGACGCTCGCCGGAATGAATCCTCCCGACCTCGTTCACCGGGCGACTCTCGCGCACAGCCGGAACCTCCTGAAACTGATGGCGCTGCCCCGCGCCGTGCGGAATCTGCCGATGCCGGCACCCGAACTCGATTTCCCCGATCTGCCGGACGCGGCCTTCCCGCAGGGCGACCGTTATTCGCCGTATTCGTGTTTCCTGCGGAACGACGCCTCCGCCGACCTCGCGCCGTACCGTCTGCCGGACGGGCTGTATTCGAACCTGAAAGGCGCGTCGGAATACGGCGTCGCGGCGACCGCGGCGGCGCTCTGCCTGCATCCCGACGAAACGACCGCGACGGCCCTGGCCGCCCTTCAGAACCCAGACGGGACGTTCCCCGGCGGCGATCTGCTGTCGACCGCCGTTTCCCTGTATGCGCTCCGCCGGGCCGGACATGCCGCAACCTGCGACGTGCGCGATTTCCTGAGCGGGTGTTTCCGTGCGGACGGACTCTTCGGCGCGGTCCCCGGCGATCCCGCCGGCGATCTGGAATACACTGTTTACGGCCTGCTGGCCATGGGGGCGACGGCATGACGGACGCGCTGAAACGATTCATCCTGTCGCACCGCCGCGAGGACGGCTACTTCGAAGGGCGTCTTTCGAGCTCGGCCGTGTCGACCGCGGTCGCCTGCGTGGCGCTGGAACTTTCCGGCGGGCACGACGACGCCGTCGAGGCGGGCCGCGCGTGGCTGCTGGAACATCAGAACTCCGACGGCCTCTACGGCGATTCCCCGGAGTCGCCCGCGAATCTGACCGCGACGTTCCTCGCATTCGCGGCGTTGCGGCAGACGCATGCCGATGCCGTGCGCGAGGCGGAAGCATACCTCAACAAAACGTTCGGCGGTCTGACGTTCGAGGCAGTCAAAGCGGGACTGCTGAAGGAATACGGCCGCGACCTTACGTTCTCCGTGCCGCTGCTCGCGCTCGCGACCGCCTCTGGATTCTTCCCGGACGCCGCGGAAGCCTGGCGGCGCATGCCCAATTTCCCGTTCGAGGCGGCCGTCCTGCCCGAATCGTGGTTCAAGTACCTGAATCTCCCGGTCGTGAGCTATGCGATCCCGGCGCTCATCTGCGTGGGCTTGGCCCAGCTCAGACACCGCCCGAACAGGCTTCGCACGCTCGCCGTGAAAAAAGCGCTCCGCGTGCTGGTCGAGAAACAGCCCCAAGACGGCGGATTCCTGGAGGCCGCGCCCCTGACCGGGTTCTGCGTGATCTGCCTCTGCGCGGCCGGCCTGCGCGAACACCCCGCCGCGAAACGCGCGGTCCGATTCCTGCTGGAGACGCAGCGGGCGGACGGCTCGTGGCCGATCGACCGCGATCTGCGCCTGTGGACGACCTCGCTGGCGCTCGACGCGCTCGCGCCCTCGCTGACGGACGAGGAGAAGGCGTTCTACCGCGAACGCCTGCTCGCCGCGCAGACGAAATCGGTGCATCCGTTCACGCGTTCCGCCCCGGGCGGCTGGGCCTGGACCACGTATTCCGGCGGCGTGCCGGACGCGGACGACACCTCGGGGGCGCTGATCGCGCTTCACGGCCTCGGCGAGACCGCTTCGCCGTCCGTCCGCAAGGGCATCGAATGGCTCCTGAATCTCCAGAATTCCGACGGCGGCATCCCGACGTTCTGCAAAGGCTGGGGCAAACTCCCGTTCGACCGCAGCTGCCCGGATATTTCGGCGCACGCGTACAAAGCATTCACGCTGTACGAAAACGCCCTCCCGGACGCGCTCGGACGCCGCGTGGCCCGCGCGAAACGGCGCATCGAGCGATATCTTCAGAACGTTCAGCGTCCCGACGGATCGTTCGTCCCGCTCTGGTTCGGCGACCAGACGAATCCGACGAAGGAGGCTCCGGCGTACGGCAGTGCGGTCGTGCTGAGCCATCTCGACGGCACCGATCTGCCGTTCCTGGAGAAGGCCCGCGCATATCTGCGTTCGGCCCGTGGCGCGGACGGCCAGTGGGGCACGGTCTGCGTGTCGGCGCGTTGTGCGGCCGCGCTCAAGCTCAACGGCGCGTTTCTGAAACCGTATGCGGACCGCCCCGAAACGCTCCCCGCCGAGCCCATCGGGCTGTATTTCGCGCATCTGTGGTACAGCGAGGAGCTGTACGGACCCATTTTCCTGGCGAAGGCGGTGAACGAATGATGGCCCGTATCGCCAATTTCCTGCTGAAAGTCTTCGCCGTGGCGGTCGCATGCCTCGGCCTGTGGCATTATCTCACGTTCACCACGCCCCGGCGGATCGACTACGCCGAGCCCGTCCGGGACAAATCGGAGAACCGCGTGGTGAAGAAGATGACCACGCAGATCGGGGCGGATTTCACCAAGTTCGATACGGACGTCGCTGTCGGCGATTTCACCCCGGCGTGGCCGTGTTTCCGGGGCTCCGCGCGCGACAATCGGGTCCGCGACGACGTCGCGCTGACCAAGACCTGGGACGAAGCCGGCCCGAAAGTCCTGTGGCGGCAGCCGCTCGGCGAGGGGTATTCCGGCGCGATCATCGCGGAGGGGCGCGTGTATGTGCTGGACTACGTCGAGGAGGATTCGTCGGACGCGCTGCGCTGTTTCGAGCTTTTCACCGGCACGGAACTCTGGCGGCGCGGCTACAAAAACCCGATCCGGCGCAACCACGGCAAATCGCGTACGATCCCGGCGTATTCGGACGGCGTGGTCGTCACGCTCGGCCCGGCGGCGCACGTGATGGCCGTGGACGCGATTTCCGGCGACCTGCTCTGGACGCGCGACCTGGTGGAGGCATACGGCGCGGAGATCCCGCAGTGGTACGCCGGTCAGTGTCCGCTCATCGAGGACGGCCGCGTGATCCTGGGCGTGGGCGGGGAGAAAGTCCTCGCGACCGCGCTTGATCTGAGGTCCGGCGAGACCGTCTGGGAGACCCAGAACGACCACGGTTTGAAGATGTCCCACGCCTCGGTCCTGTCGACCGAACTCCTCGGCGTGAAGCAGTACGTCTACGCCGGGATCGGCGGCATCGCCGCCTGCGACACGGAGGGAAACCCGCTGTGGACCTGCACGAAATGGAAGCCCGCGGTGTGGGCTCCGACCCCGGTGGCGATCTCCGATCGCAAGCTCTTCCTGACCGCCGGATACGGGGCGGGTTCCGCCGTTCTCGCAGTCACGAAGGACGGCGAATCGTTTGCCGCTTCCATCGAGCGCGAATGGAAGCCCACGCAGGGGCCGGCCTCCGAACAGCAGACCCCGATCCTGCTCGACGGCACGCTCTTCGCGATCCAGCCGAAGGACGCCGGGGGACTCCGGGCGGAATTCATCGCCGCCGACGCCGACAGCCTGCCCGCCATCAAAGCCGAGAGCGGCAAGGACGCGCGGTTCGGGCTGGGGCCGTATCTCTACGCCGACGGGGCGTTTTGGATCCTGGACGATGAGGGCGTGCTCTCCGTGTACGAATATGACGGGACCGGGTTCGACCGGCTCGCTTCGCATAAGATCCTGCCGGGCACGGACTCCTGGGGTCCGATCGCGTTCGCCGGCGGGCTGATGATCCTGAGGGACAGCACCTCGATGGTGTGTCTCGACCTGCGGAAAGAGGTGCAACCATGAAGATGACGCGACGTGAATTTCTGATCTGGCTGGGCGGGACGTTCTGCCTCGGTCTGCTCGGCTGGCTGGTGGAACGCAAACTCCAGACGCCCCCGGCACCCGTCCCCGAAACGCCGTTCGCTCCGCCGGAGTTCGCCGTGCGGCCGAACCACGCCTTGAACGGGATGAGTTTTCAGGTGGACCGGGCGAAACGAACCGTTTTCGCCGCGCTCGAGTCCGACGGCTCCCGGGTGTGGGAATCGCAGGGCGAGGACAAATTCATCATCCCCGGGGCGGCGTTCCCGCTGGACCTGACCGCGGAGGGCGAACTCTGGGCCGCGAACGTCGGCCGCAAGCGGCTGGAACAGCTTGACCCCGCGACGGGGCGTTTCATCGCCTCGTGGGAGCCCGCGGAAGCGTTCGGCGGCTGCTGCAATCCCGTGCGGTTCGCGGTGCTGCCGGGCGGCCGGATCGTGACGATGGAGAAGGGCGTGCGCCGGGCGTGCGTCTATCAGCCGTCTGGCGCGCTCGAACGCGTCGTTACGGACGAGCTCTCCGCCTCCGAATTCAACTACTTCCTCGGGCGCGACGCGGACGGCGCGGTCCATCTGTACGACTCCGGCACGAAACGGCACTGGGAGGTCTCATGAATACGCGATCGAATCCGAAACTCTCCGAATCCATGACCCGGCGCGAGTTCATCGCCTGGGGAGCCCGGTTCCTGCTGCTGGGCGGACTCTTCGCGCTCGTGTTCCGGCACGGTTCCTCGCGACGGAAAACGCAGGACGTCTGCACCGACCCGAGGGGCTACTGCCGGACGTGCGCCGCGCTCGATTACTGCGGACACCCGACGGCGCGTTCGTTCAAGGCCGCCATCGGGCGCGAGGAGACGGATTCATGACCAGGCGCGACCTCATCCGCACGGGGCTGCTGGCCCTGATCCTGGCGCCCTTCGCGTCGCTCTTCCGCAGGCGCGGCGAGACCGGCACGGGCTATTTCTGGCAGATCGACCCGGACAAGTGCATCCAGTGCGGCAAATGCGAGACCGACTGCATCTTGCCCCAGTCGGCCGTGAAATGCGTCCACCAGTACGCGTCCTGCGGCTACTGCCTCTTCTGCAGCGGCTACTACCAGGACAGGCGGGTCGAGTTCAACACCGCCGGCGAAAACATGCGCTGTCCGACCGACGCCATCGTCCGCACCTACGTTGAGGATCCGTATTTCGAGTACAAGATCGACGAGGAGAAGTGCATCGGCTGCGGCAAGTGCGTGAAGGGCTGCCTGGCGTTCGGCAACGGTTCGCTCTTCCTCCAGGTCCGGCGCGACCTGTGCCGGAACTGCAATGAATGCCGGATCGCGAAAGCCTGCCCCGCGAACGCCTTCGTGCGGGTCCCGGCGGAAAAACCGTACATCTACCGCAAGCCGCCGGAGGTGAAGTCATGACCCGCCTGCCGCTCATTTTCGCCGCCCAGGCCAGATTCCCGGCTCCCGAGTTCGAATCCTACACGCTCCCGCCGATGTCTCTGGAGGAGCTGGCCGCCGACAACGTGTTGTGGCGCGTGCTGGTCCTGTGCGTGTTTTTAGTCGCCGGAGCCGTATGCTTCTACAAATGGCGTTCGCGCCGCGCCATGCTGGCGTATTCGCTCGCCGGTCTCGCGGTCTTCGGATTCCTCTTCGCCTCCTGTCCGTGCCCGGTCGGCATGTTCCAGAACATCGCCGAAGGGATCGCGAAGGGTTCGTACATTCCGCCAGGCGTTCTGCTGCTCTTCGCGATCCCCCTGGCCGCTTCGCTCTTCGTGGGGCGCGTCTTCTGCGGCGGGGCGTGTCCGCTCGGGGCGATCCAGGAGCTTCTGCACTGGCGGAGCGTCTTCGTGCCGCGTCCGCTGGACCGCGTGCTTCGCCTGATCCCGGCGCTCCTCCTGCTCATTTTCCTGGTCTGCGCGATCTACGGCGTCGGGTTCCCGCTGTGCTATTACGAACCGTATCTCCCGATCTTCCTGCTCGACTTCGCCACGCCGTTCGCGATCCTGAGCGCGGTCTTCCTGCTCGTCGGACTCTTCGTCTCGCGTCCGTTCTGCCGCTACGTGTGCCCCTACGGCGTGCTGCTGCGTTTCTTCTCCCTCTTCAGCCTGCTGAAGCCGCGCATCACGGCGCACGACTGCGTGAACTGCCGTCTCTGCGAACAGGGCTGCCCGAACGGAGCGGTCCTGCCGCCGGAGAACGCCGGAAACGCCTCCCAGCGCCGCGCCGGGTCGCGCCGGATCTCCATGCTCGTCGCGTGCATCCCGTTCGCGCTGGCGGCGGGCGGTCTCTTCGGCTACCTCGGAGCGCCGGTCCTGAGCTCGTTCCACCGGGACGTCCGGCTGGTCCGCGAGCTCGACGCGGGCGTCCGCAGCGAAGCCGTGGAGGCGTTCGAAACCACCACGACGACGCGCGAGGAGCTCCGCGCCCGCGCCGTGAAGATTCGGAACGGCATCCTGGTCGCGTCGACCGTCGCCGGGGCGCTCTTCGGCGCGCTGGTGATGGCCGAGCTGATCGCGGAGGCCCGCCGCCGCAAGGAGGAGGAGATCTACACGATCGACGCGTCGCTTTGTTTCTGCTGCGGCAGATGCTACGCCGCATGTCCCCTGGAACGCAAGGAGAAACACCATGAGAAATGACGAAATCCGCCGGACCCTGCGCTTCCTGCAGTGGACGGCCCTGACATTCATCCTGGCCCTCGGGCTGCTGCTGACATACGACATGGTCCGGAGCCGGGCTCCGCTCGAACGCGCGCAGGAGGAGCTGGCCGGCCTGAAACAGCGCGACCTGGCCGACGCCGAGCTCGCGCAGACCGTGCGCGACCTGGACTACCTGTACCGCGCGACGTATTTCCAGACGAAGGACAAACAGCGGCGCGGCGTGCTCCTGCTCGGGATCGCGTTCTTCGTGCTCTGCGGCCTCTTCGGCGCCGAGATGTTCTGGTTCGCTCCGAAACTGAAAGTCCCGCGCGGGACAGCCTCCGTGCCGGAACGCGAACGCCGTCAGCTGCTCGTCTTCGCCTCCTGCGGGATCGTGGTGCTCGCGGCGTCGCTCGCGGTCCTGCGGGCGGCGCTCGTGCCGGGGCATGGGGCGTCGTCTTCGCCCGCCGTCGCGGATGCCCCCGGCGCAAACGAGGTCAAGACCGCCGTCCCGACGGAACCGATCGACCTGATGGCGGCGCTCGATGCCGAACGCGCCCAGTGGCCGCAGTTCCGGGGCTCCACGCTGCCGAACGCCAACGCGCTCCCGGCGAACTGGGATTTCAAGAAAAAATGGACCAGCGCCATTGCGCTTCCGGGCAACGGTTCGCCCGTCGTGTGGGACGACCTCGTTTTCGTCTCCGGCAGCGACGGAAAAAAAGGCGCGGTGTTCTGTTACGACGCGACGACCGGCGCGCTCAAATGGAAGACGGAGACACCGCCTTTCGCCTCGCTCCCCGAGGTCGGCGAGGACACCGGCTACGCCGCGCCGACTCCTTGCGTCGATTCCAAACGCGTCTATGCGGTGTTCGCCTCGGGCGACGTGCTTTGCATCGGCCACGACGGCGCGACGCTCTGGCATACGCGCCTGCCGGAACCGGTCGTGATGTACGGTTACGCCTCCTCCCCGCTGCTGATGGGCGACAAGCTGATCGTGCAGTACGACCTGGACGAATCGCAGACGCTCTTCGCGCTGAACGTCTTCACGGGCGAGTTCGCGTGGAAGAACGAGCGCGACGCGTCGGCCAGCTGGTCGTCGCCGAAGGGCCTCGTGGTCGACGGCAAGGGCATGATCTTCACGGCGGGGAACGAACTCGCCGAGCTCTTCGACCTCGAGACCGGCGAGGAGCTGTGGTGGCAGGAGTGCATGGGCGGCGAAGTCGCCGCCTCGGCGTCCGCCCGGAACGGCGTGGTGTATTTCTCGAACTCCGGGGCGCTCACCGGGGCGTTCCGCGCGGAAGACGGCGAGATCCTGTTCCGGAACGACGAATCGCCCGCGCCCGACGTGGCCTCCGCCGTGCTCCTCGGCGACCGGTATTTTCTCTTCGGCAGCGGCGGCACGATCATCGCGGTCGACGCGAAGGACGGGCGCGAGCTGTACGAAGAGGACGTCGACAGCGGGTTCTACGCTTCGCCTGTGGCCGTGGGCGACCGGATCGTGGCGGTCGACATGGAGGGCGTGATATATTTGTTCGAACCGGAGGACGACGGACTCGAGACCGAGGGCAAATACGAGCTCGGCAAACGGGTCGTCTGCGTCCCGGCGTTCCATAAGGGCGACCTGATCCTGCGCACGACCGACAACGAACTCGTCTGTCTGGAGGCGAAACAATGACGCCCGATTCAGTGCCTCATCCTGACCTCATCGACCCGCTCCTGCCGGAGCTGATCGCGCTTCAGCGGCGCGACCGCTGCCTGCTGCCGGAACCGATGGCGGAGCTCGCGCGCCGCCTGAACGTGCCGCTCAACCGCGTGTACAGCGTGGCGAGTTTCTATCAGGCGTTCCGGTTCACCCCGTGCGGCAAACATCAGATCAAGGTCTGCGTGGGGGCGGCGTGCT
>Ga0310696_10007719_pt1 | contig 12601 bp, 14 predicted proteins | sample AusTroGonzalo_MG_4_FD_203885 | JGI IMG/M metagenome (GOLD analysis project Ga0310696, IMG submission 203885) | Bovine rumen microbial communities from tropical cattle in Woodstock, Queensland, Australia - Gonzalo_02 (v2) (version 2) | ecosystem: Host-associated > Mammals > Digestive system >... | reverse complement strand
ACCAAGAAGGATGTCCAGATCAATATCTACGAGGTGAAGCGCCCCGAGGTGGACGCCAACATCGTGGCTGACAGCATCGCCCGTCAGATCGAGGGCCGCGTGTCCTATCGCCGCGCCATCAAGATGGCCATCGCCAACACGATGCGCGTCGGTGCCGAGGGCATCAAGGTTCAGATCGCCGGTCGCGTCGGCGGCGCCGAAATGGCCCGCAGCGAGATGTTCAAGGAAGGCCGTACGCCGCTCCACACGTTCCGCGCCGACATCGACTACGCCCTGGCAGTTGCCAACACCAAGGTCGGTACCCTCGGTATCAAGGTGTGGATCTGCAACGGTGAGCGCTATGGCAAGCAGGACCTCACTCCTGCCGCCCTGGCCGCCGCCAACGCGCAGGCTACCGGCCAGAACCGTGGTGGCAGCCGTGGTGGTGACCGTCGTCCCCGCCGGGATGGCGACCGCGACCGTCGTCCGCGCCGCGACAACAAGTAATTGATTGATTTCTATCAAGAAATTGCTATATTTGATGCCGGTTCCGGGATTTCCGGAACCGGCTTTTTAGTAGTGTAAATACAATCGCAATACCATGAAGAAATTGATGATGATCGTAGCGGCGGCGCTGGTGGCGCTGGCCAGCTGCAACAGCCCGAAAAGCAACGAGGAGATCCTGGCCGATTTCCAGGCCCAGATCCAGAGCGCGATGGACGAATACCGCGCCGCGGCCGGCGAGCTCGACGCGGACGACTCGCTGACCGACGCGCAGAAGGACGCGAAGTTCGAGGACCTGGAAGAGTCCACGATCGGCAAGATCGTGTCCATCGGCCGCAAGGTGCTCGCCAAGAACGCCTCCAACGTCGAGGTGGCCCCGAAGGTGGTCTCCAACATTTATTCCTATATGGACGATGACGAGCTGGAGAAGCTGCTCGCCCCGCTGAGCGAGGACGTCAAGGTCACGGAGTCCGTGGCGTACATCCTCGGCAACCTGCAGACCAAGAAAGCCACGGCCCCGGGCACCAAGTTCGTGGACTTCACCGTGGACCACGTGGCCGGCGTGGACAAGGACGGCAACCCCATCTACGAGAAGAAGAGCCTCTCCGACTTCGTCGGCAAGGGCAAGGTGATGCTCGTGGACTTCTGGTCCCCCTGGTGCCCGCCCTGCAAGGCCGAGATTCCCAACATCAAGGCCGTCTGGGAGAAGTACCACGGCGACGACTTCGACGTGCTGAGCGTCGCGGTCTGGGAGGAGAGCCGCAAGATGGACTGGCACAACACCATCGACACGGCCGCCTTCTACGGCGTCAAGTGGCAGCAGCTCAACAACGGCCACAAGGAGCCCGCTTCCCTCTACGGCATCGAGGGCATCCCGCACATGATCCTGTTCGACAAGGACGGCACCATCCTCAAGCGTGGTGACGACCTGCGTGGCGCCAAGACGGAGAAAGCCGTCGCCGAGGTCCTTGGACGTTAGGGATAAAATATCACTCTTACCGCATTCCCCGGGCGTCTACCGTTATTATGACGCTGCGGGGAATGTGATCTATGTAGGCAAGGCCAAGGACCTGGCCAAGCGCGTGGCGCAGTACTTCGTGGACCCGGAACGGCTCACGGTCAAGACGCGCCTGCTGGTGTCCCGCATCGCGGACCTGCAGTATTCCGTAGTGGACTCGGAGGCGGACGCGCTGCTGCTGGAGAACAACCTCATCAAGCAGTACAAGCCCCGCTACAACATCCTGCTCAAGGATTCCAAGACCTATCCCTGGATCTGCGTGACCGCGGACGAATTCCCCAAGGTGTTCCTGACGCGGCGCGTGGTGAAGAACGGGTCCCGCTACTACGGCCCCTACAGCTCGGTCATGCACGCCCGGGCGCTGCTGGAGTTCTTCCGCGAGACCTACCCGCTGCGCTCCTGCAATCTCAAGATCAGCTCGGACGCCATCCTGCGCGGCAAGTTCCGCCCCTGCCTCGATTTCCATATCGGCCGCTGCAAGGGCTGCTGCATCGGGGCGGTGTCCCGCGAGGAATACGGCAGTTGGATCGACGAGATCGAGCGCCAGCTCTCCGGCGGGGTGAACGGCATCATCCGGGACTACAAGGCGCGGATGACGGCCGCGGCGGACGCCCTCGATTTCGAGACGGCGCAGTTGTACAAGCAGCGCATCGACGTCCTGCAGCAGCATTACGCCAAGAGCATCATCACGGCGGCGGGCGACCGCGACGTGGACGTGTTCGCCCTCGAGATCGAGGGCGCCGAGGCCTTCGGCAGCTTCCTGCGCATCCGCGGGGGCGCCATCATCCAGTCGCTCAACCTCGGCTTCAAGATGAACATCGAGGAGGAGCGGGCGGCGGTGCTGAGCGAGTTCCTCGCGGAGATCGCATCCAAGTTCGGCGCGCTTCGCGGCGAGGTGATCGTGCCCTTCCTGCCCGACGTGGAACTGGAGGGCGTGGAATTCAAGATTCCCGTGCGCGGCGACAAGCTGGCGCTGCTGGAACTCGGCGCCAAGAACGCGCGCGAGTTCCGCGCCAATTCGCTCAAACAGCGGGAGCACACCCATCCGGACGAGTACCGCGCGGCGGTGCTCGAGGAGCTCCGCAAGGCCCTGGGGATGCAGGTGCTGCCCGTCCACATGGAGTGCTTCGACAACTCCAACATCCAGGGCACGAATCCCGTGGCATCCTGTGTGGTGTTCCGGGACGGCGAGCCGTCCAAGAAGGACTACCGCAAATTCAAGATCAAGACGGTGGTGGGCGCCAACGACTACGCCTCGATGAAGGAAGTCGTGAACCGCCGCTACGCGCGCATGTTGGAAGAGGCGCCCGACGACCTGCCGCAGCTGGTGGTGATCGACGGCGGCAAGGGCCAACTGGACTTCGCCTACCAGGCGCTCTGCGAGCTGGGCATTCAGGACCGCCTGACGGTGGTCGGCCTGGCGAAGCGCCTCGAGGAGGTGATCCGCGTGGGCGATCCCTACCCCCTGTTCATCGACCGCAATTCGCAGGCCCTCAAGGTGCTGCAGCGCATCCGCGACGAGGCGCACCGCTTCGGTATCACCTTCCACCGCTCGCTGCGCAGCAAGGCGGCCATCCAGTCGGCGCTGCGCGCCATTCCGGGCGTGGGGGAGCAGACCGAGCAGCGCCTGCTGATGCATTTCGGCAGCGTGGCCCGCATCGCGGCCGCGCCGGAGGCGGACCTGGCCGCGCTCGTCGGCCCCGCCCTCGCAAAACGCATACACGAACAACTGAACAATGGATAAATCGGAGAAATTCAACAAGGTATTCAACGCCTTCATCCTGATCGGGATGGCGGTGGTGACGATACTCGTGACCGCGATCAAGCTGCAGGACGCGGAGAATGGCCGGGCGCTGCTCATCATTGCGGCCGTGGGTTCGCTGGCCGGCGTGCTGGCCAACGTGCTGTCGGCCAACGGCAGGATCCTGACCTTCCTCTTCGGCCTGATCGACGTGACGATCTACGGCGCGATGTGCCTGACGGGCGCCAAGTACGGCAACGCCGCCCTGCACCTGCTCTACTTCCTGCCGATGCAGGTGGTGGGCTTCGTGCAGTGGAAGAAGCGCGGCGCCGGCGAGGGCGAGCAGGTGCACGCCCGCCGGCTGGGCGGCCGCAAGTGGCTGCTCGTGGGATCCATCTTCCTGGTCGGCCTCGTGGCGGCCTACTTCATCCTGGCCGCCTTCGACAAGACGGAAGCGGCGACGGTGGTGAAGTGGCTGGTGCTGACGGACGCGCTGTCCATGATGTGCAACCTCCTGGGGCAGTATCTCCTGTCCACGGCCTACATGGAGCAGTGGTTCTTCTGGATCGGGGTCAACATCGCGTCCGTGGTGATGTGGGTGCTGACGCTTCGCCAGACGCCGGACTCCTCCTATGCGCTCATCTACGTGGTGAAATACAGCTTCTACCTGCTGAATTCGCTCAATGGCCTGCGCATCTGGCTCGCCCTCAGCCGTCCTGACGCCCCGTCAGCCCAGACCTCGGCGTAGCCCCTGCGTCGTCACTCCGGGCGGGTCCTGAGCTTGTCGAAGGATGACCCGGAATCTCTTGCCGTTTGGATAATTGTAATTTTTTTTGTTACTTTGCACGGATTTAGACAAATTGATTGTACTAATAAAAACCTTATATTTTAATTAACATCATGGAATACGCAGAAATCGTAGAAAAAGTGAAAGCGATCATCGTCGACAAGCTCGGCGTGGAGCCTTCCGAGGTTACCGAGACCGCTAATTTCACCAATGACCTGGGTGCTGACTCTTTGGACACCGTGGAGCTCCTCATGGAGTTCGAGAAGGTGTTCGGCATCAAGATCCCTGATGAGGAGACCAGCACGATCGCCACGGTCAAGGACGCTTGCGACAAAGTCGCTGAAAAGCTTGCCTAATCCCGGTTAGAAGATCCGAAACACAAAACCGACCTGCAGTGCTGCAGGTCGGTTTTACTTTTCCTATTGATTAATTACTCTTCCTTATTCGGCAAAGCGAAGACCAGCCGCAGGGTCGGCACCTTGTCGGCGGCGTCGGGTCCGTTCAGGGCCGCGCAGTAGAAGCGGTCCGTGTCCAGCTTGATGCTGGTTGAGGTGGAGGTGTAGGCCTGGCTGGCCTGCTGGGCCAGCATGGCGTAGGTCAGGTAGTTGTTGTAGTAGCTGCCGTAGCCGCTGCCATAACCGCCATAGCCGTAACCGCCGCCGTACATGCCGTTGTAGTAGCTCTGGTAGGCCAGGTACTGATACATCTCCTGCGTTTCCTTGCTGGTCGTGCTGACCGTGGTCTCGGTCTCCTTGGCCATCACGAGCAGCCAGATGTCATAGTTGCCCGCAAGCAGGTTCTGCGTGGTGGTCTTGTCCAGGGCGCTCTCGTCGATCTTGAGGATCTCCTGCATGTGGTAGGTGATGTCCGGCGCGTACTGGGACAGGGAGCGATCCACGTCGCCCTGGTTCTCGCTGCTGGAGCTGGCGTCCGTCAGGCCCATGTAGGTGGCGGAATCGTCGTCGTTGACGAGCCGGCAGGTCGGGGAGAGCCGGTAGGGCCAGAAGCGCATGTCCCGATAGTCCTCCGGGAAATCGAAGGGGAAGATGAGGGAGGCCTTGTTGATGACGGCGTCCTTGGGGTCTCCGCCCGCCAGGATGACGGCCAGCTCGACCTGATGCTTCAGGCTGAGGGCGGAAATGACGGGTTTGAGTCCGCCGCCGCCTTCGATCCAGATCGCCTCATGCGCGTCGCCGGTCCGCTCGCGGGTCTCCTGGCCCGTGTAGTTCAGGGCGTACTGCGGGAAAGAGCCGGTGTAGGCGCTGAACAGGGAATCCAGGTCGTAGAAGTCGGTGCCGCCGTACCAGAAGACGACCGAGGTGTCTTTCCGGACGCCGTTGAATTCGGCGGAGTAGCTGAGGGTGGCGAAGTTGCCCGTGATGTAGCCGTTGTTGGCGTCGTAGCCCATCTGCACGTTGAACATGTCGATGCGCCCGCCGTCCTCCTCCGGGATATCCGTTTCCAGGTAGATGCCCGGGAACTTGGCGAGGTAGGTCTCCATGTCCTTCAGGTCGTCCTGCGTGATCTGGAGGTATTTCTGGCCGAATTCTTCAGAGAAGTCGAAGGTCAGGGAGTCCAGGCCGTTGTAGACCGGGGTGCCCTTGGAGATGCTCTTCGTGCCGTGGGGGATGGGGAGGTTGACGTCGTAGTCCACGGTCGGGTCCACCGGCTCCTCCAGTTCATACACGTGCACGCGCTGGAGAATGTTGGCCTGCTCGGGATAGAGCACGCAGGTGGTGTCGCGTCCGATGGAGAAGTGGAAACGTCTGAAGATGGGATTCTTTCCCATGTCCAGCTTGTCGATGAACAGGGGAATGAGCGTGATGGAGCTGGCGCGCGTGGTCAGGCCGTATTCCGGCTCGCGGATGGCGCCGATCGTGACGCGAGAGTTGGAATAGCCGGACAGGTTGTCGGCCATCTCCATGGTGATGCCCTCGATGGGGATGTCCACGGTGTAGAAGGAGTAGGTCTCTACGGTGGGGACGAGGTTGCCGCCGAGGGTGCTGTTGGTCTCTATGCAGGAATAGCAGCAGACGAGGGCTGCCGCCAGCGCAAGGAATCTTGTCTTCATCTTAAAGTTCATCGTAAAAACTGCAGTACGAGTCGATGTAGCTGCCATCTTCCAGTCCTTTTCGGTCGAAGGGAAGGATCGGGAGCCCGAGCGACTTGCAGTGGTCCGTAATCTCCGGCTCGATCCGATCCGCCGCAAGGATGACACCGTCGGCGTACTGGACGGCCAATTTAGCAAGATTTATGCCAGTGGGCTTCTCGAGAACCGCCACGTCCTCGCGGGTGAGACCGCCGAAGCAGGCCTTCTCCGCGAAGGCCGGATGGAACGGCTCCCGGGGCGTGTCGTCGTAGAGCGACAGGACCACCTTGCTGTTGGAGAAAATGGGATCGTCTTTATAGGCTTTCTTGAGATAGGCGGGGAGGAGGTGCGAGATCCAGCCCTGGCAGTGGATGACGTCCGGGGCCCAGCGGAGCTTCTTGACCGTCTCGAGCACGCCGCGCGCGAAGAAGATGGTCCGCTCGTCATTGTCCTCGAAGGCCTTGCCGGCGGCGTCGCAGAAGGGCTGCTTGCGGCGGAAATAGTCCTCATTGTCAATGAAATAGACCTGGATGCGCGCCGCGGAGATGGACGCCACCTTGATGATCAGCGGACGGTCCACGTCCGCGATGATGATGTTCATCCCGGACAGGCGGATCACTTCGTGGAGCTGGTTCTTGCGCTCATTGATGCAGCCGTAGCGGGGCATGAAGGAGCGGATCTCGCGTTTGCGCTCCTGGATCCCCTGCGGGAGGTAACGGCCGACATGGGCGATATCCGACTCCGGGAGATACGGAAATATCTCGGAGTTGACGAAAAGAATCTTCTGCTTAATATCGCTCATAACCACAAAGATAAGAATTTTTTTCCAATTATTCGTCTTTTCACTATCTTTGAAGCCTAATTTGGTGGAATATGGCCCGACCGGAGAAAAAGTTGATGCGCAAGCGCATCGTCAATGCATACCTCTCCAGCGTGATCAGCATCAGCCTGGTTCTGTTGCTGACCGGCGTCGCCGCGCTGCTCGTGCTCAACGCGCACGGCGTGTCGAAATACCTCAAGGAGAACATGCGCATCTCGGTCCTGCTGCGGGATGACGCCACGGAAGCGCAGGCGGGCGAATGGGCCGCCGCGCAGGAGGGCCTTCCCTTTGTCCGTTCCACGCGCGTCGTCACGCGCGAAGAGGGCGCCGAAGAGTTGAAAAGCATGCTGGGGGAGGACTTCCTCGATGTTTTCGAGACCTCGCCGGTTCCCCTGTCCGTGGACGTGACGCTGAACGCCGCCTACGTGCAGAAGGACAGCCTGGCGCTCGTGACGAAGGCGCTCGCGTCCTCGCCGCTGGTGGAGGAAGTGGAGACGCAGCAGTCCGTCGTGGAGGCGCTGACCACCAACCTCGCCCGGATCTCCGTCGTGCTGGGCGTGTTCATCCTCCTGCTGCTGTTCATCTCCTTCGTGCTGATCAACAATACGGTACGCGTGAGCGTGTTCGCGCGACGCTTCACGATTCATACGATGAAGCTGGTCGGCGCCACGCGGGGCTTCATCCGCGCGCCTTTCGTGCGGGCGGCGGTGCTGCAGGGGCTGGTCTCCTCGGCGCTGGCCGTCGGGATGCTCTGGGCGCTGATGGAGGGGCTGCGCCGCTCCTTCCCGGAGCTGGCCTCCATCGTGGAGATGGAGCAGCTGATGATCGTGTGCGGCATCGTGGTGGCGCTCGGCATCCTGCTGTGCGTGATTTCCACGTGGATGGTGGTGAACCGCCTCGTGGCGACGCCGAAGGACGATTTATACTATTGATTTATGGAGAAAAAAGATAAGATGGCCCTGGATGCGAAAGGGCTGAAACTGATCCTTGCGGGCGTGCTGGTCATGGTGGCTGGCTACATCCTGATGATGGGCGGCGGTTCCAGCGATCCGCAGGTGTTCAACGAGGCGATGTTCGACTTCCGGCGGCTCGTGGCCGCTCCCGTGGTGATTGTCGCGGGCGTCGTCGTGGTGATTGTCGCCCTCGCGGGCGCGTGCAAGAAAAAGAAGTAAACTATGGAATGGTTTGAAGCGCTCATCCTGGGCCTGGTCCAGGGTCTGACGGAGTTCCTGCCTGTGAGCAGCAGCGGCCATCTGGCCATCGGCAAAGCCCTGCTGGGCGTGGAGCCGACGGGGGACCTGATTTTCGAAGTTACGGTGCATGCCGCCACGGTCCTCGCGACCATCGTGGTCTTCCGGAAGGAGATCTGGAAGCTGCTGTGCGGCCTGTTCAAGTTCAAATACAACGACGAGACGGACTACATCGCCAAGCTCTGCGTGTCGATGATTCCGGTGTTCGTCGTGGGCATGTTCTTCAAGGACAAGGTCGAAGAGGCCTTCTCCTCGCTGCTGGTGGTAGGCCTGTGCCTGCTCGTGACGGCGCTGCTGCTGACGCTTTCCGATTTTCTCGCGAAGCGGGCTTCGGCGGCGGTGAAGGAAAGCAGGAACGGCATCGGTTTCTGGCAGGCGTTCGTGGTCGGTATCGGCCAGGCCCTTGCCGTGCTGCCGGGCCTGTCCCGCTCCGGCACGACCATCTCGAGCGGTCTGCTCTGCGGCGTGAAGCGCGAGAACATGGCGCAGTTCTCCTTCCTGATGGTGCTGGTGCCCATTCTCGGAGAGACTTTCCTGGATATCGTGGGCGGTGAGATGGCCGCTTCGGCGGTCGGGGCGCTGCCCCTGCTGCTGGGCTTCGTGGCCGCCTTCTTCTCCGGGCTGTTCGCCTGCCGGGTGATGATCGCCCTGGTGCGCAAGGCGCAGCTCAAGTGGTTCGGGCTCTATTGCGCCCTCGTCGGTCTGTTGGTCATCTTCTTCCTGGCGTAATGGCGGAGCAGAAGCTGGTCTATTTCGTCTCTGACGTGCATCTGGGCCGGCCGGACGTGGATCCTGCCGAGCGGGAGGCGCGCTTTGTCGCTTTCCTGAAAGGCCTCTCGGCGGACTCCGTGCAGGCGCTGTACCTGCTGGGCGACATCTGGGATTTCTGGTACGAGTATCGCGACGTGGTGCCGCGCGTCGGAGTCCGGGTGCTGGCCGAGCTGATCCGCCTGATGGACGCCGGCGTGGAGGTCTGGTTCTGTTCGGGGAACCACGATATCTGGACCTATTCTTTCTTCGACGAGCTGGGCATCCGTCGTTTCGAGCAGCCGTATTACGTGACGCTGGGCGGGAAGGTTTTCTGCCTGGGCCACGGGGACCTGCTGGGCGGAGCGAAGCGGAGCTACGAGCGGACGATCAAGTTCTACCGCAATCCGGTGACGCAGTTCTTCTTCAGCATGCTGCACCCCTGGCTGGCTTTCCGGATCGCGTTCGGCAGCGCGAACCGCAAACGGAAGCGGCGCCCGCCCTTCAAGTTCAAAGGGACGGAGGAGCCGATCTACAAGTTCGCGAAGGCGGCTTCCGAGGAGCGCCACGTGGATTATTTCGTGTTCGGGCATTTCCACACGGAGGTGGACATGACGCTGCCGTCCGGGGCGAAGCTCTATGTCCTCAAGGACTGGATGGACGGCGGGATGCCCTGCGGGGTGTTCAACGGGTCTTCTTTTGAACTTCGCTCTCCAGCGTCTCCCGCTGAATGACGACGCGGGGCGGGTATTCCATGAAGATGGAGTAGTAGAAGGCGTTCCACTGCCCGGAATCCCATATCTTACAGAGTTCTTCGATCTTGGCGTCCTCTCCCTTGGAGGGGTCGTAACGCGTCTTGAGGTTCTGGGAGAAGAGCCGGGCGACGAGCTGCCAGAAGCTGGCGGCGAGGCCGCTTTCGTAGGTCTTGATGATGTCGTAGGCGCTCAGGCCGCATTCGCGGTCGACCAGGCGCATCAGCACGAGCCCCTGGGTGATGGTCATGTTGCGGATGTCTTTCTCGAAGAGACGGAAGAGCTCTTTCTCGACATCGTTGATGTAGCGGTTGCGCTCGGAGCGCCGGCTCACGTCGGCGGCGATGGTGCTGTCTACCTGGGCCATCATTTTCCGGCCTACGAGGGCGTAGGGATAGACCTTGTTGAAGTTGTAGACGAGCTTGTAGTACTTGCGCCAGTCGTTGTCCTTCATGCGGCGGCCCTTGGGGAAGATCCACACGGGGTCGAGCGTTTCCATGAAGACGGTGTCGCCGTGCTCGTCCAGCTCGAAGTACATCGGCGTGCCGCGCACGGGGCGGCGCTGCTGCTGCCGCGCTTCGCGGAATGTCTCCCGCGCCGTCTCCGACTGCGCCCGCGCCGGCAGCCAGGCCGCCGTCGCCAGAATCAGCAATATGAATCCTCTGTACTTCATCGGATCGCAAAGATAGCAAAAATCCCGCCAGTGCCCTGTCGTCATTCGCCGGCTTGACCGGCGAATCTCCCGGCAACGTTAGGAAAGTTAACAGGAAATAACTACTTTTGTCCCCGTTACTTAATAGTGTATTAATCAACGACACCATGAAAAAATTCATTCTTGCAGTTGCGCTGTCTCTGGCGACGGCTGCCTTTGCGCTCGCGCAGGGGGATGTTGCCAAGCTGAGTACCGCGACGCGTCTGGCTTACGATTATCTCAACCAGAAGGACTATCCCAATGCGATCGACGATGACAACGACGTGCAGTTCGTCGTCAAGAACCGCGGGTTCTATCTGCTGAACACGCCGAAGGATCCGACGCTGCTTCGGATCAGCATGCCGTCGGTCTACAATGTCGATCTGGACGATGCCGCGCAGGTGCTCGCCTCGCTGAAGGCGACTAATATGTACAATCGCAAGATGAAGCTGATCAAGCCGGCCCTCAGCGACGACGGCGAGATTTTCTTCTTCGCCGACACGTACGTCGGTACGGCCAAGACGGTCGAGGATGTGAGCGAGTACATGGACTGCGTGATCGATTTCATGTTCCAGGCCATCGACAAGTGGCTGGAGTACTTCAAGGAAGCATACAACAATTAAATCCTTTTATATCATGAAAAAACTTATTCTTGTTGTTGCGCTGTCTCTGGCAGCGGCCGTCTGCGCCACCGCGCAGGATCTTTCCATTCTGAGCAAGGCTGCCCGCATGGCCTACGACTGGCTCGCCAGCGAAGGCTACAAGCCTTCCATCGACGAGGACAACGACGTTGCCTTCAAGGTCCAGGGCGAGTACTTCTACATCGACAACGACACCGATGATCCGACGCTCCTCCGTTTCCTGGTTCCGAACGTCTACGAGGTCGATTTCTCCGATGAGGATCAGGTGATGAACGCGCTCCTGGCCTGCAATGAGTTTACCCGCACCAAGAAGCTGGTCAGCGCCGCGATCAACCGCGCCGGCGGTATCACCTTCTACGCCAGCACCTATGTTGCCGCCGGCAACGGCGACATGTCCGAGTTCATGGAGACCGCGATCGATTTCATCACCCGCGGCATCAAGTCCTGGCTCGAACTCTACAACGAATACGCCGAGGACGAAGGCAATTAATCCTTTCCCCGCCCCATACCGAAGGCCTCCCCACCCGGGAGGCCTTTTTTGTTCCTCGCCTCCTGCCGGACGGAAACTGCCTCCGGCGGACGTGTCCACCCCCGGACACGGGTAGGGGGAGGGGCCCGTCGGCAGCAAGTTATCGCGCAGCGATGACGCAGATGACGATGGGAGGGGCCGGAGTGCAGGGCGCCGAAGGCGACCGAACGAAGTTCCGCCGGAGGCAGTTTCCGTCCGCCACCGCAGCGTCATTCGCCGACGTGTTCGGCGAATCTCCTACGCGGCGGTCGAAAATGTGAGAAAAAAGTTTTCAACGAGGTTTGTAAGTTATTGAGGTGACGAGAGTTTAGTATGAAGATTTTGTGTCGAAAAAGTTTGAAATATTTTGCAGAATATGATGTTATTTCAATATTTTTTACTAAATTTGCAGTCCCAAAAACCGGCTTCTAACCGCGTAAGAGGCTGATTTTGAGGAATTTAAGCGATAATTATTTTAAAAGTAATACTGAGATGTTACAACCTAAGAGAACAAAGTTTAGAAGGGAACAGAAGAACCGTATGAAGGGCAACGCCCAGCGCGGCAACCAGCTCGCGTTCGGTTCCTTCGGCATCAAGACCCTTGAGAATTGCTGGCTGACCGCCCAGCAGATCGAAGCTGCCCGTCAGGCTATCTCCCGTCGGATGAACCGTGAGGGTCAGATCTGGATCCGTGTCTTCCCTGTGAAGCCGATCACCAAGAAGCCGCTCGATACCCGTATGGGTAAAGGTAAGGGCGATCCGTATGCGTTCGTCGCTCCGATCACCCCGGGCCGCATCATCTTCGAAGCCGAAGGCGTGTCCCTCGAGACCGCCAAGGAGGCCATGCGCCTCGGCGCCAACAAGCTCCCGATCGCGACCAAGTTCGTCGTTCGCCGGGATTATGTCGAATAATTAATGGAGAAAGAGTAATGAAAGCAGCTGAAGCCCGCGAAATGTCTGTAGCAGACCTGCGCGACCGCATCCAGATCGAGAAGAACAATCTCGACACCATGAAAATCAATCACGCGATTTCTCCGTTGGAGGACACTTCCAAAATCAGTAAGACCAGAAGGG
>Ga0310696_10007718_pt1 | contig 12602 bp, 6 predicted proteins | sample AusTroGonzalo_MG_4_FD_203885 | JGI IMG/M metagenome (GOLD analysis project Ga0310696, IMG submission 203885) | Bovine rumen microbial communities from tropical cattle in Woodstock, Queensland, Australia - Gonzalo_02 (v2) (version 2) | ecosystem: Host-associated > Mammals > Digestive system >... | reverse complement strand
TCTCTGCAGTCGCAGTCTTCATTCTCGCACTTCGCGTCTTTATCATATTCGACGTTGCTGAGATAAGTACCCGTCTTATCCACCTGCTTGTTGAGATACTCTTGCAAGAGGTCATCGGGGATCGCGAGGCCTTCGCTCTTATAGGTGTCGTAGAACGCTTTCAATTCGTCGGTCGTCTTGAGCAACACTTGCTGTACGTAGTAGTACCCTTCGTCGGTGTGCACGACCTGTGTGGCGTCGTAGGTATCTCCGCCGAGCTTGCTGCTGTACGTGCTTGAATCTGCATTCAAAGCTTCGAGCTGCTCATCGATAAGCTTCTCGTATTTCTCCGTGATCTCGGCTGCCGTCGCTTCTTTGACTGCGTCGGTGTACTTCGCTTCCACCTCCTTCATAGCCTGCGACTTGAGCTGGGCAAGATAATAATAATCATACGAACGATAGGTGTTCTCAAATGCCTTCTCGAGTCTGAATTTCGCTTCCTTCAGGCTCTTGTACTCCGAAAGATCCTCGACATTTTCACGCGCCGTCTTGATAGTATCATCCAGCGTCACTTCGAAACGCTCGGGGACTTCGATGACTTCATCTTCATCGTCATCCTTCGGCATAGCGGAACGCGACGGCTTCGCCTCGACGATCTTCACGGTGAATGTCTCGGTGGTGCTACCGAAGGTAACGGTGATCGTATTCTCATCGGTGACCTTGGAGCTGTCGAACCCGGTCACGGTATAATCGCTACGCTCAAGCTTCACCGGCTCTTCGACGTCCTTATATTTCACGGACACTTTCAGCCCGTTCTCATTGAGCGCGGATGCGCCCTTCTCGTACGTCTTCTTCATCAGTTCGGTGTCGAGGATGAGCTTCTCCACGTTCTCGATGGACTTGGTCGTGCGGGAGCCTTTCTCGAGCTCGGTCTCGTATTCTTCACGATAGTTGTCGAAGGCTTCCTGCATATTCTCGTTATACGCCTTACGCGCTTCCGCAAGATACTTCTCGGACAGGATCGCTTCTATCTCGGCGACACGCTCCTTGACGTCGTACGCCTTGCCAACGGTGGATGCCGCCGCGAGAGCTTTCTTCTCATCTTCGGTGCCGTTCTTCTGCACCTCTTTCGCCAAGATGTCGATGCACTTCAGCGTGTAAGCTTCATTATCGGCGAGCTGAAGCAAGCTCTTCTCGATCAAGGAATAATAGTACGAATACGTACTCTCATCCATATTGTTCGCCTGATAGTAGGCATAATACTGCGGCAAATATGAATACATATCGCTCAACCTGATGTCGATCTTCGACAGCTCGGATGTGCGGCCGCCGTACGATATCGTCGATGCGATCTGCGTCATATCGCGTTCTTCGTTCTTCTGGATCAATCTGCCGTTCTCGCAAGCGGTAGCTGCGATCAACACGACGGCAAGGACGAGGACACTCAGTATAGTCAACAATTTCTTTTTCATCCCTAAGACTCCTTAACAAGGGCGCGTGGCATACGCGCACGTCCCTATTATAACAAATGTACTTAACTATTATACCTAATATTGCCCGCGCTTGCAACTCTTTTTTTCAGACGGCGGCATATACTTCGCTCTCTGCCGCAGTCGGGGTGGGGGCTTCGCCGGCGCCGAGTGAAAGAACGTACAGCTTTCGCCGAAACAACGCGTCTCGGCGCGTCACGATCCCGAATCATGTCATTTCGAGCCGTGTCGAGAGCTCTCCGCCTCGTTTTAGATGCGGCTGAGATCCTTCCGTTCCGCTCTGCTCCGGTACAGGATGACGAATACTGTCTGCGTCGCAGACTGTCCGCTGTTTACACAAAGCGAAACATCGTTCGCCTTAGCGCCACCTTCAATGCAAATGAAAGCGTGACGCATAGCTCTTTACGCTTACACGCTCTCGCCGAGCACGGCGCGTAAAAATCTCGTCATCAGGGTCACGCGCATCATAACGTTCTGCGTTTTCACGAGGTATTGCGCCGCGGCACCTTCGATAGCGCCCGCGCGGATATCCTCTTTCATCAAGTTGAGGGCATTGCGGACGTTCGCGCTCTCCGGATAGGTGGCGTCCGCGTAGGTAACGGCGATCTCTGTGGGGGTGATATTGATCTTCTTGATATAGAGCGAAGCGGCGACCCCTTTCAGGTAGGCGATGAGGACGAGGTTATGCGCTTTGACGGGCGGCAGACCGAAGTTCTCCTCGAGCTCCAAGAGGACGGCATTTTTACTCTTTTCGTCGGATATTGCGGCGATTTTCTTATAGAAACGCAGGCGCTGGAGCTCGCTCTCGATATAATCCTTCGGCAGGTAAGCGTCCACCTTGACGGAGAGCTCCACGTTACCGCTCTCGGGGAGAGTCTCACCATTCAACTCCGCGATGGCTTCGCGGAGAAGGGTGCAGTACATATCGTAGCCCACCCGTTCGATGTGTCCGTGCTGTTCCGCGCCGAGCACGTTACCCGCGCCGCGGATCTCGAGATCCATCATCGCGAGCCGATACCCGCTACCGAGCTCGTCATTCTCCACAAGGGCTTTGAGCCTCTTCTCGGCGTCGCCGGACAGGAGCGTCCCTTCGGGGAAGGTAAAATAAGCGTAGGCGAGGCGTTCGCTCCGCCCCACTCTGCCCTTGAGCTGATACATTTGCGACAGACCGAGCCTGTCCGCCTCGATGACGACGAGGGTATTCGCCTCGGGGATGTCGATGCCGTTCTCGATGATGGTGGTGCAGATGAGGACGTCGGCTTGTTTCTTGTAGAACTTCCGCATGTTCTCTTCAAGCTCCGTCGCCGCCATCCTGCCGTGCCCCGTGACGATGCGCGCTTGCGGAACGAGGGACTGCACCGCGTCCGAGAAAGACGCCAGCCGTGCGATATTATTATAGAGGATGAATACCTGCCCGCCGCGCGAAAGCTCGGCGATGACCGCTTCTTTCAGCATCGCGGGGGAATACTCGGCGACCACCGTGCGCACGGGCTTGCGATTCTTGGGCGGGGTGTCTATCAGGCTGATATCTCGGATACCCGAGAGCGCCATGTGCAACGTGCGAGGAATGGGCGTAGCGGACATCGAAAGGACGTTGATACTGGTACGCAAACTCTTGATCTTCTCCTTATGTTCCACACCGAAGCGCTGTTCTTCGTCGAGAACCAAGAGCCCGACGTCATAGAATTCCACATCCTTCGACAGCATCCGATGGGTGCCGACGACCACGCCGATGGAGCCGTTCTTCAGCCCCGACAGGATCTCCTTCGTCTCTTTCGGCGTGCAAAAACGTGTGAGACAGGCGCACTTGATACGGAAGGGAGCGAGGCGCTCCGCTACCGTTTCGTAATGTTGTTCTGCGAGGATGGTCGTGGGCGCGAGGAACGCCACTTGCTTCCCTGCGAGCAGAGTCTTAAAGATCGCGCGGAGCGCGACTTCCGTTTTGCCGAAGCCGACGTCGCCGCAGAGGAGCCTGTCCATTACCTTGCCGCTCTCCATATCCGCCTTGACGTCCGCGATGGCGGCAGTCTGTCCGGGGGTCTCATCGTAGGGGAATGCCGCCTCGAATTCTCGCATCAGGTCGTTATCCGGCGGGTAGACGTAGCCGCGGGTCTTCTCCCTCTTGGCATAGAGATCCACAAGATCGAGCGCCATCTTGCGAATGGATTTCTTCGCCTTGGATTTTTCTTTCTCGAAATCCCCCTTGTTGGGGTTCGAGAGAGGCGGATCCTCTTCCGATCCGCTGTACACGCTGAGCATATCCATCTGTGTGACGGGCAGATAGATCTTATTCTGCTCGGCATACTGGATGGCAAGGTAATCTCCTTCGCCCGCGTAATTCTTGATATGAGTCAAGCCGAGACATCGCCCGATACCGAATTCCTCGTGTACGACGTAGTCCCCTATCTTAGGCGCGATGACCGCGCGGGTCGGGAGGTGCAAGGCGGACGCTTTGGAGAGGATATCCCCGCTACCGATGATGGTGACGCGTTCGCTCTTCGACGAGAAACCGTGCTTGAGAGGACGGGGTACGAAGGTAACGATCGAGGATGCCTCGCCGAGCAGCTTTTTCAGCGTGTTCGCCCGTTCCTTATCTTCGGTGAAAACGATGACCTTACGCCCTTGCTTGATCTCGTCCCCGATGAATCCGACGAGCATATTGGAGTTTTTCAGATAATTCGGAAGCGCGGCGGAATTTAACGTGAACGTTCCTTCGCGCGCGCTGATCTTCTCCACGAAAGAGGACGCCCCGAGCTGCGGCATCGCGGACAGCGCCGTCATAATGGCGCGCTCGCTCACCACCGCATCTTTATGCGCGGGGAGCACTTCGCCGTCCGTCGTCAAACGGGACACGCGCCCGTAGTGCGCCACAAGGAAGGATGAGAATCCCTCGAATACCTTCTTCGGCTCGTCCACAAAGACAGAGAACCCCTTAAGATAATCGAATATCGTCGCGCGTTTCTCCCCCATAAAAGGCAGGAAATAAGTCAGTCCGCCGTCGGACGGATTCGCCGCCGCCCGCAACGAGAGTGCCGAAAGCACGTCGTCCGTACGCAGTTTCGCCGCGCGATTTTGCAGTCCGCGCGCCGCTTCGATGCGTTCGAATATCTCGCGGACGTCCGTCTCTGTCAAGAGGATCTCGCTCGCGGGCGAGAGCGTGATCTCCGACAGCGGCTCCTTGACCGATAAGAGGTCGGGAGTATAGCTCTTGATGCTATCCACTTCGTCGTAGAGAAATTCTATCTTGACGGGATGATCGGTATTGACGGGGAAAATGCTCAGAACGTCGCCGACGACGCGGAACTCCCCTTTCTTGGGGGCGGCGTCAACTCTCTCGTACCCCGCGTAGACCAATTTTGGCAAGAGGTCGGAATAGGTCACCGTCTCGCCGAGGCGAATGGTCACGGTAGCGCGTGCAACGTCTTCCGGACGGGGCAAATATCCGAATACCGCCTCGACCGTCGTAACAACGATCTTCACGTTCTCTGTCGTCAGCTTGGTGAGCGCCGCGATGCGTGCGTAGGACAGCGCGTCCGAACGTCTGCCGAGCAGTACGTCGCCGCGCGGGGGGATATACACCGTTTTCGCGCCGTATTCCGCGATCTCGGTCACCGCTTCGAGGGCGGCTTCTTCCGTCGCCGCAAGGTATAAAAGTTTTACGGGAGACGCCGCCGCAAGGTGCGCGCGTTGGGGGGAAGATATGCCAAAAACCAGCGATTTTCTCTCGCCGGCAAGTTGTTTATATATGCTTTCGTATATCTCAAAGCCCTTATAATAAAGACTTTCCATAGTCTGCCGCAAGTTGCAAATGCGGGATCAAGGTAGCGCGCAGCGTGCGGTAGTATTCACAGCCGATAGGCACGTTCACGCGACATAACCGCCGATCACTTCTGCGTGTTCATCTCCCTCGAGAAAGCGGCTTCGTCTCCGCTGTGGATATACGCCTCTATGGCTTCCGCCGCGTGCCGCGCCGCCGCATCGATCTTTTCGCGCGCATTTTTCCCCGCCTTTTTCAAGACGTATGCCGCGAGATCTTCGTGTTCGTGCGGTCTGCCGATACCGACGCGCAATCGCGGGAGCTCTCCGCAGAGCGAGGTGATATTCCGCATCCCGTTGTGCGTGCCCGCGCTCCCCTTCTCTCTGTAACGGGTGGCGCCGACAGGCAGGTCGATATCGTCATAGACGATGAGGACGTCCGCCGTCGCGAGACAGAACTTGGTCATCGCGGACTTTACGGCGGTGCCGGACAGGTTCATATAGGTCGTCGGCTTCAAGATGCGCACCTTCTTCCCCATCACGTTCCCTTCCGCCATCTTCGCGGAGAGGGTGGGGGCGTCCTTAAAGGACAGCCCGAGACGTTCGGCGAGCGCATCCGCCACCGTAAATCCCGTGTTATGGAAGGTGCCTTCGTATTCGGCGCCTATATTTCCGAGTCCTACGATCAACATTTTTTCTTTCTTTCCTTCGTTTCCGCGCGCGATCTTCCGATCACGAAACTGCCATTCGGCACGTCCCGCGTCACCGTCGTCGCCGCGGCGATATACACGTCGTCCCCCACCGTTACGGGGGCGATGAGATTGCTGTTCGCACCGATGAAGGCATTGTCCCCCACCTTGATCCTGTGCTTCTTCTCCCCGTCGTAATTCGCGAACACCGTGCCGCACCCGACGTTGGTGCCCACTCCGACTTCCGCATCTCCGATATATGCAAGATGCGCGGCTTTCGCGCCGTCCGCGATCATGGACTTCTTCACCTCCACGAAATCGCCGATCCGACATTTGTCGCCGACAGCGCTCCCCATTCGGATATACGCGAAGGGCCCTACCGTGGCGCTCTTCCCCACGACGCTGTCCTGCACGACGGACTGCGTTACGACGGCGCCCGCCGCCACCACGCTACGTTCGATGACAGAGAAGGGTCCGACCGTCGCATTTTCTCCGATCTCGCTCGCGTTTATCACCGTGAACGGAGAGATCGTCGCGCCGCGCGATATACGGGATGCATAGTCTATGCGCACGCTGTCCACGTCGGGGATATTTGCTCCGTTTTGTGCGGATATACAGGCATTTCTTCTGTAGAGTATCCGCTCTATCTTACAAGCGTTTTCGACGTTATCCACCGAGAGGAATGCGTCGGTAGACAGTCTGCCTTTCGGCGCCGCGCTCGTGAGGATCGCGCTTCTTGACGAGATACGTCCGTCTCCGATCTCCAAAGAGGAGATCGCCCGTTTCTCCATTTCGCGGACGACGTCCGATAGGCTTTCCGCCGTGACGAGGGGCATCGTAGTCGGGATGACGGCTACGTAATCCGCCCCCGTAGGCAATGCCGCGTCCGCCGCGTTCTCCACGATGCGATAGGACGTGCCCGCGAAAGCGCGTTGCAGCCAATCGATCGGTCTCGCGCCCGCAAGGCGCCGTTCGGTGTGTGCGTCTACTATGTACGTAAATACTCGTTCCATAGTAGACAGTATGCCGCCGCCCGTGCGGTTATGCCGCGAGATCAGCCCTTGTAACTGTCCTTCAACCCGACGATGAGATTATACTCGCCTTTCTTATTCTTGACGTAATAGCCGAGACGCATAAACTGGTATCTCGACCCGACCGCGGCGTCATTCAGGAAGGGCTCCGCCTTACCGTGATACACCGTCTTGGTGACGGGATTCAGCCTCTCGCCGAAGTCCCTGCCATCCTCTACATCGTCCAAGAGATAGTCGTAATCGTTCAAAATGACAGCCTTCGCGTCGGACGGCACCCAATGCAGGACGCCTTTCACCTTGATCCCCGCGTTCGCGCCGCCCGACATACTGTCTTCAATATAGTCGACGGTGACGCTCTTCACCTTGCCCGCATCGTCTAGTTCGTGCGAAACGTACTTCACGATATACGCGCCCTTGAGTCGGACCATGCCGTCCGGTTTCAGGCGGTAATACTTCGGGGGCGGATCGAGAGAAAAGTCGCTGTCCTCGATATAGACTTCCGGCGTGAGCGTGACCGCGTGCGTGCCGGCGTCTTCCCTCGTGGGATTATTCTCCACCGCCACGGTGACGGGCTCCGTCAGGTTGCGAATGATGAGCTTTAAGGGGGATTTCACCACCATGGCGCGGGTAGCATTCGCATTCAGGTTCTCTCGGACGCAATGTTCCAAGAGTCCGCATTCCACCATCGAATTGCTCTTCGCCACGCCGATACGGTCACAGAAGTCGAGAAGCGCCTCGGGGGGATAGCCCCTTTCGCGCATACCCGAAAGGGTGGGCATACGAGGATCGTCCCAGCCGTCCACCACCTTGCTGTCTACAAGGCGCTTGAGGTAGCGCTTGCTCATAATGGTACGGGTGAGTCCCAGACGGGCGAACTCGATCTGACGGGGGTTGTCGCCGAAGCCGCAATTATATTTCACCCAGTCGTAGAGGGGGCGATGATCCTCGAATTCGAGGGTGCAGATACTGTGCGTGATCCCCTCGATGCAGTCGCTGATGGGGTGCGCGAAATCGTACATCGGGTAAATGCACCACTTGTCGCCCGTGCGATGATGGGTAGCGCGGAGCACCCTGTACAGGATGGGGTCGCGCATATTGATATTCGGGCTCGCCATGTCGATCTTGGCGCGGAGCACCTTCTCGCCGTCCTTGAATTCGCCGTTCTTCATTCCCTCGAAAAGACGTAGATTCTCTTCCACGGAACGATTACGCGAGGGGCTCTCCACACCGGGTTCGGTGAGTGTGCCGCGGTTCCGCGTGATCTCTTCCGCGCTCATATCGCAAACGTACGCCTTGCCGTCACGGATGAGCTTCAGCGCGAACTCGTACATTTGATCGAAATAGTCGCTGGCGTACAGCTCCTTGTCCCACTCGAAGCCGAGCCACTTGATATCCTCTTTGATGGAATTCACGTACTCGACGTCTTCCTTGGTGGGGTTGGTGTCGTCGAAACGCAAATTGCACGCGCCGTGATACTTCTTCTTCATCCCGAAGTTGATGGCAAGGCTCTTCGCGTGACCGACGTGCAGATAGCCGTTCGGCTCGGGCGGGAAGCGGGTGACGACGGTGGTCACCTTGCCTTCCGCAAGCTCTTTCTCGATGATCTCTTCAATAAAATTCGTGTTCTCCATTCTATATTTCCTTGTGCGGATCTTATCTCCGCTTTCTTTCATTTTGTCATCCCGAGGTGTCTCGAGGGATCTCCACCTTGTTTTTTATTCGGATGAGATCCTTCGACTTCGCTCAGGATGACGATCTTATATGTTCGCGTCAGTGTCACCTTTATTCCGCAATTCCTAATTCCTAATTCCTAATTCCTAATTAAAGCGAAGCGTTACCACAACGCGGCGCAGTCGCAATTCACGACCGTAAGGTCAATTCATGCCGAAGGCAATTCACGCGGCATAGCCGCAATTCATTGCGCGCCCGCGCTAATTCCCAATTCCTAATTAAGACAGCCCGTCTATCACGCCGTCTTCGGATATCGTCATTTTATAAGCGTTGGGCTCTTTCGGGAGACCGGGCATCAGCATCACCGAGCCGCACTCCACCACCACGAAGCCCGCGCCGCCGCGCACCGTTACGTCGGTGACGGGAAAGGTAAATCCCGTCGGACGCCCGAGAGCCTTCTGGTCGGGAGACAGCGAGTATTGCGTCTTCGCGATACAGACGGGGAACGTGCCGTAGCCCTGCTTCTCCGCCGCTTCGAGCTTCGCCGCGGCAGTCTCCGAGAACGTCACGTCCGCTGCGCCGTAGATGCGCTTCGCCACCTTCTCGATCTTCACTTTCAGAGGGTCGCCGAGTTCGTACGCGTGCGTGAGCACGTATTCTTTCGCGCTCGCCGCGAGCACCTCGTCCGCGAGGGCGAGAGCCCCTTGACCTCCCTTGAGGAAACACTCGTTCACCACTGCTTTTACGCCCTTCTCCGCACAGTATTTCTGCACGAAAGCGATCTCCTTGTCGGTATCCGTCGCGAACTTATTGATAGACACCACGAGGGGCACGCCGAAGACTTTCGTCAGGTTCTCCACGTGCGCGCCGAGGTTCACGATGCCGCGCTCCAGCGCGGGAATGTCTTCCGTTGTAAGCGCCGACTTATCCACGCCGCCATTGTATTTGAGCGCGCGAACAGTGGCGACGAGCACCACGGCGGCGGGCTTCAATCCCGCCTTGCGGCATTTGATATCGAGAAACTTCTCCGCGCCGAGATCGGCGCCGAAGCCCGCTTCCGTCACCGTGATGTCGGAGAGAGAAAGCGCCGTCTTAGTAGCGATGACACTGTTACAGCCGTGCGCGATATTCGCGAAAGGTCCGCCGTGGATAAAGGCGGGCGTCCCGCCTATGGTCTGCACGAGATTCGGCTTGACAGCATCCTTCAGAAGGATCGCCATCGCTTCTTGCGCGCCGAGATCGCCGCAGGTCACAGCGTTCCCGTCCTCGTCATAGCCCACGATGATGGCGGCAAGGCGTTTCTTGAGATCGGTAACGTTCTCCGCTAAGCAGAGCGTCGTCATCACTTCGCTCGCGGCGGTGATGTCGAAGCCGCCTTCATGCGGCTCGCCGTCTGCTCCGCCCTTGGCGCAAAGAATGATCTTTCGGAGCGAACGCTCGTTCATATCCATCGCGCGACGGAAGGTGATGACCTTGATCTTCTTCTCATTGCCGAACTTGATGTGGTTATCGATGAGCGCCGCCAAGAGATTATTCGCCGCCGTGATGGCGTGGAGATCGCCCGTAAAATGCAGGTTGATATCCTCCATCGGAAGCACTTGGCTGTAGCCACCGCCCGTGGCGCCGCCCTTGATGCCGAAAACGGGACCGAGCGACGGCTCGCGAAGCGCCAACGCGCATTTCTTCCCCATCAGGGTGAAAGCGTCCGCCAGTCCGATGGACACGGTGGTCTTCCCCTCGCCGAGCGGGGTGGGATTGATGGCGGTGACGAGGATCAGATTCCCATTCGCCGCCGAGGGCTTCACCGTCACCTTCGCCTTGAACTTGCCGTACAGCTCGAGGTCGTCTTCCGTAAGTCCGAGCTTCGCCGCGATCTCCCCGATGGGGCGCAGCGTGCATTCTCTCGCTATCTCGATATCGCTCTTCATTGATGTCCTCCGCAATACGACGGGAACTTGATGGCGTCGCTCGCGATCTCCATCCCGTCGTCTTTTTCCGAAAATCCGAATTTCACAAAGTATTCGCTGACATACGCCACCCGAAAGATGGGCAAGGACCGCGTGTAAGCGTCCATCGTCGCCCGCGTCAGGAAATCTCCGAGGCCATAGCCGCGCCTGTCGGGCGTCACATATACCCCTTCGAGCACCGCCGTATCGGGTAAGAACGTCACGTGCGCCGCACCGATGAGCGTCTCGTCCTCGTAGAGCGCCACGTCCACCCCGTCACCGTAAGAAGTCTCCACCCCTTCCGAGCGGAGAAACTCTGTGCAACTATCGTCGATGACCGGTTTAACGTGTAACATAAAACGCCCCTATACTTTGCTACTCAATTATAAAGAGCAAAGGGGCAGGTTGTCAACTGTTGCGAGGACGGTGCGATCGAATTCGAAATGCGGAATGCGAAATGCGGAAGAATGGTAGCGCTTCGCAGAAAATTCAAGCGGAGGACAACTCGGAGTTTCCTTTCCCTCGCTACGGTTGACAACGCGCTCGCGGCGCCTATATAATGATACCGTCTTCCTATATTGCATAGCGGCGAGAAGGACGAGCGAAAAGGAGTGCCATTATGGATCTTCGCAGAAAAACACCTATTATGGGCTGGGCGTCTTGGAACTGCTTTCGTACGGATATTTCCGAACAAAAGCTGAAAAAACAGTTTGATGCTTTGGTCTCCACAGGACTCGCGGCGTGCGGCTACGAATACGCGAATACCGACGACGGATTCTTCGGCGGGAGGGGTGCGGACGGTGTGCTCCGCTTCCACAAAGAGCGCTTCCCGAACGGGATCAAACCGCTCGCAGACTACGCCCACGCACTCGGGCTGAAAGCGGGCATATATTCCGAAGCGGGAGCTACTTCCTGCGGGTATTATTACGACAATGAAGGCGAGAACGGCGTGAACGTCGGTCTTTGTGGGCACGAGGAAAAGGACCTTCCTATGTTTCTCGAAGAATGCGGCTTCGACTTTCTGAAAGTGGACTGGTGCGGCGCTCTCCGCGAGGGCGTGGACGAGCGGGAGGAATACGAGCATATCGCCCGCGTCATCGAAGACATTCGCCGCCGTACGGGGCGGGTGATCGTCTATAATATCTGCCGCAAGTTCTTCCCCGGGGAGTGGGCGGTGGCTATCGCCGATTCCTGGCGCACCGCCGCAGATATCTGCCCGAATTTCGATTCGGTCATTCGTCAGCTCGACCACGTCAAACCATTGCGCAAATACTGCGCCCCGGGGCACGTGAACGACCTCGATATGATGCAGATCGGCAACGGGCTCACCCACGAGGAAGAGAAGACGCATTTCGCCATGTGGTGCATGATGTCCACCCCCTTAATGATCGGGTGCGACCTGACGACTGTATCCGACGAGACCCTCTCTGTTTTGAAAAATAAAGAACTTATCGCCATAGATCAAGACCCCGCTTGCTTACAGGCGTGCGTCGTGAAGGAATACAGGGGCGATGCGGGCGAAATCATCGGCGAAGTATGGGTGAAAGAGCTCGGAAATGCGGAGGGAAACGAGCGGGCGATCGCTTTCCTGAATCGCAGTAAAAGTCCCTTGGAAATGTGCATCTCTCCCTTGGAAGCGGGGCTCGGCGGCAGGATCGTCACCCTGCGCGACCTGTGGGCGCACAAGGACGTAGCCCCCGCCTCTCCCCTCGCCTTTACTGTGCCGCCGCACGGCACCGTGATGCTCCGCGCAAAGAGCGAAAAGGCGGCGCCCATCACGGACGTCAACGCCTGTATGGAATATCACGAACCCGCGCCGATGACCCTGATCTCCCGCGACGTAGCCCGCGACCTTGTAAAAAACGGCGCCCTGCTCCTCGACGTGCGTACCCGCGAAGAGTACGCGGCGGGGCACCTCGACGGCGCACGCAACACGCCTTTTACCGAGATCTATTCCCACATTTGGGAGACCGTCCCCACCAAAGACACCCCCTGCGTCCTCTACTGCTCGAAAGGACTGCGTAGCGCGCAAGTGAAATA
>Ga0310696_10007716_pt1 | contig 12603 bp, 2 predicted proteins | sample AusTroGonzalo_MG_4_FD_203885 | JGI IMG/M metagenome (GOLD analysis project Ga0310696, IMG submission 203885) | Bovine rumen microbial communities from tropical cattle in Woodstock, Queensland, Australia - Gonzalo_02 (v2) (version 2) | ecosystem: Host-associated > Mammals > Digestive system >... | reverse complement strand
AGCAGCGCGTGGTACTTCTACTTCGATTCGGACGGTTACAACATGGGCCACGGCCACGATCGCTACTGTGGTCGTTCTGTCCGCCCAGTGCGTTCTTCGTCCGGGCCAAGCCACACCACCCAAACCATCGAATTGTCCGCCGGTTGGAACTGGTTCTCAAGCAATGTAGAAATCACCTTGAACGACCTTAAGACTGCTCTCGTAGAAGCTGTGCCAAGCACCAGCATCACCATCAAGTCGCAGAGCAACGGCAGCACTTCCTACAACGGCAATACATGGAGAGGTGCATTGAATTCATTGGATGTGTCCCAGATGTACATGATAAAGGTGAATACAAGTTGTGAGATTACGTTGACAGGAACGCCCATTAATCCAGCTGAGCACCCCGTCACCATCTATCATGGTGTCAACTGGATTGCTTTCCCGCTTAGCCAGAGTATGACCCTCAATAATACTTTTGCCGGATTTGCCGTCAGTGGGGACAAAGTGAAATCCCAGACGACCACGGGCAACTATAATGGCTCGTTATGGAGACCAAGTTTCTCCCTTGAGCCAGGAAAGGGTTACATGTATATCTCGAATACGCAAGGAACTAGGATTTTCATTTTCCCTGCGAGCTCGAAATAGGCTATTACAACCCAACAAATCTGCAAGAAGAGGATGGCTAAAACGTCATCCTCTTCTTATTGAACACGAAAATCCACGAATTGTTTTTGATAATTTGTGATTCGTTCGTGACAAATTATGTTAATGCAAAAAAACACGAATTTCCATGAATTTTCTCATGAATTATATTTTTTCATTAGCATAAACCGTTTTTTCCCTACCTTTGACCCGCTTTGAGCCAATTAATCTTGAATCTTTAAATCTTAAATTTTAAATCTTAAAATCCGTAAAATTATGCAAAACAACAATTTACTGAAAAAAGCCTTGCTGGCCCTGCTGCTGTGCGTGGCTCTGCCTTATGTGAACGCCCAAGTGCATGTGGGCGACATCCTCTGCGAGGGTAACCTGATTTATCCTCCTTCCATATATCCGTCTTCTGGTGCAACCGCCATGGGCGTGGTCTTCTATGTGGACCAAACCGGGCAGCATGGATGGGCCGTGGCCTTGCAGTATACAGGTGGTTACACATGGGGGTGTGCACGAACAGACACACCTTTACCTAACTATGAAAACAAACGCCAAGCCATCTACGATCTTGATGGTTATGAGAATACCCGAATTGTGCGCGAACACAGTACTGACCATCCAGCTTTTTATGCGGTTGATTTCGAGAACGGTTGGTATGTGCCAACTTTTGGACAATTTAATTATCTCTATGGTAACATTTTGGAAGTGAACACTTCACTTGAGAAAGTGGGAGGGGATAGATTTACTGGAGGTTGGGAGATTTGGACTTCCACAGAGTATTCTTGGCAAAATGTGTGGTTTTGGACTTCGTCTGGTGATTTTGATAATTGGGGCTATGATTACTCAGGCAACAAGGGTCTTAGTCGTACTGTCCGTGCTGTCCGCAATTTCTAACCAAAGTTCCATAAAAAACCGTTTGTTATGAGAACGAGTTTCAAACTGCCGTTTCGGTGGCTGCTGTTGGCGGTGTGGCTGCTTTGCGGGCTGTCGGTGCCGCTGCGGGCGGAGCATGTCAGCACTGAGGATGCACGGCGAGCAGCCTTTACCTTCCTGCAGGCCTGCGGTGCTAGGTGCAACAGCACTGCTGAACTGACGGACGTGAGCGAAGCCTTGGGCTTCAGCCATCTGTATGCCTTCAACGGCAGCAAGGGCTATGTGGTGCTTGCCGCCGATAATAGCGTTTGCCCTGTGCTGTGCTTCTCGCCAGAGGGGCATCTTGATGCGGCGCATTTGCCGGGAGGAATGCGCAGCTTCCTGCATGTGTATGAAGAGGCAGTGAGTCAAGCTGTGGAGCAGGGATTGAGAATTTCCTCGGAAACCGCACGACAATGGAACGACCTTATTGAAGGCAGAACGGAAAGCTTTCAAACCCGCGAGTCGGCGGGGCCGCTGCTTTCCACCAAATGGGGGCAAGAGGATCCCTTCAACCTGCAATGCCCGATGAATACCGAGGCTGGAATGCGGTGTACTACAGGATCGGTGGCCACTGCCATGGCGCAAATCATGAAATATTGGGAACATCCCAAACAAGGGAAAGGCAGCCATGATGACTACGCAGGCGACAACTTATATTTGTACGGTTATGACTCACTGACGGCCAATTTCGGCGAAACCACTTACGACTGGCAACACATGCGAAATCGCTACGGCACACTTACGTTTGCTACCGACGAAGAAAAGCAGGCTGTGGCCGAGTTGATGTTCCATTGCGCTGTGTCCGTCGATATGATTTTTGATTACGACGGCAATACTTTCACTGTATTTGACCCCGACCATAGAGGAAGTCATCTCCAATCCAATGCTTCATATTACAAGGTAGGGAATGCTCTCAAAAACAATTTCTATTACAAATGTCCTTCCTATCAAGAGCGTTCCGATTATTCGGACGAGCAGTGGATGCAAATGATCAGGGATGCACTGACGGCAACGCCACCACGTCCGATACACGTGATTATGGAGCATGCTTATATGTACACCCAGTATATTGGATATTCTTTTGAAACCATTGGCTATGTGTGCGATGGGTATAAAAACACATTAGGAAATGACTACATTCACATCAACTGGGGTACGGATAGACTTGTGAATTCCGGCTCTTTCAATGAGGGATATTTTAGAATCGATGGTTTCCAATTCCCTGGATACGACAAGGCTTATTTCGGCATCGAACCTGACAGTGCGAATATTACTATTACCAAAAACCATGATTGGGGCACTGTCACAAGCGGAGGGTGCTTCCCCAAAGGGGATTTGATTACCCTTCAGGCTGTGCCATATAATGGGAGGCATTTCTCTCGATGGACAAAAAATGGTACGTTTGTTTCGTCTTCGCCTGAATTTACCGTGAAAGTGGATGCCGATGCGACTTATACTGCGGAGTTTGATCCAGACCAGATTCATGTCACGGTCGTTGTGGAGCCTGATGATGGCGGAACCGCAACAGGGACAGGCATCTACAGTTATGACACCGAATGCCATTTCCATGCTGAACCCAATGTTGGTTATGCCTTTTTGGGTTGGTATGAGTTGATTGATGGTAGTGAGTATTGCTGGACTACCAATCCGGACTTTACACAGTTGGTTCATTATGACAAGACCGTCACTGCTCGCTTTGCGACAACGAATTACACGGTGAACCTCACCCCAGTGCCTTTCCTTTTTTCGGGAACGGTGTCGGGCGCAGGCACCTATCCAGCCAACTCTTCTGTGACGGTGACAGCCACGCCTTTAGGCAATCACCAATTTATGGGATGGGTGGAGAACGGAGCTATAGTCAGCAGCAATTCTAACTACACCTTCACCCTCCAAAGCGACCGCAACCTATTGGCCATTTTCGGCAACGGCACGCAGTCAGACTTCGGCGACATCGGCAGCGTAGTCACCAACGCCGACGGCAGCCAAGGTGTGCTCTTCCATATCGACCCATCGGGCGTAGGCTGGATGGTGGCCATGAATGACGTTTCTGAGGGATGTCCTTGGGGGCCTGAAATTAACATTGACGCGTTGCCCGACTATCCTTGCAATAACATGATAGCTTTAGGAGACCTTTCGGGTCTCATGAATACAGGAATCCTCAGGACGACACTTGGCACCGACAACGACTATGCGGCGTCGCAAGTCGATTTTTATCACGGTTGGTATTTACCCTCGGCTGGACAATTGCGCAAGCTATACGCAGCATTGCCTTTCGTGGATTCAGTATTGTATCATCATGGAGGCAACACCATCAGCGAGGACACCTATTGGAGCAGTACTGAGTATTCGACCTCTGATGCCGCCACGCCCATGTTTGCCATGAGCAACTCCACTAAAGGCACTAACCATAGAGTGAGGGCCATCCGCAATTATTTCTCGCCTCAGGACAATATGATACTTGCTATGCCTGATAGTCCTACTCGCGGCACGGTGATGAACTATCACAATGGAATTTATACTTACGGTGAACAAGCGGCGGTGGTAGCTAATCCCAAAGCTGGCTATGTGTTCGATCATTGGTCGGAAGAAGGCTTGCCTGTATCATACAACAATGTGTATACTTTCACTTTTACACACAGTCGGCAGCTGATAGCCCATTTCGTGGTCTCTGGTAGTGTGGGCACAGTAGTTCATAATGCTGACGGTAGCGATGGTGTGGTGTTCTATGTGGACACCGACGGCACCGAGGGCTTGATGGTGGCCTTGGAGGATGCCTCCGAAGGCTGTCCATGGGGACCAGATGTCAACATAGACGCCTTGCCTGATATGCCTTGTAACAACATTTTGGTTTTGGAAGATATGGTTGGATTCCAAAATACGGGCATTATCAGGAATGCCCAAGGGATTGACAGTCTATATGCCGCCAATGTGGTGGATTATGATCACGGCTGGTATCTGCCTTCGGCGGGACAACTTCGCAAGCTTTATGCCGCATTACCTATGATTGAGTCCGCTTTGGTTAGGGCAGGAGGCAGCCCCTTGGCTGAGGATGCTTATTGGAGTAGTACCGAATATTCCTCGTCAGATGCCCATTGCCCAATGTTTGCTATGGGTAATTCGAACAAAAGTGCATCGTTGCGGGTGAGAGCCATCAGGAGTTTCTTGACATCTGGCGCTTATTCTATAGTGGTGAAGTCTAACGACACTTTGATGGGCACGGTCACAGGTTCTGGTGTGTATGAATTGAATGCCACGGTGACAGTCTCTGCCCAAGCGAAACCTGGCTATGTGTTTGACCATTGGTCTGAAGAAGGCTTGCTGGTATCATCTGAAGCGCAATACCAATTCCCTTTCATTAGGAACCGCACCTTAGTGGCGAACTTCATCGTGGCGGGTGCTGTGGGTAGCATCGTCCACAATGCCGATGGTAGCAAGGGTGTGGTATTTTACTTGAATCAGGAAGGCACAGAAGGTTGGATGGTAGCTTTGCAGGATGCCTCAGATGGATGCGCTTGGGGACCAACAACCAACATCCAGGCATTGCCTGACCATCCTTGCAACAATATTCTTGCTTTAGAGGATTTGTCGGGGTATGCCAACACCTCCGTCATCAGGAAAGTTCAAGGCACAGACAATGGTTATGCTGCCAATGTGGTTGATTTCGACAATGGTTGGTACCTGCCTTCCTCAGGACAGATGCGCAAGTTGTATGCCGCTCTGCCTATGATTGAACAGGCTTTGCTGGATGCTGGCGGTACTACGTTGACTGAAGATGCTTATTGGAGCAGCACTGAATACAACAGTTCGAATGCCTGCTCTCCCATGTTCGCCATGAGCAACACTAACAAGACTTCTTTGCTGAGGGTTAGGGCTGTCCGTACATTCAACTGTTCCAGTACAAATATGATAAGAGTCAAGTCGAACAATTTGGCTTTCGGCGGTGTCGCGGGAGGTGGGAATTTTGAACTTGGTGCAACTGTCAGCGTCATGGCCACGCCAAATACCAATTATGTATTTGACCATTGGGAAGAGGATGGATGTGTGGTGTCGCACGACCAATTATACACGTTTACCTTCACAAGGACACGCACGTTGATGGCGGTTTTTGTCAGGGAGAATAGTATAGGCAGCGTTGTGCATAACACTGATGGCACGACTGGAGTGATATTCTACACCTATCCTTCGGGCATTGGTGGCCTGATGGTGGCTTTGGAAGATGTCTCCGAGGGATGTACTTGGGGACTCAATGAGGACATTACCATCATGGACAACCAGTCGCCGAGTGCGGTCATGGACCTGCTGAACGACATGTGCGGCAAGAGCAATACGAATAGGATTCGTGAATGGTACAGCGGCAACACAAACTATGCTGCTTGCAAGCCTGACTTTGCCAACGGTTGGTATCTGCCTTCGGCGGGACAGTTGCGCAAGCTGTATGCTGCCTTGCCGTTGATTGAAAGGGCTATCGTCGATGCCGGAGGCACCACCTTAACGGAAGATGCCTATTGGAGCAGTACGGAACAGTCGGCCAGCAAAGCATGGACACCAATGTTTGCCATGAGTTCCACGAACAAAACCAGCAATTGCCGCGTCAGAGCCATCCGTAGTTTGACCGACACGAAGACCATATTAGCCAACGTAAACATTGAGGGTGCTGGTACTGTAGTGGGTACTGGCTTGTACGACTATGGACAGCCTTGTACCTTGAAGGCCCAAGCTAACAACACATACGCTTTCCTCAACTGGACTTGTGGCGGCTCGGTGGTTTCCACCAATATGGAGTACAGTTTCACGGTTATGGGAAACCAGACCTACACGGCCAATTTTGTTGCCAACAGCTGTAACATCACCACAGCTATGGATCCTGCTAATAGTGGTACGGTTACTGGTGCTGGCGTTTATGCGATAGGTACTACTTGTGTTTTGTCGGCCACACCCAATACAGGATATACCTTCTCCAATTGGACCAAAGGCAACAACCAAGTTTCCACACAATCGTCCTATAGTTTCACGGTGACGGAGTCGGCCCAATACACAGCTCATTTCGTCATCAATAGCTATGCGGTTAATGCTACGGCTTTCCCCGAAGAAGGAGGTACAGTGTCGGGCGCACAGACCTATACCCATGGTTCTACTGCCACCTTGACAGCCACGCCTGCTGAGGGTTACACCTTCGTGAACTGGACGGAAAATGGGGTGGTGGTATCCACATCGTCCACCTATCAGTTTGTGGTAAGTGGTAACAGGACATTGCAGGCCAACTTCAGCAACAACGTCTATACCATCTCAGCCATCGTCTATCCTGAGAATGGAGGCACGGTTATAGGTGCAGGGGTGTATGAGTATGGAACTGTGGTCACTTTGACGGCCATTGCCAATTTCGGATATGAGTTTTTCTGTTGGTTTGAAGACAATGATATGGTGTCGTTCGAACCAACGGTGTCGTTTGAGGTGACTGAGAATGTCGTGGTTTATGCCGTGTTTGTCGAAAATAATACCGTTACCCAAACAACGACTTTGTCGGCTGGCTGGAACTGGTTCTCAGCCAACGTTGAAATCACTTTGGATGACTTGAAAGCTGCCCTCGTGGAAGCTTTGCCAGGCACTAATATCAAAATCAAATCACAAAGCAACGGCAGCATTTCCTACAACGGTAATACGTGGAGAGGCGCTTTGAATTCATTGGATGTGTCTCAGATGTATATGATAAAGGTGAGTACAGGCTGTGAGATTACGTTGACAGGAACGCCCATTAATCCAGCCGAGCACCCCGTCACCATTTATCATGGTGTCAACTGGATAGCCTTCCCGCTCAGCCAAAGCATGACCCTCAGCGAAGCCTTTGCCGGGTTTGCCGTCAGTGGGGACAAAGTGAAATCCCAGACGACTACGGGCAATTATAATGGCACGTTATGGAGACCAAGTTTCTCCCTTGTGCCAGGACAGGGATATATGTACATTTCGAATACTCAGGGAATTAGGACATTCACTTTCCCTGCAAACTCGAAATAGACTATTTGAAAGAGATTCCCCAAGGGGAATGGCGAGAAAAATGTATGTTTAAAGCGGCGGCTTGTGGCGTTTACGGTTCGTAGGCGTTACTTGCCGCCGCCTTGCAACCCAAGACCACATTCCATTCCCGAAAGGGAATCTCCAATTCATATATGTTGAAGATTATCCAAATAATGCAAGAATCCCTTGCATGGTATTGTTTTTTTCCCTTTATTTGTTGCAAAAATAGATACCATTTTAAAACATAATAATATGAAAAAGACATTTACCTTGATTCTTTTGGTGTTGTTCTGCATTTGCGGATATGCCCAGATTATCGACCCCGTTTTGTTGGAAGAAATGGGGCAACGCCGCGACAACGAAAAAATCCGAGTGTTTGTCATCATGCGGCAACAGTATGACCAGCAACAGCTTAACAGCCGTGCTGCCCAATTTACGACCCGTGCCGAAAGGCGTGAGTTTGTGGTGAACGAACTGAAGCAGTTCACCGAAACCTCGCAATACGACCTGCGCCATACCCTCGTGGAATTGCAACAAGGCGGTATGGTGAGCGAACCGAAGGCACTTTGGATTGCTAACGCTATCTTCTTTGAGGCAACCAGAAACGCCATCCTTTCCCTTGCCGACCGTACGGATATTATGGTCATTGGCTATGACGAAGAGCGCAACTGGCTTCCCGACGGGGAAGAGGCCACTCCCGCTGACCCGATTCGTGAAATCACTTCAAATGTTACTCAAGTAAATGCCAACCAAGTGTGGAACTTGGGCTATACAGGCCAAGGTGTGGTGGTGGCCGTCATCGATACAGGCGTGAACTATAACCACTTAGACCTTGCCGACCACCTTTGGGACGGCGGCCCAGAATTTCCACACCATGGCTATGATGTCATCAACAACGATAACGATCCCATGGATGACCACAGCCATGGAACACATTGCGCGGGAACGGTTTGCGGCGACGGTTCAGCTGGTTCACAAACCGGCATGGCCCCGGATGCAACCTTGATGTGTGTGAAATGTCTCAATGCGGCTGGCAGCGGCACCGATACAGACGTAATCAATGGCATGCAATGGGCAGTTGAACATGGCTGCGATGTCATCAGCATGTCATTGGGTGGCCACGGTCATTCTGGTGCTGCACAAACCATAAGTCGTAACGCATGTGTTAATGTGTTGACTGCTGGTGTAATAGCTTCAATTGCTGCGGGAAACGAGGGTGACGAATTGTATATGTATCCTATTCCCGATAATATCGGATTGCCGGGTGGCTGCCCTCCACCTTATCTTGACCCCGAACAGGAACTGAACCCCGGCGGGTTGAGTTGTTCGGTCTGTGTGGGTGCCGTCGATTCGAATGACGAAGCGGCCTATTTCACATCTGTTGGCCCTCGCGATTGGTCTAATAGCGATTATGCCGACTATCCTTACACTCCTGGTAGTCTAACCGAATTTGGCCTGATTCGTCCTGATGTGTGCGCGCCTGGTGTCTATATCAAGTCGGCTGACTACAGCAGCAATAACGGATATTCAGTTAAAAGCGGCACCTCCATGGCAACACCTTGTGTGGCAGGTTGCATGGCTTTGATGTTGAGCAAAAATCCCGATGCTACGCCAGCTGAATTGTGCCGCATTCTGGAGGAAACCGCAGTTCCGCTTTCAACAGGAAAAAGTAATATCTATGGTTATGGCCGTGTGGATGTGCTGGCCGCTATCAATGCAATGTATTCCGGCCCTTTGACGCTCAATTCCTTTACTGTCAATGACGGACAAGGCAACAACGACGGCAAGTTGAACGCGGGAGAATCGGTGACGCTTAGCCTCTCCTTGACGAACGATTCCGATGTTGCCCTTGACGGTGCTACGATGGTTCTTACCTCCAGTTCGGAATATGTTACCATCACCAACGGAACGACAAACTTGCCCCATTTTGGAGCTGGACAAACCCAAACCATCAACAACGTGTTTGCTTTCACTTTGAGCGATGATGCTCCGGCTAAACGCTTGATTCAACTTAGGGGTGAAACCTTTGTGAATGGTGAGTCAGTGGGAGTGGTCAGGATTGGCATCATGGTATATGGCCATATCTTGAGATTTGTTGAGGTCACTGTGTTGAACGACAACAACGACAATGGCTCGCTCGAAGCTGGTGAGACTGCCAACTTGCATGTCACACTTTGTAATGTCGGCAATGAATTGGCGTCATCGATTGTGGGCGCTTTGTCTACCACTTATCCGTACTTGGTCATTAATAGCAACAACAAATCTTTCGGCACGATTGGTGTCAACGAACAAGCCTCTGCCGACTTTAACGTCAGTCTTACGGGAAGTGCACCTGAAAGTTACTCGATTGATTTTTCCCTCGACCTCGTCGATGTCTATCAAAAGCATACCGATGTTGACTTTGAGTTATGGAGAAAAGCCATCACGCTTACAGCCGATCCTGCTGAGGGCGGCACATTGAGTGGAGGCGGCTATTATGGGCAAGGACAAACCTGCACGATTACGGCCACGGCCAACCCTGGCTATGCCTTCGTGAAATGGACAACATTAAACGGCTCGACAGTTTCTTACCTTTCCTCATACACCTTTGAAATCATGGGAGAGGCTGCATACGTGGCACATTTCCAAACGGTGATTGATGGCGTGGTTATTGGAGATGGCGCAGGAAGAAACAGCTATCTTCCCACCACGGTTTTCAATCAATATGCTTTGTCCCAACAAATATACACTGCCGATGAGTTGAATTTAGAGGCATGTGATATTACCGGTGTGTCATTCTTCAACACATCAGGTTCTTACTCACGCGACTTGACAATTTACATGGTCAACACGAGCAAAACGGATTTTAACAGCAACACAGATTGGATTACTGTCACGGAAGACGATCAGGTGTTTAGTGGTAGTTATACCTTTAGCGGTAGTTCTTGGACGACCATCTATTTCGATACAGTATTTGTATACGACGGATCGTCTAATATCGCGTTGATTGTGGACGACAATTCGGCAAGTATGTACCTAAGTTCAATGCCATGTCGTGTTTCTTCCACCGAAAGCTGTCAGGCGTTATGTGCTTATAACCTTTTCAATAATTATAATCCGTATAACCCTACGTATTCTGGTAACCAGTATATGGAAAAGAACCAAGTCATCTTTGGTATTGCTCATTATGATTACACGGTGACGGTTTCGGCTAATCCTTCCAATGGCGGCACGGTGAGCGGCGGCGGCGGTCCTTATTACTACGGCTACCCCATCACCCTGACTGCAACGCCCGCAGAGGGTTATGTGTTCAACAATTGGACCAAGGACGGCGAAGTGGTTTCATGTTTGTCAACATACCAGATGTCGGTGAGCGAAACAGCCGAGTATGTGGCGAATTTCCAACAAATGGACGGTATTGTCATCGGCGATGCGTCCAATTCCAGTATATATTTGCCGACCTATTATTATTATTCCTTGACGGAGCAGATTTACACAGCCGATGAAATGGGTGGTGCGCCTTGCCAAATCTCCAGCCTGTCGTTCTTCAACACGGGAACGACCAACAGAACCCGTACCATGAGCGTTTACCTGGTCAGCACCGACAAGACCGTGTTTGACAGCATTTCCGACTGGATTCCGGTCACGGAAAGCAATTTGGTGTTTAGCGGCAGTGTCGTCATACCGGCCCGTGATTGGGCGACTATTTATTTCAGCACGCCATTCGATTATGACGGATCTTCCAACGTGGCCTTGATTGTGGACGACAACTCGAACACTTATAACTCCTCTACAAGTTGCCGTACTTTCAATACAGACGGAAGCCAAGCACTTCGTATCTATGGCTCAGACACGAACTACGACCCGTACAATCCAATGGAATATTCCGGCACGCTGATGTCGATGAAGAACCAGGTCGTGTTTGGCCTTCCGAGCTATGACTACACCATCACGGTTTCGGCCAATCCTGAAGAAGGTGGTACGGTGAGCGGAGACATAGGCTTGCATTATTATGGTCAAACCTGCACTCTTGTAGCCTCTGCCAATGAGGGTTATAGCTTTTACAATTGGACAGAAAACGGAACGGTGGTTTCATCGGAAGCCACATATACTTTCAATGTCACCGATAGTAGGAGTTTAGTAGCCAACTTTGGTGCCCCCATACCCATTACGGTCTCAGCCAATCCAGCGGAAGGTGGTACCGTATCAGGTGCTGGCTCATTTGGTTATGGAGCCACAGTGACAATTACCGCTTCGGCCAACGAAGGCTACGTCTTCTATAGGTGGACATTAAATGGCTCGGCGGTTTCATACCTCTCCACATATACTTTCACGGTGACTACCGAAGCAGAATATGTGGCGGAATTTGAAATGGTTTCGAAGGGTGTCTCTATTGGTAATCCGACAGCAGCAAACAATTATCTTCCCGGTTATGCCGTATACAATTATTCCTTGACACAGCAAATCTATACCGCCGACGAGATAGGAATGCCATGTGAAATTTCAAGCATAACTTTCTTCAATACGGGTTATCTGAGGACGCGCTCCTATACGATATATATGAAACACACTGACAAGTCCTCTTTTGAGAATTCCAACGATTGGATTAGTGTAACCAATGCTGACGAAGTGTTTTCAGGAAGTGTCACAATGGTAGTAAACAATTGGACTACCATCACATTTGACACGCCTTTTGTTTACGACGGTATATCCAATCTTGCCCTTATTGTTGACGACAACACAGGCAGTTGGAGCAGCTCTATGTCATGTAGAGTGTTCGGCGCCAATGGCAATCAAGCTATCCGTATTTACAGTGATGGAACGAATTACGACCCGTTCAATCCTTTACAATATAACGGAACTCTTATGTCAGTGAAAAACCAAATCGTTCTCGGATTCACTTGTAACATAACTGCGACAGCTAATCCTACTGGAAGTGGTACAGTAAGCGGTTCTGGAAATTATAGTTATGGTGCGACATGCACCTTGACGGCTACGCCAAATGCAGGTTACTATTTCTTGAATTGGACTGAGAATGGCACTGTGGTTTCATACGATGCCTCG
>Ga0310696_10007715_pt1 | contig 12603 bp, 2 predicted proteins | sample AusTroGonzalo_MG_4_FD_203885 | JGI IMG/M metagenome (GOLD analysis project Ga0310696, IMG submission 203885) | Bovine rumen microbial communities from tropical cattle in Woodstock, Queensland, Australia - Gonzalo_02 (v2) (version 2) | ecosystem: Host-associated > Mammals > Digestive system >... | reverse complement strand
GCGTCGCGGTTATGCCCGAGGAAAGTGCGTGGGATGCGGCGGCAGAGTACGAGGTGCCATTCAAGCCGGATGCGAACATGATCGAGATCGCATACGATGGCGACATGGCGCGGCTTTATGCGGATGGACAGCTTGTGCAGGACGACTTCTGGAAAGGGGTCCCGATACGCTACGCGCTCAGGCGTATCCCGAAGGGAACAAAGCGCCTGACGCTAAAGGTTCTGCCTTGGGGCGAAGGGGCGGAGAAGTTGATTTTTGCTGATGGCATGAAATCCCATCCTGCAAAGGCATCGCGTTCGCACACATTCGAGATTGGCGAGAGCGAGTTCCTGCTCGACGGGAAGCCGTTCCTTGTTCGTTGCGGCGAGATACACTACGCACGTATTCCGCGCGAGTATTGGCGGCATCGCCTCAAGATGCTCCGCGCGATGGGGTGCAACGCCGTTGGCTGCTACATGTTCTGGAACTTCCACGAGCGCGAGAAGGGTGTATTCAACTGGAATGGACGCGCTGATGCGGCGGCGTTTTGCCGCATGGCGCAGGAAGAGGGGCTGTGGGTGATTCTGCGTCCGGGGCCTTACAGCTGCGCCGAGTGGGAGGGCGGCGGTGCGCCCTGGTGGTTGATGGGTGATGATTCCGCAATCTCAATGCGGTCTTCTGATCCGAAGTGGGTTGTGCCGGCGACGAATTGGCTTCATGCAGTCGGACGCGAGCTTGCGTCTTTGCAGGTCACGAAGGGCGGCCCGATTCTGATGGTGCAGGTCGAAAACGAGTATGGGCTACACGGAAACGATGTCGGTTATATCCGTGCTTTGCGCGAGTCCGTGATCGACGCGGGCTTCGAAGTTCCTCTCTATGCGTGCAATCCGCCGCGTGTAATCCAGAACGGTTTTATCCCCGAGCTTTTCCAGGCGGCGAACTTTGGCGCAGACCCCGAGCAGCGCTTCGAGATCGTGCGCAAATACCAGCCGAAGGGGCCTCTTATGTGCGCTGAATACTATCCTGCGTGGTTCGACACGTGGGGACAGGCTCATCATCCGCCGAAGAGCGACAGGCAGTTCTTTGGACCCATTGACTGGATGTTCGCTCACAGGGCGAGCTTCTCGCTCTACATGGCGCATGGCGGCACGAGCTTCGGTGGGTGGTCGGGTTGCCGGAATCCATTCATCCCGAACGTGACGAGCTACGACTACGAGGCTCCGATCAACGAGCATGGAAGGGTCAACCCAAGTTTTGCGAAGTATCGCGAGCGTGCGGCAAAGCACCTGAACCCGGGCGAGACGATTCCCGACGTTCCTGCGCCGATTCCCGTGAAGGCATACGGCACGGCGACTCTTTCTCCTTTTGCGGATGTGGCTGAATGTGGCTGGGACGAAGAACGGTTGGAGCATCCTGTTTATTCTGAGCGACTCGGAATGGGCTTTGGGCTTGTTATTTGGAGCACGGATATTCCGTCGGGCGTCGCGGGCGACCTAAAAGTTGAGAATCTTCATGACTTCGGCTATGTCTATCTGGACGCCAAGCGCATCGGAATCCTCGACCGCCGTCATCGCGGCATCAAGATAAAGATTCCGAGCTCTCCCAAGGTGCGCAAGCTCCAAATCCTCGTCGAGGCGATGGGCCGCATCAATTCTTCTTCTGGCATGGAAGACCGCAAGGGGCTTGACGGACGCGTCTTCGTCGGCAAGACGGAAATAACGGATTGGAAATATGAACTTGAGCCGATTGATCCAGACGGACAGGAGAATCCTCCTGGGAATTGGCGCGGCACATTTGCTGTTGACGAGATTGCCGACACGTTCGTTGATATGCGCGCGTTCAATAAGGGAATAGTGTGGGTGAACGGGAAGAATCTCGGGCGCTACTGGAAGATCGGCCCGCAGCAGACCCTTTATCTGCCGGGGTGCTGGCTGAAAAAGGGCGAGAACGAAATTGTTGTTCGTGAAATGCTCGAACCAACGGGAGCGCCGACAGTCGCACTTCTCGACCATCCGATTCTTGACGAGCAGCATCCCGAGGCCGACTTCAACATCGTCAAGCGCGAGCACGACAAGTTTGTTGGCGGCGATGAGGTTGCGTCCGGCGTGTTCCCAAATTCCGACGCAGCGCAGGTCGTAATGCTTAAAAAGCCTGTCCGCGGCACGTTCGTCACGATACAGGTTCTTTCAACGTACGATGCAAAGAACCTTGCTTCAATAGCCGAGTTTGATTTCCTCGGTGCTGACGGCAATCCATTGACTTCCGTCGACATGCAGATCAGCGGCGTTGATAGCGAAGAGGAAGTGCGAGACGACGGCATTGCCGAAAACGCAATAGACGGACAAGTCGAGGCGTATTGGCTCTCGTCATCGCGGACGCTTCCTCACTGGATCGAGTTCCGTGTTCCGGAACAGACCAAAATCTACGGTTTTCGCTACACCCCTCGACAGGGCAGTGGCATAGGGAGAATCAAGGACTGGAGACTATATGTGCGGTAAAAATAAATTTTGATATTTTTTAGCCGCAAAGAACGCAAAGGACGCAAAGAAAGATGATGCAATGACAGAGAGAGACGTAGGCAATCTATTTAATGGCAAAGGCCACAAAGAGAACGGTCCAACAACCCTATGCGATCTTTGCGTACTTTGCGGCTAAATAACTAAGAAAGGAGAAATGACAATGAAATTCCCAATTGCGGTCGTTGCGGCGATTGTTTCGCTGGTGGGCGTCTGCGCTGGCGAGGGGGTTAGATATCGTGGCATTTTTGTCAACGACGAGGACTGGAGTCTGAGGCCTTGGGCGGTGAAGCATTTTGGGAAGAAAGAACAGATAGGCACGATGGCATATGGCGAGATATTCTCGCTCATGAAGAAGAACGGCCTTAATCTTATCTGGCCTGCGATGCACGAGGGCGGATATGAGTTTTCTTCGCGTCCCGAGAACTTTAAACTGGCAGACGAATACGGCATTGCCATCGGTACGTCGCATTGCGAACCGATGCTGCGCAACAACTGCTATCTGTCCAAGGAGGACAAGAAGAAGTGGAGCTGGGTTGGCAATCGCGAGTTCCTCATTGACTACTGGAAAGATGGCGTTGATAGATTTTTTGCCGCAAAGAACGCAAAGTACGCAAAGGACATGTCAGGAGGACTGGAAGTTCTCTGGACGATTGGGATGCGGGGGATTCACGATGGGAAGATGCAGGACGGCAAGACGACTGCAGAGAAGAAGGCGATACTTGAGGAGGTTTTCGCCGCGCAGTGCGCCATGTTGCCTGAAGGTGCGCCGAAGCTTTTCATACCGTACAAGGAGGTTCTCCCGATTTTCAACGCCGGGCTTAAGGTTCCCAAGGGAACGACAATCATGTGGACGAACGACAATTTCGGATACATACGCCGTCTTGGCGGGCCGCAGTGCGAAGGCTATGGCGGCGGGATATACTGGCACATCTCATACCACGGTTCGCCGCACGGCTATATCCATCTCTGCACGACGCCGCCGGCGTTCATGTGGTACGAGCTTGTCGCCAAGTGCTGGGCGAACGGCGTCCGCGACGTATGGATGGTAAATGCGGGCGACGTGTTCCAGGCTGAAGTGCTGCTCGACGCCTATGGCCGCTTCGCCGCAGATCCCGATTATTGGATGACGCGCGACGCCCCACAAACTGAAGCCTTGACGATGTGGACTAGGGAGAATCTTTTAGCCACAAAGAACACAAAGGACACAAAGAATTGCGAGCACGAAAACCTTTGCGATCTTTGCGGCAAAATAACTTCCCACCTTGCCGAATATTACAATCTCGGCTTTAATCGCCGCCCGGAGCACATGTGCGTGCAATGGACGACGAATCTCCCCGCGAGCGTGAAGTCGTCGCTTCTCAAGCGCTACCACGCGCTTCTTTCCGAAGACATTGCCATTGAGGAATCTTTAGCGAATCTCCGCGACTCCGCGTCTCTGCGTGAGAAATATTTTCGTCTCGTCGGCTTTCAAGCAAGGTTTCTTGCATATGCGGGTATAATTCATCTGGAAGGGCACGACCGTGACTATGCACGTAGCGTAATCGATCCGCTTTACAAACGCTGGGACAAGCTTGAAGGCGGGAAGTGGTCGGGCTTCTGGTGCGACACTATCGACGAGCGCGGCGGCAAGAGGCAGCCGACGAATCACAACCGCTGGAGCTCGCAGATGCAGTGGCCGTGGAATGAGCCTGCCGATCCTTATGCGACAAAGGATCGCGGCGTCGCACGCGTGAACTATCCCGCGACGGCCTACCGTGCCGATGTCGAGGAGCCGATATGGCTGGAGCCGACTACGAACGTCGCAACAAATGGCGGCGCGTGGACGAGAGTTCCTGGTCTTGGTACGTCTGGCAATGCCCTTGCGCTCCTGCCAGTCAAACCGGAAGTCGGGAAAGGGGCGATGGTGGGGTTTTCTTTGACAGGATTAACAGGATTGACAGGATTTGAAAAACAGGATGATAATCCTGTAAATCTTGTAAATCCTGTCCAGAAAGAGACTCTCGTTATTCAGTTTCTTCCAGACTTTGCCCTTTGGCCGGGGTTGAAGCTTGGCGTCAAAGTATCGTTTGACGATGGTGTGGCGCAATACGTTGCCGTGCCAAAGAGTGATTCCAACATCGGCGAGCATGACCGGATCCGCAATCAGGCGGTTCAGGACAACTTCATACGCGTGAAGGTGCCAGTTCCGCTCGGTGCGAAGCGCGTCAAGATAATCGCGACCGACCCTGGCGTTGTCATAGACAAAGTTGGCTGCTCTGTATCGCTTTAAAGACCATACCCCTGTAGGGTGATAGCAAGGCAAGGCGAAAATGATACAATTCCGACATGAAGACGATATTGTTCGCATTGTCGGTTCCAGTTTCGCTGCTGTTGTCTGCGGCGGAGATTGACTTCAACGACGGTTGGGAGTGGCATCGCGGCGGGGAGAAGTCGTGGCGCGCGGTAGATATTCCGCATGACTTCATGATTGAGTCGCCGTGGAATGGAAGTGAAAATCATTCGCAACGCGTCTTCAAACCGCTTGGCGAAGCTTTTTACCGCAAGTCGTTTGCGTACGATCCGTCGTGGGCAGGGAAGCGCGTCATTCTGGACTTCGGTGGAATAATGTTCTTTGGCGACGTAAGGGTCAACGGGAAGAAGGTCGCCGAGACGGAATACGGCTATCTTGGCTTTGAGACGGATGTCACTGAGCATCTCCAAAAGGACGCGCCGAATGTCGTTGAGGTGTGGGCTAAAGTCGGCGGAGGCAGAAGCGGAAGTCGCTGGTACACGGGCGGCGGACTATATCGTAGCGTGAAGCTCAAGGTCGTAAACGAGCGACGCATTGCTCGTCACGGTGTGTTCGTAAGGACTAAAGGCGAGACTGCGCAGGTGGAAGTCGAGCTTGAAGGTTGTAGAGGGCTCAGCGATGACTTGGAGATTGTAGCGGGGATAATGGACGGCGAGAAGTCTGTTGCCACGACGCGCACTCCTGTCACGAAGGGCGACAACCGTCGTCGGTTCTCCGTTCCCTTGCCGTCGATGGAGGTAAAGAGCGCGAAGCGCTGGTCGCCTGAGACGCCGAATCTCTATTCTCTCGTTGCGGAAGTCTGGGAACGGGGAACGGGTAACGGGGAACGGGGAACGGGGAACGGCTTGCCCGCCGAAGCCTTGGCGAAGGCGGGGGAACAGGGAAGACTTCTCGATCGTTGCGAGACACGCTTCGGCTTTCGCGATATCTCGTTTTCGAAGGAGCGCGGATTCGAAATTGATGGACGGCATGTTTTCCTAAACGGACAGTCTAACCATCACGACCTTGGCGCACTTGGCGTGGCGGCATATCCTGACGCCATCCGGCGCTATCTGCGCGCTATCAAGAAGTTTGGCTTCAATTCGGTGCGTTGCTCGCACAATCCGTATTCTGAGGAGTTCTACGACATTGCCGACGAGGAAGGGATTATCGTCGTGGACGAAATAACGGACAAGTGGAAGGGCTATTGGGCGGGCAGGAAGCCGTATCTCGAAATGTGGCCGCAGCTCGTGACGGAATGGGTCAAGCGTGATCGCAACCATCCGTCCATCGTGATGTGGTCGGTCGGCAACGAACTCCAGATGAACGAGACTTGCCACGACGCGATGTTTGAGGATTGGGGCGTGACGACGTATCGAATGATGGACGTAGTCGTGAAGCGGTGGGATCCGACACGCCCGACTACTGTCGCCATGTTCCCGACTCGTGCGAACGGAATCGGCCGCAAGGACAGGCGATTCAACGATCCCGCATACATTGTCGCGCCCGAACTTGCGCAGGTTACGGACGTCGCGAGTTTCAACTACCAGTGGCCCGCATACGAGACATATCTGAAGCACAATCCCGACATGATTGTCTACCAGAGCGAGGCGACGACGAGCGAATGGCTTGCGCCTTACTTTGGGATGGATCGTGCGAAGATGGTTGGCTGCTCCTACTGGGGTGCTACGGAGTATTGGGGCGAGTCGAACAAGTATCCGAAGAAGGGCTGGAACTGGAGCTTCTTCTCGCACACGATGAAGCCGTATCCGCAGGCGTGGCTGATGAAGAGCGGATTCGACCGCAAGACGCCAGTCGTCCGCATCGGAGTTGTGCAGGCGGACGAGCGCGAGACTTGGAACGATGTCAGCAGCGGACAGCAGGCGCTACGCGAAAACTGGAATCGCAAGCAGGGCGACACGGCGCAGGTCTGGGTGTTTTCCAATGCGCCTGAGGTCGAGTTGTTCCTTAATGGACGCTCCCTCGGCAAGAAAAGCGTTCCGCTGCCGCCGCCTGGCGATGAGCCGTGGACAAGCGCGAAGGGCGAGAGGATACATGCCGTATCGTACAATGTCGCGTGGGAACCGGGCGAACTAAAGGCCGCATGTTCAAGCGGCGCCGAACATTCAATCCGCACTTCCGGGCCTGCCGTTGGAATCAAGATTGATAAGGAGCCAACCCTTGATTCGTCGACGCTCGTCTATTTTTGGTTGACGGCCGTCGATGCAAATGGCCTTTATGTGCCTGATGCAATGATGGACGTTAAGGTTTCTGTCAATGGCCCAGGACGACTCCTTGCCCTTGACGACGGCGACCAGTATACGGACCAGCTCTTCAACGTCGACACCAAGAAGATGAAAGAAGGGTATCTCCTTGCAATCGTCCGCCGGACAGGCCCCGGCGAGATCGCTCTTTCCACTGAGTGCAAATAGGTAGACCAATGAAAAAGAACACAATGCGCTGCATTACGGTTTTGCTTGCCTTCTCAACGCCGATGGTGGCATTGGCATGGACAACTGCGCCCGCTCCGGTGGACGGGGTGTATAGATTTGAGTTTGGCGTAAACGAGGCGAGCGCGGGCGCGTATGCCGTACCTGCAAGCGCGGTGTATGACGTTCAGGGGACAGGCTACTACACCGGCGAAACACCCACTTTCACCTACGGCTTCCTCGGCACGACGGAGGACTCGTACAAAAACGACGTTCCTGCGGGATCCAAAGTGACGGATCCCCGTCAGATCGACGGTTTTTCCGTGGTGGAGGGCCAACACATCGTTCTTTCGGACACGAACGACCTGAACGGCGTCTCGTGCGTGTGCGGCCCGGCGTCGGCAGACTACCTGCCCGCGAACGCCTCTCCCTACGAGGGTCGCTATCCGGTGCGCTTCGCGATGCGTGCGGAGGAGAGGGCGTACTATGCCGTTACTTGCACGGTTGTCAACGCATCATCCACCGCCAATGCTGATGTTACGCTCTATTCTGAGCGTTCGCACCTCCATGCCCACCACATGACGCTGGCACCCGGTCAGACGCGCACTTTTGCATGGAGCGTTGAGCTTGCGCCTAACTTCTGCAAGAGCTATTCCGATTCCTACCGCGACAACGCGATCAACGTTTGCGTCGTCGGCGAAAACGCCGCGTTGTCGAGCGTGACTGTCGTGAAGCAGCCGCAAGTGTCCGGCACGGTTCGCGGCGAGTCGGTCGATAACATGAATGTGGGCAAGTCGATCTGGATCTGCACGGATTCCACAGGCTGCGACTATCCGATGTCCATTCCATTCTTCTCGCTTCAGAACTATGGCGGCGTGGGCGCAGGTCTTTCGCGCTGGGCTCCGGCGAACGTCTCGATCTGCAACCAGGGCGAGGGTGGGCTTGCGACTAACGCCAAGACACACCGTCAGTCTTGTTTGCTAAAGCCCGGCGACTACCTCTATGTCGAATACGGACACAACGAAGGCGGCGTAACGAGCTACACGAACAACCTCGAGACGTATCTTTCCGACGCAAAGACGTCCGGGGCGAAACTGCTGATTGTCTCGCCGGTCGAGCGCCATACCTCCTGGAACAGCACCACCAAGTATTGGGAATCTTCGCTGGCAGGTATTCGCGATGGCGGCAGGGCATGGGTGGAGGACAAGATTTCGCAGGGCGAGACATGCGTCGCGTACGTTGACCTCAACACGTCCTATCTCAACTGGATGAACAGCGAAGTTGACCGCATTTGCGAGAGGTTCCCTTCGATGAACCGCTCCGCTGCGATCAACTACTACTACCAGAGCGCGAAGGGCAAAAATGTTGACGGCACCCACCTCAACACCGCAGGCGAAGATCAGGGCGCCTATTGGTTCTGGCAGGCGGCGCTTGCGGTCGTCGCCGCCGGCGAGAATGCCCAAGAGGGGACATCCGCTAAAATTCAGGCAGATGTCGTCATGGGAATAACGGAAGGCTACCAGTCCACGCTCGGTCTCGGCACGTCCGTCGCCAATACGCCTTGGCTCGTGACGGACGAGATAATCGCGGCGGGCGTTGCGCCGAACTCGTTCTGGGATACGCCAGTGACGACGCTACTCAACTATGTGAACGATGCGGTGGTGGCTGATGTCTTCGCCTGGACGAATGCAGACAATTCGGTGACGATTTCCAATGTCACGATGCGCATCCTCAATCCCGGCAACTACTATAAGGCGGTAATCGACATCATCAGCGCGGACGCCGCGACGACGAATCGCTATTATTCCTACTACAACTACGACGTGGGCGGGCTCAATGCGACCTCCGGTACGCTCATAAAACCCGAGCAGTCCGGCTTCCTGGATTCCGATGCTGCCAACGGCGGCGCGAAGGATCGTGAGACGCTGACCGTTCCGACTGGCGGCAAGGCGTATGTATGGTTCGCGAAGGCGGATGACGAAACCTGGCAGGTGGGAGAAAACGAGCCTTGCTCCGCGAAATATCCGGTCGAGGCATGGAGCAGGGTGCTCGTATGCGACAATGGCGAAGACGCCTCAAACTGGAGCGCGGTTACGCAGTCCGAATACACGTTTACGGAAAACGAGGCCGGATACTACGATTTCACGGGCACTGGCTACGGCAGCGACGGCAAGACAAAGAAGAACTTCGGCATGTTCCGCGATTTCGACGATGCGGGCGAGATTTCGGGCGGACGCTACCGTGTGTCCTTCAAGGCGCTCTACACGGCAGGAAGTTTCACCTTCGGCGTCATCAATGCCAAGGGCACGACAACAAGTCCGACCGCTGGAGCGGTTAGCCTTGTGCAGTTCACCGGCAAGTCGGCCCAGGTGTGCGGTTCCGAGGCGGCCGAGGTTACCCTTGTGAAGGACGCGAACGAGGAGCTTCAGCCGTCCAACCGCATCAACGTCGACGCATGGACTGATGTCGACATGATCGTAGACATGGACCTCGGTACGGCAGAAGTCTCCGTCGGTGGCAGTGACTATCAGACGTATGAAGTTTCCGCCTATTCCGAAAAAGCGGCGTTCCCAAGCGCGGTAATTCCCAATCTGCCATACAGATATTTTGTATTCAGTCTCGAGTCGCAGATGTCGCATTTCGGAGCAATTGACGATGTCAAGGTTATGCAACTTGCCGCATCGACTGAGCGTCAGGTCGTTACGGTTTCCGCGGCGCCGAACGATGCGAACTTTGGCACCGTCACTATCCGTGACGAGGACACAAACTCGTTTGATATCTACAGCGGAGCGAGCGTCGCGCTGAAGGCGGTGAGCGCAGACCCCGACATGTACGCGTTCGTCTGCTGGCGCGACGCGGGAGACAACGACGTTTCGTCCAATGCCACGTTTGTAGTCGAGAACGCTGTCGCAGACTGTTCCTACACGGCCGTCTTCCGCGAGTACGGCGAGGAAGAAGATCGTGTCGTCAAGTGGGATTTTTCTGACTATATTGTAGACGGCATCGCCGCGACAGGCAATCTGGCAACCAACTACAATGGCCTTGCCGTATGTCTCCAAAACGGAGATTCGCTTTCCGGAGATGGGCTTTACTGGGCCAATGTCGGCTCGTCGAGCGGTTCTGTTCCTGTCGGTTCAACGGGTCGTCATATAGAATGGACTGCGCCTTTTGACGGCACCATGTCTGTTGTGTTTAGCGTTTCCTCGACGGCTGCGACAGGCGGCAACGGCAAGCCGGTTTACGTATCCATGCAAGTCAAGGATTCTGATGGCGCAAGCATCGGATCCGTAAATGCCACAACGGCAAACACCGACACCACACTCCAGTTCAGTGCTACCGCCGGGACGACATACTCCATATACACCTACTACTACAACCGTTCCAGCCAGATTACGGTAAAGTCCATCACCTACGCCTACGCGCCTGTTCGCTATACCGCGACGGCGGCGGTAGGCAATCCTGGCCTCGGCGGAGCGACGGTGAACGGCAGCGCATCGGTGGATGTTCTTGCCGGAAAGAGCGCGACATTCGCGGCGTGGCCAGTGACGGCTGCGTACAGGTTCGTCAACTGGACGGATAGCGACAGCAACGTAGCCTCTACGGAAACAACATTCGCGACCAACATTACTGAAGATGTGATCTATACCGCCAACTTTGCCGCGTTGGAAGCTGGCGAAAGCGTCAATGCGGCAGTCAACTTTGCCCAATACGCGTGGGATCGTGCGGTTTCAGGCGGGTCGCTCGTCACGACGAATGGATATTTCACAATATACACTTCCGACAGCTCCTATGGCACCGACGCCATTACCGAGAACGGCATCTACTGGCATGCTCCTGCAAACGACATTTATGCCAAGAACTATAGCGCTGACCAGCCCTGCGACTATATCCACTACATGAAGTTCGAGCCGCCGTATTCTGGAACTGTGACAATAGTATTCCAGGCGGACAAGGTTGTCGACAAGAGAACGCTCTCGTTGAATATTACATCTGGAGAACTTTCCGGGGCGACAAAGAACAATGCGCTTGCGTCAACGAGCGCCTCGACCGCCAATGCCGATTTCACGCTCTCGTATAATGTCACGGCTAACGAGACCTATTGGATCTGGGGTGCCAGCCAAAATTGGTCGGGGGCGCATAATGCTACTGCCTGCACCATCTCGTCAATCACCTACACCCACGCTTCCGATTTGACCACGTTGTCGTTGGCGAACGACTCCGAAGCGGGCGCGGTGACGGTCAATGGCGTGGCGGGCGTGACGAACTGCAACGTGCAGAAGGGCGAATACGTGAAGCTTTCCGTCGCGCCCAACGCAGGAAGCATTTTCGGCGGTTGGAAGAATGCGAACGACGAGATCGTTTCCGAAGAGTCCGAAATCTGGGTGCTCGCCGAGGACGCGATTTCGCTGACGACAACTTGGCGGACGGCCGACGTCCACAACTTTGTCTGGAATCCGGAAGTCGCTTCCGGCAACTGGAACGATGCAGCGAACTGGCTCTACGAAGGCCTCGTCCCCGCCACCACCTACCCCAGCGACGCCGCTTGCGATGTAGCCACCATCGATACGGAAGCGACCATCACGCTTTCATCCTCCGCCACAGCCTCCAACATCTGGTTTAACGCAGATGCCACCCTTACAGGAGGAAATACGCTGTCCGCTGCAATTATCGGAGGGACTGGAGCAATAACTTTGAGCGATGCAGGATTTTCCAATTCTGCTGTTAGCGATTTAACAATCTCCAATAATGTCGTAATGGTTGCAGGAACCACAAATTGGTTCAACACAGTTGGTAGCGCCGGATACGATGTTTATGTTAGAGGCAATATTAGTGGTAGCGGAACTTTAAATGTCAAACTTGCTTCGACTCGCGAGGAAAATGTTTATTTCTACGGCAACAACAATGATTTTTATGGCGATGCCTATACTTCTGGCGGGACTTCCAATCGCAGCATAGTAAAGTGGAATAATCAATGGTCTGCCGGAACTAATACATATTGGCATGTCGGGCACAGTTACGGGAATGACAACAAGGACTATTGCTTGATGGGCGGTACGGTGTGCTTCGGCGGCTATGATGGCGCGTATTGGGATCGCTACGACGGCAACACACTCACCATCGGCTACCTGAACCGCGACAGTGCTGTGTCGATTTACAACGGGGTTAGTGGCCGCGCAAACAGCATCGTCAAGGTCGGCACGGCGAATCTGACGCTTGGCACGACAAGGATTAAGAATCTGACCGTCAATGGCGGGTCGGTGACGATGCCGATCGGCATCGCGCCCAATGCCTTGACGCTTGCGGCGGGAACCGAGATTCGCATCGCGGGCGATGCAGCGTGGGAGATTGGTACGGTGACGAACCTCTTCTCGTACACTACGCTGTCCGGTGCAACGGCGGAAACACT
>Ga0310696_10007714_pt1 | contig 12604 bp, 4 predicted proteins | sample AusTroGonzalo_MG_4_FD_203885 | JGI IMG/M metagenome (GOLD analysis project Ga0310696, IMG submission 203885) | Bovine rumen microbial communities from tropical cattle in Woodstock, Queensland, Australia - Gonzalo_02 (v2) (version 2) | ecosystem: Host-associated > Mammals > Digestive system >... | reverse complement strand
GTTTTGGCTTGAATTGCAGCTTTTCTGGCCTCAATTGCAATTTCTTTATTTTTAATGGCTTCACAAGCTTCTTCAAAAGCTTTATTTAATGAAGCTTCATGTTTTTCTTCTTCGCCTGGTTTGACTTTGGCTTTTTTAACTGCAAAGTATTTAATAGCACGAGAATTCGCTAAAGTCTTGGCAGAGATTTCTTCTTTTTCTGTTTTGGTTAATAAAGCAGCGTAGCGGTATTCTTTGGTCTTTTTTTCTTGTTTGGCAAAATCTTTTTCTAATACTGGAGAACGTCTCATTTGCATGAGTTTCTTTTCCGCCTTTTTAGCGCGTTTTTCATTGTCTGGGAAAATCACTAGGAAGATAAAGAAGAAGATTACCATCGCAATACCACCTTGTGTCACCATCGCTAAGATAGAATAGACGGCTGGTGGCATGATTTTAGCGCCGATTGGAATCCAGAAATTATTCAAGGCATTGGTGAAAATTGAAATCAAGACCCAACCGATAAAATACCACATCGCTTGATACCAAGGATTGCCATGTGAGCGATAAGTAATATTTCTTTGTAATGGGAAGTTGATACATTGGGCAGTAAAAACGGCGATTTCAAAAGCGATGAAATAACCTAAGCCACCACCGATAATAATTGGTGTAGCTGGATCATCCGCCACTTGGTGGACTGGATTAGCGCCAAAGATACACCAATAATAATCAACGCCAAATAAACTAATTGGCACTTTTGGCCACATAAAATCGACTGCGGCTAAATCTAAGCCAAAGATATGTGGTAAGAAAATTAAAACTAGCATTTGATAAATCGTGACACCTTCTGAAAAGACGATAAAGAAGAAAATCATATAAATCCATTTTGCTAATTTTGGATGTTTATCACTAAATCCATACCATAATGAAAGCCACCATCTTCCGATGCGTTGGAAAAAGGCTACAAAGCCATTTTTCGATAATGGTTTAATTTGGTTTTGGATATCAATTTCTGTGTAATTCATAATAGCCCCCTTATGTAAATAATTACGGCATAGTTAAAGTTTTTTAAGTAGATATTTTGTTGTTATAAAAACAACAAGAGCGCTCTCCTAAAAGAGCGCCCTTAATGATTATTCAGCTATTTTTTACGCTTGAAAATTTTAATGAAGACAAAGACACCCCAAGTAAGTAGGCCGGCTTCAATAACGCCTGTTGCTACGTATAAGATGACTTGCCATGTTGGCATATGAACAATGAATTGTCCTCTCACTGCGTTACTATTAGCAACGACATAGAGGATGTTTTTGGAACAACGTTTCATGATTTCAACATCAGTTGGATCATTGTGGTTTGGTTTCCAAACATTGCCAGCACCTTGCAAGTTAAGGTCATTACCTGCGTAGAACATGTCTTTTTCCACCATGAATTCATTGGTGTTAAAGTCGCAAATAGTGAAACCTTTAAAGCCCCATTCTTCTCTTAAAATGATGGTATTAAGACGATAGTCACCGCCTGTCCATCTTTCACCGATTCTGTTAAATGAGGTCATAATAGAAACTGGTTTGACTTCTTTTTCTTCACCAAAGTAAGCATGTGAATTGAGATCACCATTGCCACCTTTAACAGCGATTTCGAAACCTTTGAGATAATTTTCTCTTAAGTTTTGTTCATCAATCCAAGTTAATAAGCCCATTCTGTGGGTTTCTGTTTCGTTAACCGCGAAGTGTTTAATTTGTGTATAGCAGCCTTTTGACCATGTGCCTTTAGAAAGGGCAGCGGCATACATACCACTTAGTAATGGATCTTCAGAATAATATTCGAAGTTTCTACCACCAAATGGAGAACGGTGAATATTAATACCTGGAGCATACCAACCAGTATATGGTCTATTTCTGGAAGATTGTGTAGTGCCAATTAAGCCTTCATTGCCAACGGCTCTACCCATATCGTATAAGCGATCAACGTTCCACGTGGAAGCGATAACGACTTCACAGCAATATGAACATGTGCCTTTAAATGTTTCTGTATCAATGAAGTTGACCCAACCAACAGGACCATCAGTATTGTCAGTTGGTGGAACACCTAATCTTTGAACAGCGCTTGTAATAAAGGCGCCTTGGTTAATCAATTCTTCCATTTCAGCTTTGGTTAATTGATCAATAAATTTGCCCCAAAGTTCATCATCGTAATCTCTTAACACTAAATCTGTGAACTTAACGCCATTGTCAGCGCCAGTAACCGGCATTTCATTAACGACGAGTGGATTGTTTGGATTTGGAGTGTAATCTTTCATCTTTTCAATCCATTCATTAGAAATGTCCCAGCCATCTCTGACTTTGCCAACATTGATACGTTTTTCCGCTTCAGTTCTTAAAGCCGGCCAAGTACCTGCAAAGTCATTACGATGTAAGATAGTGCCTAATTGGGCATCACTATTCATGCTAGGATCAGTGTTATCAGTGTATTGATTGGTAATGGTTTTGCCGGTGATTGGGTCTTGTTCGTAGCGGATATCTCCCTCAATTGAAGCAACCACAGTCGCATTTTCCATTGCCTTAGCATTATGGCTATCAGTGCCTAAAGTGAATGTATAATTGCCTTTTTCCGCCACATAGCCTTTTTGCCCTGTGATACCTTTGTAGTCGTAAGAAGCATAGGAATATGGAGAATCAACGGTAATTTTAATTGTTTCTTTTTCACCAGGTTGTAATAATTCAGTTTTATCAAAGCCGACAAGAATCTTGTGAGCTTTATCTAAACCGCCTGGAGTATAAGGAGCGGTGACATATAATTCCACGGTATCTCTACCAGGATATGTACCAGTATTTTCCACTTCGACTTCAAAAGTCATCTTGGTGTCTTTTGCTAAAGTCGTAGGAATATTGGCTTTATTTTTCAAAGTCCATGAGAAGCTTGTATAGCTTAAGCCATAGCCAAATGGATAAACAACGGCTTCATCATAGTTAATGTAGTTTTCCGCGGCAGCGGTTTCATAGTAACGATATCCATAGTAGATACCTTCTTCATAATCGGTAAAGTAGATTTGTGAGTCCGCTGGTCCTCTTTTGGCTAAATTATAGAAACAGTCGCCAGAAACACCAACGTATTTACTGCCTTCACCTTGCGAAACAACGCCTAAGTTACCACCAAAGTTATTCCAAGTTGGATCTTTGGTGAAATCTGCTGGATAAATATCAACTGTGCGACCAGACGGAGAGAATTTAACGCCATCATTGGTTTCGCCTTTTAAGACTTCACCAACCGCTGTTAAACCGGCTGTACCATCATAGCCAATCCATAATATTGCATCCACGCCTTCATCCTTTTGTACATCACCGAGTTCTAAGGATGTGGCGGTGTTAAGTAATAAGACAACTTTACCAAAGCCCATTGTTTTGACTTTATTGATTAAATCTTTTTCGGCTGGTCTAAGTCTCAAGATGTGATCATCTGGAGTTCTTGGTAAGTCCGCACCTTCACCACCGATACGGGTGATGACGATTAAAGCGGCGTCTTTATATGCCTCACAGCTATTCCAAATATCATCGGTATAAGAATCAAATTCTGTTTCACCGACAAATGATTCTTTTAATTCAAGAGGTTTACCACTATCGAGGTCTTTATTGTTTTTATCTCTGCCTTCACCTGATTTACTATTATCATCATAGAATGCCTTTAATGTTGGATTATATGTGAATCCAGCTTTGGTTAAAGCAGAGAAGAAGTCGATCATTCCGTCGGTTGAAGCGCTACCAGAGCCAGAGCCTCCGATTGCGACATTAGAGGAGTTCTTACCAAAGATACTGAGTTTTGCCCCTTTTGCTAAAGGAAGAGCGTTATTATTCTTGTTCTTTAATAAGGTAATACCTTCTCTAACGATATTAATGTTGGTTTTATTACCATTTTCTTTAGCAGAAGCTTTATCAGTAATGCCTTCATCAAGTTCAAATCTAGAACCTTCTTCATTAATTAATTCCATTCTGCCTCTATCACCTAAAGCGGTAGAAACAATACCTTTAAATTGGCCGGTTAATAACACATTAGCGGTAATGAGGACGCCAGTTAAAAGAACCGTGGTAATTGCCCATGGAATTAATCCACTTTTTTTAATGCCCATAGAATTCTCCTTGATTAGAAGTGAACGGCGTTTTCGCCTTCACCATTATCTTTAGCGTTGAATGCGCCTAATTGAGCTTTTGTTTCAACGGAAATATAGTCGATAACCGGAGCGGTCGCTGTCATTGTGCCATGAGGGGCGTCGCCCACGATTTCATCGTTATCAGTAACAAGAGAAATACAGTTAACACCTCTCTTTAAAGACAAGGAGAAGTATAAATCAAATGTTTCCCAACCAATAATTTCACTGCTATTAGAGGCATCGATTTCAACTTGATTACATTCCCATTCATTGATATAGTAACCATCTGTTTCATCGATTCCATAGTAATTGAGGAAATAGTCATCCCAGTTTCCTAAACAACCTTCGGAATCCCAATCATCTGGGTCAAAATCCACTAAATAATCTGGATTAATGTTTTGGTCAACTCTAATTGTATAGTTATCAGGATTTAACAAAACATAGATAAATTCAGCGCCAAATCTCGCTCTAAGTTTAGCGTCGCTAACATCTCTATCACAGGCAATGAAGAAGTTTATTGAAACACCTTCTGTATATAGGAATGTCACAAAGCCAATATCTTCAGCATTATGTGTGGCCAAACCTGAACCGGTTGCGCCGCCAGAATATCCCGCGCCACTCTTACCACGTAAATCGGTACATTCGGCTTCAAAAATATAATTCGCAGATTTTCCTTCTTCATGTTTGAGCAAGTATTTATCATATTCAAATGGGTCACTTGATGGTTCAGATGAACTACTTGGTTGTGAGGAACTACTTGGCTCCGAGGAACTTGGCACAGATGAGCTAGGTTCAGAAGAACTTGGCACAGATGAGCTAGGTTCAGAAGAGCTGCTTGGTTCTGAACTACTTGGTTGTGAGGAACTACTTGGCTCCGAGGAACTTGGCACGGATGAGCTTGATTGTGAAGAACTGCTCGGTTGTGAAGAACTGCTCGATCTAGAACTAGAAGATGATTCTTGCGAAGAACTTCTACTAGAGGATGAGCTTGGCGTTACAGAAGAATCTGTTGAGCCAGATGGAGTAGGATCTGATGCAGAACTAGATTGTGAAGAAGGAGGAATCACGCTTGATCCATCACCACTTTTGGAGGATGAAGCAGGTTTACCACCACAAGCCACAAGAGCTAGCATAGTAGCAAGGAAGATAGTAATTTTACTCTTATTTTTATTCATATTAATCTTTCCTTTCTTAATTAATATTATTAATTATAATTACAGGATAAGGCCCCCATGGGCGTATGCCCATAGGAGCCAGTATCCTAGTTTAAAGTTTTATAGAAATTTCTAATCTAATCTCAATTAGTTTCGATTAGTCTTCTTTTCTATTCTTTTTGATAGCCACAACGGCTAAGCCTAAGCCAGCGATGAGAGCCATGATACCAGAGGCAGCGGCGATAGAACCACCACAACCTTTTGCAGCAGCGCCATCTTTACCATCAGCACCGGCAGGACCAGTTTCGCCCTTTTCGCCTTGTGGGCCTTGAGGACCTTGTGGGCCTTGTGGGCCTTGTGCGCCATCAGCACCATCTTTACCATCAACGCCGTCTTTACCGTCTTTACCATCAGCACCTGGGGCACCATCAACGCCGTCTTTACCATCAGCACCTGGGACACCTTGTTCGCCCTTTGGACCTTGAGCGGCAATGCCTGTATCGACACCATCAACGAACCAGTTACCATTTTCACCAATTGTGAGGACTGGTGAATGGCCATCTTGGCCAGCAGCACCGGCAGGACCTTGTGCGCCTTGTTCGCCTTGTGCGCCAGCAGCGCCAGCAGCGCCGTCAGCACCAACAACGAGACCTAAATCGACAACAGCGTTATCTTCGTATGTAATGACTAAGTGACCTTGATCATTAATGACTGCGGAAACGATACCGCCATGAACGACTGGTTGTGGAGCAACTTCTGGGACACCAATCATTAAGGTGAAGTTAGTGTTAACAGTGGCATTTCTTGTTTGGCCTTGAGCATTTCTCTTATAAGTAATTGATTGAGAAACTCTCACATTGAATAAGCCAGCTGTGTCAGAAGAAGCCTTGAGATAAGTACCAGCGGTTAAGCCTAAAGCTTCAGCGGCTTCGGCATCTAATGTAACGATTTCAGCACCTTCGATACCAGTGATTGTTGGATTATTAGCAACAGTAATTTCATATGTTGCATTGTTTTGATAGTGGTCGCCCACTTTGTAAATGCTTACTGGTAAGTAGAGATCTTCGCCAACAGCAGCTGTTGGATTGACAGTGAGTCTTAAGCTAGCTGATCTTAAGATATAGTTATCAATAATTGCTTTAACAGTTACATTGAATGTGCCTAATTCTGTTGCACTACCTGTAATTCTGCCTGTTGAAGCATTGAATGATAAACCAGATGGTAATGTGCCTTCGAGTTCATATTTAACGCTGCAATCACTTGGGACGTGTTCTGGATTAACCGCCACGTTAATATTGGCTGATACACCATATGTAAGTGATTGATTGGTTTCGAATGAGAAGATGTTCATTGGAGTTGTTGTATTGCCTGTTGCACCAACAGTTGTGACACCATTTTGAACAGAGTTGCTGTTTGCACCAACCCAGCAAATGTATGTCGCGGCCATACGGATGGCATAGTATTGAGTTGGAGATTCTGGAATGACATCATCAACTTTTAAGCCATCACGGACGCCACCTTTACCTTCACGTAATGTAGCATCCCAAATACCTGTAATAGCATTGGTATTGGAACGTGTACCTGTGATAGAGGTGTTGTAATTTAAGTTACCGTTTAAGGCTAAATGACAACCACCACGTTGTAAGTAGTTACCTTTACCCATAGAGGCTGAGTAGTAGTCGGTGACAGATTCACCCATGAAGCCCCATTCTTGACGGAGGATTTCTTCATTGAACATGTAGTTAGCGAAAGCTGGGATAGAACCGGATCTATTGAAGGCGGTCATAACAGCAGTAGCGTGACCAACTTTTGTTGCATATTCGAATGGTTTTAAGAGTGTTTCTCTAATTGCTTGTTCGGAATTGTATGTAGCAATACCTTCCATACGGTTGGTTTCTTGATCGTTTAAAGCATAGTGTTTCATAAAGACGTTACAACCTTTGGATTGAGCGCCAGAAACGACTGCGCCAGCGATGATACCACCATGGACACCATCTTGTGAATAGTATTCAAAGTTACGGCCAGAGAATGGAGATCTATGAGTGTTCATAGCAGGACCATACCAACCATTAGAGCCATTGAATAAGGATTCATTACCAACGCAGAGACCTTGTTTATGAGCTAATTCAACGTTCCAAGTAGAGGAGATGTTGACTTCACAGCACCATGGAGTACCGGCTTTGTTGAAATTGGTAACCATGTTGCCACCATTTTGTGTGCCTTTTAATTGAGCAGGACCATCTTGGTCACCAGCTTGTTTCTTACCAATGGCGTTTAAACCTGGTGTTTTGTAACCACCGTTTTGGAGAAGAGCTGCTAATTCGGCATATGTTAATTGGTTCATGAATTGGTTCCAAGCTTCGGCTTCGGTTAAACCAGCATATGGGTGGCCTTCTGGAACGATTCTGTCAGAATTGAAGTCTAAACCAGACATTTGTTGAATGAGGACATCAGCTTGTGTGCCAGAAGCTCTAGCAGTGGCTAATTGTGTCCAAGAAGCTGGAATATCAGCATTGGTCTTATACCATGGGTCTGTTGGTAAGTCATCAGAGCCATTGAAGTTACCTGTGTAACGATAATATTTGGCCCATTCACTATAGTTTGCTTGACCTTCTGGAATGCTTGTATCACCAGATCTATGAGTGCTGGAGTTTGTTAATAAAGCGAGAACGATATCTGGATAAACACGTTCCGCAGCTGTTGGGGCTGTTGGGAATGTGGTAACAAAGTTAGCACGTGACATTAATTTGAATGTGACACCATCGCCTGTTGCTGGTATGGCATCTACTGGTGCTGTATCGCCTTCGTCATCATAATCGCCATCTTCATTAGCATCAACGCCAGGGACAGCAGGAACTGCAGGAGTACTAGCTGGATCGTGTAATTTAATTGGTAATAATGTATCGTAATCATCACCTTTAGATAAGACGTTGTAGCTATCGCCAGCGGCTAAACCAGTAGCGACAGAACCATCTTTTCTAAATTCTTTAGCGCTTAAAGTTAAATCTAATTTTGCAACTTGTTCATGTGAGTTGTCTTGTAATCTGAGTTCATAAGCGCCTGCTTCTAATTCCCAACCAGCGAAATCATTTTCGTTTGCATCGTTGTAGTCAAAGGCGGCTAAATCACCGGCTCTAACATTAACTGTGACAACTTCAGATTTTCCTGGTTTTAATAATTTTGTTTTGGCAAAGCCCGCTAAAGAGACTTCAGCTTTTTCAATACCACCATTTGTATATGGGGCGTGGTTATAAAGTTGAACGACTTCTTTACTAGCAACACTACCAGTATTGGTGACTCTCACTTTAACTGGAATAGAAGCTTCAAGTGATGCTGCAGCATTGATAGCGGCTTGGACTTCGTCAGCTGTAGAGACGAATTCTTTATTGAATTGTGTATAGGATAAACCGAAACCAAATGGATAGACAACACCAGTGGAACGGTTGTAGTACATATCACCAGCTTTATCTTCTGGGATGGTGGCTTTTTCAGATTCATAAATTGCTAAATCATCTAAAATACCATCAGCCGCAGCGGTTTCGTACCACTTATAACCTAAGTAGATACCTTCTTCTTCTTCAAGAGCATATCTTGTAGCGTTGACAACAGTACTTCCATTGCCCTTTGTGACTGTATTGGAGTATTCTGTGTCAAATTTCTTTGCGACAGGATCATAAGCGTTGTTTTGTTGGTTGTTACCAAAGTTGAACCATGTTGGGTCTTTTTTGAAATCAGCTGGCCAAATATCGGCTAATCTTCCAGATGGAGCGACATCGCCGACTAAAACTGGACCAACACCTTTCAAACCTGTTTCACCTGGTTGACCAATCCACACAATGGCATCAATGTCTGGATCATCTTCTAATTCAGGAATTTCCATTGCGTTAGCGGAGTTAATTAAAATAATAACTTTATCGCAATATTGCTTGGCGAGTTCAATGAGGTCTTTTTCTGTGTCGAATAATTCAAGACTGTGTTTTGTTGGGTCTTGGTTAACTGTGATATTACCAGCAGTACCGACATTAGTTCTTAATAAGTCATCACCTTCACCGCCGATACGGCCGATTGTGATAAGTGCGGCATCACCATAGAATGTGAAAGTGTTCTTAAGGGCTTCAATTTCTGAAGCTGGACCGTCAACGCTTTGAGAAGCTTGTGTAAACATACCTTGCACACAAACGTTGGATTTGTAATCATGGGCCTTGTAATAATCAGAAACAGCAGCGTTTAGGTTTAATCCGGAATTGGTTAAGCTATCTGGTAATGTAGCAAAACTACCACCGATTGAACCGGAACCGGTACCACCTAAAAATGGTCTGTAAGAGTGGGTACCTAACAAGGAAATGTTGGAACCTTTGGCTAATGGGAGAGCATCATCTTTATTCTTTAATAGAGTAATACTCTCTTCCATGATTTTGACGTTTAAGTTACCTGCAAATTCTTGCTCTTCTTCAAACGAATTAAAATCGGTATAGAATTTACCGTTTTGATCAGCAGCGAAGGAAGCATATGTAGGAGTAGCAGAAACCGCGGAGGCGATAACCATACCACCAGCAACTGCCAGAACGCCAGTTAGAACTTTGATGTTCTTTTTTTGCTTTTTGTTCATAGAGAACCTCCTTTTAAAAGCATGCATATACGCGTAGCGTACATACCGATGAAAACACATAATTTGCATGCCAAAAAATTAGTTTTTGAGGACTAGACAATTTTGCGAAACAAACTATATGACATTTCTTTTATAGTATATGGACAATTATGCTATCAGTAAATGAAACTACACACTTTAAATGTCTTTGAGTATTAAGCAACAAAATATGATGTAATGAGAAAAAAATTAAATATAATAAAAATAGCCACTATGACTAGAGAAGATCCCCGTATTCAAAAAACAAAAAAGGCATTTAAAGAGGCATTTAAAGAGCTTTTTAGTGAGCACGATGATTATATGGAAATCACCGTTACCGAATTATGCGCAACTGCGGGTTTAAATAGAAGAACCTTTTATCTACATTACAAACAGGTTGATGATGTTTTAGAAGAGGTGCTCGAAGATATCTCATTAGAATTCTTTATTGCCATTAAAAAAGAAAATGCGATTAACGATAAAGAAAAAATCGTCAGCATATTCTTTGATTTAAACGACAAGAACTCAATGAGAAAGAAGATGAATTCATTTTTCGTCTATCATTATCTAAAGCCCACCATTCTTAAAAAATATGTTGAGGCTATAAGTAAAGGCGGCATAATGGAAAAGCTTAACAGCGAATATAATGCTCTTGAGTCTCTCGGATTTCCTTTCTTTTATATGAATCTTTGCTTTGCCTACCATCTATGGTGTCAATCAAATCGCACCATTCCAAAAGAAGAGATTGTTAAATATGCTGGAGCCATTCTCGAACAGATTGCATTAGTGTTTGAAAAGAAGCCTAACGCACAATTTAACGAAGAATAAATATAAATGCGCCCGAGGTAGGCGCATTTATTTATTAATAAATATTTATTAAAGAAGATTAATGACCATCTTCCGCTTTAATGACTTCTTCAATGCCGACTTCTTGATAATCTGCTAATTCCCAAACATTATTTGAATTAGCGCAAGCGTAAAGAATGTTTTTGGCTGCTCTTCTTAAAAGAATTGCGCCATCATGTTTACATTCTGTATAAACCTTATGTGGCTTTAAGTCGGTGGATAAGCTATTTGGAGTTAACCACATATCATTACCGGCTCTTAAACCGATATTTGTGGCCATATAACCACTACCAGCATAGTCAGTAACCACGACACCATGGAATCCCCATTCTTCTCTTAATAAGGTGGTTAATAATGCTTTATTGCCACCAGCCCACCAAGAGCCGACGCAGTTAAATGAAGACATGATACCAATGCCACCTTCATCCACGTATATTTCAAAGCCACGAGCATAGATTTCTCTTAATGATTGTTCGCTGGCCCAGACAAAGACACCATCACGATTTCTTTCTTGTTCATTGCACATAAAGTGTTTGGCGTAGCAATAGACACCATATTTCATTGTGCCTTTAGAGGTATAGCCCGCCATCTTACCAGCGATTAAAGGATCTTCTGAATAGTATTCAAAGTTTCTACCGCCAAATGGTGAACGGTGTGTATTAATACCAGGAGCATACCAACCGCTCATACCACGTGCCGCACCTTCTCGACCAATGGATTCACCCATTAATCTCGCAACATCGGTACTCCATGAGCAAGCTAAGATAACTTCACTTGGGTGGCCTGTACCAGAGTGGAAAGCCGCACTTGGACCATCATAGTCAACTGAAGCCGGCTTATTAATAGATTCAATTTTTGCGGTTTGGAAACCACCATATTCGACGAGAGTTTCCATATCGGTTAATGATAATTGATCGATTAAATTATCCCAACGTGGATCGTCCCATTCAGCCCCTTTAAAGTCCATGAAATCAAGACCATTTTTGACATCTTGTTGACGCACGTCACCCTCAATTTGATTATCAGTAAACTTAAAAGCGGTTGTGTCAGTACTATTTGATGTACCACCAGGGAAGTGACTAGCACTTGGATGAGATGCTCTACTAATATCAGCGGTATTTTTCCAAGTACCCGCAAAATCATCACGAGATAAATATTCGATTGGTTCTTCACCACCACCGAATTCTTCATCTTGGAAGATATTTTCATATTCTTTACCGGTTTGATAGCTGGTTAAGAATTCCACATCATCATTTAATTTGAAATTAATGATATTGCTTCTTTTTGCTACATTAGTAACCGCTAAATCCCAGGCATTTTCTCTAATAGAGAATTCATAATCGCCATGTTCTAAAACATAATAGCCTTTTTCCGTTGACCAAGAAGCGATATCTCTAAATGTGAATTCAAGTTTATAATCTTTGGATTCACCAGCAGGGATGATGTTTGTCTTTTGGAAGGCGGTTAATGAATAGTAAGCCTTTTCAATTCCACCAGAATAATAAGGGGCGTGTGTATAAAGTTGGATGACATCTTTACCATCGACATTTCCGGTATTCTTTACTTCCACGACCACTTCCACTTTTTGATTTGCTTGGTCGATATTATATTCAACGATTGATTTATCAAATGTTGTATAGGATAAGCCATGTCCAAACGAGAACTGCACTTCATCTTCATAGATATAGCCAGCATCTCTATTAACCATGCCACGTGTAACATAATAACGATAGCCGACATAAATGCCTTCTTGATAGTTAGTGAAAGTTGCTCTATTGGCTGCGCCACTTGTATATGTCAAAGTCGTATCATTACCAAAGTTTTGATAAGAAGGAGCGCTCTTAACATCATATGGCCAAG
>Ga0310696_10007713_pt1 | contig 12605 bp, 21 predicted proteins | sample AusTroGonzalo_MG_4_FD_203885 | JGI IMG/M metagenome (GOLD analysis project Ga0310696, IMG submission 203885) | Bovine rumen microbial communities from tropical cattle in Woodstock, Queensland, Australia - Gonzalo_02 (v2) (version 2) | ecosystem: Host-associated > Mammals > Digestive system >... | reverse complement strand
TGACCCGAAAGACCTTAAAGACCTTCCCGACACCATTGTAGTGGATGTGCCAGAGGAAGTGGTTGCCATTGACGAGGAAGAAGATTGGATATCTGAATATCTGACTGACACATACGGATTCTGTCACTTCGGGTTTATCTTCAAGCCGTTGTAGTTGCAACGGCTTCTGCTGACCCGAACTATCCTCGGAAGACGCGGTGCGTGACGCGCCGATACCCTATTGACATAAATTATAAGATATGGTATGATATTTGCATCACGAAAAGCAAAGACTCGTTGGTCGGACGAAAAGATACAGCTGGCTTTTCCGTACCTACCTCTGTAAGATGCTTCTACTGACACCTCAAGATTGGATGCTCAAGGGATAATTTGAGTACACCGTGTGACGGAACTGCGGAGCCGTTGCAATTACAATTCGCCGTGGGGAGTAATTAACCCCTTCGCTCTACGCAAAGGGCGAAAAGGACTGCGGGACGAGGGCAACCCGTCCCGTTCCCTTTAACCCCCTTGACATAAAATAGAAACTTTGCTACACTGTTCGCAGTTGAGAAACAGGAACGCCAAGAAAGGAGGTACACAATGAAGACGATTTATTAAGACATAGCCGAGACATCGGCAAATCGGGGGTGGAGCCGTCCGCACTATCCTAGGGAGTCGCCGCGCCCACCCCCATTGACAATAAATAGAAGATTTGATAGACTATGCGGCAGTTGAACGCAAGGTGCATTCAACGCCACATAAAAGAAAGGAGCAAACACTATGGCAGAAAAGGCAGAACTCAAGAAGACGGGATGGTACGCAGTCGTCCATTTCGGGGCTGACGAAAAGGATTCAGCACCCTGTTTCCTTAAGAAAATCCCATACACGAATGCGAAGGGGGAAACGGAGACTTCATACCACCACTTCACCTACAACCTACAGGAAGCGGCTCTGTTCCCGAACTGGTATGATACATTGGTTGCGAAGAAGGAAGTGGAAGCGCGACTTGAGAAGGATAGCCATGTCCTCAAAGGTCATGTCAAGGTCATTGAACTTGCGGCGAATGTAGTTGAAACGCCTAACAAGGACTAAAAGGGGAAAGGAGTATAATATGAAGAATCAGAAATTCATTGTCACGATTGCCACAGGCGAGAAGGATGGGTGCGGCAACCCGATACCGCCCCTTACTGAAGGCAATGTCCGCATTGCGCTCTGCGAGGAGTTGCCTGTTGAAGAGGTCTCTGTTGAAGAGGTCAAGGGCAACAGATATGCGGTTGCCACCTACAATAGCGATACGAGGAAACTCTGCGTGGCGGTAATGGACATCGGCGGCGTTTTCGAACTGCTTAGGAAACACAGGCACTTCGACTACGAACCCGAAACCGTCGATAGGATAAAGGCGATGGTTGACGGGACGAAGGGCTACACGGTCGATTTCCACGCACTGCGGGTAAAGATTGTGAAATTGTGACAGGGGGAGAAGGGGCGAGGGGGCGCAAGCCCCCGACCTTCTACAAGGAAAGGTGCCAGTCTATCCTCGGAAGTCGGACGGCACTCGTCAGTAGGGGTATTGACAGTAATTCAGCCGTTTGATATACTATGTGCCAGTTGAACGCGAGGTGCATTCAACGCCACATAAACGAAAGGAGCAAACACTATGGCACAAGACCGCAAGCGATTCATCGTCCGCACGAAACTGGACGGCACAGATATGTTTGTAAGTGGGTTTGACACATATATATCTGCGTATGACTATTTCCTTCCAATTATCGGCAAGCCGAGTAAGAAGTATGGCGACCCCACCCTTACGGAAAAGATTGGGGAAGCCCTGCGGCTGTCCGAGAACAAGGCGAGAGCCGCAAGGAAGAGAGCAGAAAAGGCATACGCCGACATTGAATGCACCACGGAAAAGGATTGCCATCTGCATTTTGAAGTAGTGGAACTTCAGAACACAGGAAGAAGGTAAAACTCTAACGAACCCTATTGACAGTAATTCAACCATTTGGTATACTATGTGCCAGTTGAGAGCGCGGTGCTTTCAACACAACCAAAAAACGAAAGGAGCATTACTATGGGAAACAATCTTTTCAAGAAGGAAATCAAGACATCAAACGGCGCAACAGTAAATCTGAAGTGGGAAGACGAAGGTTTCGGGGGTTGGGCTACTGGTTCCGCTTGCGTGAAGACTAAAAACGGCGAATCGTTTGATTTCATTTTTGAGTGTAAGCATTTTGAAGAGGGAAGCCGCTTTGGAATCAAGAACGGACGCATATCCAAATTGGGCATAAGATATAAATCCCCCTCGCGGGCAATCGCCGAATACGATAGAGGATGGTGTCTCACATTTGACCGCTATAAACAGGCGATAAACGCCGTCTATGCCGCAATCCTAACGGAGTTTAACTGACACGCGAAAAAGAAGGGCGAACTATCCTCGGGAGTTGCCGCCCTGCGGGCGCAAGGGGTATTGACTCAAATTCAAGACTTTGCTATACTATGTGCCAGTTGGGAGCGCGGTGCTTTCAGCATAACCGAAAAACGAAAGGAGCGAAAGTTATGGACATGAAAGACATCAAGGTCGGTAAGAAGTATTGGTATAAAGGCAAAAGTTGCTGGGTTACGGTTGATAGAATAGATGACGCCGATGGGTTGATTTCATGCCATTCTGAAAATGACACGAAAAAGGAAAGTCCTATTGATTGCGTTGCGAACGAGTTGGAAAGACCATATACAACTGTGGGGGAACTCATAGAAAAACTGAAGCAGTTTGACCCCGACATGGGATGCGAGGTCAAGGCGTTTTGGCGTAACAGTCATAACTTCTGCGCCGCCCACAAGCAGTATTGGCAACGCAAATTGGACTATGGCGTCAATCTGTGTGTCTTTGCTGAAGGGGATTCCATCGTAATTGTAAACGACGAATCCGAGGACTATGATTATGACGAGGATTAGCCCCTTGACATAAAATAGGCAATGTGCTATACTATTGTGCGTTGGAGCGAAAGTAGCGCGGCGCGGTTGCCAAGCAAGTAGCGACAACAGAACAGGAGCAGGACAAATGGCAATCAGCAAGCACATCATTATGCGGGAAGCCAATCGCCTTCTTTGGCAAGAGGGCATTACGCAGTCTGAAGCCGTCCGCAAGGCGTGGATTTTCGCGCGGATTGTCGCGGCTCACAATGAGGGGCTGACTGTCCGTATCGCGTTCATCAAGAAGAACGGCGATCTCCGCATTATGTTCGCGTCACCTTCGCGCTTCGGTGCGTATACCTGTAAGGGTGGGTATAGCAATGTTCCCAAGACAAACTATCTCGTGTGGGATGCCGTGAAGCGCGGATTCCGCCAGTTCTGCATTGCGCGGCTCGTTTCGTGGAACGGCGTTGCAACCGCCAAAGACATTCGCAAGGCACGCGAGGTCGCGTGACCGCAAGGGGGAAGGGAGACGGCATAGAGCCGCCCCCCTTCTCCCATTCAAGGAAAGGCGCCAGTCTATCCTCGGGAGTCGCGGCGCGTCCGCGCAAGGGGGGCATTGACATTAATTCCAGTCTATGATATACTATGTGCATCGTTTGAAGCGGTAGGGGTTGCAGTCGCGCCCTTCTTCAAATGCCGAAAGGAGTTCACTATGGCGGAGACGCCGAATCTGATTGAAGCGGTTGCGCGTCCTGTTATGGGCGGCAGTATGTCTCGCGAGGAGGTGTTAGAGCAGTTTGACGCCCTTCACCATTGCATTCAGTCGGCGTTCATCAGCGGAGTGGTAATGCCCATTATCAGAGCTATGGCGATAGCTTATGAGACGGGCTACTACGATGCCCGAAACGAGAACGCGGCGAAGACCTGCGCGTTCCTTTGGGATGCGTTCAAGAAAGAGACAGGCGTAGACACGCCGTGTCTTATGTAGGCGCGAGAGAAGCGGGGAAGTGAAAAAACTTCCTCGCTTTCGCTTGAAAATAGGGGTGGACTATCCTCGGGAACGGCGGCGCGACCGCGCGAATGGGTATTGACTTTAATTCGCGCATTTGATACAATATTCGGTGTTGAGAGCAATGGGGCTCGAGACAAAAACCAAAAGGAGCAAAAAACTATGAGCATTAAGATGCGTATGCGTGACCACGAAACCAGTCTTGACAGGTTCTGCAGTCGCGGTTCGTTCTATGGCAAGTGCGGCGTTCTGAAGGTGAACGGCGTTTTGATTCTCCGTTCCTACAATGTGCGCAACTATGCCGCGATATATAAAGGGCGGCTTGTGCGCGGCTATAAGGGGGAATATGCCGATTCCGCTACCAGTCTCAACCATATTGCGGCATTCGCCAAGTATGCCAATATTGAGTATGGCGGCAAGCGCGACCTTCGCAATGCCCTCTATGTGGATGGCTACTACAAGACCGCCGAAACCTTTGCCGACGATGTTCGCGCCGTGGTTGAATGGGAGGAGGAAAACAAGAAGGGCGCGGCGGTATAACCCGACCGCGCCACCCCTGGGACTATCCTCGGGGATGCCGCGCCGCGGCGCACGCAGTATATAAAATATCTTTCCGAACCCCATTGACAACAATTCCAGTATTTGATAAACTATTCTGCGTTGAGGGTGATACCCTTGCAACACCGCAAGAACGCCCAAAACGGAAACGGAGGAAAACGATGGAATACAGAACCGATTTTGATGTGTGGGAATTTCCTTGGTGGTCTGGCGCGAAAGACACAATAGAGGACATCAAGAAAGCCGACAAGATGGACGAACTGCAGAGCCATCTCGAGGATGTCTTCTCCTGTGACGAGACGCCGCCGACCGATACCGACATCAACGACTATGTATGGCACGACCGCGCAATGGTTTACGAGGCGTTAGGGTTGGACGAGAACGGCGAACTGCCGAAGGACGAGGACGAGGAGGAAGACGAGGACGGCGAGGAGTAAGGCAACGCCGAGAGGGGATGGGGGAGCAATCCCCCACCCCAAAAACGCGCAAGCGGAGAGGATACGAGACAATGAAACGCAAAAGCCCAAAACACAAAAAGACAATAACGAAAGTTTACGCCGTCTATATCAACGGGCAAATCACGCACCCTTCATATACGACACGCGCCGCCGCGGCAGAAGCCATCAAATGGCGAGAGGAACGCGAGAGAAAATACCTAAACGCGACTATACGCCCACAACGAGTTGCAATGTGGACAGACTGACGCGCCGCGCACTGCCTATCCTTGAAGGTCTGCGGCGCGGCGAACGGACGGCAACAAAAAAAACATCATGCCCCATTGACAGAAAATCAGAAATATAGTATACTATTGTGCGTTGAAGGTGATACCCCCGCAATCCCGCGGGAACGCCTAAACGGAAACGGAGTAAACACAATGACTAAAGAAACCAAAACAGTCAAGGGCGACTATACGGGCTATGGCATCATCCATGCCGAGTATGTTGAACGCGAGAGCGAGTCGCGTTGCTTTCGGCGTCACGAGATTACTACCGAGCAGTGGAAGAAAATGACTTCCGCTGACGAATTGCGCTTTTGGAAAGCGCGTGGAATCACCCGCACTTATACGCCGATTGCATACGGCGTAGTCGGGCATTCGCGCCGCCGTTGGGGTGACAATAAGAAAATTCTCGACCGCTTCAGCGTAGTCAAGAGCGGCACGGAGTATACCGCCGTAGAAGGATCAATTGACAAGATATGACGACACGCGGAACGGGCGCGGGAAGACCGCCGCGCCCTTTTCCCCGCCAATTCAGAGAACCAAGACAAAGGAGCAAAAAGGATGAACACCATTATATCCCTGTTGATTCCTGCGCTCATAGCCGTTGAAAGCGGCGGCAACATAGCCGCCATAGGCGACCACGGCAACGCGGTGGGATGTTTGCAGATTCACGCGGAATGCATAGCCGATGTAAACCGCCTGTCAAAGACCACATACACGCAGAGCGACCGCCTGTCGCGCGAGAAAAGCGAGGAGATGTGCCGCCTGTATCTGACGCATTACGGCAATGTATACAAGCGCAGAACAGGCAAAGAACCGACCGCCGAGACCTTGGCGCGGATATGGAACGGCGGCCCGCGCGGATATAGTAACCCCAAGACCGCGCGATACTGGGCAAAGGTGCAGGCAGAGCAGACGAAACAGGATAAAGCGAGACGGACGCAGGGCACGGCAAGGCGGTAGGGAACAGGCAACCCCGAACGAGCGCGGAGACGACTGTACTATCCTCGGGAACCGCCGCGCGAGCGCGAGTTATCTACACGATGTCAACATCTGTTGATAACACATCGTATACCCCATTGACAGAAAAAGGGTGATATGATATACTATTCCCATAAGCGCGAGAGACAGTCTTGAGCGCAACAAACACCAAACGGAGATACGAGGTGCGCGAAAATGGCAACACCCACAGGCAAGAAACTTTACAAAATAAACACTTTTGACTATGGAGTGTTCTACCGATGGGCAAAGTCAGCACCCGCCGCGCGTCAGCGCATAGTATACGAGATTTTCGGCAAGGGTTATGACGGATACGACCACGAATTCTGGGAAGTGACGGAAGAACCCGCGAAAACGAAAGCGACGAACGCGGCTTGAACCAAAACGAGAGGAGGCATAAAACGAAATGAGAGTATATAGCCGAACACAGATAAAGAACTTCATAACGCGAAAGAACCACGACTATCCTGTGACATTCCCGTGCGAGACTGCGGACTTCGTGACGCGCCGCGCCCGTTCGGGAGAGGTCATTGAAACATCGGGCATTATAAAATACGCAGATGGGAATGCCGTCGCCGTCCGTTCTGCGGTCTCACTCTCGGGATATGTCGAACTATGCCGCATAGTCAAAGGGAAAGCCGCCGCGCCTGTCCGTCTGCATTGCGCATCGCAACTCGCAACGCCGCGCGAATGGCGGTTGAATGTATACGCCGTGGCATCTGGAATGCCCCTGCAATCTGTCGAGCCGCTCTATTGGCAAAGATATCAACAATGGGCGAAAACCGCGTATAGAGCCGCATAGCGGTCAATAAGACAATTTGGTACAATCTCCGTTATGGGGGGCATGGGTGTGCCCCCCTTTTTTCATATCTTACGCCGAGAACGACGCGGACTATCCTCGGGAACCGCCGCGCGAGCGCGTATGTAAATGACGATACCCCATTGACACAAAATCGGGGGTATGGTATACTATTGGCATCGTGAGGGGGATAAGGTATCGCGGTGATACCTGCGAACCGAGCGACAAACGGAGATAACACTATGGAATTCGCTTCATTCGTAAAGGGGCGCAAACAGTATCACGCAGTTACTGACGGAATTGATAAAATTTGGAATCGCGGCATGGGGCTGATTTCCTTTATCAGAGTTGAGAGGGGAATCGTATATATCAATGCGGCATTTTGGCGCAAAACTGACGCCAAGATAGCGGCGGCGATAGTTGCCGCGGTGAAGCGCGAGACTGGCGCAACCCCTAATATCGTGTGCCAAAGTCTGTGTTACCCTAACTACTATTTCATGAGTTTGGGAGATGATAGACTGAATGCAGACGCCAAAACATCGCGCCGCATAAGTCAAGACATCGCATACGCCGCATAGAGCAGAGAAGCGGGGCGGGGGCTAAAAGACCCCCGCCGTACTTAACCACCCAGCGACTATCCTCGGGAACCGCGCCGCGTGGGGTATTGACTTTAATTCGCGCATTTGATACACTATTTGCAAGCGAAAGGGAAAGAGCGGCGACAGTTCGCCGCGCCCCATACGCAGATAGGAGTATCACCTATGAACACACAAAAACTAATAGACGCGATACTGGACGGCATAGCCGCGCGAGACTATACCGCCCCCGATAAAGCGCAACACCGCGCGATAGACCGCTATGCTCTGGACATTCTCGCGACATATAAAACTATGGCGCGAGACGCGGACATAAACGCGGAGACGCGCGAACAGTTGGAACGCGCATTGCTTATCGGGTGTAAAAATTGGGGGGAATACGCGCAAGCGGAATACGCCCTATACCACGCGGACGCAATCGCGCAACGCATACACGCCCCCGCGTCAATGCAAACTGAAGTAGACTGTCTACGCAAGGCATTTGACCGCATAGCGGACGCAATCGCGATACCCGCGGCAAATGCGGCGTAAAAACGGAGCGAAGCGGGGAGGGGTCTATCCTTGAAAAACCCGCGCGTGCGCGTATAGGGATAATGAAAAATATTTTCATTACCCCCATTGACAGTAATTCAGATATTTGGTATCATATTCAGCAGTTGAGAGCGACACCCCCGCACTATCGCGGAAACGCCCTTCAATAGAAACGGAGCGAAAAATGGGTAATGGCAATATCGTTAAGTTTGCGCGTAAGCACGGCTACACCGCCGATTTCCGCGAGAAGTGCAAACGCAATGACTGGAAACGCGAACGCCGCGCCGAACGCCGCGCAAAGGCGAACCGCGCCGACATCTACGCCGCGTAAGTCGCGCAACACGCGCAAGGGGAGAGAGCGGACACCGCGCCGCGCTCCCCCTTCTTACTATACCGCAAGGGATACGCGGTATATCACCACGCGCACGCCGCACGCGACAGACCGCGCCGCACTTCTCTAATGGCGCTACCTATCCCCGAAGTCCGCCGCGCGTCCGCACGCGCGTATAGCATAGGGGCATTGACATAAATTAGCCGATATGGTAAACTATTCACAGTTGAAGCGAAAGAAGCGCGGCGCGGTTGCCGCGCAAGTAGCCGAAACGGAAACGGAGAAAAGCCAATGAACGCCAATACCAACACCATCACCGCCGCCGCCCTTCTCGCGGAGATTCAGAGCCGCCCCCGTGCGCGTTCCCATTGGGGGAGAGCGGTTGCACAGACCGCCGCCGAACTTGTCACCGAGACGGCAAGCGGTTACAATACGGACAAATTGCCTGCCGACCCTGCCGAACTCGAGAAAATGCTCTTGAACGGCGCGACCGATTGGGACCAGTTTTCGTGGGGCGGTTGCTGGCACTGCTACGATTCAGACATCGCCGCCGCTTTTTGCTCGCCGTCTGAAATTAAGCGCACGCGCAACGGCGCACGCCGTCCAAACGCATACGAGAATTGGCTCGACTTACAGGCACGCGCCCTATACCAAGCCGCGCGGATAGTGAAAGACGCCGCCGCGAAAATCACGGCAACGGCAAACGCCGCCGCATAAGGCGAACGCCGAAAACTAAAGGCAACGGCGCGAGAAATCGCGCCGCCCTTTTTTCATACCGCGCCGCGGCTATCCCAAGAAATTGCGCCGCCGCACGCGCCGCGCAAAATACCCTATTGACAGAAATTAGTAGATAGTATATAATAGTCGCGTTTTCGGTGATACCCCTGCAATTCCGCAGGAACGCCGCGAACAGTCAGGAGCAAAAAAATGGTAGACATTAATACAGTTTGGGAAATCGTCAAGGACAACGGCAACGCACGCGCCGCCGAACTTGCCGCCGTAGACCGCGCCGCCGCCGAACGCGCCGCGCGTCTGTCCGCCTATGTCGCCGCCGTCAGTCGCGCCGAACGCGCCGAACGCGCCGCACTTGCCGCCGCCGAACGCGCCGCCGCCGCCGCCGCCGCCGTTCATGCCGAAGGGATTGCAACCCAAAAGGCACAAAAGGGTGACGCCGCCGCCGTGCGTGCGCTTTTCGTGCAGTTCTCCGCAGTCGCACGCGATAGCCGCCGCGAACTGGAAGCGAACGCCGCCGCGCGTGCGCGGTTCTTTGCGCGTGTGCTTTCGGCAATCGCACGCCGCCGCGCCGCCGCCATTGAACGCACGCGCCGCACATATCGCGGAATGGTGAAAGCACGCGCCGCCGCCGCCGCCGCACGCGCCGCCGCCGCACGCGCCGCCGCATAACGCGACCGCGCACGCGCGAAAATCGCGGGGGAGAAATCCCCCGCGCCCTTCTTTCAGAAAACCGCCCTATCCCCGAAGACCGCCGCGCGAGCGCGTATGTAAGTGACGATACCCCATTGACACAAAATCGGGGATATGGTATATTATTGGCATCGTTAGGGGGATAGGGTATCGCGGTGATACCCGCGAGCCGAGCGACAAGAGGAGATAAAGCGATGGAAAACGATATCAACAACGACTATTATTATATAATGTTTGTTAATAATCATTATGCGGTGTATAACTATCTGACGGGGGGAAAGATTCTCAAAGCAAAAGAAGCATTGCGCAAACTTGAGAAAGCATTACGCGGAATGGGGAATAGTGTTTTCAATGATTTCAGAGATGAAATCAATGATTGTGAGAAGATTATCGCAGAAGCAGAAAACCTACCCCCCTTTAGTTTAAGAGAATGGCAAGATATGTCATTGAGAAAAAAGGTGTCAAATATCAGGACTGTAGATGATATGCCGCAATCACTCAGAGACTATATAATACAAGCAGGCAAAAAGAAGAAACCCGAGGGAAAACATCTCGACATAGCGACATCAGAAGATGATGAAATCCTAGACTAAAAACGCGGGGGAGAAATCCCCCGTTTTCTCTTATACCCCCAGCGAGCCCAGCCACCAGCGGAGCGCGGAGCGCGACCCCAGCCCCAGCGGAGCGCGGAGCGCGACCCAGCCACCAGCGGAGCGCGGAGCGCGACCCCAGCCCCCTTGACAGTAATTCATATATGTGATACTATATACGCGTTTTCGGAGATACCCTACGCGGTGTAGGAAACGCCGAAACGGAAACGGAGTAAACGCAATGAAAAAATATCAAATCGCAGTAAAGGGCGAAATCGTTGCAACATTCAAAAATCTTTTAGATTTTGAATCATGCGCGGACGCCATGAAGGAATCCCGCAAGGAGAACGGCGAATCATACGCCAGTACATATTATGGGCATGACATTTGCATAGATTTTCACGAAGCGAGCGCATCCGACCGCGAAATCATCGAGCAATATAAAATGCTTGAACAATTTGAAGAAAAGCGCCGCGCCATACTTGCGGACATAGAAAAGCGAGAAGCGAACGCGAACGAGAAACCGCCGCAAACGGCGAAATATAAAACGGGACATTGGCGAACAGTCCGCGCCGCATAATTAAAACGAACACGGGGGAGAAATCCCCCGTTTTCTTTTACCCCCAGCCGCCCCAGCCAGCGACCCCAGCCGCCCCAGCGAGCGAAGAATCTATCATACCCCCATTGACAGAAAATAAAAAATAGTATATACTATATACCAAGTTGACCGCGGAAAGCATTGAGAGTGCGACTACGCGCGAGACCCTTTGATATTTGAAATCTGAAAATTTCCAATCACGGCGGACGCGCAACGGCGCGAACGCGACCGCCAAAACCTACACGCGCCAAAATCAAAAAGGAAATCACACAATGAAAACTTTTATTATTGAATCCCTAAAGGCGGCTATTTTCGGCGCGATTATGGGCGCGTTTCTCGCGTCTCTCGCAATCTGAAAACAAGCCGAAACAATCCACAATCAACAAACCAAAAACCACAAACCACAAACCACGCCAAAAAGGCGTAGAAAGTCAAGGTATCAAATGAAAGTTGAAGAAATCATTAAAGAGAAATTTATCAAGGCACTTGAAGAAAACAAAAAGGCAATTTGGCGTTCGCCGTATGTCGGCGCGGAAGTCGCGATTAATCGCGTCTCAAAACGCCCATATCGCGGTATTAATGTGCTATTCCTTCACGGCGAGTATGCATCATTCAAACAATGGAGCGAACTGGGGTATAAATGCGAAAAGGGCAAAAGTGAAATCGCGTTTTTCAACTCAAAAGTGAATTACACCCCGAAAGACGAAAACGGCAACCCCGAGACCGACAAAGACGGCAAGCCCATAATCCGACAGGGCTGGATACTTCGGTTTTACAATGTTTGGGAACGGCACAATGTCCGCAACGAAAAGGGCGAAATCGCCCCAGCCGTCAGACCTGAAAAGGAAGCCGACAAGACGCCGCCGACAGAAGCAGAAGCGAACGCAACCGCCGCCCTACGCGCCTATATGGACGCAAACGGAATCGCCTATACTGAAGACGCAATCAATCTTGCGTATTTTATGCCGAGCGCAAATACAATTCATATGCCCGCCGAAATGACAAGCGAGCGCGAGCGCGTTTTGACCCTTGCGCACGAATGCGCACATTCAACAGGCGCGAAACACCTGCTCGACCGCAAATTTGGCAATGCCTATTCACCGAGCAAAGAAGCATATAGCCGCGAGGAACTAATCGCGGAAACGGCAAGCGCAATTTTTTGCGGCGAGAAGGACGTCAATGTAGATATTGACAACTCAGTCGCATATTTGCAGAATTGGGCAAAATACCTACACGACACCCCCGCCAAAACCATAATCACGGCAATATATCAAGCGCAAAAAGCGGCACGACTGTTGAACGGCGAAACCCTTGAAAGTATCAAAGGCAAAGCCGCCGACAAAGACGGCGAAACAGAGACGCAGACCACGGACGCCGCATAAAGAGCGAACGCCAAAACGGACGGCGCGAGGGTAACCACCCCCGCGCCTTTTTTTTTCCAGCGACCAGCGGAGCGCGGAGCGCGACCCCAGCCACCAGCGGAGCGCGGAGCGCGACCCAGCCGCCAGCGGAGCGCAAGGCGCGACCCAGCCACCAGCGGAGCGCAAGGCGCGACCCCA
>Ga0310696_10007709_pt1 | contig 12610 bp, 9 predicted proteins | sample AusTroGonzalo_MG_4_FD_203885 | JGI IMG/M metagenome (GOLD analysis project Ga0310696, IMG submission 203885) | Bovine rumen microbial communities from tropical cattle in Woodstock, Queensland, Australia - Gonzalo_02 (v2) (version 2) | ecosystem: Host-associated > Mammals > Digestive system >... | reverse complement strand
AAGCGCCTCTGCTGATGATATGCCTCAGACTCAGCAGGATGGCGATGGAAAAAAGAACCGTGACCATGGTGCTGATGCAGCCGGCGACAAGCTGCGGCTTGTGGGTTTCAAACCAGTTGCTGACTTCCGTGGCATTGGTCGCCAATGTGGAGATGGCGCCTTGGATGCTTTCGCTTTCCACAGAGGGTGCGGAACGAAGAACAGGTGTCGTGTCGGCAGGCGGTGTTTCCTGTGTCTCGGTCTGCGGTGGGGGCTGCGGAACAGCTTGCGTCGCGGGCTTTGCCGCATCCTGCAAAGGCTTTGTTTCTATGGTATTAGGTGTATCAGGCATATTGTACTTGTATTAAAATATCATCCAGAATATCCAGAACATCCAGTAAATCCAGTTAGGCCTTGCCGAAGCAGACTAGACCAAAATAGGTGACGGTATTTTCGCCGTTGATGTAAGGCATTCCCGCGCAATCTGCTAGCTTGGCGGCAATGATGCCGTAACTGGAGATGGACGGCGACATGCGGTCCGGAAAACGGCATGGCGCGTCCGGATAGGTACAGGTCTTGCAGAGATGGCAGCCGCCAGTGGAAAGGAGCTTGAAGGGCGGCGTCAGCAGATCGTAGAGACGGTCGCAGACGTTGCGGAATTCCGTGCCGCCGCGCGCCATTCCTTCGACGTCGTAGGAATCTTCCAATTCATAGACAGAGCAGAAGACGAGCGCGTCGGAATAGGAATGGCAAGTCGCTATGGATTGCTCCAACGGACCGCTGCCGGGCGCGCATGTCCAATATTTTCCATAACGGCGGCATGCGTTGCTTTCGCAGAGTTTCAGGGCTTGCGGATCGAAGACGATGTCGGTCGTCTTGATGAAGCCGTATCTGGTGATACCGATTTTTGGGAGGTCGTCAAGGGAGCAGTTCGGTTTGAAAGGGAGGGTTGCCATGGCGATGCCTTTTTATATTGATAAATGGTTTGATTCGCTTCAGTCCCAATGGGATGGGACAGAGCGGTCATAGAAATTCGTTCCGATGCCGAGCGAGCGTGGCTTTTCGAGATCGGCGACGGGATTGTCGCCGCGATGGATGAGTTTTTCCGGGCGGATGTTCTCCTTTTCGAGAACGTATTTGAAGAGGGAGCCTGTTTGTTTGAGGAGGCCGCATTCGTTGGAAACGTATAGCGGCAATTCTGCGAAGATAGGCGAAGCCTTCGCGAGAAGTTGCTTGATGTATTTGGATTGCAGATACATATCCGATATGAAAATGACGCGTTCACCTTGTTGGAGAAGGTCGTGGATTTGTTTGACGTTAGTGTGGATAGGGCGTGTATTTTCCAGTTCGAGATTGAACTCGAACGTCTGGAGGAAATCCCGCTGCGCTTTGAAAAGAGAGCAGTTTTTGGCCAATTGATCGTAGATGTCGTCGAAGTTGATGTCTTCTGCAGAAGAGGCTTTCCGTGCGTCTCCTTCCGCCTTGCGACGCAGATCATGGAAATTCTCCGCGACGTCATGCGGCACTTCCGGATGCTCCGCTAGCAGCCGCGTGGACATGAGATGGAAAATGTCTACTGGCTTCTGGACGCGCCGTCCGATGACTGTGTCGAAGATGTCAAAAGAAAAAATCATGGTTGTCGCCAAAGGCTGTTTTGGTATGAAAAATCGCACGGAATGCGTTTTTTCATGGATAAAAAAACGAAAACTGTCAATACTATACAGCATAATTTGAAAATATGACGTATATTATGGTAAGAAAACTTTGGATTGTTCAAAAGAATGGCGTCGGACAGACGGTTCGTCGGCATGATGAAAACGGTTTAGACAACGGAAAGCATGACCATGGACAAAATGAAAGAATTGGCGATGAACGGCGGCACGCCTGCGGCGGCGGGGCTTCCTCCGCGTGGACATATGGGCAAGGAAGAAAAGGCGGCGGTTGACGCATTGTTCGACGAAATGATCGCTACCGGCAATGCCCCGACGTATCATGGCAAGCAGGAAGAAGCGTTTTGCAAGGAGTTTGCGGAATATCTAGGCGGTGGTTACGCCGACGGTGTGAACTCTGGCACGAATTCCGTTTTCGTCGCGTTGCGGGCGTTGGATCTGCCGCCATTCTCAGAAGTTTTGTTCGGTTGCATCACTGACAATGGCGGCGTCATGCCGATTGTCATGAACAACTGCATTCCGATTCCCGTCGATACGATGCCCGGCTCGTTCAATATCGGGCCAGAGCAGATTGAGGCGCGCATCACGGAACGGACGTCCGCCATCGTGATTGCGCACATCATGGGCGAACCCGCCGACATGCCAGCCATTATGAAATTAGCTGAAAAATACCATCTTCCCGTGGTGGAGGACTGCGCACAGTCCCATGCGGCGAAAATCAACGGCCAAAACGTCGGTACGTTTGGAACGGTCGCGGCGTTTTCGATGATGTCCGGCAAGCATATGTGCGCGGGCGGGCAGGGCGCGGCCGTCTTCACGAAAGACGAGGCCATGTATTGGAAAGTGCGCCGTTGCGCGGATCGCGGCAAACCATTTGGCGTGAAGGCGTCATCGTCCGTTGAAATTTCGTTGAATTTCAACATGGACGAAATCCATGCGGCAATCGCGCGAGCCCAGCTGAAGAAGCTGCCATATTTCGCGGCGGGTCGTCAGAAGGCCGTGGAATGGCTTAAGACCCACGGTCTGTACGATTTGAAGTGTCTCACATTCCAGCAGACGGAATTGAAGCCAGACTTTGAATGCTGCTATTGGCGGTTGGTTTGCCAGTTCCATGCGGATAAAGCGACGTGTTCGAAGGATGAATACGTGAAGGCGTTGGCTGCCGAAGGGCTGCCCGTCGCTGGCGATTACCATGCGGGATATCCACCCTGCCATCAGTGGTTTGTGAATCGCGCCGAGCAGTTCCCGTGGAATGCGCCGCAGTACAAAGGCGACCGTTTCGCCGCGTATCCCTGCCCGAATGCGGAGGCAGCTCTGGACGCGAATTTCCTGATGATGATGCAGGAGAATTTCAGCGACGACGACTGCGCGAAGATCATGCGTGCCTTCCAGAAGGTGGATGCCGCATTTGCAAGATAAACGCTAGCAAAAGGATAGGCGATGGAAGACAAGGTCAAGCGGTATCTGGAGAGAATTGAGTATTCAGGCGGCACGGAGCCGACACTGGAAAATCTCTATGCCCTGCAGAAGGCGCATTTCACCCATGTTCCGTATGAGAATCTGGACATCTATTATGGGCATGAGTTCACGCTGGCTGTAGAGGATGTCTATGACAAAATCGTCAATAAACATCGCGGCGGATACTGCTTTGAGCTGAACGGTTTATACGGCTGGTTGCTGACGCAGTTGGGCTACAAGACGGAAGAATATTTCGGACGGTGGCTGTTCGGCGAGCCGTTGACGGTGCCGTTGCGCCGCCATCGCGTCATCAAAGTGTTTTTGCCGGAAGGCGAATTCATTTCGGACGTCGGCATCGGTTGTCAGGCACCGCTTGAGCCGTTCAAATGCGTTTTGGACGAGACGCAGGAGCTTAGCGGACGGATGTACCGCATTGTCACAGATCCTATTCTCGGAAAGGTCATTCAAGTCGTAAATGGCGCTCTCAGCCGTAATTACTTCTCGTTTGACGAAGCACCGCAACAGCCCATCGATTTCATGTACGCCCATTATTGGTGCACGCATCATCCGGATTCGCCGTTCACGGGCAAACTGATGGTGCATGTGCCGACGGAATACGGGCGGAACAGCATCGCATCCGTCGTGAATCCGGAAACAGGCACGATTCTGCCCGAATTGAGCGAATCATTGGCGGACGGAACGTCCAAACGGACGTTCCTCTTTAGCCGTGAACAGCTTCTGGACGCCTTGTCAACGTATTTCGGAATCCATTACGATCTGGCGGCTATTTCGCGTTGAAACGCAGTTCGCGGAAATACGTTCCCTTCAGATCCTGCACTTCTGCAAGTGTCTGGATATGAAGGTATGATGGGCCGAAGGCGGAGAATGCCGCCGTGTCCATGGTGAGTTCGCGAACAGCATCGCCGCAAGTGACGACGGCGCGTTTCACGGTGCAGTCCCATTCGAGGCGGATGGTCGTCCAGCGGCTTGCGCCGCCGACAGAGTCTGCCGTGATTGGAATGGTGAGATAACTTCGCGGCGCGAGATATTCGTCGCACGGATTGCTCCAATGGTCTTGCAATGCGATCTGGAAGCCGTCGCCTTCAATTCGGCAGTCGATTTCAACGACGCCTTTCGCGGCGGCCGGGAAGTTCCAAACGATGCCTGAACGCGTGCTGACGAGGCGCGGATCGTTGATGCGGCAGAGCCATAATGCTTCGCGTTTCGTGGAACGTTCTGTTTCAGGCTCGCGGGCCATGACGGCGCCGGGAACGCGGTTCCATGCGCAATGGCCTGCCCAGCCGCGCGTTCCGCCGCTCAGCGATTTGACGAAGAGGTGATGCGAAATCGCATACAGCCCATGGTGGAAATCTTCCGTGCGGGAAGTTTCATAAAGCCATGCGGGATCGAAAATGACGATGCGGCGCGCGGCGGTATTTTGGCCGAGAGCGAGGAGAATTTTGCCGTTTGGCAGTTCCAAGGCCTGCGTCTGATGGACGCTTTTGTCGATTTCCTGATCAGGCGTGTTGCCGAGTTCGCGGTAATCGGCGTCGTTCCGGATGCTGTTCAGGATGATTTCACGGAAGCCTTTCCATGTCTTGCCGTCGTCTTCTGAGATGGCGGCGTGAAGCGCGTCGCGGTTAGTGAAGACGGCTTCCCATGTTCCATCCAGTTCTGTTGGAGAGAGTTCTGGCGTTTCGGAGGCAGGGCGTGTCGGCAGCATGGCCGTGTTGTTCCAAATAAAAAGGAGTCGTCCATCCTTTAATTTAAAGAGAAGCGGCATCGTGTTGGCCTGCCAGAAGCCTGGAAGCGGTTGTGGGACGGACCATGTTTCGCCGCCGTCTGTGGAACGCGAGAAAGCGGCGTGTTCGCCTGATGTGCGCAAGGCCATTAATAGCGTGCCATCAGAGAGTTCTGCAATGGATGGTTCGCAGCCGTTGTTGAACCAATGGGGCCGTTTATCACAGGCGAACTGACGTGTGACGTCGGGCGTTTGTGGAACGGAAACATGAGTCCATGTTTTGCCGTCATCGTCTGAAAAACAGACAGCCGCCTGATAGCAAGTGCCTTTGCAGGAGACGTCACTAATAGGGCTGATCCAACGTCTTCTGTATTTCAACGGCAATGGTTGCCGTGGCGATGAATCGGTGATTTGAGTTGGAATTCGTTCTGTGACGGGGCTTCCTGGTCCAGCGGTATTTTTGAGGCAGACGACCTTTCCACTGGTCAATGTCAGCCAATAATCGGCCCATGGGCATTTGACCATGGCGCCCGGATCGCCGGGCATCCAGAGGCACTTTTTCCAATTGAGGCCGTTGTCGTCCGATTCGATATAGACGCCGCGCTTCTTTCCGCCGAGCCATTGGGTGCCGTAATGGCGGATTTTGCCGTCGGCGGTTTCGCAGAGATCGCGCACGGCGTAGCGTGGCGGGACGGCGACGACGATTGGCGCGAAGAAATCATTCCAGAAGAGATCGTTCGTCAGCGGGACGTTGTCGTCGGCCGCCTCGGCGGTGACGGCGAGACAGCAAAGATTCAGCATGATGCTCATGAGTTGTTTCCTGTTCATGGTGTGATGGCTAGGCTTGGTGGTTTTTGTTTATGGCAATAATATTTTCTGCCAAGAGCATCTTTTCAAGTTGGAGGATTAGAAATCTAGGAGGCCAAGCTTACTAGATTTCTAGAAAAAGCCTTCATGGACAAAAAAAAGGGCGGCGCCCCCATGGAGGCGCCGCCCGCATAATCTCATGGAAATGATTTACTTCCACATCTTGTGGAGGAGTTTTTCCGTTTCCATCGTGTATTGGCCGTATTTGTCCAACGTGGCGATGACTTCCGCCGGCAGATGTTCTTTGTCCAACGGCATCAACGGCATGTCAACACAGGCCGGAAGGATGACGACCTTGCCCGGGAACTTGCCCTGCGAGACAGCGGTCAGGCCTTCCTTGACGGCGTTGAATCCCGCGATGGCGGCCATCGCGCTCTGCGGCTCGAATTCGTGTTCGGCGGCAAGGCGGAGCGAGTCGATCATGTCCTGCGTCGTGCTGCCGGACGATCCCGTGAAACGCAACCCCTTGTTGATGAGGCGGTTGACAGGAATCGGGGAGGCTTCGCCGGCAGGAATGCCCGCGAAGACGTTCATGAGGCCGCCGTCCGCAAGATGCGGCATGGCTTGGTCAATGACGGCTGCGGAGGGCACGAGAATGATGATATCGGAGAAACCGTTGGGCGCGAACTCTTTGGCAAGCTTGTGGAGTTCGTCTTCGGACATCTTGCTCGGGTTGACAAGCTTGAATTCGATGTTGCGTTCGGCGGCACGCGGAGCGAGTTTTTTGCGGAGATGTTCGATACGCGCGTCGTCAACGTCGGTCACGAGAATCTTGGAGGGGGCGTTCTTGGAGATGATGGCGAGTTCGACATGCATCTGGCCCATCGCTCCTGCGCCGCCCGGGAACCAAGCGGCTCCGCCTTTCAGAAGATCGTTGCGGCGCGGCGTGGCGTAACCTGCGTCCAGATCGCCAGTTGGAGCACCTTGATACCAGCGGCGTTTGTAGTGGAGGGCACCGACGTCAATGCGCCATTCGTCGTTACCGCAGTCGCCGATGAAGTTGATGATGGCTTTGTCCGCTGCGAGCAACTGAGCCTCTTCGCCAAGTTTCTTGTCTTTCAGATCGACATAGACGATATCGTCGAACAGTTCATCCGTCGGCAGGGCATTGGCCTTGACGACAGGCTTGCCGAGTTCCTTTTCGAAGGCCGCAATAGCGGCGTCCGAGAAGTTGACGGCGACGACTTTCTGCTGGCCAGCGTAGAGTTTGCCGAGTTTGTAAGTCTTTGCGTTACCGGGCTGTGTGACGAGAAGCAGAGCACCGCCGTCAACAGGCGTCGTGCGATGCGGAATGTGATAGGCGGCGCGGACGCAGGTCCACGGCTCCATGAGGGCGGCGGAGGCGGAGGGCAGATTTTCGGGGCATTCGAGAAGATAGCTGCCGCCGTCTTCACTGCGCCACACACGGTGGTCGATGATGGAATACTGCGTCAAGCCGCCGTCCATGCCGTAACCATATGCACAGCAACGACCTTTGATGTAGATGTCCGGCTGGACGAGATAGCGTTTGCCGACTTCGAATTCGGCGGGAACGCCCGGGCCTTTCTTGACGATGGTCAGAATGGCTTCATGGCCGATGATCAGCGGGTGGTTCTTAAGGTCTTTCTCCCACAGTTTCAAGTGGTTGCCGCCGAGGCGGATGATTTTGATGTCGGAGAAGCAGAGGCCGATGGCTTCGACTTTCGTGAGAATTTCATCGTCCTTGAGCGGACGGATGTCGATATTATCGGGGGCGTCCTGATTGCCGAAATTTTCAAGACCTGCGCCGTAGAGGCGCCATGCGAGCGTTTTGGTAGGAATGCTTTCCATGTTGATGCCTTTTTATGGAAGTGGTTGTTGGTGAAAAACACAAACTACTTACCATAATTTATAAACGGGAGGATGCAAACAATTCCGCTGTTTTAGAACCACGAATGAACACGAATAGACACGAATTTTATGGTCCACTGAATACACGGAAGAAACAAAATGCCTCGCAGACGTCGGCCAATAGCCGCCAAAGGCGGCGCTTATGGCTAATGGCCAAAATGGCTCATGGATTTATTTATTAAACCTTCAGCCATAAGCAATAAGCTATAAGCGAGCGAAGTTCTTTGGGGCCTCCGTCTGCTCGGCGGTTTCATGCGCGCTACGCGCGGGGATGGCTTCTTGACAACAAACATGATCAAGAAATGTTTGAATTTGCTTTAAGCTTTTAGCTTTAAGCTTTTAGCTATGCGAGTGGGCGGTCGCAACCAAGGTATTCGCCGCATTTTGCGAGATAGGCGAGCAGGCAGGGGAGGAGTTCGTCCGGAAGGCGTCCATAAACCATTTCCCAACTGAGAGTTCCTTGATAGTTATGTTTCTTGAGGATAGCGAAGGTCTCTTCAAATGGAATCGTGCCGAGGAAGGCGGGCAGATGCGAGTCTTCATGATTTTTGTTGTCATGGACATGCGTGCAGGTCACATGGTCGGCGATGGCGTTGACGAAGCCCAAAAAGTGCTCTTTGTGGCCGACGTGGGCATGGCCTGTGTCCAGACAGATGCCGAGGCGGCTGTCATTGAATTTACCAATCAACGTCAGAAGTTCTTCAGCGGTAGCGCAATAGCGGTCGCGGCCTGTGTCCTTTGGACGGGCATTTTCGTCGAAGAGATTTTCGAAAGCGGGATTGACACCAAGCTTCAGGCATTCATCAACGACTGGTGCAATGAGTTCATAGTTGTATTTCAACGCCTTGTGAATGTTGTACGGTTCGCCTTTCGGCGGCCATTCGTCCGCATGGACGACCATGTGTTTCGCACCAAGAATCGCGGAGGCTTTCATCGCGCGGAGGGATTGCACGGCAAAAATTTCGGGGCCGTTCTCCTGATAGCGGAAGAACGGGCAGTGCGTCTGATAGACGGTCATGCCGAGCGAATCAAGCAGTTCTTTGGCTTTATGTGCTTGATCTTCAAAATCTTCCACGCCAACTGGCGTCAAATAGTCAAGATGCCTGAAGCCTGCGTCGCGGCAGAGTTTCAGGCCTTCTTCCAAAGAGCGTTTTCCGCCGTCGCGGCGGTGCAAGACATAGCCGAGATTGATGCTGAGCTTCATTTTTGCTTCCTTTCTATGGATTGACGGGTGTTTTCATTCGAATAAAAGACAATAATGTAATATATTGTAAAAAGAAAACCATGCAGGAAAAACCATGAACAAAAATCAGACAGAAATGGCCATTCGCAATATCGGCGTCTTCGCGCATGTTGACGCAGGGAAGACGACGCTTTCGGAGCGGATGCTCGTCCATGCGGGCGCCGTGTCGCAGGCGGGAAGTGTCGATGACGGAACGGCCCATACGGACACGCTGCCCATCGAACGGCGTCGCGGCATCTCCGTGAAGGCGACATGCGTCCGTCTCCAATGGAAAGGCATGGATATCAATCTGATAGACACGCCTGGGCATACAGATTTCTCTGCGGAAATCGAACGATCGCTGTGGGCATTGGACGGCGCCGTCCTGTTGGCCGATGCCGTGGAAGGCGTCCAGCCGCAGACGGAAGTCTTGTTCCATGCGCTTCATGAACAACATGTTCCTGTTGTTTTCTTCATCAACAAAATTGACCGCGTTGGCGCGAATGTGTCGGAAGCCGTCGCGCAGATTCGCAAACTATTGACGCCAGACGCCGTTTTGATGTCGGACGAAGCCGAACTGACGGAATATGTCTGCGGCAATGACGACGAATTGATGGAGGCTTATCTGGATGGAAAATCCATTGCGCGGGAAGTGCTTATGGTGAAAATGGCACGATGGGCCCGCGAAGGGAAATGCCATCCCGTCTATGTCGGCAGCGCGTTGAAGGATGAAGGTGTTGAGGCGTTGTTGGACGCCGTCGTGGATTTTCTGCCGCCGCCATCGTCATGCGGTGATGAATTGAGTGGCGTGGTGTTCGCGTCGATGACGGATCGCGTCATGGGACGCGGATTGTGGGTGCGGTTGTTTGGTGGTCGATTGGAAAACCGAATGGCTTTGGACATTCCGCAAGGTGTTGATTTGCTGACAGGTGCGGAGAAAACGGAACAGCGGAAAATCACGCAGATTCGTGGTGTGGATGGTGATGATCTGGGGGCGTTGCAGGCGGGGGAGGTCGGCGTCGTCTATGGTTTGGGCGATGTGAAAATCGGCCATGTTTTCGGTGATCGTGCGAAACTGCCGCGTCCTGTCCAGCCAGGCCAGTTGCGTTCGCCGTTGATCAATGTGCAAGTCCTACCGGAGAAACCAGAGGAGATGCGTGCCTTGCGAACGGCCTGCGAGACGCTTTCTGAAGAAGATCCGCTGTTGCAGGTGAATTACATCAAGACGTTGGACCAGTTGAATTTGCGTGTCATGGGAACCGTCCAGTTGGAGATTCTGGAGGAAGTTCTACGGACGCGTTTTGATCTGAAGGCGACGTTTGCGAAACCGACCGTCATCTACAAGGAGACGATCCAGAAGGCGGCTCGCGGCCATGTCGATTACACGATGCCGAAGCCCTGCTGGGCGATTTTGGATTTTCTCATCGAACCTGCGCCGCGCGGCAGCGGCGTCACATTCGAGTCGAAAGTGCCTGTGAAAGACATCATGGCGCGATATCAGCATCAAGTGGAGCAGGCATTGCCGATGGCGTTGAAGCAGGGGCGGCTCGGCTGGGAGGTGACGGATGTGCATATCACGCTGACAGGCGGCAACCACCATTTGGTCCATACACATCCGCTAGATTTCGTCGTGGCAACGCCGATCGGCATACAGGATGGTTTGCGCAATGGCGGCAGTCAGTTGCTGGAACCAATTCTGAAAGCGAGATTTAGGTTGCCTGCAGATTGCATCGGCCGTGTCATGAACGACATCAATCTCATGCGCGGCGAAGTCTTGGAAACGACGACAGACGGCGAACGCGTCACGTTGGACGCATTGATTCCTGTCAGCACAAGTTTGGATTATGCGACGACGCTCGCCATGGCGACGGGCGGTCGTGGCGCCATGAACGTGCGGTTGCACGGCTATCGTGAATGCGAATGCACGCCTGACAAGACGACGCCGCGTCGCACGGTCGATCCGCTGGACATGGCGAAATACATTCTTGTCGTGCGCAACGCGTTGGAAGGCAGCTTGTTTGATGATGAGTGAAAGCTAAAAGCAAATGCAGATTTTTCCTGCTAGCAGTTTTCTCTTTCAGTTTGCCAAACGAGCTTGTCCATGTAATTAAGTTAATTGCCTGATATATCTTGGCATAAACTTAAGCGAACCTCCTCCAGAAAAGCGGCGGCGGCGGATGAAAAGACCTGATGTTTCTTCCAGACGATGTCTAGACTGGATTCAAGCCGTGGGGAGAATGGACGAAAACAGAGATCGCTTTGAGCGGTGGTATTGACAAGTTTATCCAATGTGACGGCGCAACCGACACCCGCCCTTACAAGCAAGGCAGCATTGAAGATAAGATTATAGGTAATGGCGATGTCCAATTCGTCAATTGTTTTGCCAATCCATTCCAAGCATGGGTTATGGGTGTCACCATGGCTGAGAACTTGACGAGAGAAAAGGAGGGTCAATCCTTGCAGATCGGCAGGCGTGATTTCCGTTTTGGTGGCTAGTGGATGGTCATCACGCATGAGCAGTCCCCACGTGTCTTTTACGGGCAACGGCAAACTGTCGTATTTGGAGATATCAACTGGTTGGATAAGGACGCCGAAATCCAATCTGCCGCGATCCAGCCGCTCCATCACATCTTCCGCATTACCGCTGAAAAGATGGAATTTTACATTCGGATGCTTCTTGCGAAATATTCCTATAATGTTTGCCAGCAATGACATAGCTTCGCTTTCACCTCCTCCGATGTGGATGTCTCCAGCGATTTCATGAGCAGATTCGAATTCCGTCTGCGTCTTGCCAACGATGTCCATGATTTCCTCTGCCCGCTTGCGTAGGAGCAGTCCATCCGCTGTCAATGAAACATGATGACTGCCGCGTGTATAGAGTTGCCGTCCGAGTTCGTCCTCAAGCTCCTTTAATTGGCGAGACAGCGTTGGCTGTGTGATGCGCAAACGGCGTGCTGCCGCTGTGAGGCTGCCTTCTTGAGCGACGGCTAGAAAATATTTCAGTACTCTAAGTTCCATGTTGTTCATCTCCTTGATGTTGAATGTAACATAATATACAGTCTTGTGATATGCTTTCAAGGCATAGTATGATATAAAAACAAGGTATTGGCTATTTCACAAATAAAAAATATAGTAATGATGTGACAGTTGATTTTGTTTTTTTTGAATGAAGAAGCGGAAGCGACGGCTTTCGGACAACATGAAAAAATACGGAATGTGACGGCATTCCAAAAGCACAGGAGTTCATGAAATGAAACGCTTTTTTCTCTTCTCAACAATCGCCATGTCTCTCGCAATCACCACTGGTTGCTGCCACACCCATGCCTGTCAGGACGGTTGCCATCCACAGAAGCTGACGTTGACGACGGAATGGGACAAGATTTTCCCGCAGAGCGACAAAGTTGAGCACAGCAAAGTCACCTTTGTGAACCGTTTTGGTATTACATTGGCGGCGGATCTTTACAAGCCGAAGAATGCATCTGGGCGTCTGGCGGCCATTGCGGTGTCTGGACCGTTCGGTGCTGTAAAAGAGCAGTCTTCAGGACTTTATGCTCAAGAATTGGCGGAACGTGGTTTTCTGACCATCGCTTTTGATCCATCCTTTACAGGTGAAAGCGGCGGCATGCCGCGCTATGTCGCCTCCCCTGACATCAACACGGAGGATTTTCAAGCGGCTGTCGATTATTTGATTTCTCGAGAAGATGTTGATGCTGAACGCATTGGCATTCTCGGAATTTGCGGGTGGGGCGGTATGGCCATCAATGCCGCCGCCATTGATACGCGTGTCAAAGCAACTGTTGCTTC
>Ga0310696_10007708_pt1 | contig 12611 bp, 12 predicted proteins | sample AusTroGonzalo_MG_4_FD_203885 | JGI IMG/M metagenome (GOLD analysis project Ga0310696, IMG submission 203885) | Bovine rumen microbial communities from tropical cattle in Woodstock, Queensland, Australia - Gonzalo_02 (v2) (version 2) | ecosystem: Host-associated > Mammals > Digestive system >... | reverse complement strand
CGTTGGTTTCATAGCGGATGTAAGTCCCTAAGCGTGCGGTAATCTGCCCTACAGTATCGGACCATATCGTGAAAATAATCTTGTACTTGGCTCCTGCTACGACAGAAATATTTTCATGGAGGAGCTGTACGCTATATGAATACTCGCCACCCTTCGTCACATGGACGCGCATGGCGTTGGACTTGCCATCTTTCACAATCGACGTATCGGCAGCACCGTTCAGTTGAGTGTGCAAAATCCAGTCTTCACTACCGTCCTTGAAACTTCCATTGGAAACCAAGTTCTTGTTCTTTTTTCCACTGAGTTCATTCCAAACATCATCAACGAAACCGTTCACCGTTTTGCCCTCGGCATTGTTGTATTCGTAGCGTAGCGCTTGGAAACTCGGCACAAAGCGTTCGTTCATCGATTTCCACAAATCCGAATTTTCATTTTTGCTTATATGTATTATTCCGTCCTTATTTACTTCTGCAGAAGTCAAATCCAGGCCTCCGACAAAGCGGCGCACACGGAACGCTACAGACAAATTCACCATAGAATCTTGGACATCTATCTGCGAATAGTGGTAGCGCAAGGAAAACAGCTGAATATCGGACAATTCATAGACAAACGGGATTTTCTTACCGTCCTTGCGGATGTGCCCGTATACGGCATTGTAACCTTTCTTCTTGCCGATTTCGAACGAAACGCCAATTTCTTTCAGACGCCCTTCTGTCTGCAAGTTGATGTTCTCGAAAGCATCTTTAACAAATTCACCATCCGTAAACGAAATGGGGAGCACTGCCGCAGGATTTTCCTCGTACGGCCAGAGTACAAGTCCCGATTCCAAATCGACCGACATTCCCGCATAGAAGCTGCAATAGGAGCGGACTTCGGTCAGCGTAAGGCGGAACGTGTCGATAACGACATTTTCATCAGCGGCAGCTTCCTTAGAAAGCGAAATCTGCTTCGCGTCTGAATAGTCGATCGAGAAATCAGCCGTAAGCCCAATGTTATGGGCGACCTCCGGATTTCCAATTTCAATACCGGCCGTAGAGTCGGAGTCTGAACACCCGACAATCCACAATGCCACAAGCACGCAACCGATTATTGAATTCAAAGAACGCATCATACTCCTCGTGTTAGAGGGTACAGCTGGATGTTGATTTGCACAACCTCTTCTGCCTCACCCGCTTTCGCCGAGAAATCTAGCAGTTCTTTGCGCATAAGTTGCAAATGTTTTTTCAAATTGGGGAAATCTTCGCGCCTAATGCTGAACGTCAAAGCAGAAACATCCCTTTGCGGAGCCGGAAGATTCGAAAGCATGTTCGCAGAAAGCTTGAACATCTGGAGATGGTACATTTTGACCATCAAATCCTGGACTTCGTCATCAGTGGTAATCAAGGGATCCCGCTGGCGGAACCCGTTCGCCGTCTTAACCAGGAGTCCAAGTTCCACAAGAAGCTTGAGCGATTCGATCACCTGCGCAGGCGTCACAAGCCCACCGAGGCGTTTAGAAATCCAGTCGGGAATCGGGCGGAAATCCTTGAGCACCACCATTTCGAGAATCGCGGAGTGGTGCCATTCGCGGAAAATGCGGAACTGGGCCTGTTCCATTTTGTGCAGTTTTGAACGCGGGCTCGCCTTCAAAAGCTGGGCGTAGTAAACCTGCTTGTCGGCATCGGTCTGGGCCTGATTGAAGAAAACAAGACTTTCAAAATACGCGGCACGATGGCCTTCAAGTCCGAGACCGTGAATAAGCTTCACCACCGTGTTCTTTGTAATGTTTCGCTTGCCGTCAATAGTGAGCTTGAGATGGGCATGGCTCGAAAGCCCGGCCTTCTCCGCGAAGAAACGGAGGCTGAACGCCGGAACCGTTTTCTTCTTGAACTCGTAGTAGTCCCGCAAATACACACGGTAGTTGGTGTATTGCAGAACATCAGGTTCAACTATGCGATTTTCTCCTGTTTCCATATTCTATAAGATAGAAGTGTTTAGACTCAAATTCAAAGATTAAATGGACTTTCCCGTTTACTCAAGTAACCAATGGAGGTACTAGATCTTAGATCTTAGAACTTAGAGCTTAGGGCTTAGGGCTTAGGAAATGCACACGTAACGTCATTGCGAGGCCCCTGTGAGGGGACGCGGCAATCCAAAGCTTTTTATCAAAAAGGGGAGGAAGAGTGCTATTTAGCACTTATGTGAGCATGATCCGCGTATGGGGAGGGCACCACCCACTCGAATTGCACAAACGCATTCCCCGCCGAGTCTTCCATCACCCCACTATGGGGGCACCCAGCAACGCCCCGTAACGTTCAGCAGAAGTCTCTCGCCAAGAGCGAGAAGCGCACGTGATCCTCGAACCGCCCATGGAGGCATTCGTACTCGCGGCAAACGCCCTCTTCGCTAAACCCGGCCCGGCGGGCAACGGCAGCACTTTTCGGATTATTGACCGACGCCGTCAGTTCAAGGCGGTTTAGTCCCATCGCAAAAGCTTCACCAGCAGCCAAAAGCAGCGCTTCAGTCGCAAGGCCACGACCGCAAAAACGTTCACCGAGCCAGTAACTGACAGTTGCCGAACGGTGTTTCCACTGCACCCAACCCAGCATGATGCAACCCGCAATTTTTTCACACGGCGGTTCACCCGATTTTTCAGCCGGAATCTTTTCAAAAACACCCCAACAGGCACCATTCGCCATCTGAGCCTGCATGTCCCAAGACTCGATTCTGGAAGCGACATCTTCGGCAGAGCGGCATTCGTCCGGCCACGGCAAATGTTCCGACAAGAAACGGCGCGATTCGTCAACGAGACGGAACAACGGTAGCACGTCCGATTCGCCAAGCGGGCGCAACACGACACGCTCGCCCACAACCTCTTGCAGCGAAAATTCGCAAGGTTCGTTATCGAATTCCATATCGTTCAAAGAATCTCTCATTACGTTTCAATGCTAGTAAAAAGGAATGTCACTGGACCCTTCACTCCGTTCAGGGTGACGTAAAAAGGAACCGTGTAAGGCGGCCCCGGAACAGAGTCCGAGGAGACTGTTCGAGGGGGGGGACAACGCCAAAACGAAAAACCCGATAGCGAACTACCGGGTTTTTCAGTGCGGATGAAAGGACTTGAACCTTCATGCCCTCGCGAGCACTAGAACCTGAATCTAGCGTGTCTACCAGTTCCACCACATCCGCGTGGTGCACCAAATTTTGAAAAAAAACACCATTTTGTCAAGGGGTTTTCTCCATTTTCACAGCTTCGCGGATCCAGTCCATGCGCTTGTTGTTCCAATACGACCAATCGTGTTCACCTTCGGGGTCGAACCGGAGTTCGCAGTCCACCTGAACCGCCTTGCAAAATTCCGTTATCCACGGAACAGTCCTGTCCGACGGATAAAGTCTATCCTTGCCGCCCTGCAAAAAGCGCCATCGTCCCGTTTGCATTTTCTTCTGCGACGCAATCGCCTGCGGTTCTCCCAGAAAACCCCCGAACGAGCTCATCAGCAAGCGGTCATCCACCGCCCGACGGCCTTCCAGTGAATAGACGAGCACGCCCAAAGAGCCATCCGAAATGCCTACCAACGAAACCTTTTCCACAGGCGATTTCCGAAGGGCCGCCACGGAATCCAGCGCTGCATCCACAGCATCTATCATCCCCTTCGTGACCCAATGGTTCTCGCGACAAGCCGACACACTCACGACAATATATTTCGGATAAAGATTCGCAAAATCCGCCCCCGCAACAAGCCCCTTGGCACAATTCGAACTGCTCATGCCTCCATGAAACCAAACGACCACGGACGATTGACCAGCACTCTCGCGAGCAGTCCGCACTGTAGGGGGGCGCTTTACCGTCCGCAGCTTTTTTCCTTTAACCGATGCGTTTTCCAACGCTTTCGGCCACCAGATTCCCGTCGGACTTTGGAAAGACGGCGTTCCCGATGCTCCCCGAACATCAATCAACAACGAATCCGGCGAAGCAAACGCATTTGCGACAAATGCACTCACCAATAAAAACGCCACGGCAAAACAAAAACGTTTCATCATTCCGCATTCTCAACCGAAACCGGCGATACCACGGGTTTCGGCTTATGCACAATCCCGACAATGACAAGAACAAGACCAAAGATCAACATCACGACGACAGCGCTCACGCCCACGAAGCACCAGTAAAACTGGTAATCCACCGAAAGTTCTTCCCAGCTAAGTTCCCCATCCGTCGAAGCCATGGACTTTACGACAAACTTGTTTCCCACCCGGGTGGCGTAAATTTCAAGCGGAACCTCGCTTGCATTCGACGCCGAAAAATCGTACCACTCCGCCATGCGGTCGAGAATGTCATCGTTTGCATAAAGAACAAACGTTGCCCCCGTATCTCCGTTTATCTGGAAAAAAGTCTTGTCGAAAAACGGCAAGTTTGAACCGCCGAACAAGCTAGGAATCGCAGCATAGCTCACCTTGCCATAAAAAAGGTCCTCTTCGACGAAGAAGCTTTTCGCAAGTGGATAAATGTACCACGACATCCAACACGAAAGAAAAATAAAAAGCAGACCAAAATTGATAAAGGCAACTTTACGAACACGAAAAACAGACATTTCAATCCTTACTGTTTAGACTTGAAGATAAAGAACAACGTTGCAAGCAACAACACCAGCGACAAGAAGTAGAACGCCAAAGGCACTTTCGCCGACAGTGAAATTTCCTTCAAGTTTTCCATCTGGAAAAAATGAAGCAGTTCATCACTAGCGGCAAGCGTCTTGTCGTTGTCGAACTGGTTCCAGGCATTATGCAGTTCCAAATTCTTTTGAAGCAGCAACACCACGCTCCTTTCAAGGGGCATCGGCAAATCCACAGAATCGGGAACTACGGCATACCCCGCCTTGGCAGAATCGAGTTTGCGCATCAGCGGCAAGTCGATTTCCGCAGAATTCAATTCCATCGAGCGGTAAAAATTATCAAGTTCCGCAAACCAAGCGTTTCGCTCCGAAAGGTAACGTTGCAAACAAGATACCTTCGCCAAGACGTTCGTCTTGAAGAGCGAAACCGACACCTTGGACGGAGCCGAAAAACCAGCCTGTTCCAATTTTTCAAAACCGGTCTCAAACGAAAGCGCCACCTCGCGGAGCGTCATCATCTGCGAAATGACAAATGACGTATCGACTTCGAACCCGTTCCGCACGCGCTCCATCGAGCGCATCAGGCTCGCCTCGGCATACTGGTAATCGCAAAGCGACTTGGCATACTGGGAATAAACGGCCACCTGCGGCTTCTGCGAAACATAAAACAAAGCCGTCAGACAAACCGTAAGAACAAGAACAAGCCAAACCCAAGGGGTTTGAATCTTTAAGTGCAAGGTTTCCGCAATTGACTTTTTCTTTGGCTCGTTCACAACTAGAAATTACCTTTTTTTCTACTTTACGAATAATGAAGCCGTATCTTTTACTCGTTTTTTTCGCCCTTTTATGCTGTTTCGCCAGCTGTACCGTCGAACATGCCGAAGAACAGATTATCGCAAGGCATGTCAACGGAGTCAAGAAGACCTCCATCTGGGTCTATCCGGACGGGACCATCCTCAAGCGAAACGAATGGTACAACGACGGCATCAAGGAACTCGAAATTCCATACGACGACAGCGTTCCTCATGGCGAATTCAAGCGCTGGACGGGCTTCGGCGATGTCGCGATGATCGGGCACTACAAGAAAGGGCTCCGCGACGGCAAGTGGACAAGTTACTTTGTCGACAGAATCAACAGCCGCAAAAAAGAAGCCGAACGTTACTACAAGGACGACCACCCGATTGGCGACTGGACTGGCTGGCACTACAACGGAATAAAAGCATTCGAGGAACACTACAACGAAAACGGAATCGCAACGGGCGTGTGGAAAAAATGGCACGACAACGGAGTCCTTGCCGAAGAAAATAATTGCCACCAGGAATACGCGGACGACCCAACTCACGGTTACATCAAGCGCTACGGCCGTGACTGTAGAATTCTGGAATACTACGAATGCGAAGGCGAAGAAAAATCAGGCGCTTACAAGCGGTATTACGAATCATACGGAGAACCCGATTCCACCGGCAAAAGCTGCAACAAGGCCCAAATCAAGGAAGAAGGATTCGCGGAACACGACATCCTTTTCGACCCGCATACGACTTACAGGGCCGACGGTACATTCATCAAAAAAATCAAGTCGGATTATTTCAAGGGCCGTGAAAAAATACAATGGTTCGACGAGAACAACAACGTTGTACGAGAAAGCAATTTCATTACCGAAGAAACGGACGGCCCTGTTGAAAGTACGGGCATCACCTACGGGACTTGCGCCAATTCGTCCACGCTGTTCTGCGCCGAGACTTCGTTTGTCCGTTCCGGGTACCCAAGCGGAACGCTCGACAGTTGCACGTTGAGTTTCAAGGACGCCTATAAAAAAAATATCGGGAAGTACCCCGCATCGTTGCGCTACATCAAGGCAGGGCACGTTCTTTTGTACGAAGAATTTTGGTCATACGATGACCCGCCGACAAGCTACGGGGATCCAGCCCTTCGCGTAAGCCGCAGTTTCTATCCAGACAGCATGGGCGGCAAAATGGCGAACGAAGGCTTTTGGCAAAGAGGTCTAGACGGCACCAAGCGTCATGGCATCTGGCGCAACTGGTACCCGAGCGGCATCCTGCGCGACAGCCTCACGTATGTGAACGGGGAGCGCGTCGGCGAACAGTTCAGCTACGACAGCACAGGCAAGTTAACAATACATAAAACCGAGAACGGCAAGAACCGACCTGTGATCATGCATCTTTTAGGGAATAGGGATTAGGATTTAGTTGGTAGAACTTAGATATTTTCTAAACTCTAAAATCACCTGATAACGCTTGAAACTTCAATGGACTGCGTCGTGCCTTTGAAATTCCAGGAGACCCTGACGGTCACCTGCTTTGCATAGATGTGCGACACGGTTTCAAACTGCGATGCGTTTTCAATTGTATAGTCCGATGTAGCCGCGACAGTCACCCTAGGTGTATAAGTCACCGTCGCCGATCCACCCAGACCACGCTCCCACGAGCGTTCAATAGGATCCACAATGAAAGTCGTATCGGCATCCGGCTTCGAGGGGATGGAGGCGAGCCCCTTGGATTTCAGTTCATCCAGGACCTGCTGTGCAACATCGACCGCGCCGTCGCGACCACGGATACGCAACAAGGCATCGTGGTTACCGCCCTGCATGTTCAAAATGGCCATGTACATAAAGCCAAGGACAGCCGCAGCGACCAGGATTTCTACAATACCGAAGCCTTTCTTGTTCTTCAAAAATTTCATCTCATCCCCCTACAATTTTTGCCAACCGCCCCCAGCACTCCACTTGGGGACAATCATATTCTTGCCAGGTTCCTTTATAGCTAGCCCATAAATTTCATCGCTACCATATTGAATACAAACAAATCCGTTAGACGGAGCCGCCGACAATCCGATACGCGGCACAAAAGCGACCCCATCGTCATTGACCCAGTTTTGAGATTCGTCAATGTCGTCATCGATATTACAGCCAAAATGAGCGGGCGAATCAAGATTTGGGTCTAAGGGGAACTGATCAAACACTGGAGTAGTATTCGAAACGTCCGCGCAATTGGACTCGTAAACATTTATCATTTTCGGCATCACCCTGACGCACAGAGTCTTTGACATTCTGCTCGCATCGTTGGCAATGCGTTCCAAGAAAGCGGCCGTGTTCAGCGCATAGTCCCTCACTCGATTATTGACGACGGCGTTCCTCATGCTAATGACGCCCATCGAGGACAAAACGCCCATGATAATGATGACGACAAGGACTTCTACCAATGTAAAGCCGTTCTTTTTGGAATCGACATTCACCATACCGAAATCTCCACGCGACAAGTCTCCTAGACAACTCGAAATTAAAAACGTTTTAAAATTAGCAATAAAAATAAATCATTTTTTCTTTTTAATCCAACCCATAATATATATTATCGCACGCCCGAAAGTAAACATTTGTAAACAGAAAATATGCTTTTAACGAAAAATGTGATAAAAACCATAAAGGTTTTTGCATTTTTGGTAATTGTACGCACTCAAAATTTGCTATATTACGCACGCACAACCTGCCCAGGTGGTGGAATGGTAGACACTGGGGACTTAAAATCCCTTGGGGGCAACCTCGTGCGGGTTCAAGTCCCGCCCCGGGCATTTTTTCAACCTCGCACAAGGAGGGAAATCATGATTGAATTCTATCCAAACAGCATCTATTACCCGCGCGAAGCGGTGGATGAAAAACTGGCCAAAGGCGAGCTTGAAAAAACAAAAAAATACTTAATAGGCTGGACGGAACGTCACCGTGACGAAATTTGGGAATGCGCCCACGAAGACGCCGAAAATCCAACGGACGAAATCTTGCTCGACAACTTGCGTGCGTTGCTCCTCTGCAAGGGCTCCCTCCAACCGGCTGCCGAAATGGGCGCCATGATTCGCGAAATCACGAAGGAAGTCTGGTACCAGAACGAAAACGGCCCGAAGGATCCGGACACAATTGCAATGGACTGGCAGACGAAATACATGACCAAGTGGCGCGAGGCCCGCATGTTCGAAGCCTTCGTCCTCATCGAAAAGAACGCGAAGCAGCTCGTCGAAATGTTGAGAGCATAATCGCTCGCAAAACGCAACCCGTTTGTCAAGCCCCACTAGATGGGGCTTCTTTTTTTTGCCAATAACCACTGACAAATAACCAATGACCATTGACTATTGGCCAACAACCCACCACTAATTCGCGTGAAATCTGATCGGAATCCAGATTTCAAGTTTCCCGCGCTCGCTTGGCGGGAAGCGCCAATAATACTCGACATGTTTCAAAAGTTTCACCTTGAACACGTCATCATCGGAATCCGAAAACATGATTTGCGGATTCATGAAACGTCCAAGGCTATCGAGCGTGAGATGGAGTCCAAGGAACACGTCGTCATCGGACTTGAAGAACTTGTGGCCTTTTCGGCTAGCCCTGATTTTCTTGAAATATTCCGACGAGAGGTAATGCAACCCAGCGGCACGACCCTCCAGGAACAGAGCTAGTTTATTCAGGTCCCGTCCTGCGGAATTTTCAATCACGTAGATTTCGTCGATCGAGGGCATATCCACGCGCCCGACAAACGAATCCTCCACAATTTCTTCTTCATCGTTTTCAGCTTCTACGACGGGTTCGTACTGGGGAATGCTATAGACAAAGTACAGCAAAGCCACGAAGACAAGCAAAAAGGCGAGTAAAGGCGCGTTACGTTTCAGCATGACCTACTCGATGGACTTGATGCAAAGTTGCACCGTTTTAGAATTGTTGTAATAGTTCCAAATAGGCTCGAAAACGACAGTTATCGGGCGGGAACGCCCAATCAAAGCCTTGCTCTTGCGAAGCCCAAAGGCGATTGCCGGGAATACGGCGCTCCCCGCCTGTGAAATTTCCATCTGCAAGTGACCGCCGCGAAGTTCACGGACACGATGCACGGTAACACCTTCGGCACGGAACGTCGGGTAAGGGAAATTTCCGCCAAACGGTTCTAGCAAATCGATATATTCAAGAATTGAACGCTCGCGGGTCGGGAACCTTCCGCCCGGAGTACGCATCTCTACAGTCAGTTCTCGTAGCGCAATTTTGATATCGTACGGGTACGATTCGTCAGAGTCGATGAATTCGCCCGTATAGTCCTGCTCTGCCGCCGACTGCAATAGACGATGGCGCAGTTCGTCAATTTTCGAGGCGTCGAGCGAGAACCCGGCCGCGTTGGCATGACCGCCCCAACGGTCAAAAAGTTCTCGGCTTTCGAAAAGCGCCCTGTGCCAGTTGAATCCCGGAACCGCACGGGCACTCGCATGCGCCATGCCGTCGATAATCGAAAGCACGGCAGACGGTCTGTGGAATTCTTGCGCAAGTTTCGCCGCGACAATACCTATCACGCCCACGTGCCAGTTATCCCCCGCCACGACAATGACAGTCGGAATCGTATCACCGTAAAGCGACTTCACCTGTTCCATCGCCATTTCTGTGATTTCCGCTTCTTTTTCCTTGCGGCGCGCGTTCCACTCCTTCAGTTCGGCAAGCAGCTGCGGCGCCTCGTTCTTGTTTTCGCACAAAAGAAGTTTCAGAGCCGGATCCGGGCGTTCCATACGGCCAGGAGCGTTGAGGAGCGGAGCTAGTTTGTACATCACGTCGATGCCGCCCACACAACTATGAGGTTTCATGAGCGAGGCATACATTTCCTGCACACCGGGCCAACGGCTGTTCTTCAAGCAATCCAGACCGGACCGCGTAAAATACCTATTCTCGGGAGTCATCTGCACCAAGTCCGCAAGCGTCCCTAGTGCGACCAAATCCAAATATTCTACAGGAGCCTTAATGCCAAGACGGCTGAACAGCGCACAGATAAACTTGTACGAGACCCCGACTCCGCAAAGTTCAGGGTTCGGGTAATTGTCGCCATCCTGATGAGGGTCCAGAAGCACATCGCTAATCGGGAGCCCATCGCCCGACGGTTGATGATGGTCCATCACCATGACCGCCATGCCGAGTTCCTTGGCATGCGCAATTTCCACGTTCGCGGTAATGCCCGTATCGACAGTAATCAAGTTGCGCGCCCCCGCTTCGTACATTTCATCGACTGCAGAAACCGAAAGTCCGTAGCCGTCGCCAAAGCGGTTCGGAAGTCTCCACTCGGACTCAATGCCCACCGTCTTGAGGCAGCGGGTCAGAAGCGTCACGGATGTCATGCCGTCCAAGTCGTAGTCGCCAAAAATGAACACACGCTCGCCACGTTCACGGACAGCCATAATCCATTCCACGGCCCTGTCCATCCCCATCATGAGGAAGGGGTCGTGCACATCGTTCTCGCTCGAACGAAGCATGTGGTAAGCGTCGGATACCGTCCTAATGCCACGCGAAACGAGGAATCTCGCCACCGCATGCGGAATCTTTAACGTAGAGGACAATGTTGAGGCGACAAGATCTTCCATTTTACTTGTAGCCTTCAAAAAGTTTCATCGAGAGGTTCTGGAGGCACATCACAGCCGCCATACGCCTAGAAGCGATTCTCGACATGGTCTCCTGGACGCACACGAGCGCAAGTTCCAAAGCCGAAGCCCCCACCTGCGGGAAACGTTCAAGGTTCACGCGGCCAGTCGCATCCGGGATGCGGAGCGGGGCGCCCGATTGTTGGCGCAGCAAATCCGAAACCAAAAACGACAGGACTTCCAAGAAACGGTTCACGATGGCCGGATCTTCGAGCCCGGACTCTTCAAGTTCAAAGAACAAATCCGTGTAATCCTGCGCAAGCGACTTTTCGACAAAATCGACAGCCAGAGAACACCATTCCTTCGCATGTTCCGCATAGTAAAGAGCCATACCCGGAGAACCCACGGCAAGCCCGATGACATCGTCGGTCAAGGTCGATTCATCAAAGTCCTCGCCGCCCACGCGGATCGCCTCCTGCCGGACTTCTTCGTCCGTGAGGGGCGGCAAGTGAAGCGCAAGACAGCGCGAACGGATGGTCTGCAAGAGCTTTTCGCGGGACGATGTCGTCAAAATGAAATACGTGTTCGGGGGGACTTCTTCGAGAGTCTTGAGGAAAGCGTTCGCCGCAGAATCGTTCATGCGGTCGGCCTCGGCAATAATCACCACGCGCACGCGGTCACCCTTCATCGCAAAAGATGCGGTCATCGTTCGGATGAGTTCCACCGAAATAACGGCGCCCGCACTAAAAATGTCGGCGCGGTACGGATTCTTCGCAATTTCTTCGATGTACGCCTGTTTAAAATCCTGAATCGTCTTCGCGGAGCTCCCGGCAGAGACATCGGAAGCATTGCGGGCACTCGCCTCTTTCGCTTCCATCGGCACGACCCAGTTGTCCGTGACACCGGTATCGGTCGCCATCCTGCAGCCAAAGCATTTACCGCACGGGCGAACACTGGCGTTCGTGCACTGAAGCGCCTGGGCTATTTCCATCGCCAAAGCCTTTTTGCCAATGCCCACAGGTCCATCGATAAGAATCGACTGCGGGAAGCGGTTCTCACGCAACGCCGCCATGAGGCGGATGCGGATGCGTTCCTGGGAGGCTGGGCCATTCAAGCGGTATTCGATCATTTTTGTTTCAACCATTGCAACGGGTCCACGGTCTGTGTCCCTTCGCTTACTTGGAAATACAATTTAATTCCATTTAACGAAGCAATATCGCCCACTTCTCCAATTTCTTCGCATTTCTTGACACTTTTGCCCTCTTGGACGTGGATTGCTTTCATGTGACCATAGACCGTATAAGTTCCGTCTTCGTGCTCGATGATGACGGAGGGGCCGCGACCGTCAATTTCGGCGACCATCGCTACAGTCCCTGCCGCAGCGGCACGGATGCGTCCCCCGCGCTTTCCGCGGATTTCCACCCCGAGGTTACGCGTCATGATGTGGAGCACCGGATGTTCCTGCAAGCCATATTCGCTGATGATTGGACCGTCGAGCGGCATACATTTCGGACCCTTGAACGGTTGCGCCTGCACCATCTTTTTCGCCACCTCGGCCTGGCGGGCCTTTTCGGCTTCGCGTTTCTTTTCCTCTTCGCGCTTTTTCTCGGCAGCCTTTTCCTTTTTCTTGAGAGC
>Ga0310696_10007707_pt1 | contig 12612 bp, 9 predicted proteins | sample AusTroGonzalo_MG_4_FD_203885 | JGI IMG/M metagenome (GOLD analysis project Ga0310696, IMG submission 203885) | Bovine rumen microbial communities from tropical cattle in Woodstock, Queensland, Australia - Gonzalo_02 (v2) (version 2) | ecosystem: Host-associated > Mammals > Digestive system >... | reverse complement strand
TTTCGTTGTTCGCTGTCATTATAGAAACTAGAAGCGGCTTTTTTTCAAGCGCTTTCTTGTATTCATCAAGTTTTACAGAGCCCCATTCATCTACTGGTAAATAAATGACTTCCATACCAAAAGACTCAAGCCGTTTTGAAGCCTCCAATACACAAGGATGCTCAATCTGCGTAGTTACAATGACGTTTTTGCCGCGCTTTTTGCATTCGGTAATCATAGAGTTAAGAACAGTATTGTTCGACTCCGAACCACCTGATGTAAAAAGAATTTCGTCCGCGCTGACATTCACAAGAGCTGCGACATGACCACGGGCTGTTTCAATATCTTTCCGTGCGGCACGTCCATCCTGATGAAGGCTTGAAGCGTTCGCATATTCAGAAAGCTTTTCTGTGTAAAACTCCAGCACTTCTTTTGAAATCGGAGTCGTTGCATTATAGTCAAAATATATGCGTTTATCCATGTATCGGTCGGGATATTATCCCTCCTCCTAAAATTATACTATCTAAATATAATACTGCCGATTGTCCGGGGGCAACTGCTCTTTGAGGAAAATCGAATAAAATTTCAAATTCTTTGTCTTTAAGCGGGCGAACCGTAGCCGCGACAGGCTTTGACGCAAGCCGGATTTTTACATCTGCGCGGAATTCTTTGTCAGGGACGATATTTCCAGGCCAAACGCAATCACTCATGACAAGACCTTTCTCCAAAAGGCTGTCGTTGTCAGAGAGCACTACCCGGTTGTGAACGGCATCTATTGAATGCACGTAAAGCGGCTTGCTTGAACTTACTCCAAGTCCCCTTCTCTGCCCTATCGTGTAATACTCAATTCCCTTGTGCTTGCCCAGAAGCTTTCCGTCCAAATCAGTAATGTCTCCAGGAATCGGTGGCTTATCCGAAAAAATGACATTGAAAAACTCCGGCGGAACAAAGTCCTGGCTTTCGGCTTTTTCAGCGGCGGCAAGCCCCATTGAGCGCGCCATCTCAAAAACTTCCTTTTTTGTAACGTTTCCAAGAGGAAAACGTACTTTCTCTAAAAATGACGAAGGGATTCTGTACAAGAAATATGACTGATCTTTCGTCATATCGGAAGCTTGCATTATCATAACAGGCGGAGTTTCCGCGCCCTCGCACGCATCAGGACGTATCAGCTGCGCATAATGGCCGGTGCAAAAATAATCAAAATGAATCCCCTGTTTTTCAGCCGCCACAGGCAGTGCCCCGAATTTTACAAGCGGATTGCACCTTATGCACGGATTAGGAGTACGTCCGGCTCTGTATTCTGCCTTGAAATAATCCAAAACCTGAGTTCTATATATATCTTTTACATCAATTACATGATATTCAATATCGTTTTCCTGACAGAATTTCGTACAAGCCTCAATATCAAGCGCTTCGTCAGGCCCGTAGCAGGAATTCCTAAGCCCGTCAGATGAGCATTCAAGAGCCATGTCGTTGTTCCACGTAGACATAGTAACACCGATCACTCTGCATCCACGCTGCTTCAGCAACAATGCAGTAAGCGTAGAATCAACGCCACCTGACATCCCTACAAGAACCGTAGAACCTTTCTCCGGCATTTCTAGTGTTTTGAATGAAAAATGCTCGCCATAGCGGAATACGTTTGCGTTTTCTGACATATCATGAGTAATATATCGTATAGGAAAGAAAATGTGAAGACACTTTGCCTACTAAACTGATAGGCAACAACAAACACACCTCCCAAGAAGCCAACACACAGCTGATTATATCAACCGCAAATTCTTATCAGAAAAACGAATCAAACCAATCGGGCTTTACTCTATCTGTTAAAAACTGTATATTAATGTCACGGTTTTACAAGAATTTCAATCGAAATCATCCGGTTTATTCTGAATGGCAGTAAGAAAAACCGGTTAAGCGAACGTTTCCGAAACGTTCCATCATATATCACACCCGCATCTTTTTGAAGCGGAACAAGTTCCAAACCATTTGCTTAAACAGGAGCAGCTACTTTGGAACATCAGAGGACAGCATGGATTTTACAGAATTCAACTTAAACGAATCCCTGATGAAAGGGATTGAGAATGCAGGATATAAAACCTGCACGCCTGTTCAGGAACAGGTTCTTAAAGCCGGATTAACCGGTGATGACTTATATGTACAGTCACAGACTGGTACTGGAAAAACAGCATCATATCTAACGCTTATGCTGCAACAGCTTCTTACAGTCCCAGAGCTCAACGGCAAAAAAGCACTTATTATGGTACCTACTCGCGAACTTGCGGTTCAGGTCGAGGAAGAGGCAGTAACACTCGCTCAGTTCACAGGGCTTAAGACAGGTAGTTTCTACGGCGGTGTAGGCTATGAAAAACAGACCGCCCTTCTTAAGGAAAACGTTGATATTCTTGTCGGCACCCCAGGTCGCGTAATAGACTTACAAGAATCGGGCACTATGGATCTTTCTCAGGTTGCGTTCCTTGTTGTCGATGAAGCTGACCGCATGTTTGATATGGGGTTTTATCCAGATTTGCGCAAATTAATAAAAGTACTGCCTGCGACAGAGAACAGACAGACAATGCTTTTCAGCGCGACACTAAACACATATGTAAAGAACCTCGCTTGGGAATATACCGAGGAAGCCAAGGAAATAACGATAGAGCCAGAGCATATCACTATTGAGGAAATTGATCAGGTTCTTCTTCACGTTGCAAGTGACGATAAAATGAAACTCCTTCTTGGAATACTCAAAAACGAGAAACCAAAGAGCGTCATTATTTTCTGCAACACGAAGCGTTCTTGCGAAGTAATCGCAAAACGTCTGAAAATGAACGAAATCGAAGCTGAATTCATAATCGGGGATTTACCACAGTCAAGAAGACTGAAAGTCCTTGATTCGTTCAAAAAAGGAGAGCTCACATGCCTTGTTGCCACAGACGTAGCAGCACGAGGCATAGATGTTTCCGACCTTGCGATGGTTGTGAACTATGATCTTCCGAACGAAGCAGAGAATTACGTTCACCGCATAGGTCGTACAGCCCGCGCAGGAAAGTCCGGAAAGGCCTACACGCTTTGCAGCGAACAGGATGTTTACAATCTCCCTGCCATTGAACGATATGTCGGCAATACTATCCCGGCTTCTATGGCAAGCGAGGAAATGTTCATAGAGGACGTAAGCAGCGGCGTTTACATTAAAACAGAACGCTATGATGACGAGTACTCCGACAGGCCGCATTCCCGCAGAGACAGCCGCCGCGGTTCAAGCAAATATGACGGGGACAGACGAGGTGGCGAAGGCAGACGCTCCGGAAAACGTGATTCGCATTATGGTGACGACCGCCGCAAAAAAGACAGTAAAGGCAGCTACAAAAAGAGCGACAACCGCAAAAAAGCATACAACAGAAATGCAGAGCGAGAGGAAATCTCTGAAGAACTTGCATCAATGTCGTTCGAAGACCGCATGAAGCTTTATAAAGAAAAATACGGCTCAAGCACAACACAGGGCGGGTCTTCATCATCGGCAAAAAAAGCTGGTGCAAATTCAAGCGGCTCCAAATCAAAAACAGACAAGAACTATCGGGCTAAAAAAAGCACAAGCAGCGACAAGCCTGTAAAGCATCCGTCTGCCCCAAAAGGAACGTCACTCTCACAGCAGGATGCCACAAAGCAAAATACCACTCGGAAAGGTTCTGCGGCATCACAAGCGTCAAACGCAGACAAACGTCCACAGGAAACTGCAAAGCCTCCTAAGAAAGGCAGCGCTGGTATTCTTGGCCTTATTCAAAAACTTTTCGGCGGCAAGAAGAAATAATAGAAGGAAAAGAAATGATTACAGTATCTGATGTAAGCTTAAAATTCGGTGACCGACCTCTTTTCAAGGACGTAAACCTAAAATTCACAGCAGGAAACTGCTACGGTATAATCGGTGCAAACGGAGCCGGAAAATCTACATTTCTCAAGGTTCTTGACGGTGAGCTGGAACACGATTCCGGCCAGATAATTATCACGCCCGGCGAACGCATGGCTGTTCTTAAGCAGGACCATTTCGCATACGATGAGTACTCTGTAAAAGACACCGTAATGATGGGATTTCCAAAGCTTTATGAATGCAGCAAAGCACGCGATGAGATATACGCAAAGGAAGACTTCACCGAGGAAGACGGACTGAAATCCGCAGATTTGGAGGCTGAGTTTTCCGAGCTTGGCGGATGGGAAGCCGAGAACCAGATTGAGCAGATGCTCTCTGGTCTTGGACTTGAAGAAGAATATCACGACCGAATGATGTCCGAGCTTGATGAAAGCCGCAAAGTCCGTGTTCTTCTTGCGCAGGCACTTTTCGGTACGCCGGATATTCTGCTCCTTGATGAGCCGACGAACGGTCTTGACCTTGAGTCAATCAACTGGCTTGAGGACTTTTTGCTTGATTTCCCGAACACAGTTATCGTCGTAAGTCACGACAGACACTTTTTGAATACAGTCTGTACTTTTATCTGCGATATCGACTATGGAAAAATCAGTCTTTTCAGCGGCAACTATGATTTCTGGTATCAGATGAGCCAGATAATGCAGCGTCAGGCCAAAGATCAGCAGAAAAAGCGCGAGGAAAAAATGAAAGATCTTCGCGAATTCATCCTGAGATTCGCGTCAAACGCCGCAAAAAGCCGCCAAGCGACAAGCCGCAAGAAGATTTATGACAAACTTGCATTGGAAGAACTGCCAGTGACAAGCAGAAAATTCCCGTATGTCAATTTCAAGCCAAACCGTGAAATAGGCAACAATGTCCTCAAAGTAGACAAACTTAATTATACGCACGAAGGCATTCAGCTCCTTAAGAATTTCAGTCTCACTGTAAACAGGACGGACAAGATTGCGTTCGTCGGATTGGAGCATAAATCCAAATCGGCTTTCTTCGACATCATAACAGGGAACCTAAAGCAGGATTCAGGCGATGTTTACTGGGGGCAGACAGTCACTCACACATACATGGGTATTGATAACTCCAAGTATTTTGACAACGACATGAATATTACTGAGTGGCTTAAGCAGTATTCACCGGATCAGGATGATGCGTATGTACGCGGATTTTTGGGGCGTATGCTTTTCAGCGGCGATGAGTCTCTTAAACCCGTGAAGGTTCTTTCCGGAGGCGAGAAAGTCCGCTGTATGCTCAGCAAGCTCATGCTTTCCGGTGCAAACGTCGTCATTCTTGACGAGCCTACGAACCACCTCGATTTGGAAGCGATTACGAGCCTTAACGAAGGTCTTGTAGACTTCCCCGGCGTAATTCTTTTCAACAGCCACGACCATGAGTTCATAACGTCCGTTGCGAACCGCATAATCGAAATTACACCCGGCGGTATTATTGACAGAATGATGAATTTTGAGGATTACCTAAAGGATGAGCAGGTAAAAGAGCTCCGCGAGGAGTACTACAAAGATTGCGGCAAGAAGATCAAATTCAACATCTAAGGATTATTTTAAGAAACAGGCTTCCAGCATGAACCCGTCCCGAAAAAGGCTTCCGCGCTTCGCTTGTGCAGAATTTTTTCGTGCCGGAACCATGCTTCCGCCTGTTTCTTACATCACACTTAAACTTTTTAATTTTCTATCGATAAATCAAAAAAAGGCGGAGCCTTGCTACAGCATCTTGTGCTTATAACAACGGCTCCGCCCATTAATAATTCTCTCTCACATCAGACCTTGAACAAATCTATTTCTGATCCTATCTGACGCACAGAATCATTAACTTTTCGTGATATATCAGCCAGTACAGAACCGCACTGATTAATCTCCTTTGCACCTGAAGTCATTTCGGTCATACTGCCCCTAATGACATCCGTAGCATCCTGAAGTTTTCTGACCTCACCAAGGATCGACTTGTTGCCCTCCGACATCTCAACCGCTGCACCACGTACCTCGGCTGTATTATCGTTAAGAGACTGCAACGCCTCGAAAATCTGCTTGGAACCTTCATTCTGCTCGTCCATCGCGCTCTTAATCTGGCGGACAAGCATATCCGTGCTTTTAATGCGAGCACCGACAGCAGAGAACGCTTCCTCAGACTCGTTAGACGAATTAACCATAACTTCAATAGACTGAACAATCTTTCTAAGCTCGTCACCGATTGTGTGGGACTGCTCCGTAGAAGTCTCTGAAAGTTTTCTGATTTCGTCCGCAACGACCGAGAAACCTTTACCGGCATCACCAGCATGAGCTGCCTCAATAGCCGCGTTCATAGCGAGCATGTTCGTCTGAGAAGCGATGCTTTCGATAGCAGTATTTGCCTCAATAAGCATAGCCGACTGCTCGGCAATCTCATCGATACGCTCCTTAACTGCATTCTGCTTTTCAATACCAGTCTGCGTGTCCTTCTCCAATGCGGAGAATTCAGAAGCCATTTTTTCAACCGAAGTATTAACCGAGCTGATGTTGCCCATCATCTCTTCAACGGCGGCAGAAGCTTCCGTAACACTTGCCGACTGGTTCTCAATCATCTTCTCAAGAGAATCGATATTCTGTGAAATCTGTGTAACAGCACCGGCAGTCTCGGAAACAGATGATGACTGATTCATAACCTGCTTGCTTACACCCTCGATGTTGGCAAGTATCTCCGTAATAGCGGACGCCGTATCTTCTATACTGTGCTGCAGGTCACTATCAGCATTCTCCAGCATATTCTTTGAGCCTTTAATTGAGGTTATTATGTCCTGCAGTTTCTGTACGAAACTGTTGAAACTGTTTATAAGATGTCCTATCTCATCCTTTCTCGTTATATTAATACGTCTTGTAAGGTCTGCGTCGCCAGCTGTAATATCACGTACTGTCGTAGTTACGACGGTGACCATCTTGGCAGTTCTTGTAAGCAGGATATACGCTACTAACATGAGCACAAGACCAACGGCGATACCTATTATCGTAACAAACCAAAGTATGGAATTCGGAACCCTGGCAAGCTCATCGCTTGTAATACCCATCATATATACCCAACCAGGTGTCTCTGGCACACTGGTAATCGCAACCAGATTCTCTCCTGCCGGAGTCTTTTGAACTGATATAGCGATCTCGTTGTTTTTTGCAACCTGGGAAATCATTTGCCACCCATCCATATTTGTCTTAACAAGATTTGGGTTCGGGTGATATAAGATTACGCCGTCACTATCCAAAAGAATCGCGTATCCTTCGGTACCGATAGTCGATTCTTTTACTATTTCGCAGATTTTGTCGATGTTCACCATCGCGTTGAATATACCGAACGTCTTTCCAGATTCATCAACAGCAGCAGTTGCGACAGGAACGACGAATTTTCCTGATGTTCTGGAAACGATTGGGTTTCCTATATAATTTTTCTTTCCATTCTTGACGATGGAACTGTAATATGCGCGATCGGAAATATCTGCGCCAATCTCTCCCGTAACACGATGCGTAATTGCATCCCGTCCGGCAAAAAACTCATAGTCATAGTCAGGATGCTGAAATTGCGGATTGGCCTGCATCCATTCGATTATCGCTTCCTCATCACCGGACTTAACAACTTCAGCCTTTGAGTATGATTGAACATTCTCCTGATATATACGCAATGTCTCCGCAATATGTTTTGCAGATCCCATTGCCAAACTCATAAGGTTCTGTTTGTAAATATCCTCTATAGAAAGACGTGTGTTCCTTACTATAGCGAAGTTCATAGAAACAAGAAGTAAGATTACCGTTAGAGCGAAAAGCAAAGACATTTTTATTGCCATTCCGATGTGTTTTTTATTGTTATTATTATTTGTGTCTTTAGACATAAATGCCTTCTCCTTACAAATACTCAAAAATATAAAAAAACTTTTTTATTATTATAATCTACTTTTATAAAATGGCAAATAAAAAATCTCCAATTTCATAGTTTTTTTACAAAAAAAACGCTCCTTTTGTAAAAAAGGAGCGTTTTAACAGTCATTAATCAACTGTCAGCAGAGTTATTTTGCAATAACGCGTGCCATCTCAAGCACTTTGTTTGAATAACCCCATTCGTTGTCGTACCATGAACATACTTTAACGAATGTTGAGTCAAGCTGGATACCTGCTTTTGCATCGAAAATTGATGTGCGTGCATCGTTGCGGAAATCTGTTGATACAACAGCGTCCTCTGTGTAACCAAGGATGCCCTTGAGCTCGCCTTCTGAAGCTTTCTTCATAGCAGCGCAGATTTCTTCGTATGTACACTCTTTGTTGAGCTCACATGTAAGGTCAACGAAAGAAACATCAGATGTAGGAACGCGAACAGACATACCTGTAAGCTTTCCGTTGAGTTCAGGAAGAACCTTTCCAACAGCCTTTGCAGCACCTGTTGAAGAAGGAATCATGTTCTCAAGGATTCCGCGTCCACCGCGCCAGTCTTTCTTTGAAGGACCGTCAACAGTCTTCTGTGTAGCTGTTGCAGCGTGGATTGTTGTCATAAGACCGCGCTTAATTCCGAATGTGTCGTTGAGAACTTTGGAAATAGGTGCGAGACAGTTTGTTGTACAAGAAGCGTTGGAGATGATGTCCTGTCCAGCGTATGTCTTGTCGTTTACACCGTATACGAACATAGGTGTTGAGTCCTTTGAAGGAGCTGACATAATAACTTTCTTAGCACCAGCTGTGATATGAGCGCGTGCAAGCTCGTCTGTAAGGAAGAAACCTGTTGACTCAACAACAACGTCTGCTCCTACTTCGTCCCATTTAAGATTTGCAGGATCTTTTTCTGCTGTGAGGCGGATTTTGTTTCCGTTTACGATCATGAAGTTGCCTTCAACTTTAACATCGCCTGTGAAAGGACCATGTACTGAATCATATTTCAGCATGTATGCGAGGTAATCAGGATCGAGGAGGTCGTTGATTCCTACAATCTGGATGTCCTTGTCGAAGTTTTCTACTGCAGCACGGAAAACCATGCGGCCAATGCGGCCAAAGCCGTTAATACCTACTTTAACCATGAGGTTTCTCCTATCTATAAAAAGTTATCATAATTTTATGTTTTTGCAGATTTTGTGTCAATATCATTAATGAATATCATCAAATCATATAATGCGCCATCAGATAAAAATTTATTTAATTTTTCAAATTTATTATATTTTATTCTCTTGTTTTTGCCCTAAATCTATGATATTTTATTTGTAAGGATTTTTCCTGAGGGGTTTTCTTTGCGGATTATCCCTGAAATAAATAGAAAGAGGTATTTGATATGGCTTACAAAATTTCAGATGCTTGCGTAAACTGCGGAGCTTGCGAAGGCGAATGCCCAGTTGGAGCAATCAGCGAGAACAACGGCAAACGCGAAATCAACCCAGATGTATGCGTAGCTTGCGGAACATGCGCATCTGCATGTCCTACAGGAGCTATTGAGGAAGCATAAGTTTGAAACGGCTGTCCAGGAGTTTCTTTCCAGGACAGCTTTTTTCTTTCTATATTATATTTTCTTTTTTGAATGCTAGATATATCATGATCAGACAGATTTTTTCAGGTTTTACAGGTATTTTAAAATCAACGCTTATAGTAGTTATTTGTATTGCGGTCTGTTTTGCGCTGTGTTTTGCTTTTGTCTGGCCTGTATGGTTCATTTCGCAGAATCATCCTGATGGATTCACGATCTTTGTGCTGATTCTTTTCTCTTTTTTACTGCTTTACGCTATAATTCGCAAAATCTATTCAAATCTAAAAAAGACCCCTGACATAAAAACAAAAAAAACATATGTTTTCAAACTTATTTCGACTACAATCCGCATTATTCTGGCGGTATGCCTTATAGCAGCTGCAATCGATAGTGTCATGGGCGGACATCGTGCCGCCGGAGCTATTTGGTTTGCAGCATCAATCGTATTATTCGGACTCACAGGCTCGCTTTCTAATTACATTTCAAGCAGAATCAAACCATGAAATGCAAGATATCCAATACGAGACACCCAAATTGTTCTGCACGAAAAATTCTTATACTTTTCATAGTTTTCCTGACATTTTTTACCAAATCATTCAGCGAAGATCCGATTATCCCTGCCCTATCCTCAAGGAACGAGCATTTCCGCCAGTTCATGAACAATCTTGAGCAATCGTACATGGACGAGGTACGGGGGATAAAAATCATTCCGCATATTTATACTTATACAGCTGTAGAAAAAGATACTCTGATGAAAATTGCCGCCCGTTGCACAATCCCGCTTGAAACGCTGGCATTGTTGAACGATTTTTCTTCACCAGAAATAGAAATTGTCGGAAAAACACTGTATATTCCAGCAGCAGCGGGGCTTTTTATAAAGGACAACCCGTCGTCGATACTGGAAAAACTCCTTCAGATTCGCTTCCCCGATTACAAAGATTTCACCGTAATCCAGCTGAACGGCGAAAAATATTATTTCATACAGTCTGAGCGGCTAACGCCTACTGAACGGGCTTTTTTCTTTGATGCGCGTATTAGTTCGCCTCTGCCTGATGGCGTTCTCTCATCCGCATACGGAATGCGAATAAGTCCAATTACAGGGGAACCTCTTTTCCATAAAGGCATTGATCTTGCAGCACCGCAAGGAACGCCCGTATACGCATGTAAATCTGGCGAGGTTCTTTCAGCAGACGCCGATGACGTTTATGGAAATTTCATAATTCTGCAGCATGAAAATAACATGCAAAGTGTCTACGCGCATCTTTCAGAGATAGCCGTCTCTTCTGGATACGTGCGTTCCGGCTCGATAATCGGTTATGTCGGAACAACAGGGCTTTCCACAGGTCCTCATCTTCATTTTGAAATACGTACGAACGGTAAGAATAAAAATCCAGAAGATTATCTTCCATAGGCATTTTCGGATATAACTCCTACACTGACGCTGCAAAATCTCTAAAAACAACAAAACATAAAAACACTCTACTGCAAAAAACTGCAAAAGACGAAATGAACACGCAAAATACAGAAAAAAGAAACCTTAAACTACAAAAAATACACAAAAATCCAGCATTAACAGAGCTCAAAAGCTAAAGATATCTACAGCTGTAGCCGATATATAAAATGTCGGCCAGACAAATCCCCTCCCACCCATTGTATGGCCGACTGCCTGATGGGCATGGCCGGCTGAATAGTCGGCCTTTTTTTTGTTCATTCGCAATCTCAAAAATAAATACACAATTATTTAATCATCATCTTTTGCCAAAAAAGAGCTTTTAGAGATTTTGTAAAACAGGTACTATTTTTTTTTCTTTTTTTTGTACAAACTTTATTGTTTTTTGATGTCTGTATGGTAAAATTAGCTGACACGGTTTATTATCGTGTTGATGTCTCAATAGTCTGTAACATTATGAAACAGGCTTGCAAAAAATCGCTTTTGTCTTGCACTGGCAATGTATTTCATTGCGTTTTTTGAGATCATTGAGGAGGCAGTTTCAAAATTAATCGTACTAAAGACTGTCTTCATTATCTAAAAAAATTAATATCTTAATTCTCAGGAGGACTTGATAATGGCAAGAAAATTCAAAAGCCTAAAGTTTATGATGCTTGTTTATGTTTGTACACCGCTCCTTATCGGCTGTATGGGAATGAATCTTATAGCGACAGTTCTGTCGCAGAACGCAATGAAATCCGAAGTTCGGTCGAACATGATGAAAGACGCTTCTATCATCAATGCTCTTATTGAAAAAGAAGTAGAGAACCATTTAGCCGAACACCTGGAAATCCCCGAAAACGAGATGATTTCCAACCCAATGATATCCGAGACAATTTTGAACCATGCAACGAACGGGCTTTCTTTTGGATGGGACGGATTCTCCATATTCAACGATGACGGTATTATCATATCCACAAACAAAGGAACGCCCTCAGAAACTCAGAATATAATTGAACAGAACAAAAACAATGCTGTCCTTTACGCTGCGCTGCAAAAAGTAATACAAGGTACAGATTTTTTCGCTGAATACAAAATAGGGAACGCATCTTATTTTGCAGCATTCGCTCATAATGAAAAACTAGGGCTTAACATAATGATTTCCGAAAACAGGAATGTCGCTATGCTCAGCGTAAACAAGGTCGGTTCTTATCTTTCCATATCCACGATACTGATTTTACTCGTATCTTTCATTTTCCTAAGAATAATAATAGGAAGAATTTCAGGTACGATATCAACTGTATCAGACTCTGTAAAACAGATTTCTTCGGGAAATCTTGTAAGGACACAACTTATCACAAAGACACAAGACCTGGCTATGAAGAGGCATGACGAGCTCGGAACAATGTGCAATTCCGTCAGCAACATGCAGGCAGATCTTTCTAATGTAGTTTCTTCCATAAATGAAGCCGCAGACCAGCTTGCCGCAGGAGCAGACCAAATTTCAGCTACAAGCCAGTCTGTTTCTGGTGGTGCTTCAATGCAAGCCGCATCCACAGAAGAGATTTCCTCCACAATAGAAGAAATAGCATCTAACATAAAGCAAAATGCTGATAATGCAGAAAAAACCAACAGCATAGCGGAAGAAACTATGCAGGATGGCATAAAAGCAGAAGAAGCTGTAAACATATCGCTTGAGGCTGTACATGAAATCGCGGAGAAAATAGCTGTAATAGAAGACATTGCAAGCCAGACAGATCTTCTTGCTTTAAACGCAGCAATAGAAGCAGCCAGAGCTGGCGAAGCCGGAAAA
>Ga0310696_10007705_pt1 | contig 12613 bp, 7 predicted proteins | sample AusTroGonzalo_MG_4_FD_203885 | JGI IMG/M metagenome (GOLD analysis project Ga0310696, IMG submission 203885) | Bovine rumen microbial communities from tropical cattle in Woodstock, Queensland, Australia - Gonzalo_02 (v2) (version 2) | ecosystem: Host-associated > Mammals > Digestive system >... | reverse complement strand
CGCGTCCGGAGACTATCTTCGGCGATATAGCGGTGTGCATCAACCCCAAAGAGGAGAAGAACCAGTGGCTGCGGGGCAAGCACGTGATTGTGCCGGGCGTCGGCAGAGAGATACCCATCATCGAAGACCGTTACGTGGAGATAGGGTTCGGTACGGGCTGCCTGAAAGTGACACCTGCGCACGATGTGAACGACTATGCGTTGGGGCAGAAGTATAACCTGCGTGCGATAGACATCCTGACCGCTGACGCGCACCTGAACATGGACACCATCGAACCGGAACTGCAGGCAAACGTAAGGAAGTACCACGGTATGGACCGCTTCGAGTGCCGTAAGCAGATTATTCTGGACCTGCAGGAAGCGGGATTAGTGGAGAAGATAGAGGACTACGACAACAAGGTCGGCTACTCGGAGCGCACGAACGTGCCCATCGAGCCGAGGCTGAGCCTGCAGTGGTTCCTGAAGATGCAGCACTTTGCCGACATAGCCCTGCCGCCGGTGATGAACGACGAGATTGTGTTTTACCCCGCCAAGTACAAGAACACATACCGCAACTGGCTGGAGAACATCAAGGACTGGTGCATCAGCCGCCAGCTGTGGTGGGGTCACCGCATTCCCGCGTGGTACGACAAAGCGCTGTTGGAAGAGACGGGTGCGGAGGGTTATCCGCAGGACAAGATCGTGGTCTGCGAAGGCAACCCGAACGAGGGTCTGGGCGAGGAGCGTTACGTGCAGGACGAGGGCGCGTTAGATACGTGGTTCTCGTCGTGGCTGTGGCCGATCTCGCTGTTTGACGGCATAGAGCATCCTGACAACGAAGAGATACGCTACTACTACCCCACCGCCGACCTTGTGACGGGTCCGGACATCATATTCTTCTGGGTGGCACGAATGATTATGGCAGGTTACGAGTACGCGGGGAAGATGCCTTTCAGGCACGTGTACTTCACGGGTATCGTGCGCGACAAATTAGGCAGGAAGATGAGCAAGTCGCTTGGCAACTCTCCCGACCCGCTGGACCTGATTGACCGCTACGGTGCTGACGGGGTGCGCATGGGCATTCTCCTTTCCGCTCCCGCAGGCAACGACATCCTGTATGACGATGCGCTGTGCGAGCAGGGGAGCAACTTCTGCATCAAGATATGGAACTGCTTCCGTATGCTGCAGGGCCTGCAGACGACCGATGCAGAGGCTCCGCTGACTGACCGCGAGGCAGTGACATGGTTCACACTGTGCCTGTGCAAAGCCGAAGAGGAAGAGGCTGACCTGATGAGGAAATACCGCCTGAGCGAGGCACTGATGGCAGTTTACAAACTCTTTACGGACGAGTTCTCGGGCTGGTACTTAGAGATGATCAAGCCCGCCTACGGCAGCCCGATAGCGCAGAAGACCTACGACTGCTCGATGCTGTTCTTCGAGCGTATGCTGCGGCTGCTGCACCCGTTCATGCCGTTCATCACGGAGGAGTTGTACCACGCCATCCGCGAGCGCGAAGACGGGGACACAATCATGCGCGAGGACACATCGGAGTGGGACAGCGCAGCGTTGTTAGCACAGGACAAGGACGGGGCTTTCTGGGAGGAAATCGAACACCTCAAACAGGTGGTGGCAGGTGTGCGCAACATACGCGCCAAGCACAACATATCCCCCCGCGAGGAGATGACACTGATCAGCCCTGCTCCGCTGAGCGGACTGGTCAGCAAACTGACCCACAGCAAGGTGGAGGTAGGCAGCGAACGGCCTGCTATGTCGGCGACGTTCATCGTAGGTACAAGCGAGTACGCCGTGCCGCTCAACCAGTTCCTTGACGTGGATGAGGAGCGCAAGAAGATGGAGGCCGACCTCGCGCACCAGCAGGGGTTCCTGCGTGGTGTGGAAGCCAAACTTAACAACGAAAAGTTCATGGCACACGCCAAGCCGGAGGTGATTGAACTGGAACGCAAGAAACAGCACGACGCGCAGGAGCGCATAGCCGCCATCAAAGCGAGGTTAGAGGCGTTAAACCAATAAATTCCAATATCACGAACCAGAAAGACAGACCGCGGATGTTTCTTGTAGCGGGACCATGCGCTGCGGAAACGGAGGAGCAGGTGCTGGCGGCAGCATCGGCTCTTCGTGTGTTTGCGCCTGTCTTCCGGGCGGGACTGTGGAAACCCCGCTCACAACCAGACAGTTTTCAAGGCGTTGGCGAAAAGGGTTTGGAATGGTTGCAAAGGGTAGAGAAAGAAACGGGACTGCGGACAGCAACGGAAGTAACCAATGAGGAACAGTTAGTGAAAGCATTACTTGCCGGTGTGACATACGTATGGATAGGTGCAAGAACATCATCAAATCCTATTGCAGTACAAGCGTTGGCAAATGGATTAAGAAAAATATTAAGTGAGGATGATGTGAAATTGAGAGGTGTGATGGTGAAGAACGCCATGCACGAGGACGCTCCGCTATGGATGGGCAATGTGAGGAGGATACAAGAGGCCGTAGAAGAACATAATATTACAGTGATGGCTGTGCATAGGGGCTGCAACCATCGACCTTGTTGGGAGATGGCTTACCGGTTTCGTCAGGAAATGGCAGGTGTTCCGTTACTGCTGGATCCGAGTCACATGTCGGGCGATGCCAGACTGATTGGCCGGCTGTGCGAGAAAGCAATGACGCTGGACTACGACGGACTGATGATAGAGGTTCACCCGCATCCCGAAGAGGCTTGGTCGGATGCAAAGCAGCAGATAACGCCAGAGACGTTGAGAGATACATTGCGGTCACTTGTCAAAGAAGTGAATGTGACAGATATGCCACTTCGTTGGTTGAGAGTGATGATGGACGAAGTGGACGATGAACTGTGGCAGACTATTAACCGGCGCATGGCTATAAGCAGACGTATAGGCGAATGGAAGAGGCAGAAAGGCGTGGCAGTAAGACAACCTGCAAGGTTTGATGACATACTGACAAGACGCATAGAGGAAGAAAAAGCAAACGGACTGGCGGAAGAGACAGTTACTGCCATCTGTCATGCGTTGCACGAAGAAAGCATAAGACAGCAATAAGCACATATTTTGCAATTTATGTATTACAATTTTGTATAAAAAAGGTAAATATTTTGTAAACAACTGAATAATACCTACCTTTGTTGCGTTTAATAATCACCGAAATAATCAATCATCAACAGAAATGATACTTGACAAATTAGAAAATGCCGATTTGTACTACGACATTGTTCCAGGGTTGGAGCGATTCGTACAATTCTTCAACGACAATGATTTAGAAATGTTTCCCGCCTGCAAAGTTCGTTTGGACAGTGATGACCTGTTCATCAACATAATCGACCTGCAAGGCAAGGACGAGAAAGACCTGCCGATGGAGGCTCATCGCGATTACATCGATATACAACTGCCACTAACTGACAGTGAGACGATGGGTTGGAAGCCACTGGAGGACTGTCAGCAAGTAAGTAAAGAGTATGACGAGGGCAAGGATGTGGAGCTGTACAGCGATCCTTCGCAGATTAGTTTCAATGTACCCGTGGGCTATTTTGTAGTCTTCTTTCCAAGTGATGCTCACCGTCCCGGCATAGCACCCGGACGCAACTTACGCAAACTGATAGTCAAAACACGCGTTCCAGCGTAAAGAATAATGTCTTCAGAGAACAAAGAAATACGGACAGACTTTTCTTTGAAACGTCTGCTTATAGTGAGCAACGATACAGGTTTGCTCCCTTTTGAGTCTGCCATTCAGGGCAGATATGATTATGCCTCACGTCGTGAGCAGGAACTGACTAATGGTCAGCCGCTTGTTGACTGGGCAAACGGTTATCATTATTTTGGTTTACACTCAAATACAAAGTCGTGGTTTGTTCGTGAGTGGGCACCGAACGCAACAGCCATCTATCTGGTGGGCGATATGAACGGTTGGCGGAAGAGCGAGGACTATCGCTTGTTCCCTGTTGGGGAAGGTGTTTGGGAAGGCAAGTGGAAACGCAGTATGTTGCACCATGGTCAGTACTATAAACTGCTGATCGAGTGGCAAGGCGGCAGTGGCTACCGTATACCGGCGTACGCCTTCAGGGTGGTGCAAGACGATCAGACCAAGCTGTTTGCAGCACAAGTATGGTCTCCCAAACCTTATGAATGGCAGAACGAACGTCCCGCTAACTTGAAGAAAAACAACTTGTTTATCTACGAGTGCCACATAGGTATGTCCGGCGAGAACGGTGCTGTGGCTTCATACGAACAGTTCCGCCAAGAAGTATTGCCCCGTGTGGCAGACTTGGGATATAACTGTCTGCAAATAATGGCAATACAGGAGCATCCTTACTACGGTTCGTTCGGTTATCACGTTAGCAGTTTCTTTGCTGCTTCGTCGCGATTTGGTACTCCCGAAGAGTTGAAGGCACTGATTGATGATGCTCACGGCAGAGGGATGGCAGTAATAATGGATATTGTTCATTCACATTCTGTTAAGAACGAGCAGGAAGGTTTGGGACTGCAAGACGGTACGCCTTATCAGTATTTCCACGACGGTGTGCGACGTGAACACCCCGCGTGGGACAGTCTGCTGTTCAACTACGGGAAGAACGAGGTACTGCACTTCCTGCTGTCAAACTGCAAATACTGGTTGGACGAGTATCGTTTTGACGGATTCCGATTTGACGGCGTGACATCAATGATGTATCTCAGCCACGGACTGGGCGAGGACTTCACCTCATACGCATCTTACTATAACGGCAACGAGGATGGTGATGCCATCTGCTATCTCACGTTGGCTAACCAACTGATTCACGACTTTTTACCGCAAGCCATTACCATAGCCGAAGATATGTCAGGTATGCCTGGATTGGCTGCCCCAAGAGAAGACGGCGGAATGGGATTTGACTATCGTCTGGCTATGGGCATACCCGATTTCTGGATTAAATACATCAAAGAGGTAAGAGATGAAGACTGGAAAGGCGGACATATCTTCTATGAGATGACCAATCGCAGAAAAGACGAGAAATCAATCTCTTACGCCGAGAGTCACGACCAAGCATTAGTGGGAGACAAGACAATCATTTTCCGTCTTATTGATTCGGATATGTACTGGCATTTTGAGCATGGTCACGACACGTATATGGTCAATCGAGGCATAGCACTGCACAAGATGATACGTCTGATAACGGCTTCAACTGCCCAAGGCGGTTATCTCAATTTTATGGGCAACGAGTTCGGTCACCCCGAATGGATAGATTTTCCTCGTGAGGGCAACGGTTGGAGTTATCATTACGCCCATCGCCAGTGGTCGTTGGTGGATAACGAGAACTATTATTATGCAGACCTTAACAGGTTTGACCATGATATGGTTCATTTGCTTGAGAAGACTGGCGGTGACAATCAGATAGAGGTGCTGTGGGACAAAGAAGGCGATCAGGTACACGCTTTCAGGCGCGGTGAGTATGTGTTTGTGTTCAACTGGAACGGTCAGCGTTCGTTCTTCGACTACGGAATACTTGCACCTGAAGGCAAGTACGAGGTATTGCTCAATACTGACAGTCAGCAATATGCAGGTTTTGGTCTGGCTGACGATACAGTAGAACATTTTACCCAACCAGATCCTGTCTATACAGAAATTCATAAGGGATGGTTAAAACTTTATTTACCGGCTCGCTCGGCGGTCGTACTTAAGAGAGTTTGAACCTTAATAATCAGAGAGTATGAGAGTTATAATAGAGCCTAATTACGAGTTAGTGTCCGAATGGGCTGCTAACTATGTAGCCAGACGTATAAACATTTTTTCACCAAAAGAAAGTCGTCCTTTCGTATTGGGATTGCCTACAGGCAGCAGTCCGTTAGGTATGTATCAGCAACTGATCCGTCTCAATAAAGAGGGAAAGGTATCGTTCCGTAATGTAGTTACATTCAATATGGACGAGTACGTTGGCATAGCTGAAGACCATCCTCAGAGTTACCACTCGTTTATGTGGAACAATTTTTTCTCGCACATAGATATAAGGAAAGAGAACGTACACATCCTGAATGGAAACGCGACTGATTTGGAGGGCGAGTGTGCTCGTTATGAGAGTGCTATCCGTCAAGCAGGCGGCATACATCTTTTTGTAGGCGGCATAGGTCCTGATGGTCATATTGCATTCAACGAACCAGGGTCGTCATTATCGTCACGCACCCGTATGAAAGAGTTGACAACAGACACTATTCTGGCAAACTCCCGTTTCTTTGACAATGACCCTTCCAAGGTGCCACACACGGCTTTGACAGTAGGTGTTGCCACGGTGATGGATGCACAAGAGGTAATGATACTCGTTAACGGACATCAGAAAGCACGTGCTTTGCTTCACGCGATAGAGAAACCCATCAGTCATATATGGACCGTTTCGGCATTACAGATGCATCCGCATGGCATCATTGTGTGCGATGAGGCATCGTGTGACGAACTGAAAGTGGGAACGTATAAGTATTTTCTTGATATTGAAAAGAGAAATCTTGACCCGAAGACTCTCGTTTAGCAAAGTTTAGACTGGATTTCGGTTAACAAGTACTTTCATAATGACATGATGTGAAAGTACTTGTTTTTTGTTTGTGTTAATCGCAGAGAGAAAAGAGGTCCGCACGCGGATTGACAAGCATCACAGGTACCTGGCTTCGTGAGATGGCTTTTCTTTCAGGAGGACCGAATATAATGTCATCCAAGCCATATTCACGTGACGCTGTCAGGACCAACAACTGGTGGGCAAAGTCGCGCTGACGGCTGACGGCTTCATCGTAGAGGTGAAAACTATCATGCCTGGCTTCTAATACTTCATATTCAACATCCTCCTTTGTCCTCTCTCGTACAGATTCAATATGGGAGATGATGCGGTTGGTATTGTTGCGCGCATGTGAACCGTAATCGTTGGCAGGCAGCAGTAATATCCGAGCACCTGCCTTTCGTGCGAGATAGGTGCATATTTCAGCCTTATACGTCTCCTCTTCAAGCATTGTGACAGGTACGAGAATGCGCTTGAGAGCGGATATTTCTCTCATTGTCGGAGTCAGGAACACGTAAGGACGACGTTCTTCACGGCAGTCGTTAAGAGCACGTTGCAAGGCACTACGCCGATTGTCGCAGGTGATGACACGTATATCCTCATTGTTGTCCCAAATCATAGCCGTTCAATTATGTATGTCGCTGTTGCACTGTCCGATATAAGCCAACAGTTCATCGCGCCCGGCACCCGTTTCCGAAGAGGTACAGAAGACTGGCGGCAGTTCCTCCCATGTCTCCAGCAGGGTCTGCTTGTAGGCGGCGATGTTCTCCGACAGCCTCCCCCTGCCCAGTTTGTCCGCTTTGGTGAAAACGATGGCGAACGGAACTTCGTTCTCGCCGAGCCATTGCATAAAGTCGAGGTCTATTCTTTGAGGTTTTAACCGACTGTCAATGAGTACAAAGAGGCACACTAACTGTTCGCGAAGCAAACAGTAACGCTCAATCATACATTTGAGTTGTTCACGTTGGGTCAGACCTGTCTGTGCATAACCATATCCTGGGAGATCAACTATTTGCCACTGACGCAATTTAGCATTACAGGCATTAGCGTCATCTATTAAAAAATGATTAATCAGCAATGTTTTGCCAGGTTTCTGACTTGTTTTTGCCAAGTGCGGATTGCGACAAAGCATATTGATAAGTGACGACTTGCCAACATTGCTTCTGCCAATAAAGGCATATTCCGGCAACTTGCTATTAGGGCATTGTGTCACGTCCGGCGATGATATAACAAAACTTGCATTCATAACAACTGTAAAAAAAGTAATAAGAATTGGCTCAAAGTTTCTACCCGAATTATTTTCTCTCGTAATCTCGTTCTATCAATTTATCGAAAATCCCGAGAAACTCTCAACTCTTAATTATCAATCGACTTTCTGTCCCTGTGCGTTGTAGATAACACCGTCACGCTCGATGTACAGAACGCCGTTCTCAATATACTTGCGGACACTCTCAACTGGCTGCAAACCGTCGCCTGTAACCTCCAACGCACCCATGTCCTCGCCGTCAACAACTATGCGTATCTGACTGATGTTCAGATTCTCCGTACTGTAGAATATGGCGCGATACGCACGGATGGCACTACCGGTTGCAATGTTTGGATAATAGACGTGGTTGTTCTTCAGACCCATATATCTGTTGTCCGAAGCAGTGCCTTTCAACACACCGTTACGCAGCGTGCCAATCAGACCTATCGTGCCTTGTGTCTTGACCGCAAGCCCTTGCAAGCCGTTGTAAGCGTTTTCTGTTGTCAGATCCTCAACAATGTCATTCGACAGGTCGATAGTCACACCATCGCCCTTGCCTGCAAAGCGGAACGAAGTGATGGCAGCCATATCGGCGTTGGGATTTACTATGTAAGGCACGCCTGCCTGCATCTTCTTGGCGGGAGTGAAGTACAGGTTGATACCTCCTTCGCCGACACTGCCATCAGCATACGAGAAACTGTAAACACGACCTTTCATCTTGTTATCACTCATGTCTTTAGGAATTACCTCGAACGGCAGGCAGATGGTAGCCCAGCGACCGGCTGTAAACATGCGAGGATAAGTCACTATCGCTTTTACGCCGTTGGTGTCAGTCATGAGGGTGTTGTAGTAATCGTTGTCGCGGTCATCATAGAGAGTGATGCCTGAAACCGAAGTCCAGTACGGATAGAGGGTAATGTCAGCATCGGTGGTATATGTGCCGCCCAGTTCGTAATCCTTGTCGCCGCCGTCGGAGGTACTCCATCCGGTCTGAACGTAGTTCTCGCGTGTGAACGTGCTGCTTGACAGGGGGAAGTCCACTCCCGGTGTTTTCTCACCGTCTGCTATATCATTACCTGTTCCATACTCTCCTTTATTGTAGGTGATAATATACGTTGAGGCAGATGTACCTCCAGTGACGTAGATATATTTGGTGGTTGTTTGTGTCAGTGTCGGCAGTAGTGTCTCCATATCTGATTGTGAAAGTTCAATTGTACATGCCGCATCTGAATAGAAACGTGTACCCGCTGCTACTTCGCTTGTCAGGAAAGTGGTCACATCAGTTTTATCTGTCCTCCATGTGTATTGTTTGTCAACTGCTGTTTCGTCTGTCCATACGCCGCTTTGCAGAGTGAATGTCAGGTCATAGGAATATACTGTCCAATTCTGTGGGATATAACTCATTCCATAACTGCGTTCTAATTGCGGGGGACAATAAAATGAGCCTGAATTGGTTTGTACTCCCTGAACCCAATTGGAAGAGTATGTCTTGTTCCACGTTGTCCTATACACGCGCATCGTATTAAGTTTGTTATTCGCATCAGTTATAGAGGCTGTGAAAAACATTGCATTATCAGATGTCTCTTGTATAGTTGTGCCTGTATATGTAGTAGCCTTGATATCAGGTGCTTTGGTGAATGCTCTTCTGTTGGTGTTCAGGTAGAACATATTTTGATAGCACGAATTTGCCAGCGTTGTGGCAGGCAGTTCTTTCGGACAAACTCGCAGATTATATGCATTGTAGAACAATTTTGCGTAGCAGAATTGTGACAATCGGGTCGCGGGCAGCAAAAGTCCACCCGCATCGCCTATGTATAGCGTCTGGCCGTTGAAAAAGGAGTAGAAACAATAGTCGGGCAACTGCATATCATCATCAATCGTATTACTTTCCGAATCATATGCTACCAACGACATTATATCGCCGCTAAAGGTCATAACGCCTTTAAGATTGTCAACAACGGTGGTCGTTGTACTTGAACCGCTTTTCTTGTATGACCAAGCGCCATTGTTTGAAGTCGATTTCCACTTAAAATACAAATAAAAATAATTCGATGTGCTTGAAGCAAAACCTGAAGGGTTATTACCACGAAGTTGCAATTTCTCACCTTTTTTCAAGTTCGGAGCACCGGAAGAGGATGCAGGCAACGTATTCCACGAGCCTGCCACACCCGCTGAAGTGATTATCCTATACTGCAAGGTTGCACCAGTTGTCGGCGAACCCGAGGTATTAAGATAAATCTTGCACAAATCGGTGGCATTCAAAATACCTGTATTGATGTCATAATTGTTGGTTATGGTAAAATAGTTCGGCTCGTCATCTGCATAAAGTGCCGGAGTATAAATTGATAAAACAAGAATCAATATTGATATGAAATATCTATGACCTGTATTTTTAGCCAATGAATATATTCTCTGCTCCATACTAATCAGCTTGTTATATGTATGACCTTCGCGAAATTTTGACAAATTTAACTGCGGTCTTTTACGCTTTGTATTACTCCGCCGGTGACATCACCACTTCCATCACATTGCCTGCCTTGACCAGTCTGGTCAACAGTGCCTGTATTTTTTCTGCCGTTATGCCTTGCACGGTTTTTTCGTAGTTTGCCAAAGTGTCATCACCATATACATAACGGTCATAGACGGCATTGCGCCACCACCAGTTCTTTTGCAAATGCTCCTGATAGTCCTTGAGCATTGACTCTTTCTCTTTTTGCAAATCGCTCGCCAAAGGTCCGTCCTTCACTATGGTCTGCACCTCTTCATGAATGACCTTCATCAGTCTTTCCTGCTTTTCCGGATCGGTGTCGAACTGCATAACCAATTGTGCCGAAGAGTACGGTATACGCGACATCCAACCGCCGCAACCTACACCATAACTGCCACCTTCACGCTCACGGATTGACTCCAAATAGCGGGTACTCAATATACGCCCTATCAGTTCCATAATAAGTTCGTTTTCCAGAGTGTAAGGAATCTCTTCTGACGTATATTGAATGCGGTTCGTTGCCTGATGAATCTCCATCTCACGAGTGAAATAGTTCTTCACAATGCCTTCAGGTGCATGCACATTCCAGTCGTGCCATTTTTCCGCATCTGTCTGTTTGGCCTTCAGTCCGCCTATCCATTGGCATACAGCTTTTTGCACTGCCTTGTCTTCAGGATTGATATCGCCCACTATGAGGAACGTGAAGTCACCGGGATTGCCAAAACGTGCCTGATAAATTTCCATTATCTTGTCAAGCGACACGCGGTTATGAGCATCCATATCGTAGATAAGCGCACGATCTGAATGACGCGAAACTGTCAGCTTGAGCGAGTCTGAAAAAATGGTCTTGTGGTTCTTGTCGCGATTGATCAACCACTCTTTCTCCTTGTTCATATATCTCTCAAAAGCCTTCTCGTCACGGCGTGGAGCTGTGAAAGTCAGATAAACGAGTTGGAGCATCGTCTCAAAGTCCTTTATATTTGAATGACCATTAACAGACTCTGAATATGTGTTGATTGACGCACTGGCACTGGCACTCTTACCCGTCAAAGCCTTGTTCAGCTCACGGCGTGTGAAATCGCCTAAACCCATCTCGTACATCACCGATGTGGTCGAAACGCACGAAGGCAAATCTTCGGTCTTAATCAGTGACGAACCACCCATTGAGAACGCCTCTAACGAGATGGAGTTCTCTTCGAACTTAGATGGACGGAAAATGACCTTTATGCCGTTACTCAACGTCCACTCTGTAGTACCATAACGCTCATCCTTCGCTGTCGCTTTGATTTTGCCGGCTTTCGGAGATTTCTTCACAATCTGCGTGCGATAAACCAGATCTTCCGGCTCATCCACCACAGCGGTCTGTATATCACGCAGCATTGCCAGCACCTCTTCCTCGGTCGGCACATGAATACCATCTTTCTCTTGACCCGTTATTGAAACTGTCGGATTATTGTGCATCAGCGTGCGCGCCATCATATTCAGTTCAGTTAGAGTGATGGTTGGTATCTGCTCTTGTGCATATCTGACCTCCCACTCTATCCCCGGAATAGACTCATTGTCCTCAAAGTTACGCACGTACTCATTCACGTATGAGCGGTTGCTGCGGGTGTTCTTGCTCTTGAGTGAGTTCTCCATACTGTTCAGGTAATTGGTCTTAACCCTGTCAAGTTCTGTCTGGCGGAAACCGTAGCGTTGCATCTTCTCTAATTCGTACAGCAGGACTTGCAGTGCCTCTGCCTCCCTGCCCTCTTTGGGACTGACCGATGCCATAAACGCATCTTTCAGTTTTACTATCTCGCCATAACCAACCCATGCTCCTTTGAACGAAGCATTTGGATCCTCGGTCAAGTCGCTGAAGCGGTTGTTCATCATCGAGTTGATTAGCGACATACACATACTGCGGCGGTACTCGTATGGCGTATTAACCAACGTTTGTTGCATCTGTTCGTGAAGCCATTCGATGTTGATATCCGTACTTTGCGCCTCTTTGTTGGTTGCCCTTACCACGCGTGCACGGTCGTTGAAAGGCACCGTATAGAGAGGTCTCTCGCCGCGATTGGCACGAGCAGGCACATCTTTCCACAAATCCTTGATCTTCTGCTCAATCTTGTCCACATCTATATCTCCCACCACTACTATCGCCTGCAAATCAGGACCGTACCACTTGTGATAATAATCACGCAAAGCATCGTAAGCAAAGTTGTTAATCACGGCTGTATCACCTATCACATCTCTTTTGCCATATTGGGTATTCGGATATTTCTTTGCCACTATGTCTTTGTACAGCAGACGACCGGGGGTGGCACGTGTGCGCCATTCTTCGCGTATGACACCGCGCTCTGCATCTATCTCGTCAGGCTCAA